>Ga0272448_1006281_pt1 | contig 12881 bp, 9 predicted proteins | sample YNPCB0191_FD_202220 | JGI IMG/M metagenome (GOLD analysis project Ga0272448, IMG submission 202220) | Hot spring sediment microbial communities from Yellowstone National Park, WY, United States - YNP-CB-019-1 | ecosystem: Environmental > Aquatic > Thermal springs > Hot (42-90C) > Sediment...
TTTAATAGAGTGGGCAGATAGAATTATAAATATTATTCCATCAGATGCTATCTTTATGTATTTTTATCATATAGAAAATGATAAACGAAAAATTGAAATACATAATTTAAATCCGGATTTTACTAATGAACTAATACAGAAATTGCCTCATCATTTTATAAATACTTAGTAATACACCGAATTAATTTTTTTGTTGTTTTTGAAGAGGTTGCACAGAAAGTTTAACCGGGATAGATGCCCCTGAAGACACAATTATTTCGATAGCCTGTTCCATAGTAATGGGACATTTATATATTTTTTCAGCAGGATAAAATTGCAATATTCCTACACTTATATTGGGTGTAGTAGGAATAAAAACTCTGTAATATTCTTTTCCATCGGGAAGTTTAATTTTTCCTAATAAAAGACCCATTGTGTAAATTCTGTCATGGGTAAAAGGAACAATCACAATAGAACGAGTATGATTGGAGGAAAATTGTTCTATAAAACTTACTGTCATTTGTTTTGCGGAGTTATACACGGTTTTTACTATGGGAATTTTTTTTATAATCACTTCAAAAAGAGATAAAAACTGGCGTATTAGAAAGAAACTTGAAAGTAGACCGACCAGATAAACAAAAATAATAATTAATATAACTGATAGAGGGGCTATTAAATAATCAGGATATTCTGGGAACCATTGAGTGACATAAGGAGTCACACGACCTACTGTAAAGTAATAAATAAATCTTAAAATAAGGAATGTTAAACCTAATGGAACAATAGCCAATATACCTGCAAAGAAATATCTTCGAAGTCTCCCCAAAATTTTAGGTATTTTCTTTTCTGCAATTTTATTTTCAGTCTGCATGTTTTTTCTCTATCTTTTGTAATTCTTGCAGTATATCTGAATCTGCTTTTAATATCTCCGGGGTAACAACACCACCCGATAAAATCATTGTTACAATTTCATCCATCGGAATTTCCATTTCATCCTTTGCATCCTCCTTAGGAACTAATTCAAAATATCCACTCGTAGGGTTAGGTGTAGTAGGGACAAAAACTGTGGTAAATGAGCCCAGCCCTTCTATCTCTACAGAGTTTGTTATTAAAGCAATACTCTTAATTCCGGGAAAAGGGAAGTCAATAAATGTTGCAGGACCAGATTTACTCTTCTCTTCTTTTGCTTTTGTAAATACTGTCACAATTTGTTTCGTAGCATTATATACAGTCTTTATAAAGGGTATTCGTTCTAAAATACTTTCGAATAAGTAAAAAAGCCTGCTACCAATATACATATTGGTTGTGACACCCAGAAAAAAAATCCCTAATACTATTAATATTAGAGAAATAGCAGGGACAAAATAGTCGGGCACAGTATAGAATATTCTTTTAGTAAGTGGTCCTAATTTATTGTATAACAAGAAGTAAAGAAATTGTATCACATAAAAAGTTACACCCAATGGTATGATGACAATTAACCCTGTAAATATTCGATTAAGTACAGAACTTTTCAGTCCCCTAAAAAATCGCATCAATAACACAATTAATCTTAATTTTAAGGAAGGGGTCATAAAAATTTAGACTATGTGATTTTTTTCTAATTCAATCCCGTCACCAATTCTTAGATAGGGCAAGTCATTAATAATTGGATATACAATCTTTTTATCTTCCCTTATTAACCCTCCATCTAAATTCTCATTGACAGGGTCCCCGTCTCTATTTACTACTTTGCCCTGTTGGATAGATTTATTAATCTTTTTTAATAACTCATCATCAACTAATTGTAAGGGTTGTTTTGTTTCAGGACATACCAATATCTTGAGTAATTCCTGTGAAATCATAGGGATTCTCCTAAAACCCAAAAATTATGAGTTTTCCTCTTTCTTGTTTTCTTCTATACTTTCTTTCTTAGCCTCTTCGCCCCCTTTGACAGCGTCTTTAAATTCTGCAATGGCTGTGCCTAAAGAGCGACCTAATCCTGCAATTTTATTTCCACCAAATAAAACGAGGACTATAATTAAGATTATGAATAATTCACCCATTCCTGGTGTCCACATATATTGTTCCTTTCTAAACAGGGTTATTTTTTTACTAAATCTTTAACAATTAATTATATTATACTCCTAGGTTACATTCAGTTTCTAATTATAACGCTTTGTTCCAATTTTATGGATACACCGAAATTTATATTTGAGAAATATGTCTGTAAAAAGAGATAATATATAATAATTTTTTTGAATTATAGATAATTTCGTTATAGAAAACCCCAAAAAAAGTATTAAAGGAGTGTTTTTTTATGTCCGACAATTCATATATGAATAATGAAGAAAATAAAGAAGGTTGTGGTCGAGATTTTATTCATCAAATCATTGACGAAGATTTAAAATCCGGAAGATATACGGGTGTTGTAACTCGTTTTCCCCCAGAACCTAATGGGTATCTTCATATCGGTCATGCCAAGTCTATATGCTTAAATTTCGGTCTTGCGGAAGAGTATAAAGGTAGATGCCATCTGAGATATGATGATACCAATCCATTAAAAGAAGAACAAGAATACATTGATGCCATCCGTGAAGATGTAAGATGGTTAGGTTTTGATTGGGGAAAACATGAATATTATGCATCTGATTATTTTGAACAACTTTACGAATGGGCTATTGATTTAATAAAAAAAGGAAAAGCCTATGTTTGTGATTTATCTCCGGAGGAAGTCAGAGCATATCGAGGCACATTAACAGAACCCGGGAAGGAAAGTCCGTATCGTAACAGGTCCATAGAGGAAAATTTAGACCTTTTCCAAAGAATGAGGGCAGGAGAATTCCCAGATGGTTCAAGAACACTTCGTGCAAAAATTGATATGGCTTCGCCCAATTTAAATATGCGTGACCCTGTAATGTATCGTATTATACGAGCAACCCATCCCCGAACGGGAGACAAATGGTGTATTTATCCTATGTATGATTTTGCTCATGGTCAATCGGATTCTATTGAGGGCATTACCCATTCCATCTGCACATTAGAATTTGAAGACCATCGTCCACTCTATGATTGGTTTATTAAAGAAATAGGGATATACGCTCCCCGACAAATTGAGTTTGCACGATTAAATCTAACATATACAGTTATGAGTAAAAGAAGGCTTCTGGAACTCGTTCGTGAAGGATATGTCCGTGGATGGGACGACCCCAGAATGCCTACTATATCTGGGCTTAGAAGAAGAGGTTACACACCTGAATCTATCAGACAATTTTGCAAGTTGATTGGCGTAGCAAAAGCAGATAATACTGTAGATATTGCCTTGCTTGAATATTGTATTCGCGAGGATTTAAATAAAAAAGCCAATAGATATATGGCGGTTTTAAATCCTCTAAAAGTAGTTATCGAAAATTATCCCGATGACCTTACCGAAGAAATGGAAGCAGTAAATAATCCTGAAGACCCATCTATGGGAACAAGAAAAGTCCCTTTCTCTAAGGTAATATATATTGAACAAGAGGATTTCATGGAAAATCCACATCCTAAATTTTACCGTTTGGCACCTGGGAAGGAAGTTCGTTTGAGATATGCTTACTTTATAAAATGCACTGATGTAATAAAAGATGAAAATGGAAATGTAATTGAATTGCGTTGCACTTACGACCCGAATACCAAAGGTGGGAATGCTCCTGATGGTAGAAAAGTCAAAGCAACTTTACATTGGGTATCTGCCAAACATGCTTTTGATGCAGAAATTCGTTTATATGATTATCTCTTCTTAAAACCAGACCCCAGTGATGTTCCTGAAGGTTCTGATTGGAGAAGTAATATAAATCCTAATTCATTACAAGTATTATCTCACTGTAAATTGGAACCCGAATTAAGAAAACTTAATATAGGGGATAAGGTGCAATTTGAAAGACAGGGCTATTTCTGTGTTGACCCCGATACTACCCCTGAAAAAATGGTATTTAACCGCACGGTAACCCTTAAAGATGAATGGGCAAAGATTAAATCCAAATTGGATGCTCATTCCAAATAATTTTTACATTCTTACTTAATAAATAGGTCTGTGTTTAATCCTTTTAAAAAATTTAATAATTTTTGTGATTTTTTACATCGTTTTCATGCATAATTATTATATACTGTTTTTTAGTGGTAGATGGAAATATAAAATACTATTTTAGGGAATTAAAATAAGATGGGCAAACACAGGAATATAATTATACAATTATTAACTTTTCTTTTTATTATTTTAGCGTTTAATTGTTTTTCATTGGATATTTATAAGAATGCTTCTTATTTAGAAAATTATTTCTTTCAAGCGGGACAGAACCATCATTATTTCGCTTTTTCAAAAAATCAATATTTTGAAATCACACCAGGTAGCTTAAAAATTTGGATATGGAATCCTATAAAAAACTCTTTTTGCGAACCCGTAGAACTTCGCTTTCTCAACAATGAAGGTAATACTGTCTTTGGTAGCGAAAAGTCTGATGTAGCATATAGTTACTATTCGGGAAATAATCAATATGATTGGATACATAACAGTTATGCCTATAACAAATTGTGTATTCCAAATGTTTATAAAGGAATTGACCTTGAATTTTACTTTAAAGATTATGAATTAGAGTTTGATTTTATCATCAACTCTCAGGTGGATATTAATCAAATCTGCTGGGAAATCCGTGGAAATAATGTTGAAACATATATAGAAAATAATAAATTAGTTGTTATTAATAACGAAGGTTATATATACACTTTTAGCATTCCAGAAATATATAAATCTGCATATAAAAATCCAGAAAATGTTATTTCTCAAACTGCTTGTTTTTTGGGATTGGACAAAAATACATATCAAATTTTCGTTGATAACCATGACACAAATTCTGAATTACTTATAGACCCAATATTAACACTATCTACATATATATGTTTTCCATCATCCAATGGTACCTCTACTTTATTTGACAAAATGTGTTTAGATTACTACAACAATGGTGTAGCTATTGCTGTAATAGGAGGAAGCATTAAGTTCCCCAACTCATCGGGAACAGATGTTTCCGGATTTTTATGTAAATTGTCCCCACAATTAGGAAAAACTCATCATATTGTTTTTATAAATGGAGTGGGTGAAGATTATATAAATTCTATTAGTCATTTTATAAATGAAACGAATGATTCTATCTTTATAGGCGGGAAAACAAATTCTCCTAACTTTCCAACTGTTAACCCTGTTCTACCTTTAACTATGCCTCTAAATGGTAACGGAACACCAGGTGAATTTGATGGTTTCCTAATGATGCTTGACAAAGATTTAAACATAAATTTTTCTACATTCATCGGTGGGTCAAGATATGATTCTATTGAAGATTTAACTATAAACAACAATAATTTATTTTTTGCAGGTAATACTACATCTACAGATTTAACTCTAATAAATTCTTCACCAAATATAAGAAAAGACTTACTTACAGATGGATTTTGGGGAGTATTAAGACTTTCTCCGGACCCATTAGTATACCGATATTTAACCCAATTAAATATAAATGGAATTGAAGTTAAAGATATAGAAGCATATTCACCAAGAATATACCTTTGTGGAAATACAACTGTTGGCTCACCTTATTTTAGCCCAATAATACCTGAAGCATCTGTCCAAGGAAAAGATATTTTCGTTCAAGCCTATTTATATTCTGAAGGAACAACAATCCCTGATGTTTCTTTATTATCTTCCTCATTTTTTGGAGGTTCAGGTGATGATATATTAGAAAAATCTATTGTTCTTTATACAAACACACTTTGTTTAGCAGGAAACACATATTCAAATGATTTACCAAACCCCATCTCAGCCATACCTGAGACAATCTCCGAACAGACCTATCCTTTCCTTACATTAGTGAATATGTCTACAGGAGAATTATTGGGTACTACCTATATCTTTGGTAACGGAACAGATGTCTTAACAGATATAAAAACATCGAATACATCTTCAAATACATTTTTCATTTCAGGCTATACGAACAGTTCCTTTGAAAATTTTGCATGGAGCAAAATATCTTTTACATCAAATCCCTTCAATACTCAGTTGAATAATGGGATGAATGAAAATTTTGATGCTATGATATGGAGACTACAATGGGATAGTAAAGAAAAAACAATTACACCAACTTGGGGAACATTTTTAGGGGGTACTTCTAATGATACTGCATTGTCTATTGGTGTTCTTGACAATAATAATATTTGTTTTTCAGGGATAACAGAATCTCCTGATTTTCCTTTACAGGGATGTCGAACTATCGCACCCGCATATTTACCAAGTTATTATTTATCTGCATTTAATATATCAGGCAAAGTTATATATGTAAATCCAGGTAGTTCTTCTACTCCTACAGATGGAAGTTCCTGGGAAAAAGGTTACCATACTATTTCAGAAGCAATCAGTTCCGCTAACAATTATGATGAGATATGGATTAAAACTGGGGAATATCATGAAAGGATTACAATTAATGGTCTTTCAAATATTATTTTGCGGGGTGGCTTTTCTGGTTCTGAAGCGAACATAGATGAAAGAAATCCATTACAAAATCCAACTAAAATTATACCTATTCAGGTAAAAGGAACAGGGATTTTAGGGACACCCACCTTAAATATAACCTCTTGCATGAATATAGAGTTAGAGGGACTTATTTTTGAAGAAGGAAATAACATACTCGGGAATGGTGGAGCCATTAATATTTCTAATTCAACAGTTCATATTTCATGCTCTACATTTTATAAAAATATGTCATCCGGAGATGGTGGTGCTATTTACATAGATAATTCGTATGCAAATCTTACAAATTGTGTATTCGTCCGAAACTCTTGCGCTGGAAATGGTTCTGCTATTTCTGCTAATGAATCTACATTAAAACTTATACATTGCACATTTGCTAACAATTTTAATCACAATAACGGGGATATCAGCACTGTAAATATTCAAGGCTTTACATCCATGTTGATGATACTTAATTCAATAATCTGGGCTAATGAAGGCAATACACAGGTTCAAATAAATTATCCTGAAATTATTTCCCCAGAATATCTAATATTTAGCCATTCTATTATCCAAAACTTTAGCCTCTTATCTACACCTCCCTCATCAGAAGCCATACTTGATACAGACCCTCTATTTATTGAAAACCCATCTGAAACATCACCCGGCAATTTAAATTTGTCTTTAGAATCACCTGCTGTAAACTTTGGCGACCCAATTTCCTTATCTTATGAGTATGGTGCTGTTACTGAGGACATTCGTCGTAAACCGAGAATATTTATGGGAGCAATTTGCAAACCTGATGCTGGAGCCTTTGAAATATTTCCTGCTCCACCACCTCGAATTACACTTTTAGGGGATAATCCGTTATATTTAACATTAAATCAACCCTATATTGAACCTGGATATGAAGCCAGAGATGGGTGTGATGCTGATATAACTTCTATTGTAGATATTTCTTCTAATGTAAATACCGAACAGACAGGAGAATATTCAGTAGAGTATTCGGTAATAAGTCCGTATGACCAGGGACAGGTAGTAAAAGTTACCCGGAGAGTGATTGTAATCTCTAATTCATCACAAATCATCCTAACAGGACCAACGGATGTAGTAATAGAATGTGGGGAATCTTTTATTGACCCGGGTGCAGTAGCTTTCGACTCATTAGGAAATGATATTTCCAATGAAATTATTGTAACAGATAATGTTAATTACTCGTCTCCCGGCACATATACTATTGACTATCAGGTAAAGGAAACTGAGAGCCATCCAGCCCTTCATGCTGTGAGAAATATAACCATTCAGGATACGAAACCACCAATACTTATTCTAATAGGTCCCCCACAAATTACGATTCCTTGTAATTCTACATGGGCTGACCCTGGGTATATTGCCTTTGACCAATGTTCACTAAATAATATACGTGTAAATGTTATTGGCAGCGTTAATACTACTTATACAGGTACTTATACTATTACTTATAAAGTCTATGACGAAAATGAGTTATCATCTACACTTACCAGAAGTGTTATTGTTGATTGTGATATCCCTCAATTACAACAGTGTCAGAATCAATGTTCCAATGATACTTCTCCTACGGATGAAGACGGAGATGGTTTATCCCTTTGTATAGAGAATTGCTTAGGAACATCCGACCAGGATACAGATACAGACGATGATGGTATGCCAGATTATTTTGAAGTAACATACGACTTAAATCCATTACGCAATGATGCTAAAGAAGATGCAGACTTAGATGGATTGTCTAATCTTGAAGAATTCCTTATAAAGAGCAATCCTATTGATTCTCATTCTCCGTGGGAAGCACATTATGTATCAAATTTTGGTGATGATGATAATCCCGGTACATTAAATTTACCCCGTGCATCTATTGCAACAACTCTTGCCAGCATAAATACAAATATACCTTCAAAACAGAATAAAATATCCTCTATCGTGCTGCTTCCGGGAAGTTATTATGAGGATATTGTATTATCAGAAAATATTGTCTTAATTGGAATAACAGCCCACGGCGAAAATAATAATCGGGCTACCATTTATGGAAGCATTACTGGAGCCAATAAAACAGCAATTTATAATGTTGATATAAAACCTAATATAAATGTAATCAATCCAGAGAAAGCAATAGCCGCAAATAATATACTTTTGAATTGTGGCAATACTTCTATGAATATCCGAAATGTCCGATTCATTGGGACAGGTTCTGAAATAGGTATATCCGTTGAAGGTGGAAATCCTTACAATACCATCATTGAAAGATGTCTGTTTCAAGATTTAAATATTGGAATTCTTATTGGTGATAGTATACCTGTTATAAGAAGATGTGTTTTCAAATCTACACTTTCTACAAAGAGCAATCCTACTGGAATATATATTGAAGATAATTCGGGAAGTAACAATCCATCTAATTCTTTAGGTAACATTAACGACCCCAATACAGGTTGGAATACATTTAATCTTAATGAAGGGAAAGCAATAATAAGTGAAAGGACTGATGAGATTACGGCTCATAATAACGATTGGGGAACAGAAAATACAGCGGAAATTTCGACCATGGTTCAAGGGAATTTAGACACCCAATATTATTTGGGCAAGGGTAAAGCAATGATAGCATCCTCACTTGCCTGTGTCGTATGGAATGCAAATAATAGAAAGCCTATTCTTAATGCTACTGTATCTATAAATCCTGCTGTTTATCCTCCATTAACACAGAATATAGATGGTGTTTACACATTTTCCTCTATTCCTGACGGAACTTATACTATTAACATCACTGCTCCTAATTTTGAATCACGACAGGTGATTACAAATGTTCCTGAAGGAGATTTAAAATCTGAATCTGTTGCATTAAAACCCGTTACCCCCGTAGAAGGTGAAGGTATACCTGAAGGGACTCCTGAAGGTACTACCGAAGGTTCGGTAGAAGGTTCTACAGAAGGAACAAATGAGGGAGAAAATGGTATACCTATCCCAGATGTAAGAGGAAAATCTGTTGAGGAAGCAACACAAATATTGATTTCCGCAGGACTTCGTGTTTCAAATACAATAAAAGAGGAATATAGCAAAGATATTCCTAAAGGAAAAGTCATTAGAACGGAACCTGCAATTGGAACGGAAGTGTCAAAAGATACGGAAGTAACACTGGTAATTAGCAAAGGGGCAAAAAGACGATTTATCATTTCCTGTGGACCTAATTATGATAGAAATTCATATTGGGGTGACATAATAATTTGTCTCTTTGCTACTACCTTCCTTTTATGCAATCGCAAAACAAAATCAGCAATCAACAATAGATAAATAATATTTACTGTTTCTGATTAGACTCTGTTCTATTATTTTGTTTCTTTTTTATTGCTTTACGATAATGAATAACGGCATCTGTGTGTGTATCAATATCTTTGCTAAATGTATGTGTTTTTCCGTCTGCATTAGATACGAAATAAAGATAGTCTCCTAATTCAGGAAACAAGGCTGCGTGTAAACTGGGTAGACCAGGATTGGATATAGGAGTAGGAGGTAAGCCCTTGTATTTGTATGTATTATAAGGAGAATCTATCTGTTTATCAGCATTTGTGAGTAATACGCCATACTTTTGATTAGCATATTGTAATGTTGCATCAATCTGAAGAGGCATGTCTTTCTTCAAACGATTATATATAACCTGGGCAATAAGAGGGCGTTCTTCATCTACTTTCGATTCTTCTTCAATTAAAGATGCTACAATAACTTTTTGATATTTTTCCTCATTGGAAAGTTCAAACCCGTTTTCTTCCATTAATTTTTTCCATTCTTTCTCAAATTGATTTATCATTACATCTGCAAGGGCCTTTGCATCGGGAACTTCTTCAAATAGATATGTTCCTGGCATTAGAAAGCCTTCCACAGTAGGTCCCGGAATATTTTTTTCTTTTGCATATTCATTGGAATTTACGAGTTCCAGAAATTTTTGCGGGTCTGGTGCAATTAAGGATATTTGTTTATTTGTTAACCCCTCTGGAACGGTTATTTTATATGCATATATAGGACGGATAGGACCTTTTAGGAGAAGTTCATATATTTGTTGAGCAGAGTAGCCCTTGGGAATAGAATATATACCATACTTTATATCTTTATCTCCTCCTTTCATTTTAATTAAGACTAAAAAGAAAATTTCATGGGGAATAAGTCCTTTCTCTTTTAATAGAAAAGCAATATCCTTCGCAGTGCTTCCTTTGTTAACTGTTATTTCAATAGGTTCTCCAGAGACTCCTTCTCTTACAATGTATATATATCCACCTACAACAACAACTCCTATCATCAATGATAAGCCTATCACTATAAACAAACACATAAGCACTATTTTGTATAGAATTTTTTTCATACCTCTATACTTTTTATTTCCCTTTATTTAATTCCAAATATGTCTCTAACAGTTTTGCCGCCGCAATTTTATCTATAATACCTCTTTGTTTTTTCTGTCCTATACCTATATCTGTTAATGCTCGTTGGGCTACGGTAGTAGTTAATCTTTCATCTACCATTTCAATATCTATATTTATCTTTCCTTTAAGTTCTTCTACAAAACCCTTTACTTTTTCTGTTTGTATCCCTTCACTTCCATCCATTTTCAATGGATAACCGATAATAATTCTCTTAACCTCTTTTTCTTTGATAATATCCTGTATCGTCTTTATAAAATCTACATTTTTCTTTAAATCTATTACCGTTAGAGGGAAAGCGAAAATTCGTAGTGGGTCACTTATGGCAAGTCCCATTCGAACTTCACCATAATCAATAGCAAGTATTCTTCCTTCTTCCAAATTCAATTCCTTTCTTATTTTATTATTAAAACATTTTATTTTATAATGGTATAAATTTGTTAATTTTTAATTGAATTATAACGCTTTTGGGAGTTTTTCATGCACATAGAAGACAGACCTATTCATTTTTCTGTTGAACTGATACATAATCCGACGCCTATAAATAAAGAAACTTTACAAAGGTTTTATTATGATTTAATTGGTTCTCCTGTTTCCTATGATAGTATTGATTTTAGTTTTCCCATGCAAACACGCTTTTACTCTACACGAGGAAGTAGAAACCAATCCATAGTTCTTTTTCTTTTAGACCGAACTATAATTATAGAAGAGTGGACAGCCATTACTTTTAATGAATTTTTAAACAAAGTAAAAGAATTAGGACCTAAGATATTACAGGTGAGAAATCAGATGGCTTTCCTTGCTCATACAGGAACTCTACGCTCGACATTTGCTCTAACTCGATATGAAGATGCAAAATCTTTCATTTTGGAAAAATTATTAAATCAATCACAGGAACTCATGATTGACCATTTTGGAAGACCCTTAGCGACAACAGGGATACGATTTGTATTTCCGGAGTCGAACGATACCCCAGGAATATATCATGTTCTAATAGAATCTTTCCGTCACAGTAAAAAAGAACTTTTTGTTGAAGTGCGGGGAATTTTTGGAAGACAGCCTGTCCCTGCACAAAATATAGACTTAATAATCGAAAATTTAAAAGAAATGCGGGAATTCCTTACCCAACGATTACAACCTTATCTTGCACAATATGATTGATACCTACCAACCTCTTAAACGATAAACATCCAGAGGTTCTCTATCTGTAGGTAAAGGTGGTTGATATGATAATTTTGAAATCTCTTCCCACTGTTCCAGGGATAGTTTTAAATCAACACATTGTATTACTTCTTTGAATTGTTCCAGAGTCCTTGCTCCTAATAAGATGGAAGTAATGGCCGGGTTACTTTTTACCCAACTTGCTGATAAAACGGCTGGGGAATAACCTTTTCCCTCTGCATATTGAACAAATTTTCGTGTAATTTCTTCATACATTGGGTTACTATAACGCTGTTGATACATTTTATTTTCAATTAATCTTCCCTTCTCCCCTTTTAAGTATTTTCCTGTTAACATTCCTGCTCCCAGAACATTATACGGAACTACAGCAAGATTCTCTTGTTTGGCTAAAGGCAAAATTTCTACTTCTACCTGCCGTTTAATAAGGCTATACATAGGCTGGATACAAACAACGGGGGTAAAATGGTACTCTCTTGCTACTGCAATTGCTTTCATTATTTGCCATGCAGAAAAATTAGAAATGCCCATATAAAGGACTTTCCCTTGCATAATTAATGTATGAACTGCTTCTAAAGAATATTCTATGGATGTATATTCGTCCCAATGATGAAGATAAAGTATATCAAGGTATTCTGTTTTTAATCGTCGCAAAGATTCTTCCACGGATTGCATAATATTTTTTTTAGATAATCCTTCATTATTTATCCCTTGTTGTGATGGGAAAAATACTTTAGAGGCAAGGATAATATCTTTCCGCTTACTATTTA
>Ga0272448_1006283_pt1 | contig 12880 bp, 10 predicted proteins | sample YNPCB0191_FD_202220 | JGI IMG/M metagenome (GOLD analysis project Ga0272448, IMG submission 202220) | Hot spring sediment microbial communities from Yellowstone National Park, WY, United States - YNP-CB-019-1 | ecosystem: Environmental > Aquatic > Thermal springs > Hot (42-90C) > Sediment...
TCCAAGGGTTGCGGACACAAAGCGCGCGATGAGAAGATACGGAGCAGGATCAATATCCGGTCCGGCCGCTGCCGGCGGTCCATCTCCGGAAAAGAAGCATATGAACGCGTTGCGTGCCGTGTACAGGGCGGAGAGAACGTATATGAGGAAGCTGGGATAATGGAAGAAATGCGGGTTGGGGTCTCCGTTAGCCACGAGCCATGCAATGTCTGCGATGGTGGATTCATCCGGCCGGCACAGAGGATGCGGAAGGCCGAAACTCAGGCCCGTAAAACGGAGGCCGGCTGCAATGAGCATTATGCACGAAAGGGCGATGAGTTCGCCTGAACCCGCATTCTGCGTTCGAGAAATGGCCGGTTTGTGCAACACGCTGAAGAACACAGTATTCAAATACGATGCGTTTTGAAGAATGAACACAAAAAAGTGAACCCATGGAACGGGAGAAAGAGGCCGTTTCTCAAACCGCGACGGATTGTCCTGGTGGCAGGACCTGGTTTGTTGCGAGGCACTTTCAGGATGAACGCACAGCGGCGCCTTTCACGGTTGGCATCTGCATAAGCGGCATCGCAGCAGAATCGGATTCTGTCTGAAGCGATTTGGCTCGAATGGATTCGATCATGGCGCGCTTGACCGATGCAAACCGTTTAGGGTAGAAGTTACGCGCTGAGCAGCGCCCCCTTCGTCTATCGGCTCAGGACATCAGGTTCTCATCCTGGAAAGGGGGGTTCGATTCCCCCAGGGGGCGCCATTCAATTTCCGCTGACGCGGAATTTCAGAACCCAGGCCGGCTGATCTTCGCGGAATCTGTCCCCCGTCAGCACGGCAAACCCATTCGGAGTTTTTTCCCAAACCACAGGCTGTCCGTCTGAAAGCAGGATCACTTCGGAGCCGGGCTGTGGCTCGATCCCTCTGATTTCCATCTCGGCCGGGGGAGGCGCCTTGCCGCTGTTGTTCAGCACGATGGCATAAGCATGCTTGTCCCTGGACGTGAATCGCACGTTTCCCATGGAGAACGGAGAGAGGGGTCTGGACCCGTATATGCTTTCGCCATTGAGCTTCAGCCACTTTCCTATTTCCAGAAGCCTCGAGGCGGCCTCCGACGGAATCAATCCCTCGGCGTCCGGCCCTATTCCCAGAAGGAGGTTGCCGCCCTTGCAGCATGTTTCCACCAGCATGTGAATGACATTTGCGGCGGACTTGTAGCGGTCATTGGGAAAGAATTTCCAGTAATCACCCAGGGTGATGCATGACTCCCACGGAACACTCAGCGGCTTTTCGGGTATGACTTGTTCTGGTGTTATGAAATCCTCGTATTCTCCTCCGACTGTCCTGTCGGCGATGATGAGCCCCGGCTGGTGTTTTCTGGCCATGGAGGCTAGTTCGGCCATCCTTATATCCTGATCCGGCGGCCGCACCTGGCCTCCATCGAGCCACAGCACGTCAATGGGGCCATAGCCGGTCATGAGCTCCTCAACCTGGGCGTGTACGAAGCGGACAAACTTCTCCCATATATCCGGATGCTCTGATGTGTCGTAATTCGGATTTCTGTCGGTCACGGGAAAGCCGGGCGCCCAGTACCAGGGGCAGTGCCAGTCCGATTTGGAAAAATAGCAGCTTATTGCCAGTCCCCGCCGCCGGAAGGATGAAAACACTTCTTTCGCGATATTGGCCCGCGGGTGCGAGTGGAAAGGGCACGAAGGGTGTGTGACGCGGTAATCTGTGGTCCTGGTGTCGAACATGCAGAACCCATCGTGATGTTTTGTCGTGAAAGCGATGTATTTCATGCCCGCATTTACCGCCAGTTCAGCCCATGCGTCAGGATCGAAGCGGGTCGGATTGAATGTGGTATTGAGCGCCCTGTAATCTCTGGTGAAGCGTTCCATGTCCCTCCCGCGTTCGACCCAGCATCTAAACTCCTCCTTTCTTGCCCACGTATCGGCCGGAACGAGTCCCCACGATTCGATACAATCCCACTGCGCATATGGCGCCCAGTGGATGATCATTCCGAAACGCAGGTTCATGAACCAATCCAGACGTCTGCGCAGCCACTGTGGCTTGTCGCGGGAAATTGCGTCTTCCTCGCTGTGATTTATTATGTCGCCTGTTTTTCGGGCCATTTCTCAGGAAACCTCCTTCAAATCGGCTGTTTTCCAAACGCGAGTTCGCGGCTACTCCTGCTCGCGGATCAGCCGGTACGCTTTTGCCCTGCTGATTCCGAGAAGCTGGGCGGCCTTCGACATGTTGCCTCCGGCCGCCTCCATCGCTCTGCGAACCAGCGCGCGCTCAGCCTCTTTGAGATTGAGAGGCAGAGAATCTCCGTCAGCAGGCGGAGCGTCCCTGGGGACGCTCCCGCTTACAGACGGGGGAGCAACCGCGCGGCCTGGTCCGTAGTGCAGATGGCTCACGGCTATCTGTTTTCCGCCGGCTTCGATCAGCGCGCGTTCGATAATATTTTTCAGTTCTCGGACGTTGCCAGGATAGTCGTAGGCTTTCAGTGAAGCCATGACATCAGTGCCGAGCGCGGGCGGAGTGATACCCATTTCGCCCGCGAGCAGTTTGACGAAATGCTCGGCCAGCGGTGGAATGTCCTCCTTCCGGGTTCGCAGAGGGGGGATGTCAATGGTGTAGCGTGCAAGCCGGTAATACAGGTCCTGCCTGAATCGCCCCGACGCAACTCTCTCGGAAAGGTTGGCGTTTGTCGCAGCGATGACGCGCACGTTCACGGAATGTCCCCGTTGCGAGCCGACGGGAACGATGATTCCATCCTCCAGAACCCGCAGAAGAACGGTCTGAAGATTGGAGGGCATGTCGCCTATTTCATCGAGGAACAGGGTTCCGCCGTCGGCTGTATCGAAGCAGCCTTTTGCGTCCGCCGCCGCACCGGTGAAAGCTCCGCGTACGTGGCCGAAGAAAACGGATTCGGCCAGTTGTTCGGGTATTGCCGCGCAGTTCACTGCGATGAACGGGCGGGATGCCCGGGAACTTCCAATGTGAATGGCCCTGGCCACAAGCTCTTTTCCCGTGCCGCTTTCCCCCTGAATAAGAACCGTTGTCCGGTCCGTTTTGCGCAGGGCTTCCACGGCGGCCAGGACTTTTTTCATGGCCGAGCTTGATCCGACTATGCCGCTTGCTCCCCAGCGTTTGGCTTCGCGTTCGGACATTTCCGCCACCTGCCTGGAGAGCCGGTCCCGCTCTTTCAGGAGGGTCTGATACCGCACGGTCCTGTGTATCGTTTCAATCAGTTCTCCCAGGTCCACGGGCTTCTCAAAGAAATCGAACGCGCCTTTCTTAAGAGCCTGAATGGCGTTTTCCTTCTGGGCCTTGCCGGTTATGACCACAACTTCCGTGCTGGGTTGGAGTTTTTTCACCTCGGCAAGGAGGGATATTCCATCCATTCCAGGCATGTCTATGTCGGTGAGGAGCACGTCGGACGGCTCCTCGGCAAAGGCTCTGAGGCAGGTTTCCGCGTCGGCAAAATTGCTTACCCGGTAGCCTGCGTTTGAGAGGTGTTTGCTGATCAGCTGGCGGACGGATGGGTCGTCATCCACCACCATGACCGTTATGACATTTTCGGGATTGTCCTTCATCCGCGGCTTCGAGACGGTTGCGACTGCGGCACAACCGTATTCGTTTTAAGCGCCTGGGACAAGCGTGAAGATTCGCGATGTTCAAGCCGCGGTCTCCGTCATGGGGCGGACGACTTGTCCCGGATTCTGAGTTTCAGAAATTACCGGTTTGCATGACCTGTCGGGAAAATGTGCTGTTCAGGCGTAACACGCCTTGCGCAATCAGACAGAAGAAAGCGAATACACAGAATGGGAGGAAGATGCCGTTTCTCAAGCCATGAGGGCTGGCGTGCAGGACCTGATTTGTTGCGAAGCGCCTGCAGCATGAGCATACAGCGGCATGCCAGAGCGCCCCGCATCTGCCGCGCCCGGAAAAAGCGCAAAATTCGCGCTTATCCGGAAATCCGCGCCGAAAGCTGTCAGGCGCTCGGCCCTCGCGAATAGCCGATAAGCATGGCCGTTCCCGGGAGCGCTTCCGCGAGAGAGTCGTACAGAGGCATGAGGATGGAGGCTATTTCCTTCTCGCGGCTCAGGTCGCCGCCGTTGTAGAAGTATACGCCGTCAATGTCGTACTCCGCGACGATCGGGGCGAGATGTTCTCTGATCCAGCGGTCCGGCTCTATCCTGCCGGCCGCAACCAGCGCCTTCAGATCAACCCTCGCGTAGAACAGAAACCCCTGCCTGTGCGCTTCAGCCACAGCCTCCAACAGTTGCTCGGGCGGTTTGTCGCCACGGGCCTGCAGGTCGTAGGCGAGGGTGTTTATCCCGAACATGCGCGCCATTCTGAGGCTCTCCTGAATCTCGGCCGGATGAAGCCCTCTGAGCTGGGCTATGATCGGCGAGCCGAGCATGGCGGGCGTGGGCCGCGGCCTTCCGTTCACTGCAACGACATCGCCGGCGCCCACAGTTTCAGCCGCGGCAGCGGGCGAGAGGCTCTGAACAACGGCCTTGCCGTCAGTAACTTCGACAACAGTCTCGTTGGGCGCGGCGCGCAGCCTGAATTGCGCGGCATTTGCCGCGAACAGCCTGGCGTGCGGCGTTTCGAGTGTCATTTCTCCGCGTCCGGGCAGAGCGCCCGCGACGCCAGCGCTGACGCTTCCGGTGTCCAGGAAGGCGAGTTCGCCCGTCTTTCCGGAGAACAGGCGAATACGGGAGTCTGCCCTCAGGCTGATATAGGTCCGATGGCGGCGATATCTGATGATTCCCCGTGATCGTTCGCCGGTCACCACCGTGTCGCCGTGATAAAGCCTGGCAGCGGCATGCGGTGTGATGATGCTCCTTCCGCGGAAGATCCAGACTTTGCCGTAGGGTTCGAGAACTGCGACCGGCGTCGGCAGCGCGTTGCAAGCTGTCCACCAGAGCGCTGCGCACACCACGACAGAGGCGGCGATGGCCATGGCAAGACGCCGGGCCGAAGCGTTCAGCGGGAAAAGGCCGGGGAAACCGTCAGCGCGCCGCGCTCTTTCAACTCTACGCACTTCGGCGAGTATCATGCGCTGGGCGAGGGCGTCGTCTTTGCCCCGCTGCAAGGCCCTGAGCAGTCTGTCAATAACCAGGTCATCCGCCGCGGAGCTGCAAGGGTCATCTTCGGACACGCTTTCTCTGATGAGCGTTTCAGTTTCCATGTCCGATGGATCCAGGCCGAGCCTGTCCCTGAAATACAGCAGAATGTGGTCCGGAATCTTCACGCTTTCATTATCCCCTTCTTGCGCAGGCACTGGTGGATGGCGCGTCTGGCTCGAAACAACGCCACTTTGACGGCTGTTTCAGAGAGGCCTTCCCTTCCGGCTATTTCCTTTACGGTTCTGCCTTGATGGTAGAATGCGTCCACAAGCATCCGGGCGCGCTCATCAAGGCGCCGCACGCAGTCTTCCAGAGCATCCAGAATGTCGGGGGGAAGGCCTTGCGCAACCGTCTCGGCGCGGTTCTCGATTGCATCGGTTTCTCCCGGATTCAAGGCCGTGTCCGGAGTGTCCCGCCGCTGCTGGCGGCGTTTCTCATTTCTGGCGACGTTTCTTGCTATTGCGCGGAGCCAGGCAAAAAAGTCGGTGCCGGGCTCGTAAGTATCCAGCCGTCTGTACGCAATCAGAAAAGTTTCCTGAACAAGGTCTGGCACCATGTCATGATCCTGCGTCATGGCGGAAAGCACGGCTCGGACGCCTGGCGCGCATGCTTTGACAATTTCCCCATACCTGCCAGTATCTCCGCGCAGCACAGCGCGCACCGCCTCGTCCAGTTCGGCCATGTTGCTGCCGCCATTTCTGTCAATGTCTGCCATGAGTCTGCCGGTTACAGGAATCTGCTGTCCGCCAGGAGAATAATCCCGGATGTCGCGTTTGAGAAAAGGCCGGATTGCACAACCTGTCTGAAAAGGAAGGTGTTCAGAGACAAGATGGGGTGAGCGGCCAGACACAAGAAAGTGAATACGGATTCCATGCTGAGTCTGGTGCTTGGGGAGGGATTCGAACCCTCACGGCCTTGCGGCCAAGGGATTTTAAGTCCCTTGCGTCTGCCATTCCGCCACCCAAGCGGCTCCTGGTTCTGTCTGCCTGATGATGAACGGCTGCTGGTTGCTGGAGGAAGAATTCGGCCGGGCGCTCGCGGTTCGAGAAAAGGCGTCTTTCTCCAGTTCTTCCTGTTCACTTTTTGTGGTTGCCGCTACGAACCGCGGCCCGTCTCAGCAGCATGTTCCTCATGCTTTATTTCATGCAGGTTACACAATCCAGGCCATTTCTCAAACGGAAAATCCGGGATAATCCCGGGCATTTCGGGGCAGGTCGCCCAAGGCCATGTCGCCGTCGCCGCAAACCTGTCAGTGAATCACAGCGCGCCTACAGCCCTGAGCCATGATTGAGCCATCAGCGCATGGCCGGCCTGAGTTGGATGAACGCCGTCTGGAGACCAGAACGCGGGCTCGCGGATGGCGGCCGCAGCGGCAAATATCCCGTCCATGGGAACAAGGATTGCATTGAACTCGCGGGCGAGGGACCGAACGACGTGAATGCGGGGATCCAGATCCTCGCGCCATTGCTTCCGGTCCTCTGGGAATGGCAGGACAAACGGCTCGATAAGGATGAATTTGCACTTCAGATTTTGGCGCGCCATGTCGAGAATTCGCCTGTAGTTTGCCTCGTAGTCTTCGATGCTTGTCGGATCGTGGCTGTCGTATCTGCGCCATGTGTCGTTGATGCCTATCATTATGGAAACCCAGGATGGGCGCAGGTCCAGACAGTCTGTCTTCCATCGCGCGACCAGATCCTTGACCCTGTTCCCGCTGATGCCTCTGTTTATGAACGTGACCTTCTTCGAAGGATACATTGCCGAGAACCATGATGCTGCCATCATGGCGTAGCCTGTTCCGAGGCTGGCCGGATCATTGCGGTTCCAGCCCGCATCGGTGATGCTGTCTCCCTGAAAGAGCACTCTTGCATTGTCCTCGATAATCGGCGCCATGTTCTCCCGCCTTTCCGAATCTGATTCGCGCTGGCATGCTAGTATCCGTTGCGGGCATGTCCATCAAAAAAACGGGATGCGGTCTGATTTCCGAAGAAGCAGCCTAGACGATCCTGCCGGCCCTCTGTCCGGTCAACTTTCCGTCCCGGATTGTGATCGCGCCGTTGACAATCAAGTGGCGCAAACCTTCGGCCGGGCGGTGAGGATTGTCGTAAGTTGCGAGGTCGCGCATTGCCGCCGGGTCGAACACGACGATGTCGGCAAACCAGCCGGGCCTGATTGCCCCTCTGTCCGCGATTCGGAAGTGTGATGCCGGAAGGGAAGTCATCTTTCTCACGGCTTCCTCGATCGGACAGAGCCTTTCGTCGAGCGCCATCCGGATGAAGCGGGGAAATGTTCCGTAGGCTCGCGGGTGCGGATAATCGGAGGCGAGGGGGCCTGTGGGCGCCCGCAGAGAAGCGTCGGATCCTATCATTACCCATGGCTCCGAAAGTATCTTGCGCATGTTCGCCTCGCTCATCCCGAAGAAGAAAGCGCCGGTCATGGCGAGGTCCTCCCTGAGAATCATCACGACTGCGCGTCCGGGCGAAAGCCCCTGTTCCATGGCTATTTCCGAAATGCGCCTTCCCCTCAGGGCGCGAAGCGACGGGTTGTAAGTGGAGCCGATCATGACCGAATCCCAGTAGCCGGATTCGCGCGAACTGTCCAATTCCTCAGCCAGCCGTTCGCTTTCCCGAGGGTCGCGAAGGAGGCGCAGCAAACCGTCGCGTCCTCCGGCAGCGGCGCTCCGAGGCAACATGGCATCAAGTTCTGTCGCCGATGCGGTGTAAGGATATCGGTCTGCCGCGACAGGGAGCCCCTGATCTCTAGCCCTTCGGATGAGATCCAGCGCGCAGTCTGCAAGGTGCCAGTTGGCCGGTCCGGATGTCTTGAGATGCGAGATCTGGAGCCTTGCTCCGGCATTGCGGGCGAATGAGATGGCTTCGGAGACAGACTCAAGCAGGCCGGTTCCCTCGCTCCGGAGGTGAGTCGTGTAAATTCCACCGGCGGCCGCGGCGGCAGATACAAGGGTCTGGATCTCGCTGTGTTGCGCAAAAAGGCCCGGCGGGTAAATCAGGCCGGTGCTGAGCCCATGGGCGCCCTGTTCCAAGGCTTCCTCAAGCCTCCGCCGCATCAGACGGATTTCCTCGTCCGTGGCGGGCCTGTCAACATAGCCGGTGACTCCCGCTCTAAGGACATTGTGGCCTGCCAGGGGGAAGACATTGACAGCAGGTCTGGCCTGGCGGAGCAGCGAAAGATACTCGGCCATGGTCGTCCACCTGGCCTGTTTCGGAAGAAGCGCCTCCCAGTCCGCCGGGAGGCGGGCCGGACCGAACCTTGGCGCAGCCGAGGCTCCGCAGTTGCCAGTGATTTCAGTGGTGATTCCCTGGAATATCTTGCTTGCGGCCGAAGGCTCGATAAGCAGGTATGCGTCGGAGTGAGAGTGAGCGTCAATGAATCCCGGACAGACAACTGCTCCTTCGGCATCCAGCACTACTGAGGCGCTCGCATTGGGGAACGCTCCGACTGCTTCTATCCGGTCGGACGCCACGGCCACGTCTGCGCGCTGCGGCGGGTTCCCGAGTCCGTCAACAACCTGGCCCCCGCGGATGAGGATGTCAGGCGTTCTTTGCATCCGGCGCATCCGTGGCGCAACCCTCATCCGTTCCGGGTTCGGCGGACGATGACTGCGTTTGCCTGTGTCCGAGAAGCGAAACAACTTCCTCCTGGACCGGCTGCAGCCTGTCCAGGCTGAGGCGAGGATCGGTGATGACGAAGGACTCGCCTGTGCGTCGGTGCTCATAGACACGCACCAGGAGGCCGTCGTCCTTCATCTGAACATCGCGTTCCACGAGGATTTTTTTGCGCTCCAGCATAACTGCAAGAACGTAGATCACGGCGGCGCGCCTGCTGTCCTCCTCTTCGATGAGGCGTCTGAGGAGCGTTTCGGCTGTTTCTTTTTTCAGCGGTTCTTCCGGAGGAGGCGTCGGAGCCGTGTATATTCCTTTCCAGAGGCTGTACGGGGGCGCTCCGGAACCCGAGCCGGCAAGCCAGCATGTTTCGCAGTAATCGCCCCTGTTGTATCCATCGTTGTCGAAATGCAGAGCCGAGTAATAGGTTTGTCCGTCCACGAACTGAGCATTGCAACGGCTGCAACGCTGACTGCGCGGTTTGATTTCCCAGTCCTGAGCCATGGCCTAATCCCCTCTGTCTGTTGATTCAGCAAGCATATCACAACCTTCAAAGCCGGTGTAGAGAACCTTTGTGAAATCTCCCGGCCCCGCCCGCGGGCCTGTCCTGCTTACGCGGACCCATCCATCAACCTCAGGCGCCTCTCTGAAGGACCGGCCCAGCCATGTTCCACGCCGGCTCCGGTCCTGCCTCTCAAGCAGTACAACTGCGCCGGTGTTCACGAGTGTCTCCTGCTTCTCGCGCACGATTGCAGTCTGCAGCGCCAGCAGCCGGTTCCGCCGTTCAACTGCAATTTCCGGCGGCGGTCTGTCAGGCAGCGACGCGGAGGCGGTTCCCTCCTCGGGCGAGTACGCAAAAACTCCCAGATGGTCGAATCGGGCAATCTTCACAAAGTCCATCAGCCTTTCGAGAGCTTTCTCGTCCTCTCCCGGGTGGCCCACCAGGCAGGTGGTTCTCAACGCCATGTCGGGCATCGCTCGCCGGGCCCGGTCGGGCAGGGAGATCACATCTTGCGCCGTGTTGGCGCGCCCCATCCTTGCCAGAACATCCGGATCCGCATGCTGAATCGGAACATCAAGATAACGGACTACGTGTTTGAGCGAGGCCATTGTCTCGAGCAGGCTTACCGTTACGCCCGCCGGATGTGCGTACATCACCCGTATCCAGAAGCAGCCATCCAGCGAATCAAGCGTCCGGAGCAGTTTCTCCAGCCCGCGCTTCTCGCCCTTGTCGCGGCCGAACGACGTAACATCCTGGGCGACCAGCGTGATTTCGCGGAAACCGCGGTTGATCAATTCCTGCGCCTCGCGGGCCAGACTTGAAACAGACCTGGATCTTAACGGGCCGCGAATTTCAGGAATCGCGCAGAATGCGCAGCGGCGGCCGCATCCGTCGGCGATTTTCAGGTAGGCGTAGGCGCCTGTTGAAAAGACCACGCCGGAACCTGTTTTTTCAAATACCCTGCACGGCCGTTCCGGTATGTCCGCCACCTGGCCGGCCTTTCTCCCCGACAGGGCCGCCCTTGCGATTCGGGCGATGCGGTCGGCCGCGTCTATTCCCACGAATGCGTCCACGTCCGGATAGCCAATCCGGATCCGGCCCGCATACCGCTGGGGAAGGCAGCCGGCAACGATCACCGCCATTGCGCGGCCTTTTCTCTTCATGTCGCAGGCTTCGCGAATCGCCTCGTCCGACTCCCGCCTTGCCGACTCAATGAAGGCGCAGGTGTTCACAAGCAGTATGTCCGCATTTTCTCCGGCCTGCGCCAATTCGAAGCCGTCCGCCCTCAGCCAGTCGGCCATCATTTGGCTGTCAACCTGGTTTTTCGCGCAGCCGAGGCTGATGATGCCGACCGTCGGTCGTGGTTTCATGCAGGACTTTACCTCTGAGAAATGGCATGGTTGTCACTTGCGGACAGACTTCGGACCTGTCATCCGCTCGAAATAGGGATCCGGCGGATCCATGACAGGCCGCAACGCCTGCTGAGCTGGCTGCGGCTGGGCGCCCGGCCCGGCGCCGCGCCTCATCCGCGCGCTGACCGCCGATGCCACTATGACAACAAGCAGCGCAATCAGCAGAACCACCGGCAGCAATCTGCCGAGCGACGGCGCTTTGGGGCCGGAGGGTTCTGTTGTCCAGATTTCCTCAGACGGCTCGCGTTCCGCGCCAAACGAAGCGAGCCGTCGAATAATGGCGGACTTGCCTCTTGCCGCGAGCGAACGGACGCGTCGGCTCCATTCCTGAAGCACCTCTGAGTCCTGAACGGATCCGGATTGGGCGCCTGCCGCCCTGGCGTCCGATTCGGCCGCGGGCTCGGGCTGAACGGCGCCGGGCGGCGTGATGCGCGCGGAGTATTCCTCAATCAGAGGCTGCGGATCCAAACCCAAAAATCTGGCGTACATCCTTATGAATCCCTTGCCGTAGATCGGCGCGGCGATTCTTCGGAAATCCTCCTTCTCGATCTCATCGAGCAGATGGGCCGGAATTTGTGTTGCCGCCGCGACCTGGGCGAGCGTGAGACCCCGGCTGAGTCGAGCCTGTTTGAGCGTTTCACCCAGGGCCATCTTTTTCCATCCCTTCTTCGCCGCCTTGCGCCCCGCCATCCGGCTGGGCGGATGCCGGCGGAGTCATCTCCACGTCGAGGTCCACAAGGATTTCCCTCGCGTCCGATCCGCGGGGAGGGCCGACGATTCCTCTCTCCTCCAGAATGTCCATGATGCGCGCCGCTCGGGTGTATCCGATGCGCAGACGCCTCTGGAGGGACGACGTTGATGCTCTCTGGGTTTCCCTGATGATGGCTATTGCCTGATTTATGAGCTCCTCGTCCTCCCCCTCTCCGGACGAAGGCAGAGAAGTCTTTTCTATTTTTTCCTTTATCTCCAGCTCGAAATTCGGAGGAGCCTGTTTCTTCACGAAGTCCACTATGCGCGCTATTTCCGCATCTGTGGTCAGAACTCCCTGCGCTCTGATCATTCTGCTTGTGCCTGGAGGCAGGAAAAGCATGTCTCCGCGTCCGAGAAGCTTCTCCGCTCCTATTGTGTCGAGAATCGTGCGGCTGTCGGTTTTCTGAGCCACCTGGAACGCTATTCTGGCGGGGAAGTTGGCCTTTATTGTGCCGGTGATGACATTCACCGACGGGCGCTGGGTTGACAGAATCATGTGGATTCCCACCGCGCGCGATAGCTGCGCGAGACGCGCGATGGCGGTTTCGATCTCCGCCTGGTCCACAAGCATCAGATCGGCAAGCTCGTCAATGACTATGACAATGTACGGAATCTGATTCGGAATATCTGCTGCCCGGCCGCTGTCCTCCCCGAACAGCTCGCCCTGTGTGGCTATTTCCCTGCTGTTGAAACCTTCTATGTTTCTGACTCCCACCCTCGCGAAAAGTTTGTAGCGCCTCTCCATCTCAGCTATTGCCCATCGAAGCGCAATGGCCACCTTCTTCGGGTTGGTTATCACCGGAACCGTCAGATGCGGCAGATCGTTGTACATTGCGAACTCCACGATCTTCGGATCAACGAGAATGAGCCTGAGCTGGTCCGGAGTCCTGGACATGAGAAACCCGGCAAGGAACGAGTTTATGCAGACTGTTTTGCCCGAGCCGGTGGCTCCCGCCACCAGAAGGTGGGGCATGTTGGCAAGATCAGCGACCATGTCGTTGCCGCCGACATCCTTGCCGAGCACAAGAGGAAGCTTTGCGTCCGTATTGCGCCACGTTTCCCCCTCAAGGACATCCCTGAGCCTGACCATGGACGCCCTGGCGTTTGGAACCTCGATGCCCACTACGCCCTTGCCCGGCACAGGCGCCTGCACGCGAACGCTTGTGGCTTTGAGAGCCAGCGCCAGGTTGTTGCTAAGGCTGCTTATTTTTTCAACCCTCACCCCTGGCGCGGGCAGAAGTTCATAGCGCGTGACAACGGGTCCCTCCTCAACGGCGGTGATTTCCGCATCTATGGCGAACTCCTGGAGGGTTTCGACGATGATTTTCGAGATGGTTCCGGTGTCGGTTACCATGGCCGCAGATTCGCCTCCGGATCCTGCCTCAAGAAGGGAAAGGGGCGGCAATTGGTATGTCCGTCCCGAGGCTGCCGGCTGCTGGGGCGTCCTGGGCGGCTGGGAAATTGCGG
>Ga0272448_1006285_pt1 | contig 12879 bp, 12 predicted proteins | sample YNPCB0191_FD_202220 | JGI IMG/M metagenome (GOLD analysis project Ga0272448, IMG submission 202220) | Hot spring sediment microbial communities from Yellowstone National Park, WY, United States - YNP-CB-019-1 | ecosystem: Environmental > Aquatic > Thermal springs > Hot (42-90C) > Sediment...
TGGTGGCGGCCCTGGCCCCGATCCACCGTCGCTTCGGTTTGAGAAGGGTGGTGGTTTCCACCTACCAATCGGTCTCCGGGGCCGGAAGATCGGGGCTGGAGGCATTGGCCTATGAAACGGCTAATCCAAAAAGCAGCTATGCCGCATCGCCCTTCGCCCAGCGTATCGCGGGCAATGCCATCCCCGATATCGGCGGCTTGGGGGAGATGGAATATACGACCGAGGAATGGAAGATGGTCCGCGAAGCCAGAAAGATACTCCACGATCCAAAACTGTCGATTGCCGCCACCGCGGTCAGGGTGCCGGTGGCGGTGGGCCATGCCGAGGCCATTTACTTCGAGACGCGAAAAAAAGTTTCTCTGGGCCGGTTGCGGACAGTGCTTGCCGGAGCCCCCGGGATAATTTACGACCGTCAGGGATATCGTACCCCGCTTGAGGTGGCCGGACGGGATGGGGTGTTCGTCAGCCGCCTGCGGCCGGTCCCCGGCTCGGCCAATTCTTTTCTGATGTGGTGCTTGGCCGACAACATAAGGAAGGGCGCGGCCACCAATGCGGTCCAGATCGCCCAGCTGCTTTATAGCCAGGGGATGTTGCCTGGCTCCTCGCCCTGAGTTATAAATGATCCGGAAAACGGGAATACTTTGGATGATCAACCAGTCATCGAGCTACTACAGGTGATAGGAGGGATGTCCTATGACATGGATCAAACCTCTTTATGAGGTCCTCTATGCCCCGGCCAGGGTTTTCACCTCCATGAAGGAAAAGCCCCAGTGGTTAGCGGCGTTGCTTGTGGTGATGATCACCACGGTCCTGGTCACCGCCATCATCATGAAGCCCCTGGTGATGCCGGAGCAGAGGGAGCGGATGATGAAAAGATTGGCGGAGAATCCGGAGATGAGCCCCGATGTCAGAGAGAGGGTGATGGCGCGGATGGACAGCCCGCTGGTCTATTGGACCGGGCTTTTGGGGGCGGCCGTCGGCCAGCCTCTGGCCCTTCTGATCGCCGCCCTGGTCTTCTGGGGGCTCTTCAGCTTCTTGGGCGGCAAGGCAGGCTTCGGACATATGTTCTCAGCCACCGTCCACGGGGCTTTGGTAACGGTGCCAGCCTCCATCATTAAAGTCCCCCTGATGTTCGCCTTGGGCACGGTCAGGGTCCAGACCTCCTTAGCCCTGATGCTGCCTTCGGAGCTGGAGGAGACCTTTATGTTCAGGCTTCTTTCCCAGGTGGATATCTTTGCCATCTGGTCTTTGATCATCATGGCCACCGGCTTCTCCCTCTATAGCGGGGTCAAAAGCCGCACCTCCTTTGGGGCCGTCTTCGGACTCTGGACCTTGTGGATACTGGCCAGTTCGGCCCTGGGGGGCCTGTTCCATTTCGGGCCGCGTTGACAACCGGAGGTCTTTTTGATATCATAAGCCAATAGAACCCATCCCCAAAGCCGTCAGGCATGACGCCTGGCTCGGAACGATCGAGGATAAGAACCAGGGCCGGGCCCGATGGAAGCGAAGGCTGCCAACCCCGCCAGGACCGGAAGGTAGCAACGGTAAGCAGAACCTCTCCTTGTTATCGGACAAGCCTGGCCCTGGCGATTTTCCGGATGATCTAAACCGCAGAGGACGCGGGATTTCCCGGGCCGGCGGCCATGGTCGAAGGCGGTTGGATCCCACTGACCCACAAATGCTGCAGATAAAGCCCAAACTTAATCAGAAGCTCATTGATGTCATACCTCGTCCTTGCCCGTAAATGGCGGCCGCAGACCTTCGAGGATATCGTCGGCCAGGAACATGTGACCACCACCCTGAGGAATGCCATCAGGAATAACCGGCTGGCCCATGCCTATCTCTTCACCGGCCCGCGAGGGGTGGGCAAGACCACGGCCGCCAGAATACTGGCCAAGGCGGTGAACTGCATCCAGGGGCCGACCGAGCATCCCTGCAACCAATGCAGCTTCTGCCAGGAGATCACCACCTCCCGCAGCATCGACGTCTCCGAGATAGACGGAGCCTCCAATCGGGGCATCGACGAGATCCGACAGTTGCGAGAGAGCGTCCAGTACACGCCGGCCCAGGGCCGCCGCCGCATCTATATCATCGATGAAGTCCACATGCTCACCAAGGAGGCCTTCAATGCTCTGCTCAAGACATTGGAGGAGCCGCCGTCTCATGTGATGTTCATCTTCGCCACCACCGAGGCCGCCAAGGTGCCGGCCACCATCATGTCTCGCTGTCAACGTTTCGACTTTCGCCGCATCGCCGTAGCCGATATGGTGGCCTATCTGGAGGCTAAGCTCAGAGCCGAAGGCATCACGGCCGACGAAGAAAGCCTGTTTCTGATCGCCCAGAAATCAGAGGGCAGCCTGCGGGATGCCATCAGCCTGCTGGACCAGATGATCTCCTATGTGGGCGAAAATATCACCGCCGCCGATGTCCGCCAGGTGTTGGGCCTGGTAGATGGCGCCCTTTATTTTAAGGCCGTGGAACTCTATCGCGCCAAGGATACGGCCGGAGCCCTGGCCCTTTTGGAGGAGGTGGTGGCCGGGGGTTACGATATCCAGGAGTTCACCATAGGTCTGATGAACCACCTGCGGCGGCTGTTGTATATCTCGGCCGGGGCTGGGGAGGCAGTGCTTTCCGCCCTGCCCCGGGAGTCAAGGAGCCAGTATCAGGAACAGGCGGAGAGGTTCGACAGCCGGGACCTGAGCCGGATGATACGGATAGTGATGGAGGCCGAGGCCGGGCTCAAACGGAGCAGCCAGCCGAAGCTTCTCCTGGAGCTGGCTTTCATCAGGCTCTGCAGCCTGGACGCCACCGTGGTCATCGAGGACCTTTTGCAGAAAATAGGCGGCAACGGACCATTGCCAGCAGGGCCGGCCGAGGACGGCGGAAGAGAGGCTGCCGGGCCGCAACCGAAGGCTAGGGAGGCTCCGGAACTTTATGCCCCGACCCAGGACAGCGGACGGCGGGAGGCGGCCGCAAACCATAACGATGTCGGACGGCTTTGGAGCAGCCTGCTGGCCGAGGTCAAGGCGCAGAATATGATCCTGGGCAACTGCTTGGAGTCGGCCAGGCCGGTCGGGCTCAGGGATGGGGCTTTCATCCTGAACTTCAGCGGGCCCCAGGCCAAGTTCTCCATCACCAAGTTGGAAAACCGGCAATATCAGATACTGGTGGAGGAACAGCTGTCCAGGCTCTGCGGAGAAAAGCTGAGGCTGATCTGCCGTCTGGATGAGGCCGAGCCCCAGGCTTCGGCTGCCAGGACCACCAGGGAGGAGGAGATGGCCCGAAAAAGAAGGGAAGCCGAGAGCATCCCCCAGGTCAAGAATTTTTTAAAAGCCATAGACGGCGAAATCATCTAAGTGCTTGATGATTTAAAGAGCCACATCCCATCAGCTTCATTTTAGATAGCCGATATTCGAAGAAAAAATTTTTCCTTAGCCATTTCTCGTAATGTAAAACGATCTACTCCTAAAGATTGGTGAATATCGCATTGATACATGTTAAGCGATAATTTATCAGGATTTTGGATTTTTCTCTAGAAGCAGTTTTAAGAGGTAGTGCCGAGTGGTCTACGGTTCTCCGGCCCTAGGCCGGTTGATAGATGAGCTGGTGAAACTTCCCGGCATCGGAAGGAAGACGGCCCAGCGTCTGGCCTATTATCTTTTGAAGTGCAACAAGGAGGAGGCCCTGGCCCTCTCCCGGGCCATCGTCGAGCTCAAGGAGAGAGTGGGATTCTGCCGACAGTGTTTCAATGCGGCCGAGGGGGAGCTCTGCGAGATCTGCCGCGATCCCCAGCGCGACCGCTCCGTCATCTGCGTGGTCGAGGAGCCCGGCGATCTGCTGGCCGTGGAGCGCACCTCGGAATATCGAGGATTGTATCATGTGCTCCAGGGGCATCTGTCTCCATTGGACGGCATCGGGCCGGAGAGCCTGAAGATAGGAGAGCTTATGGCCCGGGCGGTGCCGGAGACGGTGAGGGAGGTGATCTTGGCCACCAATCCCAATGCCGAGGGCGAGGCCACCGCCATGTACCTCACCCAGCTGATAAAGCCCCGCGGCATCAGGATCACCCGCATCGCCCGGGGACTGCCGGTGGGCAGCGATCTGGAACTGTCCGACGAGGTCACCCTGGCCCGGGCCCTGGAGGGCAGGAAGGATCTATGAGGTTATGAAAGCATCGGCCTGCCTCTTAGCCATGCTGCTTACGGCAGCATTTCGGCTGGATGCCGCCGGCAACGAACTGACGGCCGCGGTATATCAATTGATCAACCAATATTACCAGGCCTCCGGACCCAGGAGGGTAAATCGGCGGCTGCCGCTGGAGGTGAAGGTGGAGTCGTTCAAGGCCGAGGAGACCTATCGGGGTGAGAATATCGGGATTCTGGTCACCGAGATAGTGTTGAGATATCTCAAAGAGGAGGATCGGATCAGGCTGGCACCTTTCCTGGCTCAGAGCGGAGAGAGTTCGGGGTCAGAGGCCCTCGAAAACGAAGCCGTAAAAAATTGGCCTTCCCGAGTAATCATCGCCGGCCGAGTTCAGAGGGAACAGGAAAATTATAATATCCAAATCCTCTTCTACGATGCCCGCAGAGGCGAAGAGGTGGATGCCCGTGACATCTCCATCCCGGCGGATAGATTCCGCAAATTATTGGGGCGATATTATCGTTGGAAATATCAGATCTGGACCTTCCAGCCCTACCTCCAGGCACTGTACACCGAAGGCTATAGAACATCATGGTTTCCATCGACCGTGATCCATAATAGATATTCCGCCAGCGGGGATTCCATAAGCGCTTCAGATTCCTTATCGGTGAAAATACATCAGGTAACCATCGACGAAAACACTGAAATGACAGCCGGGGTGCGGCTTATATATTATCGACGGTTGATGATGGATTTAGCCTATGTCCTCCATGGCTATTCCACCGAAAGCAGCCAGATCAATGCCATGATGGTCAACCTCAGGGATCCCGATTACAAAGCCCTGATGGGCCTTAATACCAGCATGTCGGCGCTGGTGGGGACGATTAACTATATGTTCCCTATTTATAAAGAACTCAGGGGCTATGTGGGCGCCGGTGGGGAGAGGGCCTTCATCGCTCATCGCCTCTCGCCGGCCTCCAGGCTCTGGTTCTCTGGCCAGGGTTTGTCATCTATAGAGGTCAAAGCCTGCTATCTGGATGGGCAACGACAGAGTCTTGCTGCCGGCGGGAGGATGGATCAGATTATCAATTCCCCTCTGGTTCGGCTGGGGCTGGAGTGGCGACCCAGACGTTTCGGCTTCAATTTCCTGGCGCAGTACAGGATGGGCCATTGTCGGGCGGATCCCCTCTTTATGGCCATAGAGGAAATATATAAGTATCCCACCCTGCCGGATCTGGCCTTCGGGCGCACTTCGATCCCGGTCTATCAATATCGCCTGCCCAGGATCTCCATCGGGGCGGCCTTCACCCTGTCGTTGTAGAGAAATAGATGTCGCTTGCCAAAGCCATAGATTGTCGCCATTTCACCGGCTACAAGCCATGCCGGCCGGGCAAGCTCTGTGCCGACTGCCGGGAGAGTAGCCCCCGGGGCCGTCGCATCCTCATCATCAACTTGGATGCCTTAGGTGCGGTGCTGATGACCACCGCCCTGCTGCCGGCCATGAAAAGGAAAGACCCCATCAGCACCATCCACTGGGTCACCCTGCCCGGGGCTATGCCCCTTTTGATCAACAACCCGTATGTGGATAAGGTCTGGCCCTACGACTTCGAAAGCCTGAGCATATTGCAGTGTATGAAATTCGATCGGCTCTATTCGGTGGACAAGGCGCCGCGATCCGATGCCCTGGCCATGCAGATATCGGCCCGAGAGAAATTGGGCTTTGGGCTGGATGAGAGCGGCGCCATCGTCCCCTTCAATCGGGAGGCCGATTATGCCTACCGCCTGGGTCTGGACGATCATCTGAAATTCAAAGAGAACCGGATCTCCGGCCTCCGCTTCCTGGCCCAGGCCCTCAGGCTGGATTATCGAGGCGAGGAGTATGTCCTGGTGCTCACCGAGGAGGAGAAGGCCTGGGCCCGGGAATTTCGGCGGAGGCACAGAATCGCCGAGGGCGATCTGGCCATCGGTTTCAACACCGGCTGCTCCGACCTCTTTCCGAACAAGAAGATGACCGTGGAACAGCATGTCTGGCTGATCCAGAGGGTCCATAAGAAATTGCCCCGGGCCCGGATAGTATTATTGGGCGGCCGGGCCGAGACCGAGAGGAACTTGGAGATCAAAAAGAGGGCCGGATCCTATGTCATCAACAGCCCCACCACCGAAGGTTTGAGACGGGGGCTGGTATATGTCGACGCCTGCGACTTGGTGGTCACCGGCGATACCTCGGGGATGCACATGGCCATCGCCCTGAAGAAATACGTGGTGGTCTGGTTCGGCCTCTCCTGTGCCGCGGAGATAGACCTCTTCGGCCGGGGGGAGAAGTTGGTCTCTCCGTTGGACTGCGCTCCCTGCTGGCGGAAGAGCTGCGACCATCTCAGTTGTATCAAACAGCTGGACCTGGAGGCTATATTAAAGGCCGTGATCCAGGGGGCCGGCAGGTTGGGGAAAGCCAATTGAGGGCTCGGGGTTCTTTGAAAAAAATCCTATTGGTCCGCACCGATCGCATCGGCGATGTGGTGCTGTCGCTTCCGGCCGCCGCCATGATAAAGGGCAGTCTGCCTGGGGTTCAGGTCCATTTCCTCACCCGGGGTTATACCGCGCCCCTGGCCGCCATGTCCTCGGAGGTGGATGAGGTGGTGGTGGATGAGGGCGGAAATTTTTTGGCCCTTTCCCGACGGCTGCGCGGCCAGGGCTACGATGCCGCAGTTCTGCTGCATCCCGAGCTGCGGCTGGCTCTGGCCCTGTGGCTGGCCGCCATTCCGATCCGGGTGGGCACCGCCTACCGCGCCTACAGTCCTTTCTTCAATAGGAAGGTGCCGCTGCATCGCCGCTCCAGCCTGCGGCACGAACTGGAGCTCAATCTGGAATTGGTAAGTCAGGGTTTGGGGCTGGCGATGGAAGAAGGCCGGCTTTCCCGTTTTGTGCCCATGCTCCGGTTGGATCGCAAGAAGCAGGAGGAGTTACAGAAGAGCTTGGGTTGGCAACAGGGGAGGACCATCATCCTTCATCCGGGGAGCGGCGGCTCGGCCCGGGACTGGCCTTTATCGCATTTTTCCCTTCTGGCCTCACTTTTGCTGTCCCGGGGATATCGGGTGGCTGTGAGCTTGGGGCCGGATGAGGATAGGATCAGAGATGGTTTCCATGGGTCGCTGGCCGGCCGTATCCATTGGCTTCAAGGCCTGGACTTGGGTTTGCTGGCTACCGCCATCTCCTTGTCCCGCCTGATGGTCGCCAACAGCACCGGCCCGCTGCACTTGGCCACGGCCGTCGGCACCAAGGCCCTGGGACTCTACTGCCCCATAAAACCCTGCCGGCCGCAACGGTGGGGCCCCTATGGTCCTGGCCACCGCGCCTTGCTGCCCGAGGTTCCGGGATGCGATAAATGCTTGGGCTCCAGATGCCGTTATTGGGACTGCATGAGTACCATCACTGTGGATCGGGTATTGGAGAACATAGAGGAGATGCTGTCTTGAGACTGGCGGGGCCAATAGCCGGCCTGGCCCTCCTGCTGGCTGCCGGACGCCTGTCGCTGGCCGCTGCCGATGATTCGGGATCCGGCCCGGGTGTCTTCAAACTGCAGCGGGGGGAGAAGCTGCTGTATTCCATCGAATATGCCGGTATCAATGCCGGTTATTCCTATATAAGAATAGACAGCCAGTTGACCTTCTTCCAGGGTCGGCCCGCCTATCGTCTGGTCAACGAGACCTGGTCCAATCCCTTCTTCTCCAAATTCTATCGGGTCCACGACCGTTCTGAATCCTTCGTCGATGCCGAGAGCCTGCTCTCCCTGTCGTTCAGTAAAAAGATCCAGGAGGGGAGCTATCGCCATCAGGAGGAGGTGCAGTTCGACCACCGGGCCAACAAGGCCTATTACAGCACCGGCCAGGTGGTGGACCTGGTGCCGGGTTCTCGTGATATATTGCTCACCCTTTTCTATTATCGGATGTTTCCGTTGAAAGTGGGGGGCTCCATCTTTATCGATAACCATACGGATAAGAAGAACTATCCCTTAGAGGTCAGGGTGCTGCGCCGGGAGAGGCTCAAGACCATCTTCGGCTGGAAGGACTGTTTGGTGGTGGAACCCATGCTGCGTACCCCGGGGCTGTTTGAGCACAAGGGGCGCCTTTGGGTCTGGCTGACCGACGACCAGCAGCATATCCCGGTGCTGATGAAGAGCAAGATAATCATCGGCTCCATAAACGGGGTTCTCAAGGAATACTATCCTCCGATAGATTGAGATGGGAAGATATCGTGAGCTGGACTTGTCTAAAATAACCCGCACCTCCATCGGCGCCAGGAGGAGCAAGATATCGGCCGGCCTGCTGTCCCGTCCCTGCCGGCCGGAAGGCCGGCTGGCGGACTTCTTCAAAACCTGGCCCCGGATCCTCAAAGCGGCGGACCTCCTGGTCCTGGCCGATGATATCGTCCGGGCTCGGAGGCGGGGGCGGCCGGTGATCCTGATGATGGGCGCCCATCCCATCAAATGCGGCCTGAGTCCGGTAATCATCGATCTTTTGGAGCACGGCCTGATCACCGCTTTGGCCACCAACGGCGCCGGCGCCATCCACGATTTCGAGATAGCCTGCTGGGGAAAGACATCCGAGGACGTGGCCAGGGGACTGGAGGACGGATCCTTCGGCATGGCCCGGGAGACGGCCGATCTCATCAACGGGGCCATCACCCAGGGGGATGCCCGGGACTTGGGCTGCGGCGAATCCTTAGGCTTATTTTTGACCGAGTCCAAGCCGCCGTATCTCAAGCACAGCCTGCTGGCCGCCTGCTACCGCTTGGGGGTGCCGGCCACCATCCATATCGCGGTGGGCACCGATATTATTCATCAGCACCCCACCTTCGACGGCGCGGCCGCCGGCCGGGCCAGCCATCGTGATTTCAGGATATTAGCGGCCGTCGTCTCCAAGTTGGGCCGCGGGGTGGTGATCAACTTGGGCTCCACCGTCATCCTGCCCGAGGTCTTCCTCAAGGCACTGACCGTGGCCCGCAACTTGGGCCATGGGGTGCGGAACTTCACCGCAGCCAACTTCGACATGATCCAGCATTACCGGCCCAATGTCAATGTGGTCAGCCGGCCGGTGGCAGGCGGGGGCCGCGGCCTCACCTTTACCGGGCATCACGAGATCATGTTGCCCCTGTTGGCGGCGGCCGTCAAAGCCCGGGCCCGGATAGGATAGATGTAGCCGAGGAACGGGATGGGTGCCGACGGATGGCGAGAAAATCTATGCGGTTTGATGATTCGTCGGAGAAAGGCTTTGTTAGAATATCAGGCCATGGTTGACTTGGGGCGATATGAAGATTAGAGGGCAGAGGTGACGATGGAGGTACCGATCCATGCCGTAGTCCTGGCCGGGGGGCGGGGGGAACGTTTCTGGCCCAGAAGCCGGGCTGCCAGGCCGAAGCAGCTCCAGTCGCTCACCGGTGGCAGGACCATGATCGAAGAGACTCTGGCCAGGGTCTCGCCGTTGGTGCCGGAAAACCGCCAATGGATAATCACCTCCGAGGATCTGGTGGCGGCCATCCGAGCCCTGCTGGGCGACGTCCCACGTATCATCGGGGAGCCGGCCGGACGCAACACGGCTCCGGCCATCGCCCTGGCAGCCTCGGAGATCATGAAGCAGGATGCTTCCGCCGTGATGATAGTGCTCCCCTCGGACCATCACATCGCCGATGTCGTGGCTTTCAGGCGGACTTTGGAAAGGGCGGTGGAGCTGGCCCTGAAAAACTACTTGGTGACCATCGGACTGGTCCCCCAGTCTCCGGAGACAGGCTACGGCTATATTGAAAGGGGCCGGGATCTCGGCGCCAATTGTTTCTCGGTGGAGAGGTTTCGGGAGAAGCCCGATCGCAAAACGGCCGAGGATTTCGTCAACAGCGGCCGTTTCCTCTGGAACGGTGGCATCTTCGTCTGGAAGGCAGGAACCATTATGGAGAAGATAGCCGCCTATCTGCCTGATCTTTATCGGGCTACCAGGGAATGGCAGGAGAGGGGAGGGCTGGAGGCCGGAGCTGAGGCGCTGCGGCACTATTTTCTGCCGCTACAAAAGATCTCCATAGATTACGGAGTCATGGAGCCCGCCAGTCGGGAACGTCCGCCAGTAGGATCGGGGGTGGCGGTGGTCCGGGGCGACTTCGGCTGGGACGACTTGGGCTCCTGGGAGGCCGCTGGAAGATACTATCCGGCCGACCAGGCCGGCAACAGGGTGTCGGGAACGGCCCTGGCCTTAGAGGCTGCCGACAATATCGTGGTCTGCGACCAAGGCCTGGTGGCCCTGTTGGGCGTCAGGGATCTGGTGGTGGTGCGGTCGGGCAACGCCGTCTTAGTTTGCCATCGGGACCGGGCGCAGGAGGTGAGGCGGTTGGTTGAGGAGTTGAGACGAGGGAACATGGAAGAATATCTATAGAGATGCAAACCAGGAGGGAGGCAGATGAGATACCAGGCCCTAGGGCTTTTGGTGATCGGTATTTTCCTGGCCGGATGTCCCAACAGGCAGGTGGTGAACCAGCCCACAAAGGAGCCGGCGGCCCAGATGGAGACGGCCAAACCGTTCCCGGAGCAGCCGGCGCCGCCGCCCGAACCCGAGGCTCCACCGCAGCCCCAACCTCAAAGACAAGCGGTCAGCGGTTGGCGGGTCCAGATATTCGTCTCCGGAACCAGGGAGAACGCCCGTCGGGTGGCCGAGGAGGCCCGATGGAAATTCTTAGACCAGCAGATCTTCGTGGCCGAACAGCCTCCCTATTTCAAGGTCCAGGTGGGCAACGGGCTGAGCCGCCAGGCGGCCGAAACCCTTAAGCAGAAGGCCAGGGAGCTCGGCTATCAGGGCGCCTTCGCCGTGGAGGTGGTATATTGATTTCTTATGGCGCGGCCTCTGATAGGTTAGCGGAAGTTTCGATGTAAACCTGAAGGTTTCGGCGGCCGGCAAGCGAAGGATCTAGGCCGGGGGCATATAAATCCGTCCGGGCATCCGACCGGTGAAGAGGTCATCGGCTAGGGAAGTTCCATCATTCCGCAATGGCAAGGAGGCGGTCCGGACTATCGGAGTTACTCGGGGAATCCCACTGCCATCCAGAAAAAATATAGAGGTGGTGTTATGGCCAAACTGACCAATTACAATGAAAAACTGGTGAAGGAGGAGCTGGAGAAGATCCTCCAGGAACGGGATGATGTCTGTAAATGCCGCTCCTGTAAGATAGACATCATGGCCTATGCCCTCAACCAGCTGCCGCCGCGGTATGTGGCCAGCGATGGAGGACATATCCACACCATGGTTAACATCTCCAGCGATCAGCTCAAGGCCCAGACCATGGCCGCCATCGTCAATGCCATCAAGGCGGTGGCCAAAAAACCCAGGCACGGCCTGCGCAAGGGACTGAACATCGTCTCCAGAAAATAATCCTTTAGCGGATTGACAACCGGGCCTTTTTGCCTTATCATCACAGGAAACGGAGGATGGGCCATGACCTATTATAAGAGCTACAAGGGCAGGAGGGTGGCTCTGGATATCTGCTGGGACGATATCTTCGAACTTCTCTCCAGTTTAGACAGTCCCGAGGTCGAGGATTGGCTGGACTCCAGGTGTCAGAGCGGTTTCACCATAGAGGAATTCATGCACTTCGTCAAGAGCATTGATAGGGAAGAGGTTCAGGATTGGCTCTGGCTTCACCGGGACGACTTCATCGCTTTGATGTCCCGGCCGGCCTTCAATTTCACCAGCGGCGCCATCAGGGATGCCGACGACAGATGGCAGCGGGTTTTCTTCCTCTCCCCCCAGAGGCCGAACGAGGGAGGGGATCTATGTTGAGGCGGGCCTGGCTGTCCCTGCCGATCCTGTTATTTATTCTACCCCTGGCCTTAGGTGCCGAAAGCGGGTTCGCCTTCCTGAGGCTGCCGTTGTCGGCCCGGGCCACGGCCCTGGGCGAGGCCGTGGCCGCCCTGGCCGATGACATCTCCAGCACCGGCTATAACCCGGCCGGGCTCAGTCTTATCAACCATCGCACCGCCTCGGCCGGCTATCTTCACTACGTGGCCGACATCCAGGCCGGGCAGCTATGCCTGATACAGCCGGGTTTTATGAAGGGAGCGGCCGGTTTGAACCTATCATACTTGAACAGCGGCTCCATCAACCAGACCACTCGGGAGATGCCCACCGGCACCGGACAGAACTTTTCCTTCTCCTCGGCCGTCCTGGCCCTGTCCTATGGCCGGGCCGTGGATCCCCAGATATTCGTCGGGGGCGCGGTCAAGGGCGTCTACGAAAAGGTTCTAGAATTCACCGCCAGTGCCGCGGCTCTGGATTTCGGAGTTATCTATGAAGTGGATTTAGAAGCCATCTCCAGGCGGATAACGAAATCCAACCCGCCGAAAAGTTTGGGCACCAGCCTGTCCTTAGGGGCTTCGGTGCAGAACCTGGGCGCGGCCACCGACGCCTTCATCGAAGTTAAGGAGAAACTGCCCCTGACCTTCAGATCGGGGCTGGCCTACCGGCCCTTCGGTAATACAGTTACCCTGGCCCTGAGCGGCGTCAAGGCCATAGATTCGCCCACCCGTCTCCAGGCGGGCGCGGAATACTGGATGAGAAACCTATTGGCCCTGCGGATCGGCTACAATGGCATGACAGCCGATATCCAGAACGGCTCCAGCCTCGACGACCTCGCCGGTTTCGCCTGCGGGCTGGGGCTGCGCTATCGGGGATACACGGTGGACGCTGCCTACACGCCGTTCGCCGG
>Ga0272448_1006288_pt1 | contig 12876 bp, 11 predicted proteins | sample YNPCB0191_FD_202220 | JGI IMG/M metagenome (GOLD analysis project Ga0272448, IMG submission 202220) | Hot spring sediment microbial communities from Yellowstone National Park, WY, United States - YNP-CB-019-1 | ecosystem: Environmental > Aquatic > Thermal springs > Hot (42-90C) > Sediment...
GAAATAGAAGAAGCGGTGGTCGGTGTGACTACCGGGAGGGAGAGTGTCCTTGCGACCGAGAAAAGCGTCGGACAGGCAGAGGAGAACCTTCGCATCGTCACGCAGAGGTACACAGAGGGGCTGACAACGGTCGTCGAGCTGGAACAGGCCGAGCTTGCGCTCTCCAGATCAAGGCTCGAGCGCTTGAGTGCCGTCTACGACCTCCGGATCGCCCACGCGAGGCTCAAGCGCGCGGTCGGCGAGTTGCTCGGCCCTGGTGGAGATGGGACATCCCCCGAGGCTTATCGAACCCATTGAACGAGGACTCGTGACCTTCGTCGCGGCTGACACAGCGGGAGCGCCTGTCGCCCGCTGGACCTGCGTCAGGAGAGCCCCGTTTCGTGTTTTTCTCGTGAACGCCCCCGCGGCCTCAGGCGCCGCTTCCGGCGCAGGGCAAGCCGCGATATGGTGGCCGAAGCGAGGGGGAACTCGTTGGGTGCTCGCAGGTTCATCCCCGTACCACACTGATGCGGGCAGTCCTTCGCAGGGAGGATACGGTTTATGGAACGCACGCACAAGCTATCGAAGATTGCCGCAGTGGTGATCGCTCTGGCAGCGCTCGTCATTCTGTTGCTCTGGATGCAGGGGCTCCTCGGAGGGGGAAAGATCGAGCCTGGAGAGGTCCCCTATGTGACAAGGGGTCTCAAAGAACCCTACCGTGTCGAAGAGGTCAAGAAAACGACCCATCCCAGCTTCGAGGAGGCAGTCGGCACGGTCAAGGCAAGGCGCGAGGTGCTCATCTCGCCACGTATCATGGGCACTATTGTCGAGCTCCCGGTCAAGGCAGGGGACGCCGTCAAACGAGACCTCCTCCTCGCACGGCTCGATGACAGGGACATAAAGGCGAGACTCGAGCAGGCCAGGTCCGCAGCCGGTGCGGCCGAAAGCGAGTTCCAGCGCGCCTCCTCGGACTACGAGCGGTACAAGCGACTGAGGAGTCAGCAAGCGGCGACCCAGCAGCAGTTCGAATCCATCGAAGCGGCATATCTCGCGGCAAAGGCACGGCTCGCACAGGCCTCGGAACTCGTCCAGGAGGCGCAGATCACCCTGGGGTACACGGTGATCCGCTCGCCCATAGACGGCCTCGTGGTGGAAAAACACATGCAGGTCGGAGACATGGCCTCCCCCGGGCAACCGATCATGACCCTTCAGGAACAAGGGCCGTTGAGACTCGAGGCGGCTGTCAGGGAGGGGGTTGCAGGCAGTATCGAGACCGGCGATCAGCTCAAGGTGCGCATCGACGCCTTGGACCTGGAGCTTGCGGGCACTGTCGAGGAGAAGGTGCCTGCAGCAGACCCCATGACCAGAAGCTTTCTCGTCAAGGTTTCGTTGCCGCAACGTCCTGGACTCCGCAGCGGGATGTTCGGCAGGATCTACGTGCCGGTGGGGTCGGCCAGTGTGCTCACCGTCCCCCGCACGGCGATCCAACGGGTCGGCGAACTCGATCTCGTCTGGGTGCTCTCCGAACAGAGACCGGAGAGGCGGTATGTCAGAACCGGCTACGAGTACGGGGATCGGATCGAGGTGCTCTCCGGGCTTCGCGAGGGAGAGAAGGTCATCCTCCCTTCCGCCTCCTCAGGGGAAGGCGCGCCGGGCCCGAGCAAGGAGGGTCGGCCGGCAACACAGCTCATGAGATATACGCCCGAGAGCATCCCTCAGGGCCTGGGTCTCTCGGGCCTTGGCTTAAGAGGCTCACCAGGCCTTGTGCGCCCGGCCGCATACGTACGGGAGGCTCGAGGATGACAGAGGAGAAGACAGGGCTTACGGCAAGGATCGTCAAGGTATTCCTCACCTCGCGGCTCTCCGTTCTTTTCATGATCGCCTCGCTTTTGAGCGGCGCCGTCGCCCTTCTGGTGACCCCGAGGGAGGAGGAGCCCCAGATCGTCGTTCCCGTGGCCGATATCATGGTGAAGGCGCCGGGAGCCACAGCGGCCGAGGTCTCCAGACTCGTCGCAAAACCGCTCGAGAACCTCCTGTGGGAGATCGACGGCGTCGAGTACGTCTACACATTCTCCAGGCCCGGAATGTGCGTCGCCACGGTGAGGTTTTACGTAGGCCAGGACAGGGAAAAATCGCTCATCAAGATCTACAACAAGATGATGAGCAACATCGACCGCATCCCGCCCATCGTGGAGCACTGGATCGTAAAGCCTATCGAGATCGACGATGTCCCCATTCTGACGCTCACCTTCTACCCCGAGGAGGGAAGCCCTCTTACCGATTTCGACCTGCGGCGCATCGCAGAAGAGACCCTGACCCGGCTCCAGGAGGTCGCCAATACTGCCCGCTCCTTCATTGTCGGCGGCAGGGCGCGCAAGGTCCGCGTGCTGCTCGACCCGGCGAGGCTGGCGGCCCACAATCTCTGCGCGCTCGAGGTCGGGCAGGCCCTGAGCGGACAAAACGTCAATGTGCATGCCGGCTCCGTCCGCCGTCTCGATGAAGAGGTCCTGGTCGAGATAGGGCCCTTCTTTACGAAGCCTCAGGAGGTGGCCACGGCCGTCGTGGGGGTGTATCGAGGCAAACCCGTCTATGTCAAGGACGTGGCAGACGTCGTGGACGGCCCGGACGAGGTGAGCACCTACACGCGCATGGGCTTCGGGCCTGCTGCCTCACTCGGGGTTCACTCCGGGTCAGGGCTTGTCCCCTCCTACGGGGCCCCGGGCGAGGAGCGGCCGGCCGTCACGCTGGCCATTGCAAAGCGAAAGGGCGCCAACGCTGTTCGCGTGGCAGAGCAGATCCTCGACCGAGTGGACGAGCTTGTCAAAGAGATACTGCCCGCCGGGGTGGGCATCGAGATCACCAGAAACTACGGGAAGACGGCCAACGAGAAGGTCAACGAGCTCGTCAAACACCTCGGGATCGCCGTTGCGACGATCGTCGTTCTCATCGCCTTTGCCCTCGGGTGGCGGGAGGCCCTGATCGTGGCCTTGGCAGTCCCGCTCACCCTGGCGGTTACCCTGCTCGGCGATCTCGTAGTGGGGTATACGATCAACAGGGTAACCCTTTTTGCACTCATTCTCTCGCTCGGGCTTCTCGTTGACGACCCCATCGTGGATGTGGAGAACATCCACAGACACTTCAAGCTTCGTACCCACCCCCCTCTGGAGGCGACCCTCATAGCCATCGATGAGGTGAGGCCGCCGACCATCCTTGCGACCTTTACGGTCATTGTCTCGTTCCTGCCGATGTTTTTCGTGACAGGCATGATGGGACCCTACATGAGGCCCATGCCGTTCAATGTGCCGCTGGCCATGCTCATGAGCCTTGTCGTGGCCTTTACCGTGACCCCCTGGGCGACCTACCACCTGCTCAAGAAGGAGTACTCCGAGCCCCTCCCTGCGGTGAGAGAAGAGAAAGCCAAAGCCCGCGCCGAGGAGGAGGCCGCGGGCCTCAAGAGGCTCTACCGAAGGATCCTCCTCCCTCTGCTCGAGAAACCTTCCAGGGGATGGCTGTTCCTCGCCGCCGTACTCGGCGCCTTCTTTGTCTCGATCGCCCTGGTGGCCTTCGGGCTCGTCCCTCTCAAGATGCTCCCGTACGACAACAAGAGCGAGCTCCAGATCGTCATCGATATGCCGGAAGGGACCAGCCTCGAGTACACCGACGCGGTCACGAAGGAGATAAGCACTTATGTGGCCACGGTCTCTGAGGTGACCACCTATCAGGCATATGTGGGCACTGCGAGCCCCTTTGATTTCAACGGCATGGTGCGCCACTACTTTCTGAGACAAGGGGATCACGTTGCGGACATAAGGATCAATCTCGCCGACAAGCACGCACGGTCGCAACAGAGCCATCAGATCGCCTTGAGGATCAGACCGAAGGTAGAGGAGATCGCGGCACGGTACGGCGCGCGGGTCAAGATCGTGGAGATGCCCCCCGGCCCGCCGGTCCTCTCCACGATCGTTGCGGAGGTGTACGGCCCTGAGGATGCGACCTATGACGAGCTGGCATCGCGGGCCGCAAGGCTACGGGCCCTGTTCGAGCGTACCGAGGGCGTCGTGGACGTCGACGACTCCACCGAAGCGGATCTCCAAAAGATCAGGTTCATCGTTGACCGGGAAAAGGCCGCCCTCAATGGCGTCCCTGCAGAGGTGATCGCCCGCTGCCTCCAGATGGCCATAGGCGGCCTCCCTGTAGGCATGGTGCACCTTAAGGGAGAGGTGAACCCGCTCGAGATCGTGGCCCGGCTGCCGGAACCGAAACGGTCCCATCCGCAGGATCTGCTGACGGTCTACGTCAGAGGCACAGGCAACAAGATGGTCCCCCTGGCGGAACTCGGAAGGGTGGAGTTCGACGTTCAGGAGAAAACCATCTATCACAAGAACCTCCGGCCTGTCGTGTATGTCACGGCCGAGACCGCAGGGGTGAGCCCTGCCGTGGCGATACTGTCCATGCAAAAAGAGCTCGAGAAGGACCCTCTCCCACAGGGGTTTTCCGTGGACTGGAAGGGCGAGGGGGAGTGGAAGATCACCGTGGATGTGTTCAGGGATCTCGGGATGGCCTTTGCCGTCGCCCTCGCCCTGATCTATGTTCTCCTCGTGGCCCAGACCGGCTCGCTGCTGATTCCTGTGATCATCATGAGCGCAATCCCGCTGACCGTCATCGGGATCATGCCGGGCTTCAGCCTGCTCAACCTCATCATGAACAGACCGATCGGGCCCTATCCGACCCCGGTGTTTTTTACAGCGACCGGCATGATCGGGATGATCGCACTGGCAGGGATCGTGGTGAGGAACTCGATCATACTGATCGATTTCATCGAGCTCATCATGGCCCGCGGCGGCAAAAGCTTGAAAGAGGCGATCATAGAGGCAGGGGCCATCAGGACGCGGCCCATCATGCTCACTGCCGGGGCGGCGATGTTCGGCTCGTGGGTCATCACGCTGGACCCGATCTTCTCCGGTCTGGCCTGGTCCTTTATTTTCGGTATCTTTGCCTCTACACTGTTCTCGCTCCTTGTCATTCCGGTTTTCTACTACCTCGTCTATCGCCGCAAGGAGTTCTCCTATCGGTGAAGGATAGCGAGTTCGGGTGCTCTTCAGCCCCGAAGAAAGGAAAACAATGAGGCTCTTGGCGGTACTGTGCGACACCTCCCGGGGCCGGGAGGTCATCGACCTCTTGGAATCTCACGGCATCAATGCCTACACGCAGATCCCCATGATCTTCGGCTCGGGCGCCACGGGCAAGCGAATGGAAACCCGCGCCTGGCCCGGCAGCGGGTGTATGGTGTTCGCGATCATGGACCAGGCGAAGGTCGACCACGTACTGCCGGTCTTGAGGGACTACAAGCAACGACTTCTCAAGGCCGAAGGGTTCATGGTCTTCTCGATCGAAGCAGAGGTCCACCTGTAGTGTAGCCTGTAGCAGGCGCGCATCGATGGAAGGGGCGGCCTCCGGGGGCCCGCGTGAACATCTTCCGCAGGATAGCGGCGAATACCCTCTGGCTGTTCGCGGCCCACCTCTCGAGCAGGCTCTCCAATCTCGCGGTCACGCTCATCCTCTCCCGCTACCTGGGGGCCGGCGGCTTCGGCGCCTACTCGTTCGTGTGCGCCTATGTGGGGTTCTTCATCGTGCTCACCGATATGGGCATCGATCTGTGGATCACCCGCGAGGCGTCTCGGGATCTCCATCACTCAGAGGATGTTGTCGGGTGCGCCATCGTTCTCAAGACCCTGCTGAGCTGTGCGGCGTTCGCCCTTTCGATCGGGACGGCGGTTCTGATAGGAGTGCCGACGGACAAGGTGGTTCTCATCCTCATTGCCGGCCTCGGCCTCCTGTTGGCCCCTCTCACCCTGTACGGGTCTGCATTCTCTGCGACCCTCCAGCTGCACCTCCCCGCTCGATTCGAAATACTCGGCCGAGTGCTGCTCATAGGCCTGGTCTCCCTCGTGGTGGTCATCAGGGGATCGCTAAGGAGCGTCCTGGCGGCCGTCGTCCTGCCCGGGGCCTTGGTCGCGTTCCTCAATCTCGTCTACGCCCGGAGGATCTTCAGGCCGAGGCTTGCCTTTCGGCGGGCCATGGCCCTCGAGATACTGGCCAAGGCCCTTCCCATCGCAGCCCTCCTCTTGTTCACCCAGCTCCTTCTCAGGATCGACCAGCTCATGCTCGAGTGGCTCTGCGGGGACCGCGAGCTCGGGCTCTACGCCGCAGCGGTCAAGTGCTGCGAGGCGCTCAACGTCATCCCGGCTGTTTTTATCGCCTCTATCTTCCCCCTGCTGTCGCGAACTGCCGGAGACTCCCGGGAGTCGTTCACAAAGGTCTACGGTTTGAGTCTCAAATATCTCTCTCTGGTGTTGGTGCCTCTGATAACGATCCTCAGCCTCTACCCAGGGGAGATCCTGCGTGCGTGCTTCGGGAGGGAATTCGCCGAGGGGGCTCGGGCCCTCGGGATCCTCTCCTGGTCCAGCCTCGTAGTCGCCGCGGGGTATGTGGTGATGACGGCAACGATTTCCCTCGGGTCCCAGAAAGCCCTTTTGGGCATCACCGGGGCCGCGGCCCTCTTCAATGTCGTCTTGAACCTTCTCTTCATCCCGCGACCGGACCCCTTCGGCGGGGCGAACGGCGCGGCACTGGCCACCCTGGTTTCTTACTCCTCCTCTGTTGCCCTCATCCTGTTGTTCCCCGACGTGCGGCCCTTCGGGGCCGCCTTCTTGAAACACGCACTCAAGCCGCTGGCGGCCCTCGTTCCTGCCGTCTGCGCCGTGCGTATCGGCTCGATGGGCGTCGGGGCAGGAGTGCTCGTCACAGGGGCGGTCTACGCACTGAGCATCGTCACCCTCAGGGGGCTCGACGAGGCGGACTACCGGTATCTACGGAGTGTGTTCAGACGCCAATAGCGCGCGGGTGACCGCAGGACCGAAAGGTATGGGCCGAACGCGTTCCTCGATCTCCATCGTGATAGTGAGCTGGAACACGCAGGAGGCGCTCAGAGAGTGTCTGGCCCGTATCCCGCAGGCCGCCGGCGGGCTAAGGTCCGAGGTGATCGTGGTCGACAATGACTCATCGGACGGAAGCCCTGAAATGGTGCGCCGGGAGTTCCCCTGGGCGACGTGCATCCAGCTCGCCAGAAACGTGGGGTTCGCCTGCGGGGCGAACGTGGGGATCCGCTGCTCCCACGGACCCTATGTGTTACTGCTCAATCCCGATGTGCGGCCTGCGCCGGGCTCTATCGCTGAGTTGGTCCGTTTCCTCGAAGACCACAAAGGGGAGATCCAGGTCGTGGGTGGGTCTCTCGTGGGCAGGAACGGGTGCTCTCACAGGGAAGGCTACCACGTTCCTTTCCCCACGCTCCCCAGTGCGGCCCTCCAGCACACGGGGTGGACGAGGCTGGCAGCCCGCCTCGGTATAGACCCCCTGTCTTTTTGTGACTGCTCGGTGAGGCAGGTGGCCGGCGCCTGCCTGCTGGCCACCAGAGACGTGCTCGAAGCCGTTGGCGGGTTCGACGAGGACTTCTTCGTATGGTTCGAGGACGTCGACTGGTGTTACAGGGCTTTCAAGAGAGGCGTGCGGCTTGCCGTCTGCCCCACAGCGGTGTTCGTGCACGAGGGAGGCACGAGTTTCCGCGACGTGCCCCACTGGACACGCAAAAAGTGGTTTCACAGGAATCTGCTGCGCTATTTTCGCAAACACAAAGGCACCGGCACATGGCTGCTCCTGGCCGCCCTGCTCGCTGCAGAACACTTCGTGCTCCTCCCGGCCGATGCGGCCCGAGGCCTCTTTGACCCTCGGGAGCGAGAGAAGATCCAAAGGGCCAAACACAGGTTCGAGTATCTCCGCTTTCTCTTCACCGCCACCTGGGAGTGCTTCAGGCCTCAGGAGGCTCAGTCGCCATGGAAATAGGGTGCGCTCCGTCCATCGAGGTGATCGTCCCGAACTGGAACGGCATCGAGGTGCTGCCCGGCTGCCTGAGGTCGCTCCTCCGGCAGACGTTCAGGTCCTTGAGCATCACCGTTGTCGACAACGGCTCCCGGGACGGGTCGCCCCAGCTCGTCAGGGACGCCTTCCCCATGGTGGGGCTTCTCTGCCTTGGGGAAAACCGGGGATTCTGTGCAGCAGTCAACGTGGCCCTGAGGAGATCGAAGAGCCCATGGTGTGCAGTTGTCAACAACGACACCGAACTGGACCCCAGCTGCCTCGAGGAGCTTTACGAGGCGACACTTCGTCATCCCCATGCCGCACTTTTTGCCCCCAAGATCCTCCGCTACGACGACCCCACCCGTATCGAGAGTACGGGCGACATCCTCAGACCCGATGCCTGCGGGGCCAACCGTGGAAGGGACGAGACAGACCGCGGGCAGTACGACAGGGAGGAAGAGGTCTTCTCCGCCTCGGCGGCGGCCGCCCTCTACAGGCGCACGTTGTTCGACAGGGTGGGCTTTTTCGACGAGCGGTTCTTCGTGTACTTTTCGGACATCGATCTTGGCTTTCGCGCCCAGAGGTTCGGCTTTGCCTGCGTCTATGTGCCGCAGGCAAGGGTGTATCACAGAGGCAAGTTCAGCGGGTATGGGGGCAGGGGCTGGTCACTGAAACAGGAGTTCGTCAACTCGACGGTCTGCCAGGTAAAGAATCTCCCGTTGCGCTCCCTCGCCACGCACGCCGGCCCGATCGCACGGAGCCATCTCAAGTCGTTGAAAGGGCTGCTCAAGGAAGGAAACGCCAGGGTCTTGGTGGAAGCAGAAATCGAGCTCGCCCGGCGACTGCCCTATGCGCTGGCCCAGCGCATGGCGCTCTCGCTGAGGTCACGGGGCCGGTTCGATCGCCTTGCCCGCTTCCTGCCTATTCGGGAAGCCTGAAGGCGCCGAGATCCTTCCATAACCACCACTGCTCCGGATAGCGGAGAATGTGCTGTTCGAAGAGCCTGAAAAGGGCTTGGGCCCGATCCCCTACCTCGCCGTGGGGTGCCGGGGCCCGGCCGGCCCACACAGGAGACACAGGGGGGCGCACAGAAGGGAGGATCCTTATGGTGCAGTCAGGTCCGTTGGAGTGGACGAGAAAGGGGAGGGTCGGCGTGCCGAACTCCTCTGCCGCGCGAAACAGGGCGGAGGAGAAAACACTGTACCCGGAGAGAAACCGAACGCGCACTGTCCCGTGAGTCTGGTCCTCTCTCGCACTAGGGTTGTCCACTGCGGTGACAACGACGTGTCTCCCCTCGAGCAACCCCCTGGCGGCCTCCGGGCCGCTTCCCCGGTAGACAAGGCTCAGGCCGGGCTCTGCGGCCATACGGCGGAGAATCTCCTCATACAGCGATCTCCCGGCCGGCCCGGGCCAGATGGTGGGGCTTGTCCTGCCCGCTCTCACGGTGATGACGTGGATCGGCACGCCGGCTCGCGGGAGGGCGTGCAGCGCCCTGTAGATATAGCCCGAGTGGCAGGTCAGAAGGAGGACACCCCTTTCTGCCGCCATGGCTTCTTCGAGGTGATGGAGCCCTTCGAAGCGCGTGTACCGGTGCCACTCCTCCACGGGCCGTTCCACGGCGATTCGAGCATCGGCCCTCATGCGCGAGACAAAAAGCATGTGCCTGGCGGCGATGCGGCGTATGGCGCCTGGAGAGAGGGCCTTGGAGAGGAAGGCGCGGTCCAGATTCTCGAGGAGACGCCGTCTCTCGCTCGGCAACAAGCACGAGTAAGGGCGGCGCAGGGAGAGGATGCGGTGTGCGGCCCCCAGGGGCAGGCGAGAAAGAAGCGGGTAGAGACAAAAATAGTCGGCATGCTGCACGGCCGACGACAGGAGTCCGAGCCCCGGCGCAAGCTGCGAGAAGGCCTTCTTGGCCTGGCGACGAAAAGAGCCGGACAGGCCGGGGACGCGGCCACCTCTCGGTACGGACTCCTCCATGCGGGACGCTCCCCTACGGGCCGGCAGGTGCTGCGCCGGTCCCAGGGCTGGAAGGTCTCCAGAATATGTGGAGGTCCCTCCACAGCCACCAATGGGCAGGGTACCTCAGGATGAGCGAGCCGAGGAGATCTGCGCAGGTCTGAAGAGACCGCCTGACACCCTCGGGGTCGCGCCGCTCGGGAATGAGAGGCGGCCACGCCCTGAGCACGTAGCCGGGGGAGCCTGCTCGAGGAAACACAAAGGTGGGGACGATGGGTGCCCCTGTCTCTGCAGCGAGGCGTAGGAGCGAGGCTGGGAACACCGCCTCCCCGCCAAGGAACCGGACGCGCATGCCCCCGGACTTTTCCTCCACCCGTGGGACGTCCATGGCAAAGCAGACGATCTCGTTATGGGCCAGCCTCTCGACGGCCTGCGCGAACGCCCCGCCGGGGAACAACCACCGCACTGTGGTTTTGCGGCTCAACGTCTCGAAGACCCTCTCGAGCACCATTCCGGCACCAGGCCAGGAAACCTCTCGAGGGGCCCTAACGACTGCATTGACCGTGTACCCGAGAGACCCTGCCACGAACAGCCCCCTGAGCATGAAGCTGTAGTGACCGGTAACCGCGATAACCCCTTTTCCCCTGGAGAGCGCCTGGTCCATATGCTCTCTGCCTTCCACGACGACGAGGTCGGCGATAGCGGGTGGACTCATGCGGAGGCCGAGAAAGAAATCGATGGGACCGCCGAGCAGGACGTGCAGATACTCGCGCCCGAGGAGATCGAGTTCAGCTCTGGTGTAGCTCCCACCGAAAACACAGGAGAGGTTCTCGAGCACCTGTCTGCGAATGGAAAAGGGCAGGAACCGAGCTGCGAGAGACCACTCGATCGCCCGTGCGGCCCACGGCAGGGGCAGGGCGAGGCAGCAGAGGATCTTCCCGACCCACTCGATGAGCACCCCGGCTGCGAGAGGGACCCATAGAACGTGTTTGGCGTGCACAGACAAAGGACCTCTCGGATTTGCCCTTTTCCTGTTGTCCGATTATTCTTGAGGTATGTTGTATATCCGGCAACGCACCTTCATGTAAAGGAGGGTACCATGACGCTCGAGCGCACACTGCGTGCCATTGCAGGAGTCTTCGTATTGGTCTCCGTCGCCCTAGCGGCGTTCAAGTCCCACTGGTGGCTTATCTTGACGGCACTCGTCGGATTGAACCTCTTCCAGTCGGCCTTTTCGAATTGGTGTCCTATGATGGTCCTGCTGCAGAAATTCGGGATGAAGACGTGCGAGCAGGAAATCGACGAGCTCCAGAGGGGTATGGCTCGATAGCTCGGCCCTCACGACTTCCGCTGCCCGATCATTTTTTCCAGTCGCGCAAGGTTTGCGCGGACCACCTTGTTTTCAGGCCGCAGTGAGAGGGCGTGGAGCCAGTGCTCCATGGCACCCTGAAGATCCTTGCGGGCGAGGCACGCAAACCCCTCGCTGAAGGAGCGGTAAAAATCGGTGCCTTCTTTGGACTCCCCCTCCCCCTGGCCGGCGCCGGCGCCTCCGGCAGCCTCCTCGTGCCCCGGGTGCGCAGACCATGGGGGGCTGGAGGGCACCGACTCTTGGAGGGCTTGGGAAACGAAGAAAGGAAAGTCCTTGGGGTTGAAGGGCCTCTCCAAGAAAAGCGTGTCGTCGGGCAGCATAAGCTCCCGGGGTACGTCCTTCAAGGACCCTCCGGTCAATACAAGCAGCCGCGGCCGAGCCGGTCCGGGACTGCTGGCCGGGCCTGCCTCCAGGCCCTCGAGTACCGTAAGCCCCGTCTCGGCGCTATCGACCACGAGCAGGTCAAACGGCTTGTCCCGCAACAGGTCGATCGCCTCGGACGGTGAAGCAGCGCAATAGTATTCGAGGTCGTCGGCAATCGAGGCCAGGCTGCGGGTCAGTTGCCACAGGAGCCCCTCATCCAATCCGAGCAGAATGATGCGTTTCCCCTCTCGATGCTCCATCGCCTGCTTCCTCGTAAGTAGTAGTGGATCGGCCTGTGCCACAAAAAATATACCCAATAAGAAAAGCCGAGGCTATCCCCACCGCCAACGCGTATGCCAGGAAGGTGAGCCCCGCCCTCCTGATGAGCTCCTTTTGGGCGTCCTGCATGGGTGCGAGGCTGGCCGCGATGTGTTCCTCAGGGACCACACCGGCCAGGAGGAGCCCATGGGGCAAGGCGACTGCAGTGACATACCAGGACCCTGAAGGAGGGGCCCCCGGGTCGGGCGGCACGGGTGCATCCTCGCAGAAGTAGCCCCTTACAGGCGCGCCCGGCCGGGCCCTGCCGACCATCCTGAAAAACTCCTCCTTCTTTGCCCCTGCCCTGAGAAAGGGCGGGATGCCGTTGTCGGTAGTGCCTAGCGAAACAATGCTGGCAGTCTTTGTGTCGAGGAGTATTACATACCGGCTCGGCCCGCTCCCAAGCATGTCCGGGAGTTCGTCCATGAGATCCTTGCAGGCGCGCTCTCTCTCGGCCGTCTCGTCTCTCGGGGCGCATACCGACTCGATCGCCCGGGCGACTGCCTCCACGTAGGCGCTCGTCAGTTCCCTTACCAGGGATGTCCCATAGACCACGGCCAGGCGCCTCCCCTCATCGCCTGACCGGCCAAGCGCCACAAAGAAATACACGGAGAGTGCTGCGATTGGCACGAGAATCGCCCCGACGAGCGGCCAGAAGCGGCCGATGCCCCCGCCACGCTGGTGCTCTTTTCTTTTCATGCGATCTGGTCCATGAGAGCTTCAGTTGTGCATAGCATCTTTTGCCATTGCCCGCGAGCCCCTTCAATCGCCACAGGGGAGCGCGCCTCGGCCCCCATTGCCGGGCCGGAATGCGCTGTTGCGCACTCCGCGCCCACAGGGCCGCAGGAGGCCCGGGGTACCGTTCCAAAGAGGACCGCCCTACTCCCGCCGGCAGGTGCCCTGCTTTTGCCGGGCAACGAGGGCCGTCCGGGGCTCAAGAGACCGGCGAGGATCGCCACGAGCAGCACGATATTCAG
>Ga0272448_1006295_pt1 | contig 12869 bp, 9 predicted proteins | sample YNPCB0191_FD_202220 | JGI IMG/M metagenome (GOLD analysis project Ga0272448, IMG submission 202220) | Hot spring sediment microbial communities from Yellowstone National Park, WY, United States - YNP-CB-019-1 | ecosystem: Environmental > Aquatic > Thermal springs > Hot (42-90C) > Sediment...
GGATCCCAACGACGACGGCCGGCCTGTGTGGGGGGATCTCTTCGTGGACGGAACGCTTCCGGACGGGACTTCGGTGAAGAGCGGTCTTCAGATTCTTCTCGAGGAGGCCCGCAGGCACAGCGTGGAAGAATGGGCCGAGATCGCCGGCGTCGATCCCGATGACGTGAAAGCCGTCTCGCGCGAGCTCGTTTCGAACGGCAAGGCTGCGGCCGTGGACATCCACCGGGGGCCTGCCCAGCACACGAACGGTTTCTACAACGTTCTGGCCTGGATGACCGTGAACATGCTCCTCGGCAACTTCGACCACAAAGGGGGGATGATCAAGCTCAGCACCTGGGATTACAAGGGCAAAGGCGGCCTTTTCGACCTGGAACAACACCCGGGCAAGACGACCGCTTTCGGCGTCAGCTCGATCCGCCACGGAGTGGAGTACGAAAAGACGACCCTCTTCGAAGGGTACCCGGCCAAGAGGAATTGGTATCCCCTGTCGAGCGACATTTACGAGGAGATCATCCCTTCGATCGGAGACGCCTACCCGTATCCGGTGAAGGCGCTCTTCTTCTACATGGGAGCGCCCACGTATGCTCTGCCCGCCGGGCACACGAACATTCAGATCCTCCAGGACACGGACAAGCTCCCCCTGTTCGTGGCGAGCGACATTGTGATCGGTCCCACCTCCATGTACGCAGACTATATTTTCCCGGATCTCTCCTACCTGGAAAGATGGGAGTTCCAGGGAAGCCACCCGAGCATGCCCGTCAAGGTGCAACCGGTCCGGCAGCCCGTGATCGCGCCGATTCCGGAATCGTGCACGGTGTTCGGGAAGACCGTGCCGATCTGCCTGGAAGCCATGATCCTGGCGATCGCCGAGCGCCTCGGCCTGCCGGGCTTCGGTCCGGAGGGCTTCGGCCCGGGCATGCCTCTCGAGCACCCGGACGACTATTATCTGCGGGCCTTGGCCAACCTCGCTTTCGGGGAGAAGCCCGACGGCTCGCAGAACGTGCCGGATGCGGACGAACGAGAGAGGGAAATCTTCCTGCGCGCGCGGAGCCATCTTCCCGAGAGCGTGTTCGATCCGGACCGGTGGCGGCGGATCGTCGGAGACCGCATGTGGCCGAAGGTCGTTTACGTGCTCAACCGGGGCGGCCGGTTCGAGGATCATGAGAAGGCTTACAAGGGCGATCGGGTCGCGCATCCTTATGGCGCGCTTCTTTGCCTGTACCAGGAGAAGACGGCATCGACCGTTCATGCCGGCACCGGCCGCAGGAATCGAGGCCATGCCGTGTTTCTGCCGGTTCAGGATTTCCACGGGCGGGAGGCGGACGACCTCCGCCGGGGGTACGATCTTCATCTGATCACCCACCGCACGATCTCCCAAACCAAAAGCCGGACGATCGCGGATCCCTGGCTCACCCCTCTCATGCCCGAGAACGGCGTTCTCCTTCATCCCGAAGACGCTTTACGGCTCGGGCTCTCCGCCGGGCAGCGGGTGCGCGTGGTGAGTGCGACGAATCCGAAGGGGGAGTGGCCTTTGGGGCCCGGAGTTTCTCGAGCGATGGAAAGCCGAGTCGTCCTCACCCAGACCGTCAGACCCGGGGTGGTGAGCTTCGCCCTCGGGTTCGGTCAATGGGCGACCGGCGCGTCCGATTTCGTGGTGGATGGCACCCCGGTCAAGGGAGAGGCGAGACGGGCCGCGGGGATTCACGCCAACGCGGCCATGTGGGTGGATCCGGCACTGAAAAATACGTGCATGGTGGATCCGGTCGGCGGGAGCGTAAGCTTTTACGACTCCTTTGTGCGGCTCGATCCGGTCGAATCCTGACCGGCCCGAGGAGCTCTCTCCGGACGCGTGCAGGGGAGGGAAAACCTTGAAAAGGAGACCGGCCGTCGCCCATGGCCGCCCGAGCGCTTCCGAAGGGCCTTCTTCGAAAGCCGGTCGAGGCGCGGCCTCGATCCGCAGGCTCGCCGCGACAGTCGCGCACGAGATCAACAACCCTCTCACGAGTATTCTGCTCGCTGCGGAAAAACTCGCCGGGGACCCATCCCTCGAGCAAGAAGTGCTCCACGAAGTACAGACCATTCGGGAAGCGGCCTTCCGCATTCGAGGCATCGTCGAAAAGCTCCAAAAGGTGCGGGCCGACAGAGCCAAGGAATACCTGCCTGGGATCCAGATGCTCGACGTAAACGGCGAGTCGTAGCCCCCTCCATCCCGAAAAGAGCCCGCGCCGGAACCGGCATGGCTGCTCCCTTCGGCCATGCTCGGCAACGTAAACGGACGCGACGGAGCGCGTCCCTCCAGGGAAAGGCCCATGGAGGGCCACGGTCCCTCGTGGCCGGCGACATCCGAGGGCCCCGCTTTGTCGTGGACTCCAACAGTTCATATGAGTCATTTCCCGTCCAGGCCGCCCGGTTGAAAAAAACACGCGCCCGATGCATGATGACCGAATTGGGGTCCAGCGCAGGACCTTCTCGGCGTCTCCGAGGCGTGAACCGCAGGGAGGGATTTCCATGAAAAAAGTGGTCGTGATCGGTTGCGGAGCTTACATGGACGGCGGATACGGTTGTCCCGGTGAATGGAAGTGCCTGAAGGCGGCCGCTCTCGGCGAGGGGAAATTCGGCGAGCCCTCCCAGGTGGTGGCCTTCCTCAGGTGCGAATGCCCGGGCAGGCCGCTCGTGGCCAACACCGGCTATGCCATGAAACTGTCCGAGATCAAACCCGACCGAATCCATCTGAGCACCTGCATGGTGTCCGCCAAACCAGACTGCCCGTACCGGAAGGTCGAGGATCTGGTTTCCATGCTGGAGAGCAAGTTCGGCGTGGAGGTGGTCCAGGGCACCCACGAGTGGACCTGAACAGCGGCAAGAGTGACTGCCCCTGAGGCCCGACAAGGTCTGGCCGGTCTATCGGCGGGGAGGTGATCTGGACTCGTTTTCGCTCACGCCGCGAGATGAAGGGGCGAATCGCCTGCCCTCGGCCTGGGCGCGATTCACTCCACGGCGAGCTCGTAGTAAACCGTGTAGCGCGCCAGGATTTGGGAAACCCGCTCCCGAACCGCCTCCGGCGTAACGGAGGGAGCCTTCCGCACCCGGATCTTCACGGCCGTGCCGTGAACCTTGTGCTCCCCCACGTCCACTTCGACCGAAAGGGCGAGATCGCCCAACGCCTTGAGTTCCTCGGCGTAGGCCCTGCGGGTCGCGTCCCACCGCAAGGCAGGCTTGAACACCTTGCCGATGGGCGTCAGAGGCATCTGATCGAGAACAATGATCTCTTTCGGCACCGCTGCCCGCTCTCCGATCTCGGAGCGGGCATAAGCGAGAATCTCCTCCGGCGAGGTCCGGACACCTTCCTGGAGCTGGACATACGCCACCGGCACCTCGCCGGCGTGAGCGTCGGGCCTGCCGACCGCAGCAGCCATCTTCACGCCCGGCAGCCGGTACAGGGGCTCTTCGATCATGGCCGGGTCGATATTGTGGCCGCCCCGGATGATGAGTTCTTTCTTTCTTCCTGTGAGCCAGAAGTAGCCGTCCTCATCCATGCGGCCGAGGTCTCCCGTGTTGAACCATCCGTCCGGAAGCCAGATCCCTTTGTTGTGGGCTTCTTCTACGTACCCCTTGAAAACGTTCGGGCCCCGGATCGCCACCGCGCCGATCTCTCCGGGCGCGGCGTCCCGGAGGTAATTGCCCTCCTCGTCGACAATGACGATCTTCATCTGCTGATAAGGCATCCGGATGCCGATGCTTCCCACCTTTCGCTCGCCGTCCTTTGGGTTGATGGCCGAAGCGCAAGCACCCTCGGTGAGCCCGTACCCTTCGAGAACCTTCATGCCCGAATGAGCCTCGAAGCGCCGGAACAGCTCGACGCTCAGGGGCGCGGCGCCGCAAACCGCGTACCGGAGCGACGAGATGTCCGCATCCCCCTTGGGCGTGTCCAGAAGCACCGAAAGGACCGTCGGAACGCACGAGAAAGACCCGGCCCGATACTTCTCCACGATCTTGTAAAAGTTCTTCATGATCGTCGGGTCTCGGTACCCCAGAGGAGAAAGGAGAACCACGTGGCCTCCAACTGAAAAAGGCGCCAGGCCGGTCACGGTCGTAGCATTCACATGGAAAAGCGGCAGGCCGCAAAGCAGGGTTTCCTCGCTCGTCATGGCACCCATGACCGAGATGGCCCAGGCCATGAACACCTCGTTGAAATGGCTCCTGCGGGCGAGCTTGGGCGTCCCGGTGGTTCCGCCCGTGTGATAGAGAGATGAGATCTCGTCCGGGCCGATCTCGCGGTTGAAAGTCAGGCGGTCAGCAGGATACCGCTCCACCTTTTCCTCGAAACCGTAAATGCCTTCCTCCTCGTCCGAAGGCCCCATGACCCGCACCACGGCCTTGAGCGTGGGGATCTCCTTTCGAATCTGTTTCACCTTGTCCCAGATGTTCGAGCCTGGCACCTCGCCCAGCGCGACAAGGACTTTCGTGCGGGCGGCCCGGCAGATGTCCCGGATTGTGGAAGGCTCGAGAAGCGGGTTGATGGGGTTTGAAATGCCTGCGGTCTCGGCCCCCCAGAGAACGTAATGGGTCGCGATGAGATTCGGAAGAAGGTACGTCACGACATCCGTGGGCCCCACGCCAAGGTCATGAAAGAAGTTCGCCGTCTGCCGGATCTTTCCGATCAGTTCCCGGTGCGTGACCTGAACCGGGTGCTCGTAGAGATCCCCGGACAAGAGAAAGCTCAGGGCGATCCCGTCCGGCCGGATTGCGCAGCCCTTGACGAGGAGTTCGTAGACGTTCTTTTCTCGAATCCTTTCTTCAAGCGGAACCTTTTCAATTTCCACAATGTCCTGCATCCCCCTGATGAGCTGGCCTTGTTCCATGGGTCTGTCTCCTGGGAAGAAAGGATTGACTCTTTCGGATGAACCGCATCCACCCGTGTCCAAAACATACCCAAAATCCGCGACCGGGCCATGCCATTTTAAAAGATGGACGGCCCAGGCGCAAAAGAAGGTCCGTTGCACGGTCCCGGGCCCTGCAGGTTGACAGGGCTGGGAATCGTCTCGTATCGTTCGCCTGGACGGCGGCACTCGAACCCGGAGGTGGAAAATGGCGACGGTACAGGTCAACACGGTCTGCGGTCCGGTTCCGTCCTCGGAGCTGGGCGTAACGCTCGTTCACGAACACATCGTCTTCGGGTATCCGGGCTGGGAGGGAGACCTCACCATGGCGCCTTTTGACCGAAAGGAGGTCGTCTCCAAGGCCGTGGCGCTCATGAACGAACTCAAGACCTTCGGCGTCCGAACGGTCGTGGACGCCACGCCGGCCGACGGAGGCCGGAATCCCGAGCTCTGCCGGGAGGTCTCGGAGAAGAGCGGGGTACAGATCGTCTGCGCCACCGGGTACTACTTCGAGGCCGAAGGAGGTCACGCCTACTGGAAGTTCCGGAGCAGCCTGTGCGACATCAAGCAGGAACTTTACGAACTGTTCCTCAAGGAGGTCACCGAAGGGATACGGGATACGGGCATCAAGGCCGGCGTGATCAAGGTCGGCTCGAGCAAGGGGGCGATCACGGATTACGAAAGGACGGTCTTCGAGGCGGCTGCGCGCGTGCAGAGGGAAACGGGCGTTCCGATCATCACCCATACCCAGGAAGGCACCATGGGGCCTGAGCAGGCCCGCCTGCTCGTCGAAGCCGGCGCGGACCCCAAGCGCGTCCAGATCGGCCACATGAGCGACAACACGGACATCCGGTACCAGATCGAGACCCTGAAGCAGGGCGTCTTCGTGGCCTTCGACCGGATGGGAATTCAAGTCCTGGCCGGCTGCCCCATGGACGTGGAGCGCTACGCGGTCCTCATCGGCCTAACTGGGATCGGCTACGCGCAGCAGCTCATGCTTTCCCACGATTACGTGATCCACTGGCTCGGCCGGCCCTTGAAGATCCCGGAGATCGCGCTGCCCCTCATCGGCAACTGGCATCCCACGCACCTGTTCAAGAACGTGATCCCGGCCCTCAAGGCAGGCGGAGTGACGGACGCCCATATCCGAACCATGATCCAGGAGAACCCCAGGCGCCTGTTCGAGGGCAGGTAGAAGGAAGCCTTCGCGGGCGGGGATCAGAATCAGGGCCCTACGAGAGTGCCCAGCCGGTTCATCGCCTTGAGAACCCAGGGCCGCATGCCGACCGGAAACCCGGCCAGCCGGGGCTCGATGTACTCGAAGATGACCCCTCCGATGGCCAGGGTGTCCAGATAGGCGTACTCGATGGTGAGGCCTGCCTGCTTCAGACTGCCCCGCTGGAGCACTTCGATCCCCGCTTCCCGGCATGCCCTCAGGCGCGCCTCCAGGTCCCGGACGAAGAACCCGAGATGGTGCAAGCCCTCGCCTTTTGCCTCCAGATGCTCCAGGTGGATGCTTTCGCCGCCCACGATCTGGACCAGCTCGAGCTGCACCGGCCCTGCTTGGGCCATGGCCACCTTCCCGCGCACCGTGGTTTCCTCGCCCCGGTTCGTGCACCGGACGGTCTCCCCCTCCGAAATCACCCAAGGGCCGATGCCGAAGACCCGCTGATAGAAGTCAGCGGTTGCGGCCGCGTCGCGCACCACGAAACCGACCTGCCCCAAGGCCGGGAGCCTAAGTCTTTTGCGAACTCCTTCCGAAATCTCCACTCGGGGCAGCGGGCCTGGCTCTTTCCGTTCCCCTCGGCTCATCGGGATCTCCTTCATTTGCGACTGTAAGTGCCCATGACGCTGCCCTGGGCCAGGACGTGCCCTTCCATGGCCCGGACGAGTTCGGCCTTGGTCGCGCCGGCAGGAAGGTCGACAAGCGTATCGAGCGCATAGACCTTGAAGAAATACCGGTGCGTGCCGCCCGGGGGGCAAGGGCCGTTGTAGCCGATCTTGCGGAAATCGTTCTTCCCCTGCTTGGCCCCGTTGGGAAGCACTTCCCGGGGCGGGACGTTCTCCCCGATCCCCGTCGAGTCACCCGGCAGATTGTAGATCACCCAGTGAACCCAGGTGCCGGCAGGCGCGTCCGGGTCGTCGCAAATGACGGCCATGCTTTTTGTACCGGCAGGCACCCCGGTCCAGCTCAGTTGGGGCGAGACGTCCTCGCCGTCGCAAGTGTGCTTTTTCGGGATGGCTTTTCCTTCTTCGAAGGACGTGCTTTTGACCACGATCGTCCCCGCAGCCCGAACGTGACAAGAGACGATAAGCGCCACAATCGAAAAAACCAGAAACGGCAAAAACCATACACTCCTTCTGCCCTGCATGGCTCGGCCCTCCCTGTCGAGCGTCAAGCGTCCTGTTCCTTGCCCCGGCCGGGTCGAATCCTTGCCAGAAGATCGCCCCGTGCGACCTTCTGGCCCTGGCGCACTCCGATCTCGCGCACGGTTCCGTCGATGGGGCTTGACACACGATTTAGCATTTTCATGGCTTCGAGCACAAGCAAAACGTCCCCTTCCCGGACTTTGGCGCCCACTTCGGCCTTCACTTCCACCACGACACCCGGCGCGGAAGCTCTCAGTTCTCCCATTTCGGCCAGCGAGGCGATCTGTTCGGCGCTCAGCTCCTCCTTGCGGGCGGCTTCGGCCTTCTGCTCCGGCTCGTACAGGAACGGCTCCAAATGGTGGTTCACGATCAGATACGTAAGGGTGCCTCCCGTCTCGGTCGGATGGCTCGGCCCGAACACGATCTGGTGGTGCTTGCCCGTATAATCCTGCAAGGCGACGGTCTCTCCAGGCTCGAACCCACCTTTTCGGAACCAGACTTCGGGTGGCAGCACGTAGGCCTTGCCGTATTCTTCCTCGAACTTGAAAAATTCCACGGCGTCCCGAGGATGCTGCAGGTAGAGGACCACCTCTTCCATGTCCGCAGGCCGGCCGATGGCTTTCTCCAGTTTCCCCTTCTCAGAGTCGATGTCGATCGGCTCGCAGGCCTCCAACCCCTCTTCGGCCTTAAGAGTCTTTTCCCAGTGCGGTCCGAAAACAGCCCTGTAAACGTCATCGTCCGGCCGCCGAAAGGGAAACGGGCCGTAGCGGCCCAGAAGCAGCCTTTTCAGGTCCTCCGAGGCCTGCTCGTAGCGCACCCCGGTCAAGGTGTGGCTCACGGCCGTGGTCCAAAGGATCTGCGAGCCGGGCGTGACGCTCCAGAAATTCCCGAGCTCCTGATGCACCCTGGGCAGTTCTTTCATGAGAATCTCGGGCATCCGATCCAGGAAGCCGCCCTTTACGGCCTGCTCGAAGCTCGAGCCCATGGCCCCGCCGGGCAGTTTGTGAATGTGCACCGTGGGGTCGAACCCCTTGAACTGGGATTCGAACTCTGCGTAGGCCGGCCGGATCTTCTTGAGCTTGTCGCTTGTGGCGATGAGCGCTTCCACATCGACCCCGACCGCGTCGTATCCTTCCTCGGCCAGGCTCTGGACGACCGTCAGGGCCGGCGGCGGTCCGAAAAATCCCGTCATTCCGTGATCGCCGGCGTCCACGATCTTCGCCCCGGCCCGCACAGCGGCCACGATCCGGGCCACGTCGTTCCCGTCCGTGTTGTGGCCATGGTAGTGAATCACGAGGTCCGGGTAGGCTTCCAGAAGAGACCGGACCAGCCGGTAGATCCGGGCGGGCGTTCCGAGACCCGAGTGGTTCTTGATGGCGAGTAGGATGTCCGGCCCGGTCACGTCGAGGATCTCGCCGGCCTTTCGAACATAGTAAGCGTCCGTATGCTCAGGCCCGGTGGAGAAGCAGACCGCGGGCTCCAGGAATTTCCCCGCCCGCCGCACTTCCTCGAAGACCGGAACCATGTTGGGCACGTAATTGAGAAAGTCGAAAACGCGCCAGACCTCGACGTAGGGGGCGAAAGCCTGCACCGTGAGCCGGACCACGTTTTCGGGGTAGGGCCGGTAGCCGAACAGGTTCACCCCTCTGCACAGGGTCTGGAAAAGAGTGCGGGGCATGCGGCTTCGGAGCAGGCGAAGTCTTTCGAACGGATTGATCTGCTTCCGGAGAAGATCCACGTGGACGCTCGCTCCGCCCGTGATCTCCAGGGAGAAGAAACCTGCCGCGTCCCGTTCCTCGGCGACAGCGAGATCCGTGTGGGCGAGGATGCGGTTCTTGAAGTCCGACTGGGAAAGGTCCCGGGCTGTGTTGGTGAGAAAATAGCCCCGCGTGCTCCGCAGGATCCGCAGGCCCTCTTCGACGGGCGTTGTCGGCGTGATGCGCTGGTCCATGGGGTCTTTCACTCCTTTTCGCGGCTCACAGGGCAAAGGGGTTGTACTTGCGGTGGTGGATCTCGGCCAGAAGCTTTGCCAGTCGGGCCTCCTCCCGCTCTTCCAGACGATACTCGAAAAGCTCCGGGTGCCTGTCGAGATAGCCTGTGTCGAACTCTCCTCTCTGAAATTCCTTTTCCTCGACGAGCTTCCGGTAAAAGGGAATCGTGGTCTTCGGGCCCACGATCACGAAATTGCGAAGCGCTCTGGCCAGCCGGCTCGTCGCCTCACGCCAGGTGAACCCGTACACAGTGAGCTTGACGAGCAGGGAGTCGTACTCGGCGGGAATCGTGTATCCTTGATACACGAACCCGTCCAGCCGGATGCCGGGGCCGCCCGGCGAAAGGTACACTGAGACCGTCTTGCCGCTCTCGGGCGCGAAGTCCTGCCTCGGGTCCTCTGCGTTGATCCGCATTTCAATGGCGCAGCCCCTGCAGAAAACCTGCTCCTGCTCGATGTCGAGAGGCTGGCCTCGGGCCAGCCGGATCTGACGCCTGACGATGTCGATTCCGGTCGTGATCTCGGTCACGGTGTGCTCGACCTGCAGGCGTGTGTTGATTTCGAGAAAGTAGAAAGACCCGTCGGCATCCACGAGAAATTCCACTGTGCCCGCGTTCCGGTAGCCCGCCTTCCGGGCGAGCACAAGGGCCGCCTCGCAGATCCGACGCTCCACATCCTCGCCCACCATGCCTGGAGCCACCTCGACCAGCTTCTGGTGGCGCCGCTGGATCGAGCAGTTTCGCGTGCCCAGATGCAGGGTCTTGCCGAAAGCATCCGCCAGAATTTGCACCTCCACGTGCCGGGGCCGGAGAAGCCCTTTCTCCACGTATAGCCTCCCGTCTCCGAAGGCCGACCGCGCCTCCCCCTCGGCCAGGGCGATCTGCTCCTCGAGATCCCGGGCGCTGTCGATCCTGCGGATCCCCCGGCCCCCTCCGCCCGCCGCGGCCTTGAGCATGACCGGATACCCGAAGCGGTCCGCGAAGGCCCGAGCGGCTGCCAGGCCTGCTTCGCCCTCGGCCAGGACACCGCTGCCCGGAATCACAGGCACGCCGGCCGCCTCGGCCAGAGCCCTGGCCACGGTCTTGTCTCCCAGGTCGCGGACGACGGAGGAAGGCGGGCCGATGAACACCAATCCTTCCTCTTCGCAGGCCCGCGGGAATTCCGGATTCTCGGCCAGAAATCCGTACCCCGGGTGCACGGCCCCGCAGCCGCTCACCTTGGCCGCCCAGATGATCCGGTCGATGTCCAGGTAATCCTTCCGGGGTCCGGGCCCGATCCAGATCGCCTCGTCCGCAACCCGGATATGCCGGGACTCGAGGTCGGGCGTCTCGTAGACGGCCACAGCCCTCAATCCCTCCTCCTGCACGGCCCGGCAGATCCGGATCGCGATCTCGCCCCGGTTCGCCACCAGCACCTTCTCAAACGGCTTGGGTTCCATTCGTCTCTCCGCGGCTTTGTTCCGTTCCAAGGCACACACGAACCCCGCAGACCCCGGCAGGCCGCGTCGCGCTCCGCCGGGCCCAAAGGAAATGGGTGATCCAAGGAACGGGGATGAAACAGGAAGGATTGTTGCCAGCAGGGTCGATAGTATAGAGACCCGTACGGCTCAGGTCAATGCCCGAGATTGAAAACGCCCGAATTCGGCCGTGCCCGAGCTTGAAAGTGCCTGCGCTCTGAAAGGCTGCGCTCGGCAGTGCCCGAGCTAGGGGCGACCGCGCTCGGGAGTGCTTATACTCGAAAGGGCACTCGGGGTGCCAGAGCGGGCCCCTCTTTCGTGCTTGGGCCAAGCCTCTTTGGGGAGCCACCAGGGAGCCGGATGCCCGCGCACCGGCTCCCCATGACTCGCACCCCGGCAAGCCGTACGACCCCAGCCAGCCCTAACGGGCAAAACGCGCGTAGCGGGACGCCACCTCGTCCCAGTCCACGACGTTCCACCAGGCATCCACGTAATCGGCCCGCCGGTACTGGTACTTCAGGTAATAGGCGTGCTCCCACACGTCCAAGCCCAGCACGAGCCGGGGATTCCCTTCCATGAGCGGGCTGTCCTGGTTGGGCGTGCTCGTGATAAAGAGCTTGCGGTCTTTGCCGAGAACAAGCCAGGCCCATCCGCTTCCGAAGCGCCCCAGGGCGGCCTTTTTGAATTCAGCCTTGAAATTCTCGAAGGTTCCAAAGGCGTCCGCGATGGCTCTGGCGAGATCCCCTTTGGGCTCACCTCCCTTGTTGGGGCCCAGGATGGACCAGAACAGGGTGTGATTGAAATGACCGCCCCCGTTGTTTCTTACGGCCGTGCGGATACTTTCCGGAACGGCGTTCAGGTCAGCGAGAATCTCCTCAATGCTTTTCTTTGCCAGGTCCGGGTGCCCCTCCAGGGCTGCGTTCAGGTTTTTCACATAGGTGCCATGGTGGTTGTTGTAATGGATTTCCATGGTCCGCGCATCGATGTGCGGCTCCAAAGCGCCGTAGCCGTATTTCAGTTTCGGTAGTTCGAATGCCATGGTCGGCCCTCCTTGTCCTTATCCTTGTCCGGGCCCGGACCTTCGAGCCTCCGGGCCCAGGTCTGCAAGTTCCGCAAGCGGCCCGGCTCGGGAGAGAACCGGGTCGCGATTTGTTCTTTCTCCTACCTACGCACTTGGAATTAAGATGGCCGGGAGTGAGGAAAGGTTACGGCAGAAGAGCCGCTGGTCGGCAAGCCACAGGTAAGCCCGGGTTCTCTTGCTCCGGGGGAAGGGTTCCGGTATACAGGACAGAGGCCCACTCTCGCACAAGGAGACAGCCCCATGGCGAACCGGAACGTTCTCGAGACTTACGCCGCGAAGCTCGGCTTCCCGAATTCCAAAACCCTTCGCAAGATCTTCTCGATTCTTTTCGACGGCGAACGGGATCTACAGATTCTCGAGGCGCTGCCCGGCACGGCAAGAGAGCTGGCCGAAAAGACCGGCCTTTCCGAAGAGGAAGTCCGGGCTGCGGCGGACCGCCTGGTGCGCCGCGGCGCTCTTTCCCACCCGATGAAGCGACCCGACCTTTACCGCCTCTTCCCCGCCATGATCGAGCTCCGGGACGCAACGGTCCTTTGGCCCGATGCGCCCCAGGAGCTTTTCGAACTCTGGGAGGAACTCATCTCGAAGGAGATGCCCTCCCTGGTTCCGCTCCTCAAGACGCTCAAAGTGCCGCCCATGATGCGGGTCGTGCCGATCGAGCGCTCCGTGGAATCCCAGAACACGGTCCTGGACGTGGATTCGGCCCGGCAGATCTTCCGGCAGGCCGGACTCGTCACCGCGGTCCCGTGCGCGTGCAGGACCCAAGCCCAGAGGAACAACCGGAGCCCGGGCTGTCCCGCTCCTGAAACCTCGATGTGCATGCAGACCAACGGCTTCGCCCAGGTCGTTCTGTCGCGGGGTCTGGGGGAGAGACTCACGAACGCGGAAGCCTTGAAACGGATCGGGGACGCTGAGGACGCCGGCCTCGTCCACATGGTCCGCAACAACGTGCAGCAGGACATGTTCATGTGCAATTGCTGCTCCTGCTGCTGCACGGGCCTTTTCATCGTCAACCAGACAGGCTATCCCGACGCTCTGGCGCCCTCCCGTTTCCGAGTCAAGTTGCGCCCCGAGGCGTGCACCGGCTGCGGG
>Ga0272448_1006297_pt1 | contig 12866 bp, 4 predicted proteins | sample YNPCB0191_FD_202220 | JGI IMG/M metagenome (GOLD analysis project Ga0272448, IMG submission 202220) | Hot spring sediment microbial communities from Yellowstone National Park, WY, United States - YNP-CB-019-1 | ecosystem: Environmental > Aquatic > Thermal springs > Hot (42-90C) > Sediment...
TCTAAATTAGATTATTTGTAAGTTAAGGGAGTGTATGTTCAAATCAAAAAATATAAAATAGATCTAAATTAGATTATTTGTAAGTTAAGGGAGTGTATGTTCAAATCAAAATAAAGATATTATAACTATATTACTATATAATTATAATAAAATTTTTAGGCTGATAATTACTCAATTGAATTTACATTAATTACTAATTGTTGATAGAAGATAACTTGGTAATTAATTAATAGTTGATTATTAATAACATTTAACTTGACAATTATCAATAAAAGATAAGTTGTTTATTGATCATTAATAGAAGATAAGGTAATAATCATTGATATGCTATAAGTTGATTATTAATCAATTTAATTTTAACTTGATTATTAATCAAGTTAATTTTAACTTGATTAATAATCAACAGAATTAATGTTGATGAATGTCTATCGCGTGCAAGTCGCTTCCTTAGGATTGTTGTTGAAAGTAACAACGGGAGCCTCAAAGGAAATCAATAGGAGGATTAATTAATAATTAATTAATAGACAATAAGTTGATTATTAATTAATAGACAATAAGTTAATTATTGTCTATCGCGAGCAAGTTACTTTCTTCTGTTTAACTTTAATAGAATCAATGATTAATAATAAGTTAATCAATCAATCATCAATAGAAGATCACACCGCCACTAACCAACAGAAAATAACTTGATTAATAAATCAATAATTTATCTTCTATCGATTAATCATTAATATATTTCCTATTGAGTGATTAATAATTAACTTAAAATGTATCGATTAATAATCAGCTTATTCCTATTGATCAGTAATTAAGTAAAGTGTTATTAATTAATAATCAAGTTATCTTTTATTGATTAATGGTCAATATATTTGTAGTTAAATTGGGTACTAATGATTAATATTCAATATATTGGTAATTAATTTAAATGTTGTTTATTAATAATAAACAACATTTCTTCTATTGATTAGTCATCAGGGTATCTTCTATTGATTAATACTATAGATATATTTTTTTATAGTTAAGATTATGATTAATCCATAGAAAATAAGTTGATCATTAATCAACAGAATTTAAGTTAATGATTAATCAATACAATTTAAGTTAATTAATAACTGATAAATTTTAACTTGATAATTAATCAATAGTATTTAATTTGGTTAATTATCAAGTTAAGTTAATTACTAATTAATAAAAGATAGGTTAATCGATCAATCAATAGAAGACAGGTTGACTTATGATCAATAATTACTAGCATTTAACTTGATTATTAATAGAGAGTAGATAAATTGATTAGTAATCAATAGAAGAAAAGTTGATTACTAATCAATAGAAAATAACTTGATTAATTATCAATAGAAAATAACTTAATTAATGATCAATAGCAGTTCACGTGGTTATTAATCAAAATATATATTTTGATTAATAACCAAATGATCTTTTATTGATTAACCATCAACTTATCTTTTAATAATTAGTAATCAATAACTTAGATTCTATTTATCACCCATCAAGTTATCATTTATTGATTAGTATCAAACTATATTAATTAGCAATAAAACATATTATATTAATTAATGACCAATAGAATTTAACTTGCCAAACAATCAATTAATAATTAATCAACTTAAAATGTATCAATAGTATTCAACTTAATTAATACTCAATAAAAGATAAGTTAATTAATAATCAAGAGAAGTTAAGTTAATTATAATCAATAAAAGATAAGTTAAGTAATTTATAATCAAGAGAAAATAAGTCGATTAGTAATCATTAAAAGATAAGTTAAGTTAATTTATAATCAAGAGAAAATAAGTCAATCAGTAATCAATAAAAGATAACTTGATTAGTCAATAAAAAAATAAATTGAATATTAATCAATAGAAAATAACTTAATTAATCATCAAGACAAGAGTAGTTGATTAATCATCAATAAACTATAAGTTCATGATAAATTAATAGATCAATAATTTATAAACTATAAGTTTATTATTAATCTAGTTATTTATTGTTAATCAATAGAAGATAAGTAGTTCATCAACAATCAATAGAAGAGAAGTTGATTATTAATTAATAGATTTCAAATTGGTGAATCATGAATTAAATTTAACTTACTTAATCAATCGATAGATTTTAGTTGATGATTAATCAATCAGTACATTTTAATTTGATTAATCATCAATAGAATTTAACTTGAGTATTGATAAAAAATTTATCTCTTCTTGATCAATTATCTTATATAGATGACTAATCATGTTATCTTTTGACAATGATTAATCATGTTCTCTTCTATTGATGATTACTCAAGTTAAAATTTGTTGATAACTTGATGATTAATTAATAGATTTTAACTTGGTGGTTAATAACTGATAGAAGATACATCAATAGATTTTAATTTGATTAATAATCAATAGCATCCAAGTTGATGATTAATCAATACAATTTAAGTTAATAATTAATCAATACAATTTAAGTTAATAATTAATCAATACAATTTAAGTTAATAATTAACATCTAATAGATGTTAACTTAAATAAGCAATCTTCTATTGCTTGATTATTAAGATAACTTGATCAATAAAAAATAAGTTGATTAATAGAATTTAATTTGTTTAATCATCAATAAAAGATAAGTTAATCAATAGACTTTAACTTAATTGATCATCAATAAAAGATAAGTTAATCAATAGACTTTAACTTAATTAATCATTCATAGATTTTAACTTAGTTAATTATCAATAGACTTTAACTTAATTGATCATCAAAAGAAAATAATATTGATTAATATTCCATGGAAGATAACTTGAATATTAATCAATATAAAATAACTTTATTAGTATTAATCGATAGAATTTAAGTCGATTAATAATCAAGAGAAGATAACCTGATTTATGATTAACAGCATTTAACCATTGATCGATATAATGGTATTAAATAGAAGATAAATTAATTATTAACAAATATAATAGTCATCTTCTATTGATTAATATTCAAGTTATCTTCTTTTTATTACTAATCAAGTTAAATGCTGTTAATATTAATCAGATTATCTTCTCTTGATTAATAATTAAATTAAATTCTACTGATGATGCTCCTAGTTTACCCGTCAAGAGTAAACAGAAGAAAGAGACTGGTGAGTAATAGATATTAATTAACTTATATATTATTGATCAATATCCAAGTTATCTTCTCTTGATTATTAATCTGGTTAAACAACGTTAAAATCTATCAACTTATCTTATTTGATTAATAACTAACTTAAACTCTCTCAACTTATATTCTATTAGTTAATAACTAAATTAAATGCTATTGATTACTCATTAACTTAAAATCTATTGATACTATTTGATTATTAACTAATTGAGTGTAAGTTGATGGGTCAATAATATTTAAGTTGAGAGATTTTAATTTAATTGATAATCAATAGAAGATATCTTGATAATTAATCTATTGATGACACACAATAAGAGATACATTGAATATAAGTTAATTATTCTCTATCGCACAACAGTAGCTTCCTTCTGTTTTCCCTTGACGGTAATCAATAATATTTAATCTATTGATGACACACAATAAGAGATACATTGAATATAAGTTAATTATTCTCTATCGCACAACAGTAGCTTCCTTCTGTTTTCCCTTGACGGTAATCAATAATATTTAATCTATTAATTAAAAGAAGATAAGTTGACTAATAATTAATAGAAGATAAGTTGATGATTAATCAATAGAAGATAACTTGATTAATAATGAATATAATATCACATGATGATTGATCACTTGATTAATCATCAAATGAAGAGTACTTGATGATTACTGTTAATAGAAGATAAATTAATTATTAAATATAACTTATTTTATTAATTAACAGTCTATTAATCATCAATGAAAGATAAGTTGATGATTAATCATTAATAATCAATAACATTTAACTTGATTAATATTCTATTAATTATTAATCAACAACATTTTACTTGATTACTATTATATTCAATATTAATTATTGACCAAGCTATCTTCTTTTGATTAATCAATAACTTATCTTCTTTTGATTAATCAATAACTTATCTTATTTTAATTAACAATCAAGTTATCTTTTTTTGATTAATCATCAACTTGTTTTCTATTGATGATTAATTAAGTTATTTTCTTTTGATTATTGATGAATAACTTATATAATATTAACTAATGATCAAGTAATCTTCTTTTGGTTATTGATCAAGTGCTCTTCTTTTGATTAATAATCAAGTTATCTTTTTTGATTAATAATCAAGTTATCTTCTTTTAGTTATTAATTAAGTGCTCTACTTTTGATTAATAATCAAGTGCTCTACTTTTGATTAATAATCAAGTTATCTTTTTTGATTAATAATCAAGTTATCTTCTTTTAGTTATTAATTAAGTGATCTTCTCTTGATTACTAATTGACCTATTTTTGTTGATTAGTAATTAACTTATATCTATTAATTGAAATATGTCAGTTACTAATCAATATAAGATAGGTTGATGATTAATAAATTAATTTTAATCAACAGAGATAGGTTGATTAATAATCAATAGAATTTAAGTTAAGTAGTAATCAATAAAATTTTAGTTGATTAATAATCAACAGAATTTAAGTTAATTATTAATCAATATAATTTAAGTGATGATTAATCAATAGCATTTAACTTAATTAATAACTAATAAATTTTAACTTAAATAACAATCAAGAGAAGATAACTTGATTATTACTCAATAGAAAATAACTTAATATTTAATTAAGTTAAATATTTACCAATGGAAGATAAATTATTGATTAATAATCAATAGAATATAAGTTGTTGATTATTGATCAATATAATTTTAACTGATAAAAGATAACTTTATTGATTAATCAATAGAAGATAAGTTGATTATTCATCAATGCATTTATATTTATTATTGTCTATTGTTTCCTTCTGTTTGTGCTTGATAGATAAACCCTGTATCTATGAAGAAAATCAATACAATTTAATTTGATGGTTAATCCATAGAATTTAACTTAAATAATACTATATTGATTAATAATAAATATATCAAGATTCAACTTGATACATGATTAATAGAAGATAAATTAATCAAAAATCAGTAGAAGATCTCTTGATTAATAATCACTAAGATAACTTAATAATTAATTAATATAAGGCAAGTTAATTATTAATCAAGAGAAAATCTATTGATTAATCATCAATAGAAAATATATTATTAATTATCAAGAGAAGATATATTGATTAATCATCAAGAGAAAATAACATGATTAATCATTAATAGTAGATAAGAGGATTACTCATTAAGAAAAAATAATTCGATGATTAATCATCAAAAGAAGATAAGTTGATTAATCATCAAAAGAAGATAAGTTGATTAATCATCAATAGATTTTAACTTGATTATTCATCAGTAGAAGATAAGTTAATTATTAATCAATAAAATTTAAGTTAATTATTAATCAAAAGAAGATAAGTTAATTATTAATCAATAGAAGATAACTTAATTATTCATCAATAGAAGATAAGTTGATGATCAATCAAAAGAAGATAACTTAATTATTAATCAAAAGTAGATCATTTAATTATACATCAATAGTTTTTTCTTGATGATTAATCGAAAGAAGATCACTTAATTATATATCAATATATTTTCTCTTGACCAATAATCAAAAGAAGATCAGTTGATAATTAATCAAGGGAAAATAATTAGATAATTACTCAAGAGAAAATAATTAAACGATTGATTAATCAGTATATTTTAAGTTGATTAATCATCCTGAGAAGATAAATTGATGATTAATCGACAACTTATTTTTCATTAATTAATTATTTACTCTTGATTATTAATCAACTGATCTTATATTTCTTATTAATCAACTGATCTTATTTTGATTAATATTCAAGTTAGAATTTATTAATTATTAATTTAGTTAAAATCCGTCGATTAATAGTAAAATTATCTTCTATTGGTCAATAATCAACTTATCTTCTATTGGTTACTAATTAAGTTATACTCCATCGGTCAATAATTAAATTATCTTCTATTGGTCAATAATTAAGCCATCTTCTATTGATTAATATTCTTTTGATTAATCATCAACTTAAATTATATCTATCGATTATGAATCAACTTATAGTCTATTGGTCAATCGTTAACTTATCTTCTTTTGATTAATAATTAACTTAAATTTTATTGATTAATAATTAACTTATCTTCTATTGATTAATAATTAACTTATCTTCTATTGATTGATCATCAACTTATCTTCTAATAATGAATAATCAACTTATCTTCTAATAATGAATAATTAACTTATCTTCTTTTGATTGATCATCAACTTATCTTCTAATAATCAACTTATCTTCTAATAATGATTAATCAACTTATCTTCTTTTGATTAATCATTAGTTATTTTCTGTTAATTATTAATAATTAACTTATCTTATGTTAATGAATAGTCAAGTTATCTTATATAAATTATTAATCAGTAGAAAATAAATTTATTTTTACTTAAAAAAAGATAAGTTTATTAATAATAAATATCAATAGTATTTAACTTGAATAACACTCTATTGATTATTAATCAATAAAATAAGATTTAATCAACAGAAGATAACTTGGTTATTAATCAATAGAAGATAAGATGATTATTCATCATTAGAATTTAATTTAATTGATTATACATAGATTTTAACTTAAATAACAGTCTATTTATTAATAATCAATAGATTTTAACTTGATGAGTAATCAAAAGAAGATAAAGTGAATATTAATCGAAATAAGATAACTTGATGATTAATCGAAAGATGATCTCTTGATCATTCATCAACAGAAAATAACTTGATTATTAATCAAAAGAAGATAGGTTGATTAATAATCAATAGAATATATGTTAACTATTAATCAAAAGTAGATCACTTAATTAGTATTCAAAAGAAGGTAGGTTGATTACTAATCAAAAGAAGATCACTTAATTAGTATTCAAAAGAAGATTACTTGATCATTAATTAGTAGTATAACTTAATCATTAAACAATGGTATATAAATTAATGATTAATCCAAAGAAGATAAGTTATTCATCAATAGTATATAAGTTAATGATTAATCAAAAGAAGATAACTTAATTAATCATCAATAGAAAACAATTCGATGATTAATTAAAAGAAGATAGTTTGATTAATAAACGATAAGTTGATTAATATTCAATATAATAGTAATCAAGTTAAATGTTGTTAATTAAGTTAAATGTCGTTAATTAATAGAATATTAATCAAGTTAAATGTTATTGATTATTAATGATTAACTTATCTTTTTTGATTAGTCATCAAGTTATCTTATTTCGATTAATATTCACTTTATCTTCTTTTGATTACTAGTTAACTTATTTTCTTTTGATTAGTAATCAACCTATCTTCTATTAATTATTAATGAACAACTTATTTTTTATGGGTGATTAATCAACTTATCTTCTATTAATTATTAATGAACAACTTATTTTTTATTGGTGATCAATCAACTTATCTTCTATTGATTATTAATCAACTTATCTTCTATTGATTAGTAATCAACCTATCTTCTTTTGATTAATGATCAACTTATATACTATTGATTAATGATTAAGTAATACACTATTGATTAATATTCAATAGAATATTAATTAACTTATTTCTTATTGATTAGTGGTTAATTTAAATTTTATTGATTAATATTCAATAGAATATTAATTAACTTATTTCTTATTGATTAGTGGTTAATTTAAATTTTATTGATTAGTAATCAAGTGATATTATATTAATTAACTTATTTCTTATTGATTAGTGGTTAATTTAAATTTTATTGATTAGTAATCAAGTGATATTATATTAATTATATTTATTATTCATCAATAGAATAATAAAGTTAAAAATCAGCGACAGATGGATTGATTAACAATTAACTGATCTTCTATTGATTATTAATAAATAACTTATCTTCTTTTGATTAGTAATCAACCTATCTTCTATTAATTATTAATGAACAACTTATTTTTTATTGGTGATCAATCAACTTATCTTCCATTGATTATTCATGTACAACTTATTTTCTATTGACTAATCATCAACTTATAATTTATTTATATTAAATAGATTTGTAATTAAGTTAATAAACAACTTATCTTCTATTTAGTATTAATCAAGCTATCTTCTATTTAATCAAGAATCATGAGATTGTCAGTCAAGATCAGAACGAAGAAAGAGACTTATGTTCGATAGACAACGACTAACTTAGATTCTATTGATTAATAATCTAGTTAAATACTATTGATCATTAATCGATAAATTTTAGCATAATGAACAATATATCGAACATCAATCAACATCCAAATGTTTTTTATTAATATAAGATAAGTTAATTCTTAATCAATAATATATCATTAAGTAAAGATACTTAACAGTGAAACATGAACTAATATTTAGATAAATTTAAATCAAGTTAGCATAATTGACCTATTAACACATAAATTATTAATTATATTGTTATAGTCAATAGTTGGTTGTATTATATTAATATAGTCAATAGTTGGTTGTATTATATTAATTAGTAACTGATTTCAGTAATAATAATGATTGTATTAATATTGTTATCTTCAGATATAGAATTTTAAAAGTGATTAATTAATTATTTTTAATACTTGTTGAAAATGGAACAAGTTAAATCTATTATCACCACTTTAGATCTCAATTCATTACATGAATTAAAAAAACATTTAGACAATACTATTAATACTTTAGAAGATCAACAATTACGACTTAAAATTAAACAAGAAGTTAAAGATAATGGATATAGTCTACAACCTACTTATTCTGAATCTATCGAGGGACTCAATCGTATGTATTTAAAATTATATGTTAGAATTAGTACTTGGGATAAAGAAGATTTTACTGGTGCCACTATTGATGGTTTAGATGACAAACAAGATCCATGGTATGATGAATTAGAATTAGATTATTGTCCACAGGGGGATAATTATGAAGATGTAATCGGTGAATGGATTTTTAACGATTGGGACGATCCTGTTGAAGCTAGGGCTTATACTTATGTCAATATTTATTATAGTAATATACCATGTCCCAAAGAAGGTACCAAATTTACCTGTATTAATGAAGATGGTGAAATAGAACATTGGAGTATTAAAGATGGATTATATTTAGGTAATAAAAAGGTAGATTCCATCGATCATTGGAATGATTATGATCTTTGTATTATTTCGATGGATGAAAAAGGTTCTGATTAATAAAAATTAATTAGCTATTAATTTTTAAAATTGAATTATGATAAGGTATTTAGTTTAATATTTAAATGTTAAAATTAATATTAAGTGTTTATTTGATTTTATTCTCCTTTGGGATTCCTTTTTATTGTTCTGATTATAATTTCAAATCTGGTAATTTTAATGACAATACCTGTTTAACTAAAACTTTACATACAAGTATATATTTAAGTAGTCAGATTGTTATGGGAGTAATCTCTTATTATCTGGCAACCTTATGTCTAAGATATTAAGCAAAGTCGCCGGTAATGCCTTCACTTACAGATAAGACAAAAGAAAACTTTTCTATCTTATTAACTATTTCATTAGATGTCGCCTTGATAATAATAAGATCATATTGTGAACTTAACCATGACTCAACAGAAATAACTCTAGCTTCAGTACTTTTAATTAAATTGGTCCAATTATCAATCTCACAATTATCTTTAGCTTTAGTGTTAGTTCTAACCTTATAAAATTTTTCAGGTAAGGATTCTTTATTATTAGTTTTTTGATCGTGTTCACCATGTATCAGTGAACTGAAAAAGTTAATTATTGCTGATAAGGTATTATTAAGCTTCATTTAATCAAATAGATAATAATTTTTATTATTAATCAATTTAATCTTTAACACTATTATGATTCTGAAATGAAAATGATCAATATTATATTGATTATTTTTAACAGTAACTTATAATCATTTGAATCTATATCACTTTTAAATTAATATTTTATCTACAAATGAATACTACACAATTTTTCATTATTAAATTTATACATATACAATAAATGTTAAGTCTTAACAATTATCTAGATGAATAATTTAAATTCGCATCATTAAGCGTATTAATTTTCCAATAAGTTAACTAACAATTAATATCAATTATAATACCTATAAATTTAAAATTTATTTTATAGTCAAAATATTATAGGTATTTAAATACCAGAATGACTGAAAAATATACTGATATTAAAAATCATTTAGTTAAGGTAGCACAGGAATGTGACTTGGATTGTGGTGCTATTTTAGCCTGTGTCTCTGAAAAAGGGAAATTAGAACCTGAGTGTCTTAAAGCAGTCACAGAAATTAAACAGAATTGTAACAAGTCTATTGAATCATGGAATAATAGTAAATTTTATGTACCCAAAATCAATCGATCAACCTATTTGGAAGCAAGAAGATGTGCTCATTTATGGTCTATGCATATGGCATTTGATTATAGACGTTTTAAGGATGATAAAGGTTATTATCTTAGATTGGATGTATGTCCATGGGAAAGTGGATGTGATGTTTTTGATGTAAAATATATTGATGGAGAGCCTCATTGGGAACTAAGCCAAAATGGTAGAGAGCTTGATTGCGGATTGAACGAAACATTAAATAAGGATCGAGGAACAAAAGAAGCATTCGAAATATTATATGAACTATTTCACGGTAAAAAATAAAACTATTTTTCTAGTCATCATATGTGATACAGTATAAGTATTGATATAATCCATAAAATTATAGTTGTTTTATAATTTTAACTATTATATGATATCATAAAATTTATTGGCACACTAATAAAAATATTATTATTTATGCCGCTAAATAGATATTAATATTATCTATTTTGGTAGTAAAAGGGTTTATAAATATGTTAAATCATACACGGTAATTTTGATTGTTAAAAAGTATTTATGTATCGCCACTTTGACCTTAATTATTGTTAATAGAATTAAACATAAATTGTAATTTTATATTAATTATAACATTATTATCTAACATAATATCCTTATTAATTAATTTGCAGGTTTAGATATAATTCATTTGAATTATATTATAAAGATTATTTATTAATATTCGGTGACAATTACCAAATATTACAACATACTAATTTAATGAATTAAATATAATAAAACTATTTGCATCTTCTCATTTTAATCTGTTACTAGTTTTCATTGACCATTAATATGACATGATTTATCATTTCTAGTAAGGTATTTAATATTTTTCGTCTAGATATGTATTTCACTTTTCTTTTAGAAAAAATAATAATCATTGCTGTCAAGATTATATAAGTATTTACAGCTCACAATAACTAATATGGGAATGCTAAATAAATAATTATTATTAGATTAACATATACATAATAATTATCTTGTAAAGGAAGATAAGCCACAATAATTAGTAAACCGTTTAATATTTTTTATTGAAATTGCAGCCAATTAACAAATCTCATGCAAGAATTAAAATAGTTTCATTTATTATTAGATCATCAATAGCATAATAGATAAATTATTATCTATTTTACAATAATAAATACTCCAAGTCAAGAAAGAGATACCCTATCAACTAAAAAAGTAAAGTAAAGGCGGAGATACCCTATCAACTAAAAAAGTAAAGTAAAGGCGGAGATACCCTATCAACCAATAAAAGTCAAGTAAAGACGAAAATACCCTATCAACCAATAAAAGTCAAGTAAAGACGGAGATACCTATCAACTAAAAAAAAAGTCAAGTAAAGACGAAGATACCCTATCAACCAATAAAAGTCAAGTAAAGACGGAGATACCTATCAACTAAAAAAAAAGTCAAGTAAAGACGAAGATACCCTGTTAACTTTGCGGCTTTTGAAAAGTGAAAGTGTCTCTCAAATACAAACAATAACTTTCAATCTAATAAAATGTAGACATTACTTGTTGTCCGACGACATCGTGCCTTGGTATTTCCTCTAGACGCCACTCACTTTCAACAAGTTATACATTTTTTAAATTAATCATTATTGTTTATAAATTAAAGATTCTTTCTTTTAATATCTTTCTATTTCTTTAGGGTACTTTTTCAATTTTTCTTTAAAGTAAGATTTTATTACTTAAATTGGACTATTACTGATAAATATAATAAGAATAGTTTTGTTGTATAAACAAAACTGTAAATTAGTTACATATTAGTTTACATTAAATATTATTAATTATAATTTATTTATACGCCCAATAATATTTAATAATATTTAATTATTAGATTATTATAATATAGAAAAATTAACAGTTTAAATCCATATAACAGCTTTTTAAAAACCTTAAAACTCCGAAGATCTTATAATTAATTTAAATCTGGTTAAATATTATCTAAGTTTTAACTTAAACTATAATAGTTGTTATTAAAACAATAAAACTATAGAAATTTAAAAGATAAAATCCATACAACAGGTTTTTAAAACTATGGAGATCTTATAATTAATTTAAATCTATCTAAGTTTCAATTTAAACAATAATAATTATTATTAAAACAATAATAACTCTAAAAATTCAGAAGTTAAATCCCATATATCAGGGTTTTAAAAATCTCAAAACTCAAAAGATCTTATAATTAATTTAAATCTGGTTAAATATTATCTAAGTATTTAAATTAAACTATAAGAGTTGTTATTAAAACTATAACAACTCTAAAAATTCAGAAGCTAAAATCCATATTTCAGGTTTTTAAAAACCTGAAAACTCAAAAGATCTTATAATTAATTTAAATTTGGTTAAACATCACCTAAGTATTTAAATTAAACTATAATAGTTGTTATTAAAACCATATAT
>Ga0272448_1006299_pt1 | contig 12861 bp, 13 predicted proteins | sample YNPCB0191_FD_202220 | JGI IMG/M metagenome (GOLD analysis project Ga0272448, IMG submission 202220) | Hot spring sediment microbial communities from Yellowstone National Park, WY, United States - YNP-CB-019-1 | ecosystem: Environmental > Aquatic > Thermal springs > Hot (42-90C) > Sediment...
CGGTGGCAGCTATACTTCCATAGACGAGTATGAGCGTGCTCTCCATGATGCCCTGCGGGTGGTCGGCGTGGTTATCGAGGATAAGAAAGTGGTGCCCGGCGGCGGCGCTCCAGAGGTTGAGCTTGGCTTGAGGCTGAGGGAGTATGCCTCGACCGTTGGCGGCAGGGAGCAGCTTGCCATCGAGGCTTTCGCCAGCTCTCTGGATATAATCCCGCGCACCCTTGCGGAGAACGCTGGCCTGGACCCGATTGACATGCTGGTAGAGCTGCGCAGCAGGCATGAGAAGCAGGATGGCAAGAGCTTTGGCCTGGACGTGTTCCAGGGTAAGGCTGTCGACATGCTTAAAGCCGGCGTCTTAGAGCCTCTTCGCGTTAAGACTCAGGCCATTGGCTCCGCCACCGAGGCCGCCATCATGATCTTGAGGATTGATGATGTTATCGCATCCGGCGGCCCGGATGAGCGTACCATTAGTGAGGCTAAGGCTGCCGCCCAGCGCCAGATGCGAGGCGGCATGGGCATGTAAAATACAAAGACACAGGGCGTACAAAGACACAGGGCGTACAAAGACACAGGGCGTACAAAGACACAGGGCGTTTAACACCAAGCGCACCACGCCCACAAAGAACACGGAGACTTTTTTATTTCCTGAAGGGGGGCTTCGCCCCCCTCGGAGACCCCCCTCACGGCCACTAAGATTATGCTGGGAGGTATGTTATCGAGAACATTTTACTAATAAATGCCCGTTTGACGATTCTAAAGTTCTTTGAGTCCTTAAAAATGGGGGTCTCTCAGGGGGCGGTAGCCCCCTTGAGCAATTAAAAAATCTTTGTGTTCGTGGTGGGCGTAGTGGGCGTAGTGTTGAAACTCGTAGTGTCGTGGTACCCTTAGTGGGCGGCTTGAAACTTGGTGAGCTTAAACTTTTTAAACTTAGTGTCTTAGGCGCCTGGCTGTGGCGAGGCCTATCACGGTAGCGCCGACAAGGCCTGGCACGGGACACCACGGGCTAGACGAGGTTGGAGATGGCTTAAAGGTGACTACGATAGGGCCTTCGGAGGGGGAAAATTCAGGGGTAGAGGCGGGAGTCGGGCATGGAATGGGCGTCACAAGGGCCACGGATTCAGGAAGGGTAAGAGAGTAAACAATGCCGCCGCCCGAGCTTGTGCCATAGGAGCTGAAGTAGAGCTTATTGCCAACCATGATGGGCGTGGAGTACACCGGTGAGTCGGCCTGAAACTTCCAGTAAGGAAGGCCGTACCTTATGTCCACAGCGTAAAGGCACCTGTCACCGGATCCGACATATATGATGCCCCTGGCCTTATCGATGAGGGGGGAGGCCTTTATCGGGCCGCCGGTGGCGAACTTCCATGCAAGCTTTCCGCTCGTGGCGTTGAAGGCGTAAAGGTTACCATCCCACGCCCCGACATAGATATTCCCGTCATAGTACTCCGGCCTCGAGGTGACAGGGCTGCCGACCTGGCTCTTCCATGCCAGGCTCCCCTGGTAGACCTCCATCGATATTATGCTGCCATCATAGGTGCCCAGGTACAGGTAGCCATCATGGGCGAGGGGCGAGTAAGCCCTCTCCCCCACGCTTACGCTCCACTTCACCTTTCCAAAGCTGGGGTCCACTGCCACCACCCTGCCATCGGCGGTGCTCGCATAAATCATGCTATTGTAGCCCTCAAGGGCTGTTGAGATGCCGCCCCCCACGCTCACGTTTAGTATCTCCTCTCCGTTCGCCGGCTTCAGGGCGTATATGCGCCCATCATCGGATCCCACGAAAACTATGCCGTTCATGATGAGCGGCGTCGAGTCCACGTTGGCGGCGGCCTTGAACCTCCACTTCTCCCTTCCTCCGAAGGTCTCTATGGCATAGAACGTGCCGTTGCCCGTCCCGACGTACAGTGTATCATCCCGGAACACCGGGGTTGAATATATAGTGGTGCCTGCGTTGAACTTCCACTGGGGCACCCCGCTCTGTGCCTGGATGGCGTATACCATGCCGTCGAAGGAGCATGTATAGATTATGCCGTTGTTGTAGACGGGCGATGCTGATATGTAGGCGCCTCCCTCTCCGGGCCGGCCCAGCTGGCATGTCCAGTCCTGGGTTGGATTAGCGGCGAGCGCAGGGGCGATAAAAGCGATTATAGCTAACAGGATGATAAGGCATCGAAGCGTGGACATAAGGCTACCTACCATTGCCAGAGGCATTGAATGTGTTTTATATGATGTGATAAAAGCTTTGCGTTCGCCAGGCGGGCGTATTCCAGAGGAAATAGGGGGGTTTGAGGCGTTTGCCATACGCAAAGCTATCTGAAATGGCCTGGAGCTTTTACAGAGGCCTGGGCCTATTTCTTGACCGCGTTGACCGGCTCGTCGTCCGTTGCCGCGATGAATACGGTCTTCTTCTCCTTTTTTGGCTCCCCTGAAGCGGTGAACCTTCCCCTGCTGTCCGCCACTATGAAGTGCTCGGATGGGCTGTCCTCCACCTCGACCTCTTCAATGACCCCCGTTGCAGGGTTTTGCTGGAGCTTCTTAATCTTTTTTACCCCGGGCTTTGGCGTGGCGTGCTGCTCTGCCTCTGCCGGCGCCCTGGCAGGGACTGCGCTTCCAGCGGCGAGCGCTGCGTCCAGCATTCTTGCCAGCTCTACGACCTTTAGCTCTAGCCTTGTCAGCTTTGAGTCCATGTCGTCCGGGTTGTCGTTTAGCCTTGCCTCGACCTGTTTTAGCGCCTCGCTTATATCCGTATTGTCAACGCGTGCGCCCATAGCGTTTAGCTTTTGTTCTATTCGCTCGAAAATTGTGGGTGCTGCACTATCCATATTTTATCATCCCCTTAGTTTTTAATTGATAGGCATCCGCTTAAAGCTTTTGGTGCTCATTATTTAAGCCCAGGCTATGCCATGCCATTCATACCCGTTCATACAATAGTCATCCGGGCACTGGAAATTAATTTAAACTATCAAGGATTATAATCGGTATACTTATACAATACAGGGGATGTCTGGTGATACAGGACTGGGAAGAGGTCAAGGCGATAAATGCCGGAATAGAGCGAATCCTGAGCGAAGTCGAGATGCCAGAGATAAGGGCAAGCATAGCACACTCGCTTAAGACGGCTGGCAAGAGGCTCAGGCCGCTCAGCGTCCTCCTGCTTGCGGAGCTAAACGGCGGCAGCATCGAAAAGGCGCTGGACGCAGCGCTCGCCATGGAATGCATACACACGGCATCGCTCATACAGGACGACATAGTCGACGAGGGGATAAAGAGGAGGGGAGAGGATACCTCCCACGAGAAGTTCGGGCTGTTCCTGGCGATGGTCGGCAGCGACTACCTGATCTCAAAGGCGATGATGCTCATCTCAAGGTACGACCCCAAAACGATCTACGCCTTTAGCAAGGCGGGGCTGTACATGGCCGAAGGCGAGCTCCTCGACGTGAAGTCGAGGAAATACAGGCCAGCAGAGGCCGACTACTTCGCATGCGTCCGAAAGAAGACGGCAGTCATGTTCGAGTCATCGTTCGAGATGGGGGCGAGGATAGCAGGAGTGGACGATGAGCGGGTGGAGAAGTGCAGGAAGATGGGTCTGGAGTACGGCATCGCTTACCAGGTAGTCGATGATTTAATAGAATACACCAGGATTGACGAGGAGAACAAGAAGTCGGTCCTCCAGTCGTTCATTTTGCCCCTGGTCTACGAGGAGGGCATGTCGCGCAAGGAGGCCATAGATAGGTGCATGGGGCAAGTCGAGGAGCGCATAGCGAGGATGGACCTCATCATGAAAGAATATCCCGATTGCGATGCGAAGCGGAAACTGGCCTGGATGGTAGACCTGCTAAGGAACTATAATGGCGTTAAGATAACATAATAAAGCCGATTTTTGTATTATCAAGCCTACATTCACGTTTTTCTGCCCCATGTCGCCACACCAGGCATGGCTTTTTATAAGCCCTGCCGCTATATCCATTGATTTTATCTTTATATTATGGCTAAAACTTCTACTTATCAATATAAAAATAAATACATATCATTGTTTGAGGATTGACGATGACTGTGCAAAAAGAAGAGAAAGCGAAGGTCAGGCTGAAGGTGGCTGAGGCCGACAAAAGAGAGGTGGGGAGGGGGATAGCGCGCATCAACGAGCGCCACATAAAGGAGATGGGCGTATCATACGGCGACGTCGTCCAGATAAGCGGGAGGAGGAGCACGGCAGCCATCGTGGGGAGCGCCTTCCCCTCTGACATGCACCTTGACATCGTCAGGATAGACGGGATAATCAGGCATAACGCCGGTACCACGCTCGGCGACTACGTGGAGGTGTCCAGGGCAAAGTGGAGCGAGGCTAAAAAGGTGGTGCTCATGCCCGTCCAGAAGGGCATCAGGATATACGCCTCTCCGGAAAGCCTGCAGGCCTCTTTTTTAAACCGCCCCGTATGCCAGGGAGACATAGTCTCTACCTCGACCTATACTCCACCATCGCAATCCTTCAACTCAAACCTTATGTTCGAGGAGTTTTTTCGGGACTTCTTCTCGAGCCCCTCGTTCGGTTTGGGCGAGGTCAAGCTTGCGATCGCGTCGACCGTGCCGGCCGGCGTGGTCAAGATCACGGAGGTGACAGAAATTCAGCTATTGCCTGAGGCGACCGAGGTAATAAGAAGCGAGGTGCCCGAGGTCACTTATGAGGACCTTGGCGGGATAAAGGACGCGATAGTGAAGATAAGGGAGATGATAGAGCTCCCGCTGAAATACCCGGAGCTTTTTCAGCGGCTCGGCATAGACCCGCCCAAGGGCGTGCTCATCCTGGGGCCGCCCGGCACCGGGAAGACGCTGCTCGCCAAGGCCGTCGCAAACGAGTCGGATGCTTACTTCACGTCCATAAACGGCCCCGAGATAATGTCCAAGTACTACGGGGAGTCTGAGCAGCATCTGAGGGACGTGTTCAAGGAGGCGGAGAGCAACGCCCCTGCCATCATCTTCATAGACGAGCTGGACTCGATAGCCACTAAGCGGGCGGAGGTGACGGGCGAGGTGGAGCGGCGGGTGGTGGCCCAGCTGCTGTCCCTGATGGACGGGCTGAAGACGAGGAAAAACGTCATCGTTATAGGGGCCACGAACAGGCCCGAGGCCATCGACACGGCCCTGAGGAGGCCGGGGCGCTTCGACCGGGAGATAGAGCTTCGGGTGCCGGACAAGTCGGGACGAAAGGAAATCTTCCAGATACACACCAGGAGCATGCCGCTCACCCCTGACGTGGACCTGGATGAGCTCGCGGACAGGACTTACGGCTTCGTCGGGGCGGATATCGCAGCGCTCTGCAAGGAGGCGGCCATGAACGTGCTCAGGCGGGTGCTGCCAAACATAGACCTGAAGGAGCAGGCCCTGCCAAGGGAGATGCTTGAGAGGCTAAGGGTGTCCAGGCACGACTTCGAGGAGGCCCTGAAGATAATCCAGCCTTCGGCGCTCCGGGAAATCATGATAGAGGTCCCGAACGTGACCTGGGACGACATCGGGGGCCTTTCTGATGTCAAGATGCTTCTCCGGGAGGCGGTGGAGTGGCCGCTGAGGTACGCGGACTCGTTCAGGCGAGTCGGCGTCGAGGCTCCAAAGGGTGTGCTATTGTACGGCCCTCCGGGGACTGGTAAGACGCTGCTCGCCAAGGCAATAGCAAACGAGAGCCAGGCCAACTTTATAACGGCGAAGGGGAGCGACCTTCTCTCGAAGTGGTACGGCGAGTCCGAGAAGCATATAAGCGAGGTGTTCAAGAAGGCAAGGCAGGTCGCCCCGGCCATCGTGTTTTTAGACGAGCTGGACGCTCTTGCGCCCGTCAGGGGCAGCGCCGCTGGGGAGCCAAGGGTTACGGAGCGTATCGTTAACCAGCTTTTATCCGAACTTGACGGCCTGGAAGAGCTGCGGGGGGTCATCGTCATAGGGGCGACCAACAGGCCGGACATAATAGACCCGGCGCTACTCAGGCCGGGCAGGTTCGACGAGATAATCCTGGTGCCGGTCCCTGACCGGGGGGCCAGGAGGGAGATATTCAAGGTGCACATGCGCCAGATGCCCGTGGCGGACGATGTAATGCTAAACGAGCTTGTGGACAGGACCGATAACTTCACGGGAGCTGACATAGCCTCGGTGTGCAAGAAGGCTGGCAGGCTGGCCCTTCGTGAGGACTTGAACGCAGTGGTCGTCAGGCGTAAGCACTTCATGGAGGCGCTTAAGCTCACCGAGTCCTCGGTGACGGAAGAGATGGTCCGGTACTACCAGAATATAGGCGGCGAGCTTAAGCGTAAGAGCGCCAGGGAGATAGAAAGGTCCATGTACATTTAGGGGTGCTGCCGCACCCCTCCCGTATCATCTTTTAGAGTTTCCATACCCATTTTTGCCTTTATTATTAGACGGAGCATTGTAGGTGTAGTTGACCTCGTCCCAGGGCCAGGCCATGCTGCCATTGGTAATGGTGGGCACCGGCTCCACATAGCCCTTCTTCGCTAAGCCTGGCGGGACCTTGCTGCCGTTTATAATGCTCCGGTTTGCTATGCCGTTTTCAATCCTCTTAGCCTGGCCGGGCGGGATGAAGTACGAGGTGTTGTTATAGTAGTAGAACGGCATGCCATTCCTGACCCTTACCGTCTCGTTGAACATGTACCTCAGGCGCTCCTGGATCCTCTGGGGCGTGGTCGAGTTGTTCATCATGCCATAGAAGCATTCCTGGTGGTGATACAGGAGCGGCTCGAGCGCTGCATAGTCGGTCTCGTTTATGTCCGGGGCCTGAGTGGTGTCATTCAGCTCGTTAAGCTCCGCCTCGTACTCGGCCAGGGCGGCCTCCATGCCCTGGGTGTTATTTGCAAGCTCCATGGCCTTTATCTCTGAGAGCCTCTCGTCCAGGTATGACATCTGCTTTTTCATCTTTTCTGTGTTGCTGGTCGTGAGCGCCAGGCTCAGCTTTTGTAATCCTATCTTAACCTTATATAGCGGCGAGTCGGCGCCGAACCATCCGCTGTATGGCTTGACGTCGCCCTGTTCGGCCATGGCGGCCGGCACGAGGGCGGCAAGCAACGCAAGCACGAGCGCTGCTGAAATGAGCTTCCTCATCATTAACATTACCTCCATAATCGCCCGCATGGGGCAATAACCTATAGGCACTTCATTGCAAATAAGCCTATTTATCGTCCTAATAGTTAAAAAACGTATATAAAAGTTTAGTTTAATACAATATGGTTTAATTTGCTATATAATTAATCAAAAAACCATAATGAACGGTTAAATTGTGGATACATGGTGAATTGGTGATGGTGAGATGTCAGGATGAATCAAGGAGATACGGCCCCATAAAAAAAGTATATTTGCTATCAGCGCTTATGATAATTATCATTTATCCTTACGTGGTGTAGGCCCATGAAGATGAAGGCACAGCCGTACGACATCGAGGTCGGGCGATACGAGATTATATTGAATTCGATGGACGCGGACGAGCTCGGCATCCACGCCGGGGACCGCGTACAGATAAAAAACCGGGATACGATAACGGCGGTAGTGGAGACGACGGATGCCATAATACCGTCCGGAAGGGTGGGGGTGTACAGGGAAGCTTGGGAAGCCCTGAAAGCCGTCCCCGACGAGGTGGTAGAGGTCATCCCTGCGGAGCGGCCCAGGTCTATACAATATATAAGGAAAAAGATGGATAAGCAGAAGCTCACCAGCGAGGAGATGCACGACATCATAGCCGACATAGTGGATGGCAACCTCACCGAGATAGAGCTTACCTCCTTCGTAACCGCATCTTACATCTATGGCATGGATGCGGACGAGATAGAGTGGATGACCAGGGCGATGGTCAAGACGGGCGACCAGATATCGTTCGATACGCACCCGGTCATGGACCACCATAGCATAGGCGGCGTTCCTGGAAACAAGATATCGCTCTGCGTCGTGCCCATCGTCGCTGCAGCGGGCCTGCTCATACCGAAGACGAGCAGCAGGGCGATAACCGGGGCCGGCGGAAGCGCCGACCTGATGGAAATACTCGCCCCTGTGAGCTTCAGCGCCGAGGAGGTAAAAAAGCTCACCACGAAGGTGGGCGGATGCCTCGTCTGGGGCGGGGCGACGAATATAGCCCCCGCGGACGATAAGATAATAGGCGTCGAGTACCCGCTCTCCATAGACCCGAGGAGCCAGCTCATCTCCTCGGTCATGGCCAAGAAGTACGCAGTCGGGGCGGACACCATGGTGCTTGACATCCCCATGGGCAACCAGTCCAAGATTGCCACCATACAGGAGGCGAGAAAGCTGGCCAGGGATTTCATCGAGCTCGGGGACCGCCTGAAGATGAGGGTGGAGTGCGCCGTAACCTACGGCGGCTCGCCCATAGGCAGGACCATAGGCGGCGGCCTCGAGGTGAGGGAGGCGCTGACCATGCTCGAGAAGTTCGAGGGCCCCACAAGCCTCATCGAGAAGACGCTAGCCATCTCCGGCATGATGCTCGAGATGGGCGGCGTGGCTGCGAAGAATGAGGGCCAGAAGATGGCCGCCGACATAGTCAGAAGTGGGAAGGCCCTCAAAAAGTTTAAGGAGATAATAGAGGCGCAGGGAGGCGACCCAGGCGTAACCTCCGATAAGGTACCCGTAGGGGACAAGGTGGCCACGGTGCTATCGTCCCAGGACGGATACGTGCTTGAGATATTTAACAAGAGGCTAGTTGCCGTGTGCCGTACCGCGGGGGCTCCCCACGACAAGGGGGCGGGCATACTCATACATAAGAAGAAGGGCGAGTACGTGAAGAAGGGCGACGGCCTGTTTACCATATACGCGGATAAGGAGTGGAAGCTCGACGCCGCAATAAAAGAGTCCTTAAGGGACCCCATCATGTTCGTAGAGGGGATGGTTCTGGAAAAGGTTCAGGTAATATAAAAAGTAGATGGTGGCGACCTTACGTCCGCTTTACCTTTTTCCTTGGCTTCGTGCTTTTGACCTCGAGCTTTTCCTCGAACGGGGTCTTACACACGTTGCACTCGGTGGCGCACCACCTGTGGTAGACGGCGGAGCACATGGGGCATACGACGGCGTCGTCCTTTTTCACCTTGAGGCCGCACTCGTCGCACCTTCCCACCTCATCCTTCTTTAGCTCTTCTTCGCCGTCGCCGTCTTCAAAGTCATCAAAGTCGTCATCGTCTACGTATGTCATAGTTACCCTTGATTCAATGCTATACAGTAAAATATTTAAAATTTTTGGGCATGTGCCGGTTAGCCTGCGATAGGTTTTTGCCTTGCGATACGATGTATACCATTAATGAGCGACGAGAAGATAGACGTCCAGGCCGTGGTAGATGAGGCCGTGAGGAAGGGAAGGTACGCGGACAGGAAAGAGGCCATAGTAGGCCTGCAAAAGCAGCTCATCGATTACCAGAGGGGCCTGCTTAAGGGAACCCTGAAGGAAGTGCCCGCCATCTCAGCGCTTGAGGAAGGCATGTGGAAGGGCCTCATCGAGAAGGCTGGCGGCGACGAGGAAAAGGCCGCAAGGCTATACATGGAAGAGCTTAAAAAGCTGGGGCTATAGCAGCTCCTCGGGGGACATAACCCCGACCAGGGACCTTGCGCTGTTCATAAACTCCAGGTCTCTCGTGAGGACCAGCGAGTTGTTCCGCTGTGCGAACACGACGTGTAGCGCCCTCATGAATGGCATCTCGTACTGGCGCATGGTGCGCACTGCGGCCCTGATTATGTCGGAGTTCGCCACGAGGAAGTCGCTTCCGTTTAGCAGCAGTAAAGGCCGGAGCGCCTGGCTGATGTACTCCATTGGCACCCCGAGCCTCAAGAGCTCGCATGCCGTGTGATCCGATACGAGCAGCTGGTATTTGCCCTCTGCCGCCTGGCATAGCAGCTTTGACACCGCCTCGCCCTTGCCCGGCTCGTCCACGAGCAGGCTCAGTACGATGTCCGTGTTGAGGTAAAGCCTGAGCCGGCTTTTTACAATCATTGGCATGATAAAACTCCTATTTTTTTACAACTATTTATTGGTTCCTTTTAGCTTGTAGATAAGAGCCAGGAAAAACGATGGAGCAAAAAAGGGCGCCGGCACAAATAGGCCGGGCAAAAATAAACGCTTACAGCGTGGTAATGGTGGCCTCGGACTTCTGCTTTGATATGGCTATCTCAGCGGTATTCTGGCCAATCACCGCATGCCATAGCTCAACGCTGGGGTTAGGGTCGGCCTGCTTAACCCGCTCAAGGGTACCCTCCTCAAGCCGGCCCATGTTCGCCGAGTAAACTATCATCTTTATGGTGTGCTCCGGGTGCTTCCTGTAGTCATCCATATCGAACAGCACTGTTTTTCGCATACGAGTCACCTCCTTCAGCGGCATTGAAAGTCAATCATCCTCACCATGGCTCGCTCACACTGCTCGCACTGTACGCTGCAGACGGCCCTCTCGAGACGCAGGCACATCCAGGACAGCCGCTCTCCGCCAATGACCATCATTGAGCAGGCGGCGATATACGGACATTTTGGATATTCCTTCAAATGCCACACCTTCTAGTTATACTTTACCTTTATAAGATATACTTTATCCGGCCCTGAAGTACTCGAAGGCGTTCTTAGCGACGTTAAATTTTGCGTCTATTATAAGGCTATTTGAGGTATCGTATACCTTTAGGGCTATGTCGCAGTTCGCCTTATCAGTCATGCTATACATGTCTGCCAGCATGTAAGTCAGGTTGGCCATGGTCCCGGCCATGTCATACGGGCTGGCGTCCTGCTTCAGGTAGACCTCTACCGTTATCACGCAGCCCTCATCTATGTGGACGACAGCGTTACCCTGCGCCGCCTCGGTCAGGCGCTCCGCCACTATTGCCGCCCTTGCGGTGTTGCCATACTGCATGTCCGGCTTTGGCTTCGGCGGCGGTGGCGGTATGTTAAGCTCCTTTCCATAATTGGCGGCCTGCTGCGCCGTGGCCATGCAAGAGCCTGCAAGCAATACGAAAACAAAAAAACAAACAGCCTTCTTCATCCTAATCCTCCCTACAGTATAACCAATATAAAAAAGCATATATATAAAAATTAATGGCTTTTTGCGCGTAATTCCGCCATCGGCCAGCAGCCAGAAGGGCCGCCCGCCATCCGGCGGGCGCAAAAGGCATTACTATTGCTTTTTAAGCCACGGCATCATGGCCCGAAGATCCCTGCCCACCTTCTCGATGGGGTGCTCCGCGTCCATCTCCGTAAGCTTATTAAAGACCGGCCTTCCTGCCATGTTCTCGAGAACCCACTCCCTGGCGAACCGCCCGTCCTGTATCTCCTCAAGGGTGCGCCACATCTCCATCCGGCTCTTATCGTTGATGATGCGCTTGCCCCTCGTCAGGCCCCCATACTGGGCGGTGTCAGACACGCTGTCCCACATGTTCGTCATGCCGCCCTCATACATAAGGTCAACGATAAGCTTCAGCTCGTGCATGGTCTCGAAGTAGGCTATCTCGGGCTGGTAGCCGGCGTCGACCAGCGTCTCGAACGAGGCCTTCACCATCTCGGTGACCCCGCCGCAGAGGTCCACCTGCTCCCCGAACAGGTCGGTCTCGGTCTCCTCCTTGAAGGTGGTCTCGATGACTCCTGCCCTGGTTGATCCTATGCCCTTCGCATATGCCAGGCCCACCTTATGGGCTTTGCCAGAGTAGTCCTTATGGACGGCTATCAATGACGGGACTCCCTTGCCTTCCAGGTACATCCTTCTGACAAGATGGCCGGGGCTCTTCGGGGCTATCATTATGACGTCGATTCCCTCGCCGGGCTTTATCATCTCATAGTGGATGTTGAAGCCGTGCGAAAACATCAATGTCTTGCCCTTCTTCATGTAGGGCTCTACCTGCTCCCTGTAAACCTTTCCCTGCAGCTCGTCCGGGATGAGCATCTGGACGACGTCGGCCTGCTTTGCGGCATTCTCTATGGTATCGACCGCCATCCCATCCTTCTTAGCCTGCTCCCAGGACGCGCCGCCCTTCCTCAGGCCCACGACGACGTCTAAGCCAGAATCTTTCAGGCACTGCGACTGGGCCATGCCCTGGCTGCCATAGCCTATTATGGCTATCCTCTTATCCTTCAGGTACTTTAGGTCGGCATCCTTATCATAATAAATGGTGACCATATATTCCACCCATAATAGATGCTCGACCAATGACTTTAAATGGTATACCGAACATATACGGCCTTGCATATTTATGTCCATCGCCATGAGCATCGGCATACGCCACAGGGACTGCTGGCACTACAGGCTCTCCAGGGCGATGTCCGCGACCATAATAGTGAAGTACACCTACATGCTCCCAAACGACCAGCTTTATGGCTACCAGACCATAGTTAGCGCAAGGATTGGCGAGCTAGAGTCCTTCCTGTCATCTATTCCCCAGGTCAAGAAGTTCGCCATCCTGTCGATGTCCGCAGACAGGGCGGACGTCATAACATGGGCGGAGCAGAGGTCCATAGTGGACAGCATAATCAAGAAGAACTGCGTCTTCATAGGCCCGACCATCGTGAGGGACGGCGTGGAGAGCTGGCACATCGTGGCCCCGACGCGGGAAGAGCTTCAGGAGGTCGTGGCCAGCCTGGAGCAGTGCGCCGACATAGCTTACATACGCAGCTCTGAGGGCGTGGAGCCGGACGCGGGCCTCACCGCGAGGCAGATGAGCGCCCTGAAGGCGGCGGTGGAGATGGGGTACTTCGAGACGCCCCGCCGCTCCTCCATAAGGGAGGTGGCCAAAAGGCTGAAGGTGTCGCCATCGACGGCGGTGGAGCACCTGAGGAAGGCGGAGAAGAAGGTGCTTGAGAGCTATGCAAGGCAATAGGCAGCGAAGCGTGCTAACGGCCAGGTGCGA
>Ga0272448_1006300_pt1 | contig 12861 bp, 5 predicted proteins | sample YNPCB0191_FD_202220 | JGI IMG/M metagenome (GOLD analysis project Ga0272448, IMG submission 202220) | Hot spring sediment microbial communities from Yellowstone National Park, WY, United States - YNP-CB-019-1 | ecosystem: Environmental > Aquatic > Thermal springs > Hot (42-90C) > Sediment...
GAAGCTTTCATCTCGGCACGAAATCGTCTGCGTATGGTTCCCATAATCTCTCCCATTGTACTGGATTACCAGATGGGAAACCACCTTAGCGCGCTGTCCAGTTTCTGGGGTACATTATAAGGACCATTGCTACCATCTGGCATATCAGTATAAATATCTAGTCTGTTATCTTTAACATTCCACTTTAACTTGTCCCCTGTTAATTTTTCAATTGACTCATAATCCATGAATAGTTTGTCATTATCTATCCACAGCGCATTTCCTTTCACTACTATGCTATTTTCCTTTTGTACGATTACTTCATTCTTATTGATATAGGCAATATTATCGCCATATCGAATTTCGCAACTTAAATTTTGTTCATTTTCCTTTACTTGACCGCACCATAATTTTGTGCCATTCAAATATCCGATATACAGATATGGCCTTCTTCCAACTATAATAGGCATGTAGTTTAAATGCAATCGCTGATTATCTAAATAAACACGAGGGATTTCTTTAAAGCAATCAAGACTAGAATGTAAATTTGGAAACGATGGCATAATCTCGCCTGAAGCAGCATCGACATCGAAATATATCTCTTTTAGATCTCCGTTCTTAATAACTTTTAAAAGATTGGTCTTATTCTCTGTAATATACGTATCTAACTCTTCTTTGCTTTTAAAATGATTTGATGCAGGTACAATCACTGTTACCTTATATACGAGACGCTGAATACCAAATATATCGCTCTGAAGAAATGGGCGACCATACTCCTCATCATTAATAGTATTTTCAACTGCAAATCCCCAATTTGCAGTTGCAATATTTATGGCCTTTTTGCATGCCATATCACGTGCTTGTTCGAAATTAATTTTTATTGCTGTCTCAATCTGCTTATTCCCGAATGTGTAACTTGTTATCAGCGAAACGACATTTCTATTCTTATCAAGTCCTATTTGCGCGACAAGGCCTTTATTTACAAGTTTGTTATCTAAATGACCTGTTACCATCAACTGATTATTTGTCATTTGAACAAAATCGATCGGTTGATTTTTATACTGCTCAGATATTTTACACAATATTTCTTTGACTTGCTCTTCTACTGACTTTTCTGTATCACCCAGATTTACTTTGCTTGATGTGATACTTGGTAATTTTCGAAAAAAGCTAACCTCAAACGGTAGTAACCTGTAAATTATAGTTGTATTTTCATTCTCTGCTACGTATGCTCCATTCATATAATTAACTGTATCGTCCCCTAGGCTGATTGGCGAATAATAGACAATCTTGTATGTTGTACAGTTCACAGGGTCTATTCGTTTAATGTCATCTTTAACAGCACTATTAGTGGGAATATATCGAGGTGTTGAATAGAGAATATTTTGCAAAGACAGTACAATTATAATTGTGACGATGACTCTCTCAGTAGACGAGATAATCGTCTTATTATTAATACACATTATCTCACCCCTCCCTCTTATAAAAATAGATCATATTAGCAATAACTTTTCACATAGAAGATAATAAGTTTCCAATACCAGGATCTTGTAGTATTAACTGATTATCAGTTAAGAATTCCTCCTTAGGATGCGTGGTATCCTCTTTTGTGACATACACAAGCCAATCTTTTTTACTATCAATACAATTAGATTTAAAATTGAAGTAGACCCCGTCATCATCATCATCTAATTCAGTTGAAATACCCAACTGTCTATTAACATATTTTACAATTACGTAATTTTCGGCGTGCAATATATTTAACGGTACACCCATATCACATTTAGCTCTTAAAAACGCGAGAACTTTTGTTGTTAATTCCCCAACACCTGATGGCGTATCATATGCGTTGCCAATCGCTTTCCCAACACCAAGTTCACAGAGCTTGGAGATAACGGAGAGATCTTTCTTTTTCTTCCCAGACTTGCACGCATTAATAATCGCAAGCCCAATTTTATCCAGAACAGTGTTAGTTTTACCTAGCTCGCTAAAATTCCTTAGATATTTCTTTTTCAGATCGACTTCGTCAGTAACCACTGCCCAACCATCAAAATTAAAATGAGAATTATCACCAATTGCTCCTGGCATTCCATGCACGGTAAGAATAAGTATGTTCTCGTATGCATTATAGCCTGCAGAACCATTGGCATCTCCATCGGGATCCAAATATTGAAGAGGGCTCCCCAACTTGATTCTATGATCTGCTTTGTTTAAGTCTGTATAATAAGATGCTATATCGTAGGTACCTAGTGTCCTCAATAGATTAATGACGTCATATTCATGTATATTTGGAATAGGATTATCCCCCATAGTACGACTTGGAGGCATAATTGGGGTTCCAATGCTGTATATAAAATCATATATTCTCACTTTTGGGTTCTTTTTATCGGTTTTATATGAGCCAATATTTATTTTTGATAAAAAACCCTTAATATCCCTAGCGCCTTTATCAGACATAATTTGATTCAAATAGCCAACAGAGTTAAAGCTAAATCCCTTTCGTATATTTTTAGGCAGTGCCCACTTTTTACGATGCGCTTTTTCATCAACCCCCATGTCCTGTGCATTTATTAAATAGATAACATATCCAATAACATTATTAGGATCAAATAATGGGATGCGGGCATAATCGCAGTCTCCATTTACTGGTATGTTAGTACTTGACCAGCATTTATATTCGCCAGCAATAGTATTCGCGAGAACACTACCATCATTAGAGTACACCGTCACGTTAGCTTGGGTTGAACCTATTGAATTACATGCACTACTATTCAGCAATATATAAGAAGATATATATTCGATAGGGATTCTGCACTCGTCTTCGGCAATACCAATGTCTGTGTTGCATATCGACAAATAATCACTTGTACTTGCATCAGTATCACCATCAGACTGATGCACTTCAATTCTATATACATACGACCCTGCCGTTACATATTGGCCATTATCATCTTTTCCATCCCAATCGATGTTGTAGTTGTATGGCAATGAAAAGTTGCTAATGGTTTCGTTACATGTACGGATTGGTGTACCCGTATTATCCGCTCTATTTGTGGGATATATCTTTATAACAAATGTCGTTGGCGATAATACTGCATCATCAACGCAAAACGATATATGTTGCGGTGTGAAAGGATTGTTTACAAAAATGACAGTTGGGTTAACCGTCTCCAGCTTGATAATTAGATTCCTCATCTCAGTACTGACAATATCAGACGTTCCTGACATACTAAAACCATGCCAGAGATAATCGGTGGTTGCAAAAAATTGATAATTCTTCTGGTTATTGACATTATTGAAAAGCGGAAGCGTATCCACAGTCGTCGTGAAGACCATCGCATGGACGACAGCATCGCCGCTCCCAGTGTCTGGTAATGGGGTACCTGTCAATGCGGGACCGGATGGCGATGGTATTTGGTGTAGATTCGACGGGAGAACAGCACCTATCTCATTATAAAACAACGTCACCCCGGACACATTCGTGATGGCAGAGCCATATTTTACCAGGATATTCACCTGCACCTGGCTGCCCACCGGACTGTCTATTTGTAATGAATCTGGCTGGTTATCGGGGTGGTTGGTGATTTTCACGATACTGATGGAAAAGCCGTCCGCAGTGCCGATGCCCGGTTCTGCCTGGGCAGGAATGCCGGAAAGCAATAATAATATCAATGCGGACGTTAGGCTGGCTATGCCCAATATGCTGGTGACGATTCTCATGGTCTGCTCCCTTACTGTAATTCCATTTGTATAGAGGTGATCCTTTATATCTGTCATGACTCAATACGCCAGGGTGAGTAATTCGCTTAGCGTGCGTGGTGTTTCAGGATTTGTTCGTGAAGCCCAGTACAAGCGCAATTGCTGTAAATGCACGCGTCTCATCCGTTCAATCTCCTGCGCTTCAGTGGCGAACATTCGGGATTGCATATAATCGACGAATGCCATGGCGATCTGTGCTCCCAACTCCTCTACCTGACATTGGGTGAGGCGATGGGACGGATAGCGTGAGTTCACTTCCAAGGCGGTGACTAGTGTTCCCCAATGCTTGCCGCACCAGCCGATGAGCCGGTCATCAACGAATCCGGTGACCAATGGCTGTTCTCTTGTTTCGATATCCGAGAAACCGTAGAGCACACCATGATTCAACGCTTTCGCGTCATCTCCACGGCGCAAATCGACGAGCGGTGATGAAAGCGTTGGCGCTTCCTGACATTCGACGTTGTGCAATGCGCAGGCTATCTCCAGATGATGCCCGTTCTCCAACCAGTTCTGCAGGCTACTGACATAGGCCAGCACTTCCGGTGGGACAGATCCGTCAAAACCGGCCAACCGAAACCGATGGGTTAGATTAGCATATGTACTTGCGGCAGCCCCATCGGTATCGAGCACCAATACGCAGAGAAACGACACCTTTGTGCGCATATCCTGCGCTGTCTGGTCGCTGGAAATCAGCCATTTGATAGCGCCCCATCCACTGCCCAGGAACCATCCGGCTCATTGCCGTCTTCGTCGCCATAAAGGAATATCGTCGGTCGTTTCAGCACCGTCGATTGCTCTTCTTGCGCATCAGGATCACCGATCTCGATCAGGTATAGTTCATGTTGATTTGTGCTCTTACCGAGATGGCGAACAGTGACACCTGGAATATGCGCCTCTTCCACTCGCTCCGCGAAAGCTTTCTGCAATGCTGGCGGATACGGAATCCGCATTGCCACTGTCGCTTTTGGGAGGGCGAACTGCTGCTTGATGCAAAAGATATTTTTGTCCATGACGGCATCAACCGTCTCGATCTCCCGCCAGGCCGCCCAGTATTTGCCGTCTCGAGAAAGGAACTGCTCCGCAACGGCGGCCGGGATCACCTGCTGCACAGGCACCTTCCCGGTGCCGGCATACCGCGCCTCCCCGGTTTTCAACGGATCGCCGGAGATCCAGTGTCCCTGGGCATCTTTGACAAACCACTCGTACGTGGCATATTTCGCCGGGTCCGCATAGGTCATCACCGGATGCAGGTCGACCCATTTCACCACGCTCGCCTGGTTCTCCTTCGAACCGCTCCCGGCAAAGGCCAGTTCAATGGTCGTCTCCCGGTCCGTCGGCAAGTTGGAAAACGTGCCGGCAAACCAGTTCCCTGCGGTGGTGGCGAGCTTCACCGCCACCCGTCCCGGCTCCTGCTCTGTGATGGTTAGGTTCATGCCATCACCAGCGATGAGCATGATCGGTTGCGCCCCCCGGACAGGAGGCATTGCGGACTTCTCCCCTTGGGCATATACCGTAAGGGCACCGAAAAGCATCGCCTGGGCGAGTAACACGCGTACGATTCGAAGCAGTATCGTCGGCATTCTCTTCACCGTTAACCACCACCCATGTTAATGCCATAGGTTTGTGTCAGGCAAATTGTCGCAGGCATGGAATATGTCGTGCCATCATAGACCACATAGGTAATCTGACAAGGGATCAGGGGGCTACGGTAGTTTGCATCTGGCACAAAGTAGACATAGACGTCTGCTTTTGTTAAGTCATTATTCAACCTAGTAAACCCACCTGTTCGGTAGAAATTTATCAGCCTGTCTCCTACTTGTCTCGCGTAATAGTCATACAAATAATCCCCATCGTTCGCTGGCGGGATATTGAACGCGAGAATTTTATACGTCAGGGTCTCATCTGTATGGGAATCCGCCGCTTTAATATGGATAAGTGGATGTAAATCCGCACCGAGATCTTCCAGGAACGAGGAGTCAGTTCCTTTCGCCACTGGCGCATGACTGACGGTGATGTGTACCGTCGCCACATCAGAGTACTGGGTGCCATTATAGACTCTAAAGGTGAAACTATCCTGACCTTCAAATAAGTCATCTGGCTTATAGGTGAGATATTGCCCGGTTCCACTTAAAATCCCATGTGAAACATTTGAAGCGGTTGAGTAGGTTAACGGCATGTTCGCTGGGTCTGTTCCACACAGAGCGATAATAACTGCAACATCCGTCATAGTCGACACGGTTTGTCCGAAGGCAAACGGTTTCCCTGTAGTTGCATTATCGGTGAAATTGATCGTCACGGTCGCGATATTGGAATCCTTGAGCCCATTGTTCACCTTAAATGTGAAACTGTCAGCGGTGGCCGGAGAACTCAAGCCCGGGCCAGTATAGACTACGTTGGGGGCGGCACCGGATAATCCTCCAACACTGGGTCCGCTCACGATCGTATAGGTGAGGGGATGTCCATCCGGATCGCTACCGGTCAGGGTAGTCGGAATGACCGCATCCTTCGGGACGGTCAGTGTGAGATCATTGGCATGTGGATCATGGCCAGCCCCATAATCCGGACCGGACACATTGATGATCACTGTCGCAATATTAGAATCCACAATGCCATCATTCACCTTGAACGTAAACGAATCCGTTCCAATTGCCGAGGCTTGATATGTAACCTGATGCTGCCCATTGGCATTCAATTGACTGGTATCAATGAGGGCTCCAAGCATCGGTTGACTGACGATGCTGGCAGTTAGCGTTCCTTGCCCGCCATAGGCATCCAACGTGATTATGAGCGGGGTATTGATGGGAGTGGCCACTGTCTGATCGACGGCTACTGGAACGCTAGGGAGCGCATTGACGGTAATGGACACCGTCGCGCTATTGGAATCTAGGAAGCCGTCATTCACTTTGAAGGTGAAGCTATCTGGACCGGCATAATTCGCAGCGGGCGAATACGAGTAGCTGGAGCCGGAGCCCGTAAGCGTGCCATGTATCGTATTCGTTAATTTGATATAGGTGAGGGGATCATGCTCTGCATCAGAACCTGTGAGCGCAATGGAGACAGGACGGCCCTTCGGGGTGGTCACGCTTTGCGGATTTGCAATAGGCGCTGTATCGATGGTGATCGTAAAGGTTTGCGAATCGGAGGTATCTATCCCTCCGTTAGCCGTTCCTCCATCATCCTGCAACTGCACCGTCACTGTCGCTTTACCATGCTTATTTTGTGCCGGTAGGAAGGTCAATGTTCCATTCGGAGAAATAGCCGGTTGGGTACCGAATAGCGCATTGTTATCGTTTGAGACGATAAAATGAACCGTTTGCGATGCCTCATCTGTCGCGGTGGATGGACCAGGCTTAATATCTGTCGCCGTCGCCCATCCACTAGAGTATTGTCCGCTATTCACCGCGACGACGACATCTGGTCCCTTCGTGAACGAAGGCGGATCATTCACCGGTTGGACATAGATGAGAACAGTGCCCAACGAGGTAGCCCCATGTGAATCTGTGGCGGTAAAATGAAACATGTCATAACCATTTTTGTCCTGACCCGGCGTATAGGTGACTGATGCACCGTTTGCCGTGATGCTCCCTATTGCAGTATTCCCAGCTGTAACGGAATACGTGAACGTCTCGCCAGCATCAGGATCGGTTGCTGATAACGTAATCGTCTTTGGCTTATCTTCAGGTGTGGTCATACTTTGCGAAGTCGCTTGTGGCGGGTTATTAGAGATCGTCACTGTTTGTGAAGCACTGGCGTCTGCTGGGTTGGTATGGCCGACCATGCGTGCAGCCACTGCCAACTGATATGTACCTGCTGCCGATGGCATCCAACTCACGGACGATTTGGAACTGTACCCCCCCAGGTCAGTGCCGTCGACAGAAAACTGGTATTCAACATTGGTTCCGGTAGCATAGGTTGCTATCGCCGTCAGCGAAACCGACTGATTGATCGTCGCAGGACTGGTGGGATTCAACTGCAGCGTTACACCAGTGACAGCGGGCGTAGCAGTGAAACTCATTGAGCTCACTTGCTGGATTTTGTTTGTCGCCCCCGCTTCGTAGGCGGTGACCGTGATGGTGTAATCTTGGGCATATTGCGGGGCCCAGGAGCAACTACTGGCGTTGCTATCACTGATCGTCTCCCATACCCAGGTATTCGAACCATCATGGTGGCCCGCAGCAAACTTATATTGAACGTTCGCATCGCCATCCGAAGTCACAGACAAGGTCACCGCGGTTCCTTCGGTGATCTCATTTACCTGCCCATCGGCAAATTTCACGTAGGTCAGACTGGGCTGAACGGTATACGATGCGATACTTGCGAAGGCATCGTAGTCTGTGGTCTGCCCACATTCGCGGGCCATTACAACCAGTGTACAGTTCCCGGAGAAACCCGCTGTGGGCTGCCAGACACAGGTCGCTGTCGTGCTATAACTCTGAAGATCCTGCCAGTGCCAGCCCGAATCATTTTGATAGCCCATGGTAAATTTATATTCGACATTGAGCCCCCCGGTCGCTATTGCGGCCAAGGTCACCGGCGTATTGGGTGGGCAGGCTCCTGCAGGAGTCGCCGTTAACACCACACAGGCCGGTTGGACAGGGGTGCTCGCTCCTTGCACGGTATAGGCAGTCAGATACTCACTGCAATAACTCTGTGTGCAGCCTACAGCACGTTTGAGTAAGGCCAGCGTATAGGTTCGGGCGGTGTTGGGAACCCAAAACACCGATTTCTCGGTGGAGTATTGACAGAGATCCATCCAGACCCAGGCATGTTCGTCATTCTGATATCCGGCACGGAATTTATATTCCTGATCGATTTCTTGCGGGAAATTCGCCGTCACCGTCACCCAGGACTCCACCGGTGCTGGTGATGCGGGATCGACGAGGATTGGATCTAAAGCTGGGGTGGTCCTATCGGCGGACACAGTCACCGTTGCTGTGCTGATTGCATCCCCATCGCTGATGGTATAAGTGAAGGTATCCGAGGTAAAGTTCTGATCGGTGGTCGTGTAGGTGACCGTATTATCGGTATTCAAGACCACGCTACCATCTGCACCTTGCGTGACGGCGGTGACAGTTAGCAGATCACCATCGGCATCCTCATCATTCACCAGGACAGGCACCGAGACGGAGCCACTTACCTGGATATTGAGTGAAACCGTGTCATTATTTGCGACCGGGGCGATATTAACATGAGTGACGGTAACCAGCACGCTCGCGGTGGCGGTGCCGCCAACGCCATCACTGACGGTATAGGTAAAGGAGTCGCTTCCCCAATAACCGGCCTGCGGGGTATAGGTAACCTGCCCATCCGTAAGGGTGGCCTCACCATTTCCCGCGTGGCTAATGGCGGTGATCGCCAGGGTATCACCATCCTCATCGGTGACATGGTCGAGGACCGTGACCACAGTGTCCATGCTGCCTTGCTGGACAGTCACCGACATATCTGTAGCCCCCGGCGCATGGTTCCCCGTTTTCGCCACCATCACGGCGACATTGGCGGTTACGAAACCATCAATACCATCACTGACTTTATAGGAGAAGCTATCCGGTCCATAATAATCCGGCTCAGGTGTATACGTGATAGCATTATCTGCAAGCGACGCAGCCCCATGTCCAGCGGGCGTTAATTCAGTGATCAGCAATATGCCACCGGCATCACGATTACACTTATCATTCTTCAACACGTCGATCGGTGTACTAGCACTATTCTCAGGGACAACCATGGTATCGTCATTTGCCACCAGGCCATTGTCATTACTGACCATTACATACACCTGGGCCGTTGCCGTTGCACCGAGCGGATTGGCAATCGTATAGGGAAAGGCATCCAGGCCAAAGTAGCCGGGGGCCGGCGTGTACGTAACAAGGCCTTCATGCAATTCCGCAGTGCCATGCCCAGGTACTCCCACAGCGGTGACAGACAATGGCGTGTCATTGCTATCAGAATCGTTCGACAGCACATTAAGCGGCGGATTGTTCCGACTATTTTTGATGACTGTGAAATAGTCATCTATCGCCGTCGGGCAATCGCCAACCATAATGGTCACCACCGCGATATTCGAATCACTCGTCCCATCGTTGGCGGTAAAGGTAAAGCTATCAAGTCCTTGGAACGATTCAACAGGCATATAGGTGAGATTCGGTGCTGCTCCACTTAAGGTACCATGAGATGGATCAGCAACGATATCATAGGTTAAGGCATTCCCCTCAATATCCGTGGCTGTGAGTATAATTGATAAATCGGTATTTGGTGGCGTGGCGAGCGTCTGATCTTCGGCAAAGGGGGCGTAATTGAAGGCATTGATGGTCAGGCTCACCGTCTGTGGATCGGAATCGAAATATCCATTATTCGCCTGAAACGTAAATGCGTCCGTACCGGAATATAGGTAATCTGGCAAATACGTCAGATCAGGTGTAATGCCGATAAGTTGACCATGCGCCGGGGAAGTTACGACAGTATAGGTCAATGGGAGATTTTGTGGATCGGTCCCGGTCAGCGTGACATCGACATAGCTATCCTGATCCAGACTGAGACTTTGTGGATCGACAACTGGTTTCCCGCCTACCCTGATACTCACTACTGCCGGATCGGAATTCACATGGCCATCATTCACGAGAAACACCAAACTATCATCACCGAGGTAGCCTGCAACCGGCGTATAGGTGAGATCTGGCGCCGTACCGGCAAGTGTCCCGTGCGCTGGATTAACCGTCACGGTATATTCCAATGGCGCAAACTCGGGATCATTGCCGGTGAGGGTAATACTCGCGGCTGTGTCTTTAGTCACTGTGACACTCTGCGTGGCCGCAATCGGTTTTCCGTTCACCGTGATCTGGAATGTTCGTGTGGTTGTATCTGCACCACCGCCATTCGTCCCACCATTATCCTGTACTACCACGGTAATGGTGGTCACCCCATAATGATCAGTGGTCGGAGTAAAATGCAATGCCCCCGTCGTATTCGGGCTGGTATAGGCCACCGTGGGATTCGGCACGAGTGCCGTATTGCTGGACGTTGCATTGATCGATATGGTTTGCCACGCATCATCTGCATTCCCAACGCTGATACCGTCAAGCGAAATGGTCTGTTCCCCGCAATTCACATTGACTAACTGATCTGCTATTTGGTTGATGGTCGGCGCCGTGTTTGGCACGAGTGCAAACGTCACAGCCATCGTACAAGCGGCGGTAATATTCCCTAATAGATAGGTTGTACCAGTTGTCTGTACAATAATGCCGTCCTTTAACCAGTGATCGACTTTATACCCAAGGTTGGGCGTTGCAGTGAAAGTCAACGAACTGCCATACGGCACCGTCTGTGGGGTGCTCGGGCTGATCGTGCCGTTTACCGGCGTGGACGGGGTCACGACCTGGGTATGGGCAAACGTTACAGAGACGGTATGATTCGCCACGATGTTCGCCAAAGTGAAGGATCTCCCACCCCACTGGGCAATACTGCCATCCACCAGCCAGCGATAAACTTCATAGCCATCATTCGGGGTGGCATTAAAAGTGAGAGAATGACCATACTGGACTGTCTGTGCACTATTGGGTGAGATCGCGCCATTCACTGGAGTCGATGGGGTGACAGTAAGATCGGCGGCGAAAGTCACACTGATGGAATGGTCCTCGATAATATTCGTCAAGGTATACGTAGCGCTGCCTGTACTACCTGATTGTATGACACCATTATCGATCCATTGGTAGACGGAATATCCTTGAGCAGGGGTGGCCGTAAAGGTTAGGGAACTGCCGTATGACACCGTTTGAGCAGTATTTGGACTCAAGGAGCCGTGACTCGGCGTCGATGGGGTCACGGTTGGGGTACGAATAAATGTCACAGACACGGTATGGTTGGCTGTGATGTTCGTCAGTGTAAACGCCAATCCGCCAGATTGCGCAATCACACCATCGACCAGCCAGTGGTTCACGGCATAGCCAGCGGATGGTGACGCTGTGAAGGCGAGGGAACTATTATACGCAACGGTCTGCGGTGTGTTCGGACTGATCGTACCATTCACTGGAGTGGACGGCGTGATGATCGGTGTGAGAATAAAGGTAACAGACACCGTACAATCAGCCGTAATATTTGCGTATGTGCACGAGTCACCGCCAGTTTGCACTACACTCCCATCCTTCAGCCAGCGGTACACGGTATAGCCGGTATTTGCGACGGCGGTAAAGGTGACCGAGCCACCGGACTCAACGGTTTGTGGTGTATTCGGACTGATGGTGCCATTAATCGATGATGAAGGCGTGACCGTGTAGGTCTGCAACGGATCATTCGCTGTGATATTGGTGATTGTGCTTGAATGTGTTGATGAGGGCGTGGTCGTATGGGAAAACGAGGTCGCGTTCTTGTTCAGCACATTGCGTTGAGCAGGGTCTCCGAATACTCCCTGCCCGAGAGTGATTGCGGCAAAAGAATTAAACCAGACATTCGCTCCTTGCTCACGTATATAGACGGTTACTTTATAGCCTTGTACGGATTGGGGTGTCCAGGAACACGTGTCGGTCGCACTGTAGCTAGAGGTAAAGTCAATGCTATCTTCACCATCTTGGACAACAAATTTATATTCTGGATGCACCCACCCCGTTGAAGTGGCATGGAGTTGGACAGGGGACCCGTTATCCGGTAGTGTCGAAGGAGTGGTCGTCAAGGCAATCGTCTTATTCGGGTCTTTCACCGTATAGCCAATGCTATCACTCAAGTCACAGGGAATAGCTTCGCCTTGTTCGCGCACAAAAACCACGAGGCTATAACAAGTGGCGAGTGTGGGTATCCAAGCACATGAGGCATTAGTACTGTAGTCGTGGATCACCATCCGTTCACCGGCACCACTCGCGCTTTGATAGAGGGCGATGAACTGGTATTCCGGCGATGTCCATCCTGAAGCGTCAGCACTCAACTGCACTGTTGCACCGATATTGCATCCAGCAGCTTGGTTCGCAGAGAGCGTCACCGTTTGTGTAGCATTTGCGGCTAATGCAAGACAGATAAAGTGTACCCCGTTGTCAAGACAGCTTTCGGCCTAATTTAAGGTGGATTCCCTGGCCGTCGCTTTTCAGTTGTCAGCGCCGATTCCGACGATCTGGGCCGGACGCCCGGAGCGGCAGAATCGGC
>Ga0272448_1006301_pt1 | contig 12860 bp, 10 predicted proteins | sample YNPCB0191_FD_202220 | JGI IMG/M metagenome (GOLD analysis project Ga0272448, IMG submission 202220) | Hot spring sediment microbial communities from Yellowstone National Park, WY, United States - YNP-CB-019-1 | ecosystem: Environmental > Aquatic > Thermal springs > Hot (42-90C) > Sediment...
CGATTTCATCCCGGTCGAACCGATAATTATCTGGACCGCCTTGGCAATGGACACCAGACGCAATGTTTTTGTTTTGAAACTCGACAATTTGCATCTGGTTGGAACGAAAGTGGCTGTAGCAACAACAGAAACTTTTGTGGTGCGTTATTTAGACTGGAGCGCAACCGGCGCCGGACTGTCGAATGCTGTAGGTCGGGGCGAGAAAGTAGGGGATAGCTGAACTGATGCGCCGGCTGTGGTCGCAATGAGCCGGATGACAAAAGGATTGCGCCAACACAAACAAAAGTAATGAACACTCAAGTTCATAAGCGCGTGATCGGCGCCAGACCCGCTAACCTGGCAACACCACTATTCAGCCGGTGCACTTTTGCACGCTATCTGGTCGTGTTGATGAGTTTTGCCGCCCAGGTCGCCCTCGGGTTGGACCCTGCAAAGAGTCTGTTCCAGTTCAATTGCCGTTCGTGGGGGCGCCAGAACGGTTTGCCAGCCAGCGTGATTAACGCAATCAAGCAGACACCAGACGGTTACATCTGGTTGGGTACACCGCGTGGTTTGGTCCGATTCGATGGTGCGGAGTTCAAATTGTTCGAGCCGAAAACGCCCGGACCAGGTCACGGCGTAAGCGTCTCAAGCCTCGCCAATACGCACGTGCACAGGGGTGGATTGTGGTTCGGACTCGAGTACGGTTCTTTTGGTTATTTTGAAGGTACCGACACAAGATTTTTGCCCAAAGGCGACAGACTAAATGAGACGCTCAGAATTCGCGCTGTGCTTGAAACGCGTTCAGGTGATATTTGGGTTGCCGCAGAAACGCTCGGCGGCAGGCTCACCCGTAGCAACGTTTTTGAGCCTGTCTTAGTTGGTTCCTCTGAATCCAGCAGGTACGACGTCACTGCACTGTACGAGGACTCGCGCGGTCGGGTCTGGCTCGGTACGGCGCGCGCCGGCGTATTTTACTGGGCGAACGGCGAGCTAATCAGGCTCGGTGACCCCGTTTTCGATAAAGAGATAGTCCGTGCCATTGTAGAGGATACAGAGGGCCGGCTCTGGATCGGGACAGACTGGGGGTTGTTATGTTACAACGCCACTTTGCAACGGCAGGAATTTCCGCACCCATGGTATCCGGTTCGCGCATTGCTTGTTGACCGGCACGGCACACTGTGGATCGGCACGTGCGGGGGCGGCCTCGTGCGATACCGGAACGGGACAATGACCGCATTGCGGCAGGCAAACGGACTGGCGGATGATTACGTAACCGCTCTGGTCGAGGACGCCGAGGGCAGTCTGTGGGTCGGTACACGTAACGGGTTGACCCAGGTTACCGATGTCAAAATCCCGATCTTTGGCCGTGCTGAGGGTCTGCCGGCGAACATTGTTGTGTCTGTTAACCCGAGCCGTACAGGCGGATTAATGCTCGGTACCGAGCTTGGCCTGATCTACCTGCCAGATCCACAAACCACATTTGATAACGCGCGTCATTACTCGACAAACGCAGGCTTGAAGAACCCTTACATCACGAGGGCGCACCAGGCAAAGGACGGTGACATTTATCTTATCGACGGCGACATGAGTGTATTGGTGCTGGCCGATGGGAGCGTGGTGGCGTGCTACCCGAACCGGACCTGGCCAACCGCGTTTGCCGAAGACAACACCAGCGTGCTTGTATCCGTTGGGGGTGATTTGTACCGGGTCAGCCGCAGCCTGTATGAGCCGTACGTGTTCAAAGAAGGCAACAAACCGCCGTTCAATTGGATTTTCCACATGGCACCCGGACATGACGGCAGCGTATGGATTGCAGCAGACAATGGTATCTGCAGATTGAAAGACGGTACAGTTGAGCTTTGGACACACACGAACGGGTTGCCACGGTCAAAAGCCAAATGGATACTTGAAGATGCAGATGGCACAGTGTGGGTCGGCTTCGAGTCGGCTGGTATTGTCAGGCTAAAAAACGGCCAGCTCAGCCATATCTCAACTCGAAACGGTCTGTTTGATGACGTGATAATTGCAATTGTGCCAGACGACCGCGGTCAGTTATGGATTGACTCGGGTCGGGGCATTTTCAGTGTTAGTATCGAGGGGCTTAACAGGTTCGCTGAAGGCGCAGCAACCGAGGTGGAATGCGTTGCCTACGATACGCTTGAGGCGATCAAGAGCGCTGAAAAGTTCGATCAATGGCCATCGGGTTGCAAAACTGCCGATGGCCGCATCTGGTTCCCAACCGCTCAGGGGGTTGCAATGATTGACCCGGCACGTCTCACCCGCAATCTTGTGCCGCCCCGTATCCATATCCAACGTGTCCGCGCAAATGGCACCGAATTCGATCGCTTCGGCCAGATATTGGCGCCGGCTGGCGACGGCGAGCTGGAAATTCAATACGCTGCATTGAGTTACATTGGCCCGCACCGGCTCCGGTACCGGTACAAACTCGAAGGGTTCGACAAAGACTGGGTTGATGCCGGCACACGCCGGACGGCTCTTTATACAAACTTGAAACCGGGTACATACAAGTTTCATGTCCACGCCTGTAACGAAGACGGTGTGTGGACGCCCAAAGGCGACGTGATTGAGATTGGGCTTGCGCCGTGGTTTTATCAGACGGGCTGGTTCAGGGCAATTGCAGGTACAGGTGTGTTGTTGTGTCTGGTTGGCTTCTACAGATGGCGCGAATGGCGTACGGCCGTCAAGCACCGCAAATTGAAAGAGGCTCATGACAGGCTTGAAGCTGAGGTTGCAAAACGGACAGAGGAACTGGCCCAGATCAATGCGGCGCTTAAGAGCGAAATCGAAGAACGTAAACGCGCCGAGGAACAGGTCGAACGAATTTACATGCAACTATTGCGTGCATCGCGACTTGCCGGGCAGGCCGAAGTCGCCTCAAGCGTGCTCCACAACGTGGGTAATGTGCTCAACAGTGTCAATGTTTCGACTTCAATTGTGGTTGACCGTATCCGGAAGTTCCCAGTCCAAAATCTTGTTCGTGCATTGCAAATGTTGCAGGAAAACAGCTCGCGTCTGGCCGAGTTCCTCACCAAAGACAAGCGCGGACGCATGTTGCCGGAGTACCTGGCCGGGCTGGCAGAGGTATTCACCAAAGAACAGGAAGCGCTGCTTACCGAGCTGAAAGAGCTTACGCAGAACATTGACCACATGAAGGAAACGATTTCATTGCAACAAAGCGCCGCAAAGATCGCCGGTACACGCGAAATCACAACGCTGGCTGAGCTAGCCGAAACCGCGCTTAAGCTGCATGCAAACGCATACAGCAGACACGGGATTAAGGTCGAGCGCGACTACCAAGACGTGCCAAAGGTTGTCATTGACAGACACAGAGTGCTGCAGATTTTGGTCAATTTGTTGCACAACGCAAAATATGCCTGCGACGAAGGCGGCCGACCCGATAAAAAAGTCACTGTGCGCATCAAACGCGCGGAAAACGGGTTCGTGCGGATTGAGGTGGCAGACAACGGGATAGGTATCGCACCTGAAAACTTGACCCGGATTTTCGAGCACGGCTTTACCACACGCAAGGACGGGCACGGGTTCGGCCTGTACAGTTCCGCAATGGCAGCACGCGACCTTGGTGGGACGTTGACAGCTTACAGCGACGGCATCGGCAAAGGCGCGACTTTCGTGCTGGAAGTACCAATCGAGCCGCCACACGAAAATGGCAACGGCCTTACAGATAAATTGGCCAATGGCGCCAAAAGCGCTGAGGCTGTTAAACAGCACGATCAAAAAACGGCCTGAAAAACCAACCACCAACGCGCATTTGCGGGCGCGGCGCGGCTACGGCACCGTTTAGCCACACTCCGGATACTCCCAACCTACACAGCCTGAAGCGTTTTCGATGTCGTCGCGGTGGGCAGGTTATGGCATCGGGTCGCTTTCAGTGTCAACGTCACTGAACAACCACGAACTCAAATACCGTTCGCAGCACGACGGTACAATGGTCACAATTTGTTTACCTTTGTTTTCAGGTCGTTTGGCCACTTGCAGTGCCGCCCAGATGGCCGCGCCACTCGAAATGCCAACTGGGATACCATCAAGTTTGTTGACCTGTATTGCTGTTGCACCGGCGTCTTCTTCAGTCACCTGGATAACTTCATCAATGATCTTTGTGTTGAGCACAGCAGGGACAAACCCGGCGCCAATCCCTTGAATCTTGTGCGGGCCGGGCTGACCGCCAGACAGGACAGGTGAGCGAGCTGGCTCAACTGCAATGGCTTTGAAGGTTGGCTTGCGCGGTTTTATCACCTCGGCAACACCTGTGATTGTGCCACCCGTACCCACACCGGCAACCAAAATGTCAACCCCACCGTCCGTATCGCGCCAGATTTCTTCGGCTGTAGTGCGCCGGTGTATCTCAGGATTTGCCGGGTTAGTAAACTGCTGTAGGATCAGGCTGTTTGGGATTTTTGCATGCAATTCTTCGGCCTTCTCGACCGCACCGCGCATACCTTTTGCACCGTCGGTTAACACAAGCTTTGCCCCAAGTATCTTGAGCAACTTGCGGCGTTCAAGCGACATCGTTTCCGGCATGGTCAGGATCAGTTTCAGACCGCGCGCAGCGGCGACAAAGGCCAGCGCTATGCCGGTGTTGCCGCTGGTCGGCTCGATTAGGACCGTGTCGGGCTTGATCAGGCCGGCGCGCGTGGCCGCGTCAATCATCGCCACCCCAATCCTGTCTTTGACACTTGAAAGCGGGTTGAAAAACTCCAACTTGAGTAAAATCTCGGCAAGTGCACCGTGCATCTGTGCCGTCCGGTTCAATCGGACCAGTGGCGTGTTACCAATCGTCTCGGTTATGTCGTTGTAAATTCGTTTCATAACTGTTGCACGTGTCTTATCTGCAAGTTCATACGATTCTTCAGGCCGACTCAAGCCTGCATTCCATCATTTATCCGCCAAGCTACGCTGAGCCGGCGCGTGTTCACTCAAGCGGTGTAATAGCAACGCTTTCGTTGAATATTCAGCCACAACTGCTCTTATCCAGACCATACTTGTGAAGCAACTGTTCAGCCAGCGAATGCATCTGCTCGTGCACATGCGGTCCGATTTCCACATGTTCAACCCGCTCAAATGCTGCCAGTAACCGTGCCTTGTCAGCATCGGTCAGTACCTGGTCTGCCATTCGAAACAGTATATTGTCTTCCTTGAGAATGTGCTCGCGCAGCAACTGGACGTACCCGAGCGCATTGTGCGCGAACCGGTCGGTGGCGTCTGCCTCGCCTTTTGCCACACGGTCAATTGCAGCAGCCATCTCACGTACATGCGCTCGGCCTTGGTCGTGCTCGAAAAGCATGACTGCGATCGGGCCGGCTTCACGTGAAAAGCCGGCAGTTTCCATTGCCGGAAACAGGTAGGTTTCTTCTTTGCCATGATGGCATTTGTCGGCGAACGTGCGAATGAACTCGATTACTGCACGTGCGTCGTCAAGGTCGAATGTTTTGTTTTTTGATGCTTGCGTACCGATCAACTCAAGCACATCAAGTACCTTGAGGATCAACCTGTGTTCGTTGCTCAGTATGTCCGTTGGTTTCATGGTGATTTTGGTGTTGTTGTGTTTGCGGTTTGTTCTGAAAAAGGAGCGGTTGAGTTTTTGCCGGGCCCGACGCTGATGTATTTGGCTTGTATAGAATGTATCGGCTGGTTGGCTGTCGGTTGATTAAAAGCCGACATGCTTTGGGCGTCCAGTTGGCCGGAATACAAAGGCGCATTTTCATCCCTGCATTTATCTTTAACCGGTGGCGTCGGAACTTGTCTGGAGGCAATTGCTGATACGAACTGTTCAGGATCGCCTGGATCACCCACCACAGCCGCCGTTAATCCCAACTTTTCCAATGCCCATCTGATGCGTGGCGTAGTAAGCGCAATCCGCATATGCTGGAACCGGTCTATCAGCTCTGGCAAATTGAATCGCACATGAAAGTGCAAAATGTCGGTACTGCTGCAAAAGATGATCCAATCGGCTCCCTGGCGAGCAAATTGTGCAGCTTCTCCGGTCCGGTCTGTCAGGTCGGGTTCCATACTAAAACACTCGACCACGTCAACTTTTGCACCTAGCCGCACTAGCGCTTCAGGTACAGGTTTTTGTGCACCTACGCCGCGAAGCAACAGAATCCGCTGATGGCAGATGTTTCCGTGACTTTGCAGCGCTTCGATTATCAGTGGTAGGGTATGGGATGTTGGTACCGCATCTGGTTCAAGCCGTAGTTCACGCAATTTTTCCGCGGTAACGGGCCCATATGTACCGAGCCGTATTCTGCCAAGTTTACGCAAATCGTTCTGTAGCTCAAAGAAGCGGTTAAAAAACATCTCAACTGCAGCCGGGTTGCTGAATAAAATCCAATCGTATGTGTCCAGGCGCCGGATTGCCGCATCAAGCTTTGTTTGCTGAGTCGGCGCAACGCGTGTCACGCGTATTTTTATCACATCAGCACCGGCTTCGCGCAATGCTTGTGCAACAGCCCTGCTTTTGCCGCCGGGTTCAACAACAACAATACGGTGGCCGAACAAGGTGCGATGCTCGAACCAGTTCAACTTTTCATGTAAAACAACCACGCCACCAATGATAGTCACACAAGGTGGACGCAACCCTGCCTGAGCTGCTTTTGCGGCAATGCAGTCAAGTGTACCTACTACAGTTTGTTGTTTTGTAGTCGTCCCCCAGCTAATAACGGCAGCGGGTGTATTTGCCGGCATTCCATGTGCAACCAGCGCAGATGCAATTTGCCCGAGATTCTTCAGCCCCATTAACACCACCACCGTGCATTGGAGGGCAGCGATCTGAGCCCAATTCACACGGTTCTGGGGTGAGTCAGGTGGATTATGGCCTGAGACAATCACTACAACCGACCCATAAGCGCGGTGCGTTAACGGGATGCCGGCATATGCTGGCACAGCCTGAACCGACGAAACCCCTGGTACAACCTCAAACGCAATGCCTGCCTGAGCCAGCGTTGCTGCCTCTTCGCCCCCGCGCCCGAAAGTGTACGGGTCGCCTCCTTTTAGCCTAACAACGCATTTGGCGGCACGCGCCTTGGCTACCATCAAAGCGTTAAGCTCGGATTGAGAAATACGATTCAGCCGGTCGTGCTTGCTCGCACAAATTATTTCTGCATTCGGTTTGGCTAATTGAAGTAACGACGGATTCACAAGCCCGTCATAAATTACTAGATCAGCACGTCCAAGCAGCTCGGCTCCACGCATTGTAAGCAGCCCGGGATCACCCGAGCCTGCACCGACTAGATATACAATGCCCCGCATACTCATGGTAAGGTGCTCCAATTGCGAGCCTGTGTCTTCCGAGTTCGCTGCTTCGGTTGGCGGTGGGAGGTTCCGTCTCTGCCGGCGGCGTTGGCATCCTGCGGCCGCGCCGTTGTGGGCTCAGGAGCGGGCTGGCCACCAGACTTTCCGGGGTCGGGCAGCGTGTTGGTCCTCTGCTGCGTACGGAATGTGTCCAGATACCGGGACAGCAACTGTGCTTCGTCAAGCCGGAGTTTGGATTTTTGGCTCATCATGCGCATCCACTCGCGCCACTGTGCGTCGGTGTAGTTTGCCGGGTTGTAGAATTTGTGGCACTTGGCGCACTTGGCGTTGTAAAGCTTGCGGGCCGCGGCGAGTTCCTGTTCGGAAAGCTCCGCTGCGCCCGCCGCGGCATTTATCGCGACGAGAGCCGCCAACCATCTGCTCAACACCGGTTGCATTAGAAAAAGTAGCCAACGATGAGCCGGACGTTCCAGCGTTCGTGGCCGGCCAGGTCCAGGTGACCATTGCCGTCCGGGTCACCATCGAAATTGGCGCCGAACACCTGCGGCATGACCGTGAGGGTGGCCCACCACTTCTGCCGACGGTAGTTGATGACCGGCCCGACATAAAGCGCAGTGTCTTTCCAAGTTTTGTACTCCGGCAGATGGTTGCTGTTGCGCAACTCGATGCCCAACGACCAGCGCGGCGAGAGTTGCCGGGCGATGCCCACGTCTATCTCCAGTTCGCCCGTGGTCTCGCGGAAGTGGTCCTCCCATTCGGTTTCATGCACCAGGTTGACCGCCCACTTCCAGTCGCCGTGGCGCTGGCCGAAAATGATCTTCTGCTCCAGTTCGAAATTCTCGCCGTCCCAGGTCGGCTCAAGGTACAGCGCCAGCCCGAGCACATTCTCGGCTGGGTTGAGCACCATGTATAAGTTTTCCAACGAGACGCCGGTCCAGCGGTAATGCGAAGTGCGCTGGCCCGTGCCAGGGTTCTTGTAGTGCTGGTAATCGCTGTTGAGGTAAAGCGCGACCGTGTAGTTGTCGGTGACGCCATATTCGAATTCCTGTCGGAATTGCAGGCGATAGTAATCGTCCTTGCCGACCGCAGCCGAGCGGCCCGCGCGGAGTGTGAACCAAGGCTCGAACTCGAACGTGCCCTGCGGCATGGTCTCCGGTTCATACGTGTAGGTGAACAGCCGCTCGCCGGCCCGCGCCGGCCACAATGCCAGCCAGACATAGGCAATACCTACTGCGACTAGCATTGTTCTTTTCCTGGGTATAGGTGTTGTTGTGTTCATGCTAATTTTCGTTCTGGTTCGCTTTGCGCACAGTGATACCCCAATCCGCCTGTCATGGCCTCGCCTGCATCGCACTTTTTTGCTTTGTTTTGCTCCATTCATTCTTTTGGCGGGGTCTGCACCGGCCGGAGCGCCGACCGGCGTTAAATCGCATAATCATGGTATTCCGGTTTCACCGTTTCGGTGGGCGGCAACAGCATGCCGGCGCCGACGGTTGCGTTTGTGCCCTGTTCAATCAGAATAAATGCGCCTGTAAACTTGTTAATCTGGTAGCCATCAAATACGATCGGTTCGGCCGTCTTGAGCCTGACTTGGCCAACATCATTCAGCTTGAGTGCATCAGCTCCGGGTTCGGGCTCAAACGTACCGATGTTTATTCGGCTCTCGATGTCTGTCGTAGTAGTCTGGACGATTCGCGTTGTGTGTTTGAGCCAGTAAGTTCCCCCACGGCGCAGCGGCTGTGTGCTGAACCAACAGACCTTGGCGCGTAACTCGGAGCTCAAACCAGGTAAATTTTCAGCATCAACAATCATATCCCCACGACCAATGTCAAGTTCCCGGTCCAGGATCAATGTTATGGATTGGGGACAAAATGCCTCCGCCAACGCACCGTCGAATGTGACAATCCCAGCGACGTTGGCCCACAATCCAACCGGGAGCACCAAAACCTTCTGACCCAGCCGAACAATTCCACCAGCGAGCTGGCCTGCATAACCGCGGACTGCATGAAGTTTTGGATCGAGCGGACTGTAAGCTCGGTTGACCCATTGTACAGGGAATCTTAACGTACTCAGATTAAAATCACTTGTTACGTGCACACTTTCTAAATGGCCAAGCAACGTTGGACCATCGTACCAACGCATATTGCGGGACCGTTGCACTACGTTGTCTCCATGCAATGCGCTGATCGGAATGAAGGTCACGTCACGCAACCCATTCAGTCGAGGCAAAAAGCTTTCAAACTGTTGCCGAATCTCAAGAAAACGTTCTTCGCTCCACCCGGCCAGGTCCATTTTATTTATGGCGACGACAACGTGTTTGATGCCGAGCAAAGCGCTTATGTACAGGTGCCGACGTGTTTGCTCGGTCACCCCCTTGCATGCGTCAACAAGCACAACGGACAAATTTGCACCTGACACACCGGTGACCATGTTACGTGTGTACTGCTCGTGCCCGGGTGTATCGGCTATAATGAACCTGCGTCGTGCACTGGCGAAATAGCGGTATCCAACATCAATCGTAATGCCCTGCCGCCGCTCGGCACGCAGCCCATCGGTGATGTTGGCGAGGTTGACCCAACCACCGGTTATATCCGCAGACTGTGCAAGAGTGCACAATTGATCATGTCTGAGCGCTCTGGAATCGAACAGCAGACGACCGATAAGCGTTGATTTGCCGTCGTCAACGGAACCGCACGTGTTAAAACGCAAAATTTGTATTGGGCGTGTTTCCTGACTCATGCGAATTGCTTTCAACTCGGCCGGGTGAACCATTTGATCAGTGCCACAGCCGCGTTTAGTAAAATTACGGCACCAACAATGCCGGTTAAACGCCGATGTGCAAGCCGCTTGCACAGCCACGCACCAATAGGTGCCGCCATAAAACCACCAACCGATAATGGGATGACAAACGGCCAAAGACCGGCCCGTAGCGTTAGTAGAAAAACCACCGAAGATGCAATGGTAATAAAAAACTCGACTGCATTAGCAGTGCCAATAGTGTTCCGTGTGGAGTTGCCACGCGCAACAAGTGTCGAAACGACAATGGTCCCCAGCCACCACCACCGATCGCGTCCAACATTGCACCAATGAATCCGAGCAATCCGATAGCCGTGCCAAACCCGGCCGGCTTGGCAATGGAGTTGCTGAAAGCATGTCGAAGTACTACAACCCCCATGACAAACATGTACCCGGCGATCCACGGCTTGAGCACGTCCCCAGATATCCACACCAGCAGATATGCCCCGATAATTGCGCCAATTATACCAGGAATCACGAGTCGCCGGAACAACTCCGGCTGTACGTTGCCGAAAAGATGATGCGAGACCGCTGAAACGCCGGTTGTAATTACTTCGGCCATGTGCACGCTTGCGCTTGCTGTTGCCGGTGCAAGCCCGAACATCAGTAATGAAGAGGCCGCCAGAAGGCCATACCCCATTCCAAGGGTGCCATCAACCGCCTGAGCGCAAAACCCGACCAACAGGCAAATCCAAAATTTGTGGTGGAACAAGTTCATCTGGCAAAGTCACGTGATCGCTAAAAGTAGCCCACACGTTTCCGGTCTTCCATTGATGCGTCCGAGACCTTGTCGTCAGCCCGCGCGTATCGTTCGCTGACCGGAGCGCGAGCAACCTCGGCGATAATCTCCTCAACAATGGCCGCTCGGCTCTCAATGAAACCCGTACTGAGTTTGTCACCTATCGTTCGGGCGCGGACAAAAAGCTCCGCCACATGTTCCCCCGGCTCGGGCTGCAACAGTTCGCTCACGGCCAATAATTGTCCGCCACGCAAAACACACTTGCGTTTGTGGGAAAGGTAGATTGACGGCACTTCAAGCTTTTCACGCCATATGTATTCCCACACGTCAAGCTCGGTCCAGTTCGACAGCGGGAACACGCGCATGTGTTCGCCCGGATTAATTCGCGTATTGTAAAGGTTCCACAGCTCCGGGCGTTGATTTTTCGGGTCCCACTGGCCGAATGCATCGCGAAAGCTAAAAATTCGTTCTTTTGCACGCGCCTTTTCCTCGTCGCGCCTGCCGCCACCTATGCAAGCGTCGAATCCAAACTCGCGAATCGCAGCCAGCAATGTTGGTATCTGCAACCTGTTTCGGCTAAGCTCACCTGGCGCCGGCACGGCAATACCACGCGCAATTGCATCTTCAACACTCCGCACAATGAGTCTTGCGCGTAGCTCGGCTGCGCGTCTGTCGCGAAACTCGTTTACTTCGGTGAATTGGTGCCCGGTGTCAATGTTCAACAACGGCATGGGAATGGATGCTGGATAAAATGCTTTCTCGGCCAAACGCAGCAGACACACCGAATCCTTTCCACCAGAAAATAGAATGCACGGGCGTTCGAACTCGGCGGCTACCTCACGCAGGATGTAAATGGCCTCGGTTTCAAGCAGTTGCAGATGATCAAGATAATAGCTGCTGTAGCTCATAAATGCAGACCGCATTCGCGTTTTTCATCGCCTTTGGCCGGGTCAAAATAATCCCATTCATTTGGCAGCCCGTGCTCGGCCAAATACGCTTCCATCTCGACGTCTGTCATGTAAAAGACCGGGCTGACTTTGAGCGTACCAAACTTCGGATCGGGCATCACAATGTCCAGGCCGGCGCGGTACGGGTTTTGCACTTTGCGCAGCGCCGTTAACCATACGGTGGGCCGAAGCTCACGCATTGCCCGTTCGAACGGCTCAAGTTTCATCCGTTCGCTAAAAAAACGCACGCCGGCTTCATTCCCATATGGAGGTTCACCATACCGCGCCACCCAATGCGCAGCACTTAGCCGTGGATGATAAATTTTCAAGTTTAACCCCAACATGCTTGTGAGCCGGTCGGCAAACCTGTATGTAGCGGGCCGATTGAATCCGTGATCAACCCACAAAACCGGAATATCCGGCTGAACACGGGTTGCCAGATGCAATATCACGGCTTCGTACGGCCGAAAGTTTGTCGAGACAATTGCACGGCCACTGGCTTGCGCAATTGCCCACCGTGTTATCTCCAAAGGAGTTGAATCAGGACTAATCATAAGAATTGCAAAGCACGCACTGCCCAGTCACCGAATCGCTCACCGGCAAACCGTTCGGTTCTAAACCGCTTTAGCAGTTCTCCGAGAACGTTGGGCAACTCGGTTTCTGCAACCTTGTCGCGCCAGAGCTTGTTCAATCGTGTATTTGCCACATTGCCCCCAAGCCAAATCTGATAATGCCCCGGTGTCCTGCCAACCAACCCGATCTCGGCAGTGTACGGGCGCGAGCACCCGTTCGGGCAGCCACTGATTCGAATTGTGATTTGTTCATTCGCTAACGCCAGGTTTTGCACCACTTTCTCCAGTTGCGAAATCAACCGAGGCAGAAACCGTTCAGCCTCAGCCAACGCTTGCGTGCAAGTGGGCAGCGCGACACAGGCGCCTGAAGCAAGGCGCAGCGGGCTGATTTGAGTCCAGCGTGACAATAGGTGTTCAATAACCGGGCGGTCTGCAGGGTTTATATTGCACAGTATCAGATTGCATGCTGGTGTAAGCCGCACATCCAACCCGAACTTCTCAATAATGTGCCTGAGAACGCCTTTTAGCTCGCCG
>Ga0272448_1006302_pt1 | contig 12858 bp, 9 predicted proteins | sample YNPCB0191_FD_202220 | JGI IMG/M metagenome (GOLD analysis project Ga0272448, IMG submission 202220) | Hot spring sediment microbial communities from Yellowstone National Park, WY, United States - YNP-CB-019-1 | ecosystem: Environmental > Aquatic > Thermal springs > Hot (42-90C) > Sediment...
GACCCCCGCCGCCCCCTGGCGGCGAGCCCCGACCTCTTCGGTCTCTTCATCCGCCGCAGGCGCCTGTACGGCCGCGCACGCTTCCGCGTGTGGACGGAGGGGCTCTCGGTGGACGAGGTGGTTGACGCCATTCTTCGCGTGGTTTAAGGTTCAGGCTGTTCCCGGGGGGCCGCTTGCCGCGCGCGCGATACCTGGTCTTGTCGGACATCCACGGCAACCTGGAGGCGCTCCAGGCGGTCTTTCGCGCCGTGGAGCGCCGGCGGTACGCCGGGGTCCTGTGCTTGGGCGATCTGGTGGGGTACGGGGCCAGCCCCAACGCCGTGGTGGCGCGGATGCGGCGCCTGAAGAACCTTTTCCTCGTCCGGGGAAACCACGACAAGGTGGCTTCGGGATTGGAGAACGGGGAGAACTTCAACTCCTCGGCGCTGGAAGCCGCCCGGTGGACCCGCCGCCGCCTCACCCCGCCGAACCTGGCCTTCCTCCAGAATCTCCCCCGGGGCCCCCGGGAGGTCCTTCCGGGGGTCTTCCTGGCCCACGGGTCCATCCTGGACGAGGACGCGTACCTCTTCTCCGACTTCGACGCCTACCAGTCCTTCCGGGCTTTACCCTTTCGCATCTGCTTCTTCGGCCACACCCACTTCCCGGTCCTGTACCAGGAGAGCCGCCAGGGGGTGGACTTTCTGCCCCTCTCCGGCGACACGGTGGAGGTGGTCCTGGACCGCGACGCCCGGTACCTCGTCAACCCGGGGTCGGTGGGCCAGCCCCGGGACCGCAACCCCAAGGCCTCCTTCGCCGAGTTCTACCCCGAAACGGGCCGCCTGGTCCTCCGGCGGGTCCCCTACGACGTCGAGGGCGCCGCCGGCCGCATCCGGAAGGCCGGCTTGCCCCTCCACCTGGCCAACCGGCTGGCGCTGGGCACATGATCACCGGCGTCAACACCCTCGTCCCCGTCGGGGGGACCGACTACCACGTCCAGATCGAAGACCTGGACGGGGAGAGGGTTCTGGAGGCCCGCGTCTACGTGGGGGGACGGATTCTCTTCCAAAAGCGGCAAGACTACGGCCCCCTCCTCGAGGGCGCCTCCTCACCGCAGGAGGTCCAGGAGCGCATCCGCGGAGAGATGGAGCGGCTCCTGGCCCTCCTCAAGGCCGCCATCGAGCGGGGCCGGATCCGGGCCTGAGCCTCCTCGCCCCCTTCTTTTCCCGACGGCGAGCCCACACGCTCCCACCCGGCGGGTGTGGGCGCGGGAAAGGGACCGGGCGGGGGTGAAGCGGTTCAGGCGCCGGCCAGGATCCGCTGGACCCTCTCGGCGAGGCGGTCGTACTGGAAGGGCTTGGAGATGTAGTCCACCGCCCCCCGCTGGAGACCGAAGATCTTGTCCTTGAGGTCGGTCCGCACGGAGAAGATGGCCACGGGGATCTCCCGGGTGGCGGGGTCGTTCTTGAGGAGCTTGAGGACCTCCCACCCGTCCATCCTCGGCATGTTGAGGTCCAGGAGGATCAGGCGGGGCTTCAGGGTGCGGGCCACGTGCAGGCCGTCCTCCCCCGAGAGGGCCTTGGCGACGACGTAGCCCGCCTCCGAGAGGATGGCGTCCACGATGTCCAGGAGATCCGGGTTGTCGTCGATCACAAGGACCGTCTGCTTCATCCTTCCGTCTCCCGCACCCCTGTACCCGGAACAAAACTAATCCATTCTCGGAAAAAGGTCAAGAAACGTATACTCCGTTCACACTGTCAGGCGGACCCGCTCCTCCGAAGGCCCCAGGAGGGCCGCTGCCCAGCGGCACCCCAAGCCCCCGGCGAGGAGCCCGCCGATGCGCCGGGCGCACTCCTCCGCCAGGGCTCCCCTGCCCGGGGGGGCGTAGACCACCGCCAGGAGCCGCGAGCTCCCTTCCTGGACCTTGGTGGCGTGGCCGTCCTTGACGGGCGTGCCCAGGGGCCGGTCTTCGGGGAGGGCGGCGAGGAGGAGAAGGTCCTCCAGTTCCAGGCGCTGGCCGGCGGCGTTGAAGACGTATCCCTCGCCGGGGCGGCCCCTTCGGAGGAGGAAGGCGCCGGTCCCGGCCCGGTCCACATCCAGCAGGGTCACGGGGAGCAGGAACTCCAAGGAGGCGAGGTTGGCGGCGTCCACGGCGTCGAGGATCGCCGGGACCTCCCCCCGGGCCAGCAGGCCCTGGAGGTACTCACTGGCGGGCTTTCCCCTCCCCGACGGGCTGTAACGGCCCACCCGGAGCATCCGGCGGACCTCCTCCTTCCGGAGGGCGGCCTCCGCCCGGTCTTGGGGAGAGGCTTCCCACCGGCGGGCCGCCGCCTCGAAGAGGGCGCGTCCTTCGGCGCGGGACGGGCCTACGGCGGCCCCCTTCGCCACCGCGATTCCCAGCACGATGCCCGCCACGCCCCGGCGGACTTCGATCTCCATCGTGGTGTCTTCCCCGGAAAAGCGACGGGCGGGCGGAATCGCTCCGCCCGCCCGCTTCGTGCACACGAAATCAGCGGCGCGGGGGCCTGCGGTCCCGGTCTCCGTGGCCGCGGTCGGAGCGCTCCCGGTCCCTCGGGGGGCGGCTGCCCTCCCGCGGGCGGGAGGAGGGGCGGCGGTCCCCTTCGGGGCGCTCCACGTAGCCCTCGGGCTTGGCCATCAGGGCCTTGCGGCTGAGGCGCAGCTTTCCGCCCCGTTCGAAGTCGAGGAGCTTCACCTCGATCTCGTCCCCGACCTGGAGGTAATCCTCCACCTTGTCCACCCGCTTCCAGTCCAGCTCCGAGACGTGCAGGAGGCCGTCGGTGCCGGGGAGGATCTCCACAAAGGCCCCGTACGGCTCCACCCGCCGCACCGTTCCCTTGTAGATCTTGCCCACCTCCGGCTCCTCCATCTGGGCCCGGATGATCTCCAGGGCCTTCTGGGCCATCTCCGGATCGCTGGAGGCCACGGTGACGGTGCCGTCCTCCTCGATGTTGATCTCCACCCCGGTGTTCTCCTGGATGGCGCGGACGTTCTTTCCGCCGGGGCCGATGAGCTCGCCGATCTTGGATTTGGGGATGGTGATGGTGTAGATGCGGGGGGCCAGGGGCGAGATCTCGGGCCGGGGGGCCGGAAGGGTCTCGGCCATGGTCTTGAGGAGCTGGAGCCGCCCCTTGCGGGCCTGCTCCAGGGCCTCCCGCATGATGGCGAAAGAGACGCCGTCCACCTTGATGTCCATCTGGAGGGCGGTGATCCCCTTCTCCGTGCCCGCCACCTTGAAGTCCATGTCTCCGTAGTGGTCTTCGAGGCCGGCGATGTCCGTGAGGATGGCGTACCGGTCCCCTTCCATGATGAGACCCATGGCCACCCCGGCCACCGGGGCCTTGATGGGCACGCCGGCGTCCATGAGGGCCAGCGTGGCGCCGCAGATGGTGGCCTGGGAGGAGGAGCCGTTGGATTCCAGGATGTCCGAGACCACCCGGATGGTGTAGGGGAAGTCGGACTCCGAGGGGATCACGGGCAGGAGGGCCCGCTCGGCCAGGGCGCCGTGGCCGATCTCCCGCCGGCCCGGACCGCGGATCATCTTCACCTCGCCGACGCTGAAGGGCGGGAAGTTGTAGTGGAGGATGAAGTGCTTTTCCTGCCCCTCGAGCAGGCCCGACAGGCGCTGGACGTCCGCCGCCGTCCCCAGGGTGCAGTTGGCCAGGGCCATGGTCTCGCCCCGGGTGAAGAGGGCCGAGCCGTGGGTCCTCGGAAGGACCCCCACCTCGCACCAGACGGGCCGGATCTCGTCAAAGAGGCGGCCATCCACCCGCCGCCCCTCCTTGAGAAGGACCGTCCGGAAGGTCTTCACCAGTACTTCGTGGAAGAGCCGGGAGGTCTCGGCCCTCCCCTCCTCGTCGTCCTCGGGCAGGGGAGCCAGCAGGTCCTTCTCCACCTGGTCCAGGGCGGCGTACATCTTGAGCTTGCCCTTAACGGCCATGGCCTCCCGGAGGGGACCGGCCACCTTGGCCTCCACCTCGGCGAGCTTGGCGGGGTCCAGGGCCGGCTTGGGGACCTCGATCTTCTGGATGTTGAGCCGAGCAAAGAGCTCCTCCTGGGCAGCCACGATTCGCATGATCTCGGCGTGGGCCACCTCCAGGGCCTTGACCATCTGGTCCTCGGAGAGTTCCTTGGCGCCGGCCTCCACCATGCAGATGGCCTCGCGGGTGCCCGCCACCACCAGGTTGAGGGCGCTGCGGTCCATCACCTTCAGGGAGGGGTTGACCACGTACTCCCCGTCAATGAGGCCGATCCGCACGGCTCCCACCGGGCGGTTGAAGGGGATGGGGGAGCAGTAGAGGGCCGCCGACGCCCCGTTGATGGCCATGACGTCGGGGCTGTTCTCGTAGTCCATGGAGAGCACCATGGCGATGACCTGGGTCTCCAGGTGGTACCCCTCGGGGAAGAGGGGCCTTAGGGGCCGGTCAATCATGCGGCAGACCAGGATCTCCGGGTCGGTGGGCTTGCCCTCCCGCTTGAAGAACCCGCCGGGGATCCGCCCGCCGGCGTAGGTGTACTCCCGGTAGTCCACGGTGAAGGGCAGAAAGTCCAGCCCCCGCCGCTCGTTCTTGTCCATTCCGGCGGTAACCAGGACCACCGAATCCCCGTAGCGGACCCACATGGCACCGTGGGCCTGTTTGGCCACCTTGCCGGTGGAGAGTTTCAGGGGCCTTCCCCCGATTTCGATCTCAACGCTTTCTTCGTGGTACATGCACGCTCCTCATCTACACGGATAGGCCTCCCCCGAAAGGGGGCCCAAAGCCTCGCCTCGGGGCGAGGCGCTACTTGCGGAGGCCCAGACGGTTGATGAGGTCGCGGTACCGCTCGATGTCCCGGTCCTTCAGGTAGTTGAGCAGGCGGCGGCGCTGGCCGACCAGCATCAAGAGACCGCGGCGGGTCGCGAAGTCCTTCCGGTGCTTCTTCAGGTGCTCGGTGAGACCGCTGATGCGGTCCGAAAGGAGGGCGATCTGCACCTCCGGGGAGCCCGTGTCGGCAGGGTGCTTGGCGTACTCTGCGATCAGGGCCTTCTTTTTCTGCGTCTCCATCGTCACACGTCTCCTATCTTCTTCAAAGAGAAGAGGGTACCACAGGGGGCCCCGGCCTGTAAACCCCAATCCCGCGATGGGAACCGAACAGGCGGTGTAACTCCTTGATAACCTTGCCGATTCCAAGAATAGCCCCATCACCGGCCAGGAGAAAAGGCCTTTCCCCCGGAAAGCACCGACAGCGCCGAAGGCAAGACCAATCCATCGCGGAATTTGGGTGTAAAGGCCCCTCAAGAAACCGTTTCCTGGAAGACCACCCCCCGGCGGGCCAGCTCTTGCATGACGAAGAGGTAGCAGCCGGGGGCCTGGCCCACGAACTCGGGAGGGGAGACCCCGGGGCGGCGGTACCGCCCCGACGCCACCAGGCGGGCGACGGCGGTGCAGGTGTAGCCGGTGGTGCGGGCCATGGAGGTGGTGCGGGTCCCGGGGTCGTACCGGTCCAACAGGTCGTAGATCCGGAGGACCCGCTGGCCGCCGGTCTCTCCCTCCACGGTGAGCCGCATGACCGTGACGTCCTCTTCCCCCTCCGTCAGCTGCCAGAGGGGGAAGAGGAGGCGGGAGGTCACGTCCAGGGGACGGACCTTCACCCCCCCCACCTCCAGGGGTTCCTTGGAGAAGAAGCCCGTCTCCCTCAGGACCCGCATCTTTTCGATGTGGCCGGGATAGCGGAGGGTCTTCTCCTTCATGTTGGGGATCTCCATGGTGAAGAGGAGGCTTCGCAGGCCGTCGGTGTTGAAGGCCTCCAGGGTCCCCACGCCGGGGAAGTCGAGGAGTTCGGGGTCCGACAGGGCCGGCCGCACCACCATCTCCCCCCGTTCCACGAAACGGGCGGGGCGGACGTACTCCTCGATCACGTCGGAGGGGGAGAAGACCGCCTTGTACTCGTAGGGCCACTGGCGCACCACGGGAAGCCCGCCCACCAGGCACTCGAAGCGGTCAATGCGGTCCATGACGGTGGTGAGGTAGCCCAGAACGATGTTGCCGGCCCCGGGGGCGATGCCGGCGTCCACCACCACCGTGACCCCGGCGCGGCGGGCCTCTTCGTCCAGGAGGCGGGCGTCCTCCTCGAAGAAGGAGATGTCCACCGCGTTCTTGCCTTCCCCGATGACGGCCTTCAGCGTCTCGAAGCCCATCTGGCCGGGGACGGCCCCCACAACCAGGTCCGCGGGGCGGATGGCCTCCGCCAGCTCCCGGCGGTTCCGAAGGTCGGCCCGCTTCCGCTTGAGGCCGGAGACCCTCTCCAGGCGGTCCAGAACCGCCTCCGAGGCGTCCACCGCCGTGACGGTGAATTCCCCTTCCCGGACGAGGTCCAGGGCGATGGCCCTGCCGACCCTTCCCGCGCCAAGAACCACCACGTGCATGGAAGCCTCCCTGCGGCGGCGCTCCGGCCGCGGCGTTCAGTATAGAACGGCATGGGGGGAAGGGCTATCTCCGGCAGAGGACGGTGAAGGGGCAGCGATCGCAGTCGCGGGGATTGGAGGGGTCGGCCTCGAAGGGGCGGCTCCGGTCAAAAATCTCCGCCACCAAGCGCCGAACGACCGGAAGGACGAGCTCGTCCAGGAAGGCGGCCAGGCCGTCCGGCCCTCCCTCCAGTTTCGCCTCCTCTTCCGGGGCTCGAAAGGAAAGGAGCCGCGCCTCAAGGGCCTCCGCGGGGATTCCCTGGCTTCGCCGAACCATCTCCGCGTAGAGGGGAAGCTGGAGCGAGCGGAGGCCCTTGAGGAGCGTCGGGCGGTCGGCCTTGAGATCGGGCAGGTGCACGGCCGGCAGGTACTTTCTCCTGAGATCCTTTCCCGATTTGTAGTCGGTGAGGCGCCAGGTTCCGTCGGCCATCCGGTCCAGGCGGTCCACCCGGCCTCCGATCCGGACGCCCCCTACCCCGGGAAGGTGGAGCTCCAGCCCCACTTCCCCTTCCACGACCGCGAGGATGGTCCCCGGCGGGCACCGCTGCTGCTCCTTCTCCTTCCGGAGCAGGGCACGAAGGCGGCCCTCGGCCAGTGCGACGAGAAGAAAGCCCGCCTCGCCCTTTCCGAAGGCGTCCTCGAGGGTTGCGGGCAGACGGCTTTCCATCTCCTCGAAGGCTTCCGGATTGAGTTCCCTTCCCTGGTACGGGGCGAAGAGGTCCCTCAACACACCGTGGAGGAGGCTTCCTACCCTCCGCGCTTCCGTTTCCTCTTGGGCCTCGCGCTCCCGCAGAGAGAAGACCGATTGCCAGCAGAACTTCAGGGGGCACTGGAGGTAGGCATCCAGGGCCGTCGGGGAGAGCGTCATCCCCCGGAGGCGCTCCAGGACCTCCGGTCCCTTTTCCACCCTCGGAGCCGCCCGCCGCGTTCCCCCACCCCGCAAGGCCAGGCTTCGGGCCCTCCCCTCCTCCCCGGCGCACCGTTTCTCCCAGAGGAGCTGCTCCACGAAGGGCGATGGCCCCTTCCCCGGCGATTCGGCGTGGAGGATGTGGGCCCTCCGGCTGGACTCCAGGAGGCGGAAGACGTGGTACCGGTAGATCTCCGCCCGCTCGGTGGCTCCGGGAAGGCCGAGGGCTTTGCGGAAGGCGGGAGGGAGGAAGGGGTCGGGGGGCGGGGCGGTGGGCAGGGTCTCCTCGTCGGCGTCCAGGAGAATGACCCGGGAAAAGCGGAGGGCCTGGGTCTCCAGGACCCCCATGACCTGCAGGCCCCGGACGGGAAGGCCGCTGAAGGGCACCCGGACCTCGGCGAGCCGCTCCCGCACAAAGGCGTAAAGGCGGCGGGGATCGGGGGCTCCGCCCCCCTCCTTCCGGCCCACCGCCGCCAGGACGCCGAGGCAACCGGCCGCCGCCTGGAAGGAGGGCCGGTAGAAGGGGTGGCTGGAGGCGGGGGACCTTTGGGCCACCTCGCCCAGGAGGTTCATCAGCGTCGCGGCCAGGGCCTCCAGGGTCAGCGACTCCCTCACCCGGCGAAGGAAGAGGTTGTGGACCACCTTCAGGGAAGCGGCGAGCGCGGCCTCGTCTGGCCCATCGGGGTGCATCCGGACCGCCCGCCGTATCGGTTCCTCCTCCCCCTCCAGGCGGGAAAGGTCAACCCACCCCTCCCCGCCCTTCACCAGGAACTCCTCCAGGGCGTGGAAGGCGATGCGGAGGTCGCCGGCGGAGAGCCCCTTCGGGGCGAAGTTTTTCACGTAGGGATGGAAGAGAAGGCGAAGGTAGGCCGGCCGGGGCACGGTCTCTCCCTCCCCCTCCTCCGCCGCCCTCAGAACGGCCTCCAGGAGGGCGAAGACGGGGGAGCGGGAAAGGGGGTATCCCAGGGTGACGTTGAATTCGCCTTCCAGCGCGCCAAGGCCGTCCCAGAGGAGGGGCAGGAGGCTTCCGGGTTCGGTCAGGACCACCACCGTCTCTTCGGGAGGGATCTCTCCCTCCGAAAGGATCTCCGCCACCCGAAGCGCCTCGGCGTGGGCCGAGGGGGCCGCCTCCACCGCGAGGTCGAGGGACGGCGGCGAGAGGGTGGGGGCGGGGTGGGAAGGCTCCAGGGCGGCCTCCATCTGCGCGAAGGCCTCCCAGCGCCGCCCGTCGTGGTGGCGGAGGAGGGTAACCTCGGCGGAGGCGGAAAGGGCCGTAAGGAGGCGGATCTGCCCCCGCGTGAGGGAAAAGAAGCCCACGAAGAGGAGGTTCCGCCAGGGCGACCGCCCCCCTCCCTCAAGGTATTCCGCCGCCCGGCGGAGGGCCTGGGCCCCCGTCCAGGCCCCCTCCCGGGCGCAGAGGTCCCGGTAGGCCGCCTGGAGGTCGGGGAGGGCTTCGTGGAAGGCCTGGGCGAGGGGCCCCAGGGCGTCGAAGAGGGGGTGTCCCCGGAGGGCTTTCAGGTCCCCGTCGGGGACGTCCTCCTCCTCCAGCGTCTCCAGGACGTCGAGGAAAGCCTTCCCGGGCCCGAAGAAGGAATAGAAATCGCCCGCGAAGCGGCGGAGCGGCTCCCCTCCCCTTTCCAGAACCACTCTCCGGAGAAAGAGAAGGTTTTCCATCGGCTCCGGACCCTCGGGAGGCAGCCCCGCCGTCTTGCGGGCGAGCCCCTCCACCGTCAGGAGGGCCGGAGGCCGCAGGGGTCCGCCACGAAGGCGGGCGCAGGCGAGGGCGAAGTGGCTCGCCGCCCGGCGCCCGGGAAAGACCACCGCCGTCTCCTCCGCGGGCGGGGAGAGGGCCCGCTCCACCGCCCGCTGCAGGAGGTCCTCCCGGACGTCCACGTCCTCGATCCTCACCACGGGACCTCCTCCACCCTCTCCAGGGCGAGGTAGGCGAGGCGCCCCCGGATCTCCCGGCCTGGGTAGAGGGCCGACAGGATCCGGCAGTACTTCGCCACCTGCTCCCGGTGGCCGGGGCTCTCCTCGAGGCCGGTCTTCCAGTCCACCACCGTGATGCGGTTCTCCTCCACGATGAGACGGTCCACGCGGAAGATCCGTCCCTCCCCGTCCAGGAACTCCACCTCGTTCAGGACCTCGCCGGCGGGGGGCCGGAGGAGGGGCCCGATGTAGGGGTGGTCCTGGAGCGCGCGCAGACGGGCACTCGCTTCCCGGACCTCTTCGTCGGAGGCCCCCAGGACCGCCAGAATCCTCTCGTCCCCGGCCTCCCCTCGAAAACCGGCCTCCAGGGCCCCGTGGATCAGCTTCCCCATCCGGACCGCCGAGAGCGACTCGAAGGTCGGCGGAAGGAAGGTGCGATCGGCGGCGGGGAGGATCCGCTCCTTCCAGGAAGACATGGGGGGACGCCTCTTGGGAATGCGGGCGCTCACGGCGGGAGGCTGGTCGGGAGAGCCGGGGCTTCCCCGTTCCAGGGAGGGAGGAAGGGGGGGGGCCAGGCGGCTACCGTTGTTCTGCGGCTTCTTCAGGAAGACGTACAGCTCCTCCTCCGCCCGGGTGAGGGCGACGTAGAAGGTGCAGAGTTCGTCCCGGAGGCGCAGCACCTTCTCTTTGGATTTCTCCCTTTCGAGGCGGGGGCAGAGTTCCGTCATCTCTTTCGTAAAGCGGAGCCACCGGACCCTTCCCCCTTCCTCGACCAGCACCTCGCTGACCGAGGGCCTTCGGAGGGCGGGATCGAGAAGGATCACGACGGGGAACCCCAGCCCCTTGGCCTTGTGGATCGTCATCACCCGGAAGGCGTCGCCCCCTTCGGGGAGCGGGACCTCCAGCGACTCGTCTTCGGGGTCCTCCTCCAGGGCCTGGAGCAGGGACCCCACCGTGGCGGCGCCCTCCCCCTCCTTGCGGGAGACGACCTCCAGAAAGTGGCAGAGGAAGGCCTCCTCCTCGGGAAAGTTGTCGAAGGCGCTGGCCCTCTCCAGGAAGTCCCGCAGGAGGTCGTAGGGGGGCAGGTACCCCACCCCCTGGAAGAGCGGCTCCACGAGGGCCGCCCACGGCCGGGGGAAGGCCTCCCGGTAGGCCCGGTAGAGGGCGCCCCCCCGGGCCGAGGCCCAGCGGGCCAGGAGGCCGTGGAACTCCCCGGGGGGGACGGCCGAGGCGCTCTCCATCAGGCTCCCCCCCGCGAAGGCGGCGAAGGAGAGGTCGTCGGTGGGGGAATCGAGGAAGCGCAGGAGGGCGAGGAGCTCCTGGACGACCGGCCGGGAGGTCACCCGGGCCGCCGATTCGGTGGAGGCCCGGTGGCCCCGGGACTCCAGGACCTGTGCAACGGCGGCGGCCTCCCCGTTGGTCCGGACCAGGAAGGCGACGTCCCGGGGGAGGTACCCCCGAGCCAGAAGGCCGGGGAGGACCTCCTCCACCGCCCGCTCCGCCAGGGAACCGGAGGCCTCCTCCTCCTGGCCCTCTTCGGACGGGGAGAGGGTCTCCACCCGCAGGTATCCCCCCTCCCGGCGGGCTTCCTGCACCGGGCTCTGGAAGAAAGGCCAGATCGTTTCCTCGAAGTCCTCCAGAGCCACCCCGGCCTTCCCGCACGCCCACTCTTGAAGCACCTCTTTCGAGAAGAACTGGTTGAAGGCCTCGACGAGAACCTGCCGGCTGCGGTAGTTCGTGGTGGATGGCCGGTCCGCCCCTCCGAAGCGGCCGTAAAGGTCCGTAAAGACGCTGTGGAAGAGTTGGGGAGCCCCCCCCCGAAAGCGGTAGATGGCCTGCTTGGTATCCCCCACGAAGAAGAGCGACCCCCCCTGGGAGAGGGCCTCCTCCGCCAGCGGTTCGAGGGCGGCCCACTGCCCCTCGCTGGTGTCTTGGAACTCGTCCACGAGCAGGTGCTGGATCCGCTCCCCCAGCGCCAGGTAGACCGACGGGACGCCTCCCTCGGCGAAGAAGCGGCTCAGCCGGCGGGGGATCTCCTCCAGGAGCACCACCCCTTCCTCCCGGGCCCGCTCCTCCAGCGCCGACGCCAGACGGCTCTGGAAACGGAGCAGGGCGTCGCCCCTTCCCCGGGCGAGGATCCAGATGGCCTCGGCGATCTTCTCCCGGAGGGCGTTCCAGTCTCTCTCCTCCGTCGGGCCCACGGAGGGCTTCGAATCCTTCAACACCGCGTCGGCGAAACGGGGGTTCTTCCAGAATGTGGAGTGGGCCGCTACCAGGCTCTCCTTGGAAGGCTTCTCCGCCAGCGCCCGAAGTTGCCTCAGAAAGGCCTCCCCCTTTTTGAGCTGGATGCCGGCGGCGTCAATCCACTGGAGAAACTCCCGGGCGGCCCCCCCGACCGCCGCGAGGGCCTCCTCCAAGGGCCGGGCGCCCTCCTCTCCCGCTTCGGGAAGAACCGGCCGTCCCACGAGGCGGCTCCTCAGGACCCGCTGGTCCTCCGTGAAGCGCTCCATGAGGTCCCACTCCGTATCTCCGTGGGCCTGCAACCACTCCCGAAAGACCGCCTCCATTTCCCTCCGAAGGCCCTCCTCGCGGGAGGCCCTTCGCAAAAGGTCCTGGAGGGCCCGCCGAAAGAGGGGGTCGGAACGGAGCGCGACCTGGAAGGAGAAGGGAATGTCCAGTTCGTGGGCCGAGGCGCGGGCCGCCGCCGTCAGGAAGGAGTCGATGGTCCCCACGGCGAAGGAGGGCCACCGGAGGTAGATCTGGGGAAGGAGGGCCCCCGCCCGAACCTGGATCGCCTCCTCTGGCAGCGCGGTGGCCCGGGCCAGTTCGTTCCGCACGGGGGTCGCCTCGCCGGAGGGGCGGGACAGGAGTTCCAGCCAGGACAGGATCCGCTCCTTCATCTCCCGGGCCGCCTTGTTGGTGAAGGTGACGGCCAGGACCTTGGGCATGGCCTCGGCGGGAGCGGGGAAGGGGAGAAGGAGGGAGAGGTACCGCAGGGCCAGCGCCCACGTCTTCCCCGTCCCCGCCGAGGCCGAGACCCGTTCCACGCCGCTCGGGGAATGGACGGTTTGCGACATCTTCTCCTCTCCCCCGGCAGTGTAGCACCCGGGGGTGCACGGAATGGACACCCGAAGGCGTTGCCCCGGGGCGGCTCCTTCCCTATGCTGTCCTCCCATGGGCGGCGGGTGGCGCTTTCTTCTCTTTCTGGGCGTGGTGCTGGGGACGTGGACCCTCCAGCATCTCTACCTCCAGCGGCGGGCCGCCCCCTTCCTGGGCCCGCCGGGGGCGCCCTCCCGCCGGCTCCTTCTCTTCTTCCTCGCCGCCGCCTGGCTTCTGTACCCCCTGGGGCGGGTGGTGGCCCGCCTCGTTCCCGGGAGGACGGCCTACGCCTTGGAGTTCGCCGGTGCCGTCTGGATGGGGTTCCTCTTTCTGGCCGTGTCCTTCCTCCTGGCGGTGGACCTGGGCACCCTTTTGGGAAGGCTGGCCCCCCGCGCGCTTCCGGTCCTCCGGCTGGGCGCCCTCTCCGCCGCCCTGCTCCTGGGCATCCTCGCCCTCATCCAGGGGCTCCGGCCTCCCGCCGTCA
>Ga0272448_1006304_pt1 | contig 12858 bp, 12 predicted proteins | sample YNPCB0191_FD_202220 | JGI IMG/M metagenome (GOLD analysis project Ga0272448, IMG submission 202220) | Hot spring sediment microbial communities from Yellowstone National Park, WY, United States - YNP-CB-019-1 | ecosystem: Environmental > Aquatic > Thermal springs > Hot (42-90C) > Sediment...
GTACGAGATCGAGAAACTGCATCACGGCACACCCAGCGGCATCGATAACACAGTGATCGCGTTCGAGCAGCCGGTGTATTTTGTCAAAGGGCAGCTCATCGAATCGTTCCGCGTCGCGCAACCCTTCCTGATCGCGATCGCGGACACCGGCATCGTGTCGCCAACGAAAATCGCCGTCGGTGACGTGCGCCGCGCGTGGCAAGTCGACCGCGCGCGCTACGACGCACTGTTCGATCAGATCGGCGCGCTCGCGCGCGACGCGCGCGCGGCAATCGAGCGCGGCGATGTGGAGGCGCTCGGTCCGCTGATGAATGCCAATCAAGCGCTGGCGCGCGAAATCGGCGTCTCGTCGCCCGAAATCGAAAAACTGATCGACGCGGCGCGCCGCGCCGGCGCGCGCGGCGCGAAACTTTCCGGCGCGGGGCGCGGCGGGAACGTGATCGTTCTGGTGGACGATGGAAATCGCGAGACGGTAGAACGCGCGTTGGCGGACGCAGGCGCGCGCGGGGTGATTGTGACGCGGGTAGAATCGGATTACCAAATCTCCACGCTGTAATCCGCAATGACGGCATCCATCCTCATCCGCTCGATGCTGTCGATGACTTTTTCCAACATCCCCTTCGCGTAATTGGCATCGGAGGAAACACAAACGATCGCCAGCGTCGCGCGCTGCCACGCGTCGAGCGAATCGACTTCGGCAATCGAGACGTTGAACCCCTGCCGCACGCGCGTCGTGAGCGACTTGACCACGTGGCGCTTGTCTTTCAGCGAGTGGCTGGAGGGAATGTCGAGTTCGAGTGTGCAAACGCCGACAATCATCATGAGGAAAACCTGACGAACGACCAAGGACGAGGGGCGGAAGAGTTTACGGTGGTCTTTCGTCGTTCGCCCGTCATCAGCGGATGGCTCTCCGCACTTCCGCCTCGATCAGCGCTTCGAGCCGCGCCAGGTCGGGTATTCCGCCGCCGCGTTGACGCGACGCGTGGCGCTCGCTGACCGGGCACGCGTTGCATTCCGCGCACACGTCGCGTCCCATCTGCGCGAACACCGTCTGCCGCATCGCCGCGATCTTTTCGATGGCTGCCGGCGGCAGCGGCGCCGGCGGTCCGCTCAGCGCCTGCTGCGCGGCGAGCGTCACCTGCGCTGAATGTTCGACCCGCTCCAAGCGCATGTATGCTTCCCACAAATCCTCGCCCACCGTCACCGTCCCGTGCCGATCCAACACGATCGCGTTGTACTTTTTCACCAGCTCGCGCACCGCGAGCGGTCCTTCCGGGCTCGCGGGCGTCGCGTACGGCGCGGTCGGAATCGTGCCGAGATCGTACAGCACTTCGGGCAAGGTGCATTTCGCGAGCGATACGCCGGCAAGCGTGCAGGCAATCGTCATCGGCGGATGCGCGTGGATGACCGCCTGCACGTCCGCGCGCTGACGGTAGCATTCGAGGTGGAGGCGAATTTCGGACGATGGTTTCAGATCGCGCCACTGTCCGAACATCGGCGCCACCTTTTCGCCACTCCAATCGACAACGATCAATTGCTCCGGCTCGAGGAATCCTTTGCTGAAACCGGTGGGCGTAACGAGCAAGCGGTCGCGACCCAGGCGCACAGAGAGATTCCCGTCGCCCGCAGCGACCATGCCTTTCTGATGGATCAGCCGACCGATGTCGACGATCCGCTGGCGCAATTCTGCTTCAGTTCGCGTGTCCATAAAAATAGCAGTCCCGTAGAGAACGCTCGCCGGAGCGTCCGCCCTGGAACGGAGCAGCGTCCGTTTCCTACTGACCGAATCTGGAAATCAGATCATCCGCGAGCGCATTCTCGCGCGCGATGCGCGCGTAAATCTCCGCGCTGAGTCGCGGCGTCCGCGTCTGCGTCGGCACATCGAGGTGATACAAACCGAACCGCGTCGCGAAACCCTCCGCCCACTCGAAATTATCCACGAGCGTCCAGAAGAAATACCCTTTGACCGGCGCGCCGTCCGCAATCGCGTGGTGCGTTTCAGCTAGATGCGAAACGAGATAGTTGACCTGCAAAGTATCACCCAAATCGAAGATAGAGTTCTCGGTGATGTAGATCGGTTTGCCCTCCCGCGCACACTCGGTCAAGAAAAGGTAGAGCGAGCGCGGATCGACTTCGCCGGCAAATGGTGGCGCGTCTTTGGGCCACGCCGGGACGACGGGACGCGTGAAAAGCAAACCGGGGTGGCGCAGATCGAACGCCACGCGCTCGGTAAAATAGTAGTTGACCCCGATGAAATCCTGGGTGCCCATCGCTTCCGGCACTCGACCGCCGAGGCTCATCGGAAAGCGCAGCGAGCCATCGGCGAGCGCCAAAGAAAAGAGCCGGTTCGCAAGGAAATCGCGCAGCCCGGCTGCCCAGCGGTCGAATGCCGAATTTGGATCGAACGGGACAAAGCGGCGAAAATGATGGGCGACGCCAACGCGCGCGTGTGGCTGGACCCGATGAATCGCGTGATACGCCGCGGCGTGCCCGCGCACCATGTTCGCCAGCACGCGAAAAGCGAGGAAAAAGTCTTTCTTGCCGGGCGGCCAGTTCCCATCGCTGTAGCCAGAAAACGCGTAGACGAACGGCTCGTTGATCGTCACCCAAAAATCGCACAGATCGCCGAGTGCCTGCACGACCTTTGCCGCAAATCGCTCGAAGAGCGGAACGACCGCTTCGGTCTCCCACGCGCGCTTTTGCGCCAGCCAACGCGGATTCGTAAAATGGTGCAGCGTCACGAGTGGCGTCATGCCGCGCTCGCGCAGCGCGCCCAGCACGCGGCGATAGAACGCGATGGCGTCTGCGTTCCAGACGCCTTCCTGCGGCTCGATGCGGCTCCATTCGACGGAGAGCCGGTGCGCGTTCTGGTTCAGCGATTTTGCGAGATCGAAATCGGCGCGGTAGCGTTCGCCTTTCCACCAATCGCACGCGACGTCAGACCGGTCGCCGTTCCGGATATGTCCCGGCGTCTGCTCCCAATCCCACCAATCGTTGTTATCGTTCGCGCCTTCGACTTGATGCGCGGCGGTCGCCGTGCCCCACAGAAAGCCATTGGGAAAGTTGAGTGTTGTCAAGTCCGTATCCAGCGTTCAGTATGGTGTTCAGTAAACAGTGGGACAGTGAAACTATCCACTGATCATGCTCCACTATTTCTCTCCCCACGCGCTGATCAGTTCGAACACCTCGACCGGCGCTTCGCGTCCTCGAATCGCCATCTTTTCGCGCGGTCGCACGACCACCTTCCGCTCGATCAAACCGTACGTGCTACGGCTTATCAGAATCTGACCGCTCTCCGCGCTCTCTTGGAGGCGTTTGGCGATGTTGACCGTATCGCCCACGGCGGTATAGTTCATCAACTGATGCGCGCCGATGTTGCCGACGACCGCTTCGCCGGTGTGCAAGCCCACGCGGAACGTCAGCCGCTGCGCCGGCGGCAGCTTGGGAGCGTAGGCGGCAACCTCGCGCTGCAACGCCAGCGCCGCGCACGCAGCGCGCCACGCGTGATCGGACTGCGGCAGCGGCGCGTTGAAAATCGCCATCACGCCATCGCCCATGAACTTGTCCAGCGTGCCCTCGTACTGCAAAATGGATTGATAGGCGAGCGAGAGGTAGCCGTTCAGCACTTCGACCAATTGCTCTGGCGGCAACACTTCGGAGAGTTTGGTGAATCCGTGAATGTCCGCGAACAGCACCGTGAGCAACTGCCGCTCGCCGCCCAGCGCGATCCGGCGCGCATCGGTCAGCAACCCTTCCACCACCGCCGGCGCCACATAGTGCTCGAACGTCGCGCGCACGCGCTGCGTCTCCTGCTCCTGCGCGCGCCGCTCAATTTCGAGCTTGGCTTGTTCGGTTTGGTCTTCGATCATGAGCGCGACACCGACCATTTGCTGCGCGCGCCAGATGCCGGACAGATGGAGCGTCAAATGCACCTCGCCGCGTCCATCGACGCGCGTCACCACATCGCGCATAATGTGCTGCGCTGTTCGCGCCCACAGACGCGCGAGCAGCGTGGGCAACTCGGCGCCTTCGAGCGGCGGCAACACTTCCGCATAGTCTCGTCCGAGACATTTCAGACTCGAAACCTGGAAGATTGCTTCCGCCGCGCGATTCAGACTGTTGATTTTGCCAAAGGGATCGAGCGTGATGACGCCCGTCGCGATACTCGCCAGCGTCGAATCGAGATAGTCACGCATCGAACTCAGGCGCGCCATCTGATCGCGCAGATCGGCGAGCAGCCGCGCGTTCTCCAGCGCGATGGCGCTCTGCCCCGCCAGGGTCGAGAGGAGTGCGAGATCTGCCTCGTTGTACCGGTCGCCCGAAAGCCGCGCGCCGACCACCCAGAGCCCGATCAGCGCGTTGCGGCTGCGGATCGGCACGAATGCTTCGCCGCGCAACCGCTGCAACGCGGCGAGCGTTTCACTTGGCAGGTCGGCGTATTGCGGCAGCCGGTCGATATCGTACTGCAGGAGCGGTTTGTCGTGCGTGGTCAGCGCGCGCGCGACGGAACTCGTCGCATCCAGGTGAATCGACGCCGCAAGCTCGTCCGGCGCTGAGACCGGGTTGAGGGAGTAACCCCCTTCGTCTTTGTTCACGAGCAAGAGCGCGGCATCGTGCGCGCCCATCACTTGGATCAACAACGCGCGCCCTTTCGCCGCGAGCTCATCCAGCTCGATCTGCTCGGTCAGTTGTTGGCTGAAATTCTGCACGACCGCGCGGGCATCGTACCGCCGCCCAAAGATCAGATGCTCGACGCCCTGCTGCACCAGATCGCGCAGGGGCTGGAAGAACAGCGCGAGACCGACCGCGACCAACAGCGAGCCGGCGAGACTGCGCCCCGGATCGATGCCCGCCAGCACTTCGAGCGCGACTTGGAGGACGAGCGTGTAAATGAGAATCGCAAAGAGCGTGACGAACACATTGCGCGCACCCCGCCGCACCAAATCGCGCAAATCGACCAAGTTGTGCTGCAGCGTCGCATAGGCGGCAATCAGGACGCCGATGATTTGGAGCGCCGATGACATCCCCCGCGCCGGGTCGCCGAGGACCAGGTGCAGCGCGTCATAGGAGAGGAAGAACAGCAACGCGAGGGCGAGGAACCAGAGTCGATTGCGATAAAGCGGACTGCGCGCGCGGTGGTGCTCCACCGCGCCGAGGACGATCACGTACACGCTGACGTACGCCCACAGCATCGCCCGCAGAATGAAAATGATCGTCGGCGTCGATAGGGTTCCGGTGACCAGATTGAGCGACGCCTGCATCAAGTCCGCGGCGATGATCGCGATGAGCAAGACGAGTCCGACCAGAAATGCCCACGGTCGCTTTTCGACCCGGATGAATGCGCGTGCAAATGTGAGAAAGAGGAGTGGGAGCGCGGACTGAGCGTAGAGGTACGTTCGGAGAACCAGGGCATTCGCCGCGCCGAGAGACGCCAGCAGCGCGCCCTGAGCCAGCAGCGCTACCATCAAGTAGACTGCCAGGCGGCGAGCCGTTGCGTCATTCCAATCGCGTCGATATAAAATGACGAAAAGCAATACGCCGTAAATGATCAGAGCAATAAAGGAAATGCTCCCTTCGGCGATCACGTTTGGAAGCGGCACCACATTTAGATTATACTCCGGTTGTTCGAGGCAAAGCAAATTTCAGACGATGCGGAACGCGTCGACCAGGACGCAGCGCCGCTCGCGCGTGAACGTGCGTGGGCGCGTCATCCCTTCACCGGTCGTGCCGGCAATCGAAAAGGAACAGAATCCTTCGCCACCGTACCCCAGTCCTGCCAGGTTCGGACCGTTCTTGACGAAAATCGAAACGTCGGCTTCTTTGGCATAGCGGCTCAGATGATCGAGATGGCGCGAGTAGATCACCGCGGTGTGCCGGCGTCCCCCTTCGACCGCGATTGCGAAATCAATCGCGTCGTCCGCGTTCGGCACGCGCACGAACGGCAGGATTGGCATCATCTGCTCCGTCCAGACGAGCGTGTGCTCGCGCGGTACCTCGGCAATCGCGAGCCGCACCTCATCGCCCACCGTCACGCCAATCTCTTTCAAGATCACCGACGGATTTTGTCCGATCAGCTTCTTGTTCAGCCCGGTCGCTTTCCCCGGTTTCGCCGGTTCAGAGAAAATTACTTTTTCGAGCCGCGCCATTTCGTCCTGCGACAAGATGCGGCAGCCCAGTCCGCGCAGCGCGGCAAGCAGGCGGTCTGCGATCGCGTCGACCGCGATGATATTCTTCTCGTCGGTGCAAATGATATTGTTGTCGAACGACGCGCCCTTGATGATGCCGCGCGCCGCTTCGTCAAGGTCGGCGGTCTCGTCCACGACGACCGGCGGATTGCCGGGACCGGCGCAGATCGCGCGCTTGCCGGATTGCATCGCCACGTGCACCACCGCTTCGCCGCCGGTGACGAGCGTAAGCCGCGTGCCCGGATGCTTCATCAATTCCTGCGCGCTTTCAATCGTCGGCTCCGCGACGCCGGCGACGAGATTCGCTGGTCCGCCGGCTTCCACGATCGCTTGGTTGATGATGGCGATGGTGCGCGCGCTGCACTCCTTGGCGCTCGGATGCGCGTTAAAGACGACCGAATTGCCGGCGGCGATCATCGCGATGGAATTGCCGATGACCGTCGCGGTGGGGTTGGTGACCGGCGTAATCGAGCCACACACGCCGAACGGGGCGCGCTCCATCAGCGTCAAGCCGTGGTCGCCGCTCCACGCGATGGGCTCGAGGTCTTCGATGCCCGGCACCTTGTTGATGTTGAGCAAATTTTTTTCGATCTTGTCTTCATAGCGTCCCAGCCCGGTCTCGCGCCACGCCGCCCATGCCAGCACCTGCGCGTGCTCGCGCAGCCGCTCGCGCAAATGCGCGATGACTTGCTTGCGCTTTTCGAGGGGCAGCGCCATCCACGTGCTCTGCGCGACCGACGCCGCGGATACCGCGCGGCTAAGGTCGGGGAAAATGCCGGTCGCTGGCACCGCCGCGTCGCCGCGCTGTTTCAATTCCGCCATCACGTATTGGACAATGTTCGTGATATCGCGTTCGCTCAAATCAGCCATAACGCCCCCCATGCGACAAGTGACAAGGAGACGCTTCTCGTCACCGATCACTTGTCACCCATCATGTTCACAGAATCGATCACACCGACAATCGACGAACGCACCGGCGCGTTCGGGTCGCCGATCACCTGCCGCGTCGAGTTGCCTTCCTGACACACGAGCACCGTATCGCCAACGCCGGCATGCGCGGCATCGACCGCGATGAACGCGTCGTCTACTGGCTCGCCGGGCAAATGCATTGGCTGCACGACGAGCAGTTTCCACCTGTGAAACGAAGGATGTTTGATGGTCGAAACGACCGTGCCGATGACTTTGGCGATAACCATGTTGAAAATCGGAGAGCGGAGATTAAAAGTCAGAAGCTACGCATCCAGGGCGCAACTTGCAATTTCCGACTTAAGAAAATTGAGAATACCCGAATGGCAATTCCAGGTCAACGTGGTCGATCATATCCGCGTGATCGATCACGCCGACGATCGCGAGATCGACCGGCCCGACGACCGGGAAGGTTGCCAGCGACGCCTCGCGCGCGCGAACGAGAAAGACAAAATCGCCGACGCCGGCATCGACCACTTCGATGGCGACCTGAGGACGTCCGATCGGCTCGCGCTTTTGGTTTAGCAACTGCGTGAGCAAGAGTTTGCGACCGTGCACCGATTCGTCTTTGATCGTGGCGATGACTTCGCCGACCACTTGACCCAGAATCATATCCGGCATCCCGTCATTACACGTAACTTATTTCATTTGACTCACGACGCGCCGCACGATGCGCTCGATCAGCGCCGCGTCCACGCCCGGTCCGAGTTTGGCGATCACATCGGCTTGTACCTGGCTTACGAGTTGCTCCGCCTGCTCGCGCGGCACAGTCGGCAGCGGTTCCGCGGGCGCGGCGCGCAGCGCGACCCCGAGTTTTTCCGCGCGCTCGCGCGCGAGATCGGTCAAGTAAATTTCGTCCGTCATGGCGATTTCTTTGACGCCGCGCCGCGCCAAGTCGTCGATGTCGCGTTCCGTGTAAATCGTTTTCGGCATCTAGACTCCTTCGATTGACTCTAGCGCCTGCACCGCGGCTTTTTTCGCGGCGAGGATCTCCGCTTCGGTGCCGGAGAGCCACATTCTGCCAAACCGCCCGACCGACGAGATGTGAATGATCTTAATCGTCGCGTATTTCTCCGCTTCGTTCGCGGCGAGGTTGATGTACGCGGCGGGCTGACATTCCAGGATGAAGAGGGTTTCGCCGGCAACGAGCATTGCGCCACGGCGGAAGCGGTTCAGCAGCTGCACCTGGTATGGATCGACGTTCGTGATGACCTGGATCGACGCGATTTCCGGTTTTTTACGGTCTTCGACTTTCAGCCCCAACCGGTCGAGCACCACTCTGCCGGCTTCCAAGACCTCGGCTTGCAAAAGCGAATGCACCTCAAACATACCGAACTCACGCTCGACGACCTGCGCCCCCGGTTTGGCTTGCGTCGCTTTCACTGCGATATCGACCAGGCGAAACACTTCATTGCCCGGCGCGACCTCGATGTAGAGGTCTGCCATTCCTTGCACCGGCAGATCGCCTTGCGTGATCGTCCCGACGAACGCCGCGTACTGCGGCTGCATTCGGTCCAGATAAGCGTAACAACGCAGTTCGAATTTGTCTGCCAAGGTTACCTCGTGTCAAAGATGCCAAACGCGCCAAACATGCCAAATTTGCCAATTGCATGGTTTGGCTCATTTGGCATCTTTGGCTGATTTGGCATGTTTGTCAGTGTCGTTCATCGCAATTCCGAGCGGCGTGACGAAGAGCGGATGAGTTGGAATTTGCGTTTTGACGCCGGTCACTTGCTCGATCACGTCCGCGATGCCTTTGAAATTCGCAGTGCCGCCCACCAGGTAGATCGTTTCAACGTCGTGATGCAAGATGTGTCGCGCGACAATCGTCCCGACTTTTTCCATCACCGGTCGCACGAGCGGATACAAGCGATCCTGTTCGCGCGCGTCCGTCTTGAGTTTCTCCGCGTCTTCGAACGGAATGTTCAGCGCGCCGGCGATCACGAGCGTGAAATGCGTGCCGCCGGTCGCCTCGTCCGCCGTGTAGATCACTTGTCCCTCGCGCACGATGGCGATGCCGGTCGTGCCGCCGCCCACGTCGACGATTGCCCCGTCGCGGATTTGCAGCGCCGCGTTCGCGGCGGTTGGCTCATCGATTTCCGCGCGGCAATCCAAGCCCGCGGCGCGCAGCACGTTCGCGGTCGCGCGCACTTCGGCGCGCGGCACGCCGGGGGGAAAGCCGGTCGCCGCGTGTTTCAACTCGAATCCTAGCCGCGCTTCGACCGCGCGTTTCAACTCGCGCAGCAGATCGATCGCGCCGATAAAATCGACCACCAAGCCGTCACGTACGACGTTCGCCCAACGATATGTGCCTGCCAGCGGCTGGAATTCCTCGTCGAGCACCAGCAGCACGGTGTACGCGGTGCCGAGATCGACGCCGACGTGTACTCTGCCGCGATAAGCAGGGCGCGCCGCGGCGCGCATCGCGCGCTCGGTCTGCGCGAGCAGCGAATCGAGATGTGAATTCAAGGGCTAGGGTCGCTCCTGCACGTTCTTCCACTTGGACGCCAAGTACGGGAGACCGTCCTCGGAATAATGCGAGACGCGCGGCCACGGCTTGGAGATCAACTCGCCGCCGACGTACACTTCGAGTTTCCATTGGTTGATAAAGTCGTGCGCGGATGGGCTGAAACGTGTGCCTGCCGGAAATTCAAAGCGCGTCACCGCGCCTTCTCGCCACTGTTCGCGCAATTCGGCTTCGGTGATGAATGCCATGCTCTCCTTTCAGCTTTTCGAAACAATATTCAGCGATTAATCGTCAGCGAGGACACGGCTGTTTGTCCCAGAACGCGATCGCTCCCTGAATCCCTCAACACAACAAAAATCTGGTACTCGCCCGGGGCAATGTCAATTGGCAAATGGAAATCATGCCAATCCAACAACACCTCCCCCGCATCCCACTCTGTCGTCGGATACGTCCCCTTCGCCGGATGCGACGCCTGCTCGAACGCGATGCGGCCTGATTGATCACGCAGTTGCACCGCAACAACGTAATCGCCGCGCGGTTTTTCTCGCGCGCGCCAGTAGATTCCAAGTGAAAATGATCCACCCACCTTTGCGGACTTGAGTGGTGGGACATAACCAAGAAAACGCATCTCCCCCATGTCCACAAAATATGCCGTCATCGGCTGAAGCTTCACCAGGTCGCTCGCCGTGTAGGACGATTTGTCTTTTTCAACCTTTACTGTCGCAATGACCGGTTGGTTTCCAAGCGGCTTGCCTGTGGCGTCAGCAGCATCTAGATAGGAACCAGTTCCTGCTCGGTGGACACCAATCGTCACTCTATAATTGCCTGCTGGCATGGTAGGTGGTAAAGCAAGCATATACTGATCGCCAATCGTTCGATCAACCTGCCATTGATTGGTTGGTAGATTCCCGTCTTGAGGCTCCTCGTCTTCCTGTGCCCAGACGTGTCCCTGTGCATCAAGCACTTGGATCAACATCTCGTCCCGTACGGAAATCGGTTTTTCCGCACGCCACGTGACAATTGGACGAACTGTCATCCCACCGCGCCACGTCTCTGTGATTACGGGCATTGCACCAAGCAATGTGAGGGTATCGCCGTAGCGTAATTGCAACGTAGGCGCGACAACGCGCCGTCTAGCCACAATATAGCCATCCTCCTGAGCAACGATTTCAAAGTAGCCACTCGCGAGCCATCGTTCCCATGAGCCACGATGAAAACTGTACCAATAGCGCTGCTGATCAGCAAAGAGATAATCGGCTTGGCGATAGTCAGCAATCGAAGGAAACTCATAGATCTGTCGTCGTTGCGAAAGATTTGAGACGAACTCGGTTTGAGCTACCACTGCAGCATCCGCTGGAATGACATTCATCAGCGAATAGCCGAGCCACGTATGCGGCGTTGGCGTGTAGCGCACTGGATTCCAGTTAGCTGCGAAGGGGGCAGGCGCCTGAGAGAAAAAGCTCAACACGCTTGCAAATAGAATCAGTGTTCCTAGCCCAACCCCACGCGCTGAATGATCCTTTGTGTTCAACAAACGCTGCACACCAACTATGAGTGCAGAGAAAATCAATGGCAATAGCGGCGCTGTATAGGCATGCTGAATCGAGAACTGAAATTCGTAGTCGCTTAGCAATGTATAGCCAAAGGTAGACAGAGTCAGAAGGAGGACATCCAAACCGGCGAGCGGTACAAACCCGAGGGGAACAAACAACTCCAAAAGAAACTCCAGTTTACCCGGAATTATAACGTGTCGCAATATAATGTCGGGACGGGTCAGAACTGTCTGCATAATCTCGAGAATACTATGACCGAGGTACGCATACCTCTCTCCGGCGCTACCTACCTTGCCTTGACCAAAATAGTAGAACGTCGTTCCATACGCGTTTCCCCTAAAATATGGAATGACGAACTGTAGTAAGAGAACCGTGGACACCGCACCAAACGCGGCAAGCCCAAAACCGAAGCGCCAACGCCTTTGCACAATCGCCACAAAAATTCCAAATACAACTGTGATGAGTGCGACTTCTTCTTTCACCAACAGCGCGAGCGCAAGTGACACTAGAAAGCCTTTGTCGTGCCTACGAAGGAGAAAGAATATTGCAAATGCGAGCAACGGTGTCGTTAAAGTGATCTCATAGAACTGAGTCATGTTGAGGAATTGCACAACCGGCGAAAGAAAAAAAGCTGCAATAACAACAAGTGCCAAGCTGTTGCCTATCCGTTCGCGCGCGAGCCAGTAAAGTGGGAATGCAGTTGCAACAATCGCCAGGGTTTGCAATGTCACAAGCACAAGCGGATTCGCCCACACCGCATACAGTGGGACAAGCGCTAGCAAGATCGGTGAGAAGCTTTTGCCCAGATAGAAAGATGCATCAGGAATTAATGAGTTCTCAAGCAACCGCCCGTGAAGCGAATTCCATATTAACTGATCGTATTGAGCCAAATCAAATCCAGTGCCGTAAAACGAGACCTGTTGCAAAATCGAAAGCGTTCCAAACACAAGAGTGTAAAGCAACACAAGCAATAGGAAGATGGCGTTTGCAGATCTCTTGGAAATTGCAAAACGCGCCGCGCCACATTGTCGCGCTAGAATGTACGCTACTGCACCCGCGGCCAACGAAACAAGAAATATTAGCAATAAAAGATAGAACAACGGCATCTATCTATCGCACCACTTGAATTGAATCCGGCAAACTCCAGTGATCGCCGAGGGCATTGGCTTTCGCGTCCGCGACTGGTAGCCGCACTAGACTGGGGTATTCGTACAACCCCAATTCAATTCGATACGATCCAGTCGCTAGGTCAGCCGGCAACTTCAACACATAGTCATCGCGGATGACCTCGCCCGTGTCCCAAATCAATGTTGGATACCCACCGCCACGTGGCTGCGTATCAACCTGCGCGCGCACTTTTCCTTCCGCATCAAGCAAATGGACGAACACAGTGTAATCGCGTGGCGGCTTTGTCAGCGCTTGCCAATACAATGTTAGCGGAAGTTTGTTCCCGGCGCGCGTCACCGTCTCTATCGAGTAGCTCAGAAGTGCTATTGAGGCACCAAACCGTACATTCGCCGGGCGCGCCGCCTGCAATTCGGCAGCAGGGGGAGGTTGCACACTCATTTTGATCGGTCCGAGAATCAACTTGTCCATCTTCTCATCCGCCGAATTGAAGATGGGCGCGCGATAGTTGTAGAGCGCTTGCACCACGCTCAAGTCTATACGATACATCCCTGCCATAGCA
>Ga0272448_1006305_pt1 | contig 12857 bp, 4 predicted proteins | sample YNPCB0191_FD_202220 | JGI IMG/M metagenome (GOLD analysis project Ga0272448, IMG submission 202220) | Hot spring sediment microbial communities from Yellowstone National Park, WY, United States - YNP-CB-019-1 | ecosystem: Environmental > Aquatic > Thermal springs > Hot (42-90C) > Sediment...
GCATGGAGTTCCTGTAGCCGCCTGCAGGCCGGGACCGTGCTACGAATCCCTGAGTAGCTCCTCGCGCAGCCGGACGAGCACTCTCTCGCGGAACTCCGCCAGAGGGCCCGGGCCATTGATGGCCGCCGAATGATGGTGGCCCCCGCCCCCGAACTCGACGGCCACTCGCGCGACGTTCGCCGAGGACTTCGAACGGAGGTTCGCTTTCGAGGAACCGTCGGCCATTTCCCGAAAGAGCACAACTACTTCTGTCCCCTTGATTGACTTCAGTTCGTCAACGAAGCCCTCCAGGTCCTCGTCCACGGCCCTCGAGCGCTCGAACATCTCTCTGGTCACGCTAAACCACGCCAGCCGCCCACCACAATCGGTCTCCAGAGTGCAAAGAGCCTCGCCAAGGAGCTTCATTCGTTCGGGGCGGCGGGTCTCGTACAGGGCCGCGTACAGCCGGGGAGGATCGGCTCCCGCAGCAACGAGTTCCGACGCCACCCGCATCGCCCGCGCACTCGTATTCATGAAATGAAACCAACCCGTATCCGTGGCGATCCCGACAAAGAGAGGAACTGCCATAGACTCATCGAGCTCCACGCCCAGGCCAACAATGAGCGGATGCATCATCTCCGCGACCGCGGAGGCCTCGAGATCGAGAATATTGAGGTCTCCGATCCGTTCGTTTGTCGCGTGATGATCAATGCACACGACGGGGCACGGTCTTGCCTTCACGATGTTTCCCACCTCTCCGAGCCGCGAATACACTCCCACGTCCAGGACGAGGATTATGTCCGCCTTCCGGAAAACCCGATCGTGAGCGGGCTGGTACACCTCCACTTCGCCGTCCGTGTCGAGGAACCTGCACTGTTCCGGGATCGGGTGGGCATTTACAATCCGAGTTTTCTTGCCCAGCTTCCGCAGCGCGCGTGCCAGCGCCAACTCCGACCCAATGGCATCCCCTTCGGGGAAGACGTGGCTGGTGAGGCAGAAGCTATCCTTCCCGCGCAGAAACTGCTTCAGGCGCTCCCAATCAGGACCGTCAGTCGTCAACGCTGTTTTCGGTAACATCAACGGATTATACCAGAAGGGTTGCGGCAGACGAATCGCGGCAAGCTGGCCGGGTGCACGAACAGTTTTGCTGGGTAAGCCCAGCCGAGGGCGCGGACGGTCCGAACTGCCTACCTCCAGGCTCCCGCGAACCCAGCGCCGGGCCCAAAGCCGGCCAGCGCGGCGCGCCATTGCCCCCGTCCCTCCGGCACGGGCTGCCACCCAAGACAAGGCCGCCCAGTCCCGCAGGGACAAGGCCGGGCCGGGATCGCGCCGGCCCCTCAGTCCCGTAAGGGACGACGGGTAATAGCCCAGGACGAAGCCTTGCGGAGTCCTGGGTTCGATGGCACGAGGTCAACCGGCCGAGTCCCGTAGGGACGACGGAACATCCATCCCGTGCAACCTCCGCCGTCCCTACGGGACTCCGGTGATCTCATACCTGCCCGTGCTCCGGAACCCCAGGAATGAATTCCTGGGCTATTGCCCGCCGTGCCTTCGGCACTGATGCTGGATCTCGAGTAATTGTGCCCAGTCCCTCCGGGGCTCACTCTCGGATTCACGACCCTGCTACGGCCCCCGGGGTTTCATCACGGCTCTCTCGTCTGTCCCCGCGGCACTGAGGCTGGGTCTTACGGCCCCGCTCCGAGTCGAGGCCATCCCGTCCCGGCTACTGACGGTCGTCCCTTTGGGAGGTGCCAGGGGCTCCGAGGCCGGGCAATAATCATGCCGGCCCCATGCGAGAGCGTTCGTGCACCCGCGTGCCGGCCGCGCTCTGACGGTGTCTCCCAAGTGCAGGGCAACGAGAAGGAGTCCGGGCAGATTGACGAGAACCGGCAGTTCGACGTCGGGCGGCCAGAGAGGCATCGAAGACGGACTGGAGCGTACTGGCGCTATGGGCCTGCACTGGAGTGACATGTCTCGTTCCCGCTCGCAGAGCAGGTGCCCGGTTCGTAGGCCCCGACTCATAGCCGCGTTCGATGACGAGGAATTGCCGCACTCCGCATGCGCCGGGCGCCAGGATTCGTCGCAGGAGTTGCGCCACCCGAGAGAACAGTGTTGACGCACGTGGACAAAGGGTGACCCGGCAGACTCGCTGGTTTCCAGCTAACTCGTTGCCTGGCAATGATTACGGTGGCACTCTAACCCCGGCCGTGAGGTACGGTTTTTGCGCGAATTAATACACTTGACTGGGAGTAGCGTATCTGGTATGATGCGGTGTGGGTATACGGTGAGGGTAGGGAGCTTGGCGGGAACGGGTATGGTTCTCATGGCGACCAATCAAGAGTGAGGGGGATGGTTATGGCTGGTAGAGCCGGTCGGTGCGTGTTTAGTGTTGTCATGGTGATTGGCCTCGTCGGGCTTCTCTGTACGGTCGGGGCCGGGATGGATCAGGCCGTGCCCACGGTGACGCCCGTTGGTCAGACGAAGTGCCCGGCGGTGGCGACGAAGTGTCCAATCGTAAAGACCCAGTGCCCTGCCAAGGAGACTAAGTGCCCGGTGACGGAGACACAGTGCCCGCCGGTCGCCACGAGATGCCAGTACGGCGAGACTCAGTGTCCGCCAGTGGAGACGAAGTGCCCTGCAACAGAGACGAAGTGCAAGAGTGTCGAGACGAAGTGCCCCGCGACCAAGACGAAGTGCCCCGCGGCTGAGACCAAGTGCCCGGCCAACCCGACCGTATGCCCGGCAACACCGACGAAATGCGCCGGCGGCGACACGCAGTGTCCGGCAGTCAAGACCAAGTGTCCCGTCCAGGCAACCTGGTGTCCGGCTGTGGAGACCCAATGCCCTGCGACGGTTACGGCGTGCGTGACGGGTGCGACGCAGTGCCCGCCAGTCGAGACTAAATGCCCGGCCGTCAGCACCAAGTGCCCGGTTCGAGAAACGAACTGCCCTTTGACGAAGACCAAGTGCCCCGTAGCTCAGACTGTGTGCCCTGTTACCGAAACGACCTGTCCGCCGACGGTGACGAAGTGTGCCGGTAAGGAAACCGCTTGCCCGCCAGTGACGACCCAGTGTCCGGTTGCTGCCACTTGGTGCCCGACTGCCGATACCCAGTGTCCCACGTCAGCCACAAAGTGCCCCAACGGGGAGACGCAGTGCCCGGCCGTTGAGACCCAGTGCCCCCCGGTTCCCACCAAGTGCTCCGAGCAGGTAAAGACCAAGTGCCCGGTGGTGAAGACCAATTGCCCTGCCGTGGAGACCCAATGTCCTCCGACCCAGACGTCGTGTCCGCCGGCCCCGACAAAGTGCTCGACGGGTGAGACCCAGTGTCCGGCAGTGGAAACCAAATGCCCGCCGGCGGAGACAAAGTGCCCGGCGAACGAGACGGTGTGCCCGGTCGTCGAGACCAAGTGCCCGCCGAAGCCGACGAAGTGCACAGGGAAAGAGACCCAGTGCCCACCGGCGGAGACAAAGTGCCCGGCTTATGAGACCCGGTGCAAGCAGGTTGCCACGAAGTGCCCGACCGTCCAGACGCAGTGTCCTCCGCTCGAGACCGGATGCCCTGTTGTGGAGACCACCTGCCCGCCTGTCCCGACGAAGTGTGCGACGGGCGATACGCAGTGTCCTCCAGTGGAAACGAAGTGCCCGCCGATCGTGACCGCATGCAACAATGCGGATACCGCTTGCCCGGCAGTCGAGACCAAGTGCCCGCCGATAGGGACGAAATGCCCGGCTGTTGCCACGACCTGCCCGCCAATGCCGACAAAATGCGTGACCGGCGATACCCAGTGCCCAGTCGTGGAAACGAAGTGTCCGCCGGTCGTGACAAAGTGCACGCTGGCGGCCACAAAATGCCCCGTGGTTGAGACCACGTGTCCGGCCAGCCAGACCCGTTGCCCCGCGATGGAGACGAACTGCCCACCGTCTCAGACGAAGTGCTCAGGCGGCGACACGATCTGCCCGGCGGTCGAGACAAAGTGCCCGTCCGGGTACACGTTCTGCCCGCTCGTGGAGACGAGTTGTCCGCTCGAAGCGACCAAGTGCGTCGGGGGCGATACCGTGTGTCCAGTCGTCGAGACGAAATGCCCCCTGGTGCCCACCAAATGCGTTCAGGGTGAGACCCAATGCCCCCCTGTCGAGACCAAGTGCCCCCAGGTGAACACACGCTGCCCGGCCGCGGAGACGCATTGCCCGCCAGTCCCAACTAAGTGCTTCGGGGGCGAGACACGGTGTCCGCCGGTTCCAACGAAGTGCCCGCCCGGGCCCACGGTCTGCCCCCCGGTCGAGACTCACTGCCCGCCGGAGGCGACGAAGTGCTTAGGCGGCGACACCGTCTGCCCGGCCATCGAGACAAAGTGCCCGCCGGTACCGACGGCGTGCTCGACGGGAGCTACTCAATGTCCGCCGGTCGAGACCAAGTGCCCGCCCATCGAGACGCGGTGCCCGGCCGCAGAAACCCGATGCCCGCCCGCTGAGACGAAGTGTCCGGCCGGGCCAACTTTTTGTCCCGTGACCGAGACGAAGTGCCCGCCTGCGGTGACTAAATGCGTGGGGGGCGAGACGCAGTGCCCCGTGGTCGAAACGAAGTGCCCGGCCATTCCAACGAAATGCGGAAACGCTGCGACAATCTACCCAGCGGCTCAGACGATGTGCCCCGTCGTAGAGACCAAGTGTCCGCCGGTGCCGACGAAGTGCGTGACCGGTGACACGCAGTGTCCTGTGGTCGAAACGAAGTGCCCGCCAACGCCTACGAGGTGCCCGGTCGTCGAGACGTACTGCCCGCCGACCGCGACGAACTGCGTCGGTGGCGACACGCAGTGCCCAGCGGTAGAGACCAAGTGTCCGCCGGTGCCGACGAAGTGCGTGACCGGCGACACGCAGTGTCCTGTGGTCGAAACGAAGTGCCCGCCGGTCGAGACGCAGTGCATCCAGGCGTTCACGAAGTGTCCGCCGACCGAGACGAAATGTCCGGAGGCACCGACCTTCTGCCCGCCCGTCGAGACCAAGTGTCCGCCGGCTCCTACGACTTGCCAGACAGGCGAGACTCAGTGTCCGCCGGTCGAGACGCAGTGCCCGCCGCTCCAAACGAAGTGCCCGGTGTTCGAGACATCCTGTCCGCCGACGGCGACTGCCTGTGTTAGCGGCCAGACGCAATGTCCCCCAGTAGAAACGCAGTGCCCGCCCACGCCAACGGTGTGCGTGACCGGCGACACCCAGTGTCCGCCAGTCGAGACCAAGTGTCCGCCGATCGAGACCCAGTGTCCTCCAATGCCGACGAAGTGTCCGCCGGTCGAGACGCAGTGTCCTGGAGTGGCGACGCAGTGCCCGCCGGTCGAGACGCAGTGCCCGCCGATTCCTACCAAGTGCAAGGTTAGCGATACGCTCTGCCCGATCGTCGAATCGAAGTGTCCGCCGGTGATTTCGGCGTGCCCGGCCGCGCAGACCAACTGCGTCTCCGGCGACAGAGCGAAAAAAAAGTAGCCTGAGCATGGTGCTCGCTGAGTTGCTCTGGCCCGTGCGAGCAGAGCGAGCCAATCGCGCGGATCCGAGGGGGCGGTTCCAGAAGGAGCCGCCCCCTTCCTTATCCCCACGCTGAGGAGATAGGAGTCCCTACTTGCCGCAGCGCTTGTCAAACGATTCCAGTGGGCCGGGAAAAGGACAGAAGTCATCCGAGGGAAGTGCGGTTCCCCTTTCCCCCGAACCTGCTGGCTGTCGCGCTCCGCGGGTCGGAACGGTTGCTGCTGCTCTCGGCGGCTTTGCGGGTGCCTGGCTCGCCGCTGGATCGAGTGGGCTACTCGCTCACCCGCTACAAAGAGCGTTGACATGGGCATGCCTGCTTCTGTGTTGTGCGGCGAGCTGGGCCGAGGGGGTGCGCTCGTGGCGCGAACGAGCTGTCCTGTTGGTTTTCGCTGCTATCGCGGTGCTTATCGCTTCCTCCACCTTTCCTCCGGTCAGAGTGGTAGCTGTGGCGTGTCTCCTGGCCGGCCTCGGCGCGATGGCTGCAGACAATGACCGGCGGCTCCTGATGCTCTCTTCGGCTGCCGCCGTCGTCCTCGGTGTGTACCGTCTTGCTCTCACCTCGATCCCCGTGCTCTGGCTTGGATCGAACTGGTTCGGCCAGACATTGGGCGCCGTTGCGGGCTGGGTAACGGGGAGACCCCTCCGGGTGGGAGCCACGTTTGCCGGGATAGATTTTCTGGTACTCATGGCTGCGCTCTATACAGGCTGGTTGATGTGTACACCGCGTCCGCGGCTGCCGCGGGCCCTCTACGCCGGTCTCGCCATCCTCATCGGCCACATCTGCTATCTGATGATACTGAGCTTCGGCGCGGAGGTCTTGTCGGTTCTGCCAGAATCGCTGGCCAGGGCGGAGCACTGGTCTTGGGCCGGGGCTGTACGGACACTTGTGCCTTGGAACTTCCCGGTTCTGGCCGGAGCGATCCATCTGGCGGTTGCGGGTGCAATGTTCCGTTGGTGCGATTGGCCTGCGGAGCCGACGCCCCCAACGGGCCGTTCGGGCGGTCTGAGGCTTGCCGTCGCGGCGATAGTCCTTGCCGCTCTTCTTCCCGTCGTCACCGTGCTGTCCTGGCGGACAGGCGACTTCAAAGGGAAGAAAGTCGTGGCCTATGAGAAGGGCTTCCTCAACTGGCTCAAGCCGAAACACGGCGACTATGGGCGACTGTCTATCGGGATGTACGGTCTCCTGCCGACCTACGTCGAAAGCCTTGGCGGGCGGTGTGTCGTTTCGCCCGATCTATCCGAGAGCGACCTCGCCGACGCGAGCATAGTGATTCTCTTGTACCCGAACCAACCCTGGGCGCCCGGGCAGCTCGAGCGGCTGTGGAGCTTCGCCCGCCGTGGTGGCTCGCTCCTCGTCTTCGGGGAGCACACGATACGTGAGCCGGACGGGGGAAGCCGATTCAACGATGTCCTTGCCCCGACCGCCATGCGGGTGCGGTTCGACTCTGCGATGTTCGAGGTCGGCGGCTGGTTGCAATCGTACGAGCTGCTCGCACATCCCGCGACCGCTGGCATCGCCGATGACCGGAACCAGTTCGGCGTTGTGATCGGCGCGTCGTTGGAAGTCCGCTATCCGGCCCGCCCTCTGCTGATCGGGCGGTACGGCTGGGCGGATCCTGGAGACGTAGGCAGTGGGGAAGCCATGATGGGTAACCACCGCTATGACGCCGGCGAACGGCTCGGCGACCTCGTCCTTGCGGCCGAGCAGCCCTTCGGCACCGGCAAGGTGGTCGCATTTGGAGACACCTCGACGACTACCAACGGGATCAACGTGGGGTCACACGTCTTTACGTCGCGGCTTCTGAACTACCTGGCGGGTGGGGCGACCACACCCCAGGCTGAGTGGCGGCAGGTCGCCGGCCTCCTGATCTGCGTCGCCTTGTTCGCGGTTCTCGCGATAAACTTGGAGCCGCGGACTCTGTGCGGTGCGGGGATCGGACTGGCGCTTTCGCTGACCGTTTGCACTGCCCTGTCGCATCGCGCTGCGGAGCTGCTTCCTGACGGGCGGGGTGCTTCGCCCAACAACCTTGCCTACATTGACACGACGCACATGGAGGCGAGCAGCTCGGAGTCCTGGCGGCCCGACGGGACGATGGGCCTTGCGATGACGCTGATGCGGAACGGCTACCTCACGCTGGACCTTCCGGAGTTCACGACCGAGCGGCTTCGGCGGGCCGGCCTGCTTGTCTCGATTGCTCCGCACAGGGGTTTCTCTACGTCGGAGCGGCGGACGATCCGGGAGTTCGTCAACGGCGGCGGTATATTCATCTGCACGGTCGGCTGGGACGAAAGCCGGCCGAGCCGGCGGCTCCTCGCCGACTTCGGGATATATGTCGGCGGCGTCAAGGCTCAGTCGGGGAGAGTTGCGGATGTCCCGCACCCACTCGGCCACTTCAAGGCTCCCTACATGATGCCAGGGGATTACATGGTGTATGTCCGATTCCACGCGGCCTGGCCGGTGGAGTGCACCGGCTCGGACTGGCAGCCGATCGCCTACGGAGTGGGTGAAGTGCCGGTGATCATCGCACGCAAGGTCGGACAAGGGCGAATCGTGGTAGTGGGCGACACGTGCTTTGCGATGAACAAGAACCTCGAGCACGAGGGCGGCGAGCCGTTCGAGGGGATGCGGGAGAACGCCGATTTCTGGCGCTGGTTCCTGACTTACCTCCGCGGTCAGCGCGCATGGGTGCCGCCAAATCCTCAGTCCGGCGCCGGAGGCGGGGAATGATCCGGTGGATCGGGCTTGCGCTCCTATCCGTCTCGTGGTTGCTCGGATTGAGCTACTACCATCTGGCAAACTGGCCGGCGTGGCTGATCGTCGTATTTGCAGGATCGGCTATGCTTGGAGGGGCGGTCCGGAGGTTTACGGCGGGGTGGGCCGTTGCCATTGCGATCGTACTGCTCCTACCGGTCCTGTCACTCATGCCCTGGCCGTACCGTCTTGCTCCGCTCCTTATGGCGGCCGGGTTGGTCCTGCAACTCCTGCCGATTCCGCGTCGCTGGCCCAAGCTCGCTGGCTCGACGTCCGTCGTCGCGGGGACTGTCCTTCTTGCCCAATCGCTCGCAGTGCTTGCGTATACGCACTTGACGGCGCGCTCGCACGAACTGCCCTGGCCGCTCCCGCACTGCCTCGGCCTCATCGCAACGCTCCTGGGCATAGAGGCGTCGGTGGACGGAAGCTGCGTTGCGCTGTGGTCCATGCGTCAGACGCATCTCCTGGGAGCTACCTGGGAGTTGCTCCTCGACCCGCCCAGCGTCTGCTTCCTCGTAGGGGGAGTTGTCCTCCTCGCCCTCCAGAGCTGGGCGGAGGTCCCTTGCGGCGAGAGGAGGACTGCGTTCCTCCGGGCGGTTCGCGCACTTGTCCTTTCGGTCTCGCTCTGGCTACCCGTTCGCGCGGGGGGGCTGATGGCGCTCTACCTCCACCGGGTGCTACGCACGGACTACGATGCGCCGCTGAACGTGATGAACCAGTTCTGGAGTCCCTGGCTGCATTTTGTCTTGCTCGCCGGGCCCGTGCTTCTTGCGTGGCGATTCGCCCGGATTTCGGGTTCGGCTCGACGGCTGCCGCAGGTCGCAGCGAATCGCGACGACACCGCGACGGGGAGATGGCGTCGTCCGGTTGGTGTCGTTCTGGCTGGGCTGGCCGTGGCTCTGCTTTCCGTCGCCGTGTACTGGGACCCGGTCGGCGTTCGTCAGGGGGGCCGAGTCCTCGTGGACGAGCATCATACCACGTGGGAGCCGACGGAGAAGCCGTACGACACGGCGTGGTACGGGAGCGACTCCGGATACAACTACTTCTGCATCTACGACTACTGCTCCCGCTTCTACGAGATGTCGCGGCTCAAGTCCGCCGTCACTCCGGCGATTTTGAAGGATTGGGACGTGTTCGTTGTCAAGGTGCCCACATCGCCGTACACGCAGTCCGAAATTGACGCGATCCGCGACTTCGTTCGGCGCGGAGGCGGCCTGCTCTTGATCGGCGAACATACGGATGTATTCCACACCGGCACCAACCTCAACGACATCGCATCCGTGTTCGGCTTTACCTACCGCTTCGATTGCCTGTTCGGTGTTGACAAGGTTTTCGACGAGCTTTACTTCCTGCCGCCAGTGCCGCACCCGATCATCCAGCATCTGCCGCCGTTCGACTTTGCGGTATCCTGCTCGATAGTGCCCGGTTCGAGCAGCGGCCGCGCCGTGATCGTCGGGACCGGCCTCAAGAACCTGCCTGCCGACTACCACGCCAGCAACTTTTATCCTCAGGTGGAGGACCGTCCTGACATGCGCTACGGTGCGTTCATCCAGCTCTGGGCTACGCGGTACGGAGCTGGGCGTGTCGTCGCATTCACGGATTCGACGGTATTTTCGAACTTCAGCACGTTCGAACCCGGCAAGGCTGAACTGATGCTCGGGATGCTCGAATGGCTGAACCACCGTGGTGGGGCGATCAATCCGCGCTACTGGCTGGTTCCTCTTGGACTGGTATGTCTCTTGGGTGCCCTGTTGCTGGCGCGCGGTTGGGGCGACGGGTGGGTTTTGTTGCTCGCGGCCGGGTTGCTCGGCTGGACTGTCGCCGGCTACGGGGTCCGGGCCGCCAATCGCCGTGCGATGCCGCTTCCGAAGCAGGTCCGGCCCATGACGCTCGTCGTAATTGATCGCACCGTCTGCGATGTGCCGCTTCCCAAGAGCGGATTCATCGAGGGCCGAAACGATCGCTTCGGCATCTTCGAGCGCTGGATTCTTCGCCTTGGCTACTTCACCTCGCGTCGAAGCGGGGAGGAAGAGATGAAGGGAGACATGATCGTCTTCTTCCACCCCGACCTGGCGGTGAACGACGAGTTTCGAAACCGGTTGGTCCGGTATGTTGCCGAGGGTGGCAAGGTGCTCGTGCTCGACTCGCCCGAGAATGCCTCGTCAACGGCGAACAGCCTCCTATGGCCGTTCGGGCTTACCGCGAGGCGTGGCACCGATCAACGTGGGGCGCTTGCGGTGCCGGCGGGCTGGGCCCAGGTCAATGTGGACTCTTCTCTCGAAGTTGCCGGCGGGAGGCCGTTCGCATACATAAACGGAAAGCCCGTTGCTGCGACAGTGCGATACGGCAAGGGAACGGTGACTTTGCTCGGCTTCGCCACGCGGTTCGCCGACGGCAACATGGGGGTGACGGGCGATGTAGTGCCCAATGCCGACCTGCTTCGCGTGTACAATCTCGAGTTTTCGCTTCTGCGAGCGATCGTCGAGGACCGGCTCCCGTAGCCTACCGGTAGTAATGCGGGTAGAGCTCGCCTCCCGCCGGGTTCGGGCCCGGGGAATCGGCGTAGAGCGCGAGCTTGTCGACGTTCGGACCGACCTCGACCCACCTGCCGAGCCGCTTGATCGCCAGCCACGGAACCCGATTGTTGGCGCCGAGGAGATGCGGCTGGCCATCATTGTCGATGACATACATCTCGCGGACCGTGGGCGACCGGCGGTAGAAGCAGCGCAATTTGTAGGTTTGCTTCGGTGCAAAGACGGGTTTCGTGTTGTCGGCGTAGCCGCACGGTGCGGCGATGGCTCCGCCTGCCCTCAGGCCGCCGGCACCGACGTCGAAGACGATCTCGCCGCTTTCGGAATGGAGCAGGCGCGTGGACTGACCGGCCGTGAACGTGCACTCGATGGCACCGGCCTCCAGGAGCTTCTGGGCGAGCTCGTCCGAGAGTGCGAGGCGGCGGTCCTTCGTCGCGGCCGCGTCGAACTCCCAGACCGGTTTCGGTCCGTCGGCAACCGTCGGCGTCTTGATCCTCCAGTCGGGCCAGACAAGCTGAGAGTCGAACGATCGCTCGTACGGGTCCGTCAGAATCACCCGGACTGAGTACTCGGTCGCCGGCCTGAGACCGGTAACAGCGACCCGCGGACGAGTGGAGAAGAACGTGTCCTCGCCTGAAAGGGGTTGTGTGTGCTTGCCGGCCGCGTCCCCGAGCTCCGCCCGAATCCAGGCAAATGCCGGCGTCCTCGGCGTGTGCCCGATGTCGGCGGATACGACTGCCGTGTACTCGCCCCATGTCGGGACGAACTCCAGCTTGATTTTCTCCTTGCTGCCGAGCGACACCGGCGGCGGGATCGCGGTACGACGCAGATCGGTGTTGTACAGCGGGTCGCCGAAATACTCCATCGTCCAACCGCGGTAGATCGTGCTCCGGAGGATAGCGTCTGCGTAGTCGTAGCCGGCGGTTATCATGTTGATGAACAGCCCCTCGTCCGGTCCCGAGTGGGTCGTGTCGTGTGCGCCGCCTACTGCGCCGGTCGTCAGGGATACACCGGCGTCGAGGAGTTTTGCAGTGTAGTTCTCGAACTGGCTCGGCAGGTCCTTCCGTGTCCAGCCGAGGAAAGAGCGCCTCACGCATGCAAAGCTCCCCGGGTAGAACCCTTTGATAAAGGGGACACAACGGTCGTCGCCGGGGCCTTTCCCGATGTCCTCGTAGTACCGCGGACCGTAGCCGAAAACGCCAAAGACGAACAAGCTCCGGTCGAGCAGCGCCTCTTGACTCGGGATGTCCTTCGGGACGTTGAAGCCGAGCTTGCGTGCCATTTCCGCCGCCGTTTGGCCCTGCTGAAAACCGCGGAAATATACCTGGCCGAGCTTCGGCGTCAGGTACTTACCGGCCCAGAGGGCGGCGTCGATCTGCTGTCTGGCCAGTATGGGCGAGGGAGCGTCCACCCGGCTCGCACCGTAGAGTAGCTCCTTCTTCTCGCGCCGCAGCTTGGTGGAGAAGCGGGGTATCCCCGCGAGCGATGGTGGGTTTCCCCGATATGTACCGGGGACCGTGTAGAGAGAACCGTCCCAGGGGTGGATCATTACTGTGAGCGAACTTAGGACAGACGCGAGCGTCCCCTCCGGTCTGGCCAGTAGCTGTGCGGCGACCTCCAGCTTCGGTTCGAAGTACATCAGCGAAAGACGCTGAGTGAGCGCGGCTCCGCGCCCCATGTTCCCGATCCCGTTCATCGGTTCGCCCCGGATGACGCCGTACGGCGTCGGTACCTGGAATGGCAGCCCATGCATGACCGCAATGTAGAGTATGTGGTCCTTGAGGAGCGTGCCGTCCGGGAGAGCGTTTGCGGGGTCTTCGAGGAATCGCTTTACGGGCTGCTCGATGTTGTCGAGGTAGTTCTGATCGTCGCGAATCCCGTCGGGGCCTGTCGGGTCGAAAGCGAAATCGCTCGGCGGATAGTAATGGTACTTCTGGTCAATGATTTTCTTGCCCTGCTTGTCGGATGCTTCGAACCAGAAGATGTACTCGCCCGTCGGTTCGGCCTCGTCGAAGTCGAGCGAGAGTATCAGGCCGCCGTTGTTGAGCGGGAGGAGGACGGTTCCGAGTGCGGCT
>Ga0272448_1006307_pt1 | contig 12855 bp, 9 predicted proteins | sample YNPCB0191_FD_202220 | JGI IMG/M metagenome (GOLD analysis project Ga0272448, IMG submission 202220) | Hot spring sediment microbial communities from Yellowstone National Park, WY, United States - YNP-CB-019-1 | ecosystem: Environmental > Aquatic > Thermal springs > Hot (42-90C) > Sediment...
CCGGCCGATGCGCGCAGCGTGGGCCTGGTCGGCGCCGCGGTCACGGATCATCCGGGGATCAAGCGCATCGTGGGCGCGCTGGTCGAGGGCGGGCGCGCCGTCGGGATTTCGAGCTTGCGGGCGGACCGATTGGACGACGAGCTGGTCGGCCTGCTCGCGCGCGGCGGTTACCGGACGCTCACGACCGCGTCCGACGGCGCTTCGCAAAGGCTGCGCGATCTTGTCGGCCGCGGGACCACGGAGCGGCACCTGCTGCGTGCCGCCGAGCTGGCGCGGCGCCACGGTATGCGGCGGCTGAAGCTCTACCAGATGATCGGGCTGCCGGGGGAGACCGATGCGGATATCGAGGAGCTGATCCGCTTCACCGGGGAGCTCGCGCGGATCGTGCGGGTCACCCTGAGCGTTTCCCCCTTCGTGGCCAAGCGCGGCACGCCGCTGGACGGCGCGCCCTTCGAGGCGATCCCCTCGCTGGAGGCCAAGCTGGCGCGCCTGCGGCGCAGCCTGAAGAAGCCGGCCGAATTGCGCCCGGCGTCGGCCCGCTGGGCATGGGTGGAATACATGCTGGCGCAGGGCGGCGAGTCCGCCGGCCTTGCGGCCATGGATGCATGGCGCGCGGGCGGAAGCTTCCGGGCCTGGAAGCGCGCGTTCGCCGCCCGCGAGGTCATGCCTGAAGCGCGCGCCGCCGCCGGGGCTAGAACCTGACCTTGATGTCGGGCCGGGCGTCGAGGTGCACGGTGTCGACGAAACGGATCTTGCGGGTTTCCAGGCTCATGACGAGCGAATGGGTGCGACAGCCGCCGCCGAAAAAGCGCACGCCCTTGAGCAGGTTGCCGTCCGTTACGCCGCAGGCGGCGAAGATCAGGCGCTTGCCCGGCGCCAGGTCTTCCGTGGTGTAGATCTTTTTCAGATCGTCGATCCCCATTTCCTTCAGGCGCCTTTCCTGGTCGGGCCGGGCGACGACGAGGCGCGCCAGGATCTCCCCGTTGAGGCAGCGCAGGGCGGCGGCCGTCAGCACGCCCTCGGGCGCGCCCCCGATGCCCATCACCGCGTGCACCCCGGTGCCGAGAACGGCCGCGGCGATGCCCGCCGACAGATCGCCGTCGCCGATCAGGCGGATGCGCGCCCCCGCTTCCCGGATCTGCCGGATCAGGCCTTCGTGCCGCGGCCGGTCGAGCACGATGACCACGAGATCCTCGACCTCGCGCTCGAGGCATCTGGCGATCGCCTCGAGGTTTTTCCTGACCGGCGCATCCAGGTCGATCGCTCCCTTGCTGGTCGGGCCGACTATGATCTTTTCCATGTAGCAGTCGGGCGCATGGAGCAGCCCGCCCTTTTCCGAGGCCGCCAGGACGGTGATGGCATTGTTGGCGCCGGTGGCGCACAGGTTGGTCCCTTCCAGGGGGTCGACGGCGATGTCGACCACCGGCACGGTTTCGCCCGGCCTGCGCTCGCCCACCTTTTCTCCCACATACAGCATCGGCGCCTCGTCGCGCTCGCCCTCGCCGATGACGATGGTGCCGTCCATGGGTATGGAGCGCATCGCCTCCCGCATCGCCTCCGTGGCGGCGCGATCGGAAAGGTGCCGGTCGCCCCGTCCCATGGTCTGGGCGCTGGCAATGGCGGCGTTCTCCACCACACGCGTGAATTCCCGGCTCAAATCGATTTCCATATCCGTCCTCCCTCGACCGCGGCCCGGTCCGCCGCGCTTGCGCGGACGAGATGCGGTTCCGGGAGAGCCCTCCTTCGACATGCGCTTCCCAGGAGTTGCGGGTGGCTTGGCCTTCCCGGAAGCCGAACCCCAGGCTGGCCCAATCATACATGATGTACTATGCTGTAAGGAAGCCGAAGGGGCCCAGATGACAAGATGCCGCCGGCAATTCGTGAGCGCGTTGCTTGCGCCGGCGCTCGCCTGCCTCGCCGTCGCCGGGCGGGGCGGCGGCGCAAGAGAGGCCGGGGAGTTCCGCATTTTCATGGGGGGCGCGGAGATCGGCAGCGAGAAGTATGTCCTGGTCGCGGAGCGCGACACCGTTCAGAGCACCTCGGTCATCACCTTCCGCAATCCCCAGAATGCGCGGCAGCGGATCAGCCTGGAAACCCGGCTGACGATGACGCCGGAGTACACGCCCGTCGGCTACGAACTCAAGAGCGATGTCGATGGAAAGAAGGGCACCATCGTCGGCAAGTTCTCCCCCAACCAGGCCGTCTTCGAGTACGGCGGCGCGGGCGATTCGGCGAGACGCGGGTTGCTCGTGGGCGAGCGCTACACGATCCTCGATACCAATGTGTTCCACCACTATATTTTCCTCGCCCGCCTGTACCTGCAAAAGGGGAAGGAGAAGGCGGAGAAGTACGAGGTCGTGGTTCCCCAGGAAAACGAATCGGGATTCCTCGCGATCGCGGAACTCGGCAGGGAGACGGCGGAGGTGCGCGGCAAGAAGGTCAAGCTGCGGCACCTGCGCGTGGATTCGGGGGCGCTGCAGATCGAGCTCTGGGTGAACAATGCCGGGCTGCTCGAGAGGATCTCGGTCCCGGCGCGCGGCATCGAGGTGGTGCGCAGCGAGTAGCTCCCGCGCGCCGGTAGGTCCCGCGCGCCGCGCGGGACCGGTGACTTGGAGTAATAAGCCCTCGGTCCGCCGCGGCGCGGCGGACCCTACCATCCGGCCCCGGAGGGCCGGCAGAATTCAAATGCGTGCGGTTTTTCTGTCGGCCCTTCGGGGCTCGCTCGTTGCGACGCCCTTGTCTCCGGGCTCGCTGGCGCTCGCCCGGAGCTACTGTCTTTGCGTGCCTCCGGCACGCATGCGGCCCCGGCAGGGGCCCTGAGCGGGTAGCCGGGGGTGAGCCGCAGGCGAAGCATGGGAAATCGCGGCGATGCGGTTCGGGGCGATCGCGAGGCCCCGGCAGGGGCCCTGAGCGGGTAGCCGGGGGTGAGCCGCAGGCGAACCCCCGGAAAGGGGCGTATCGATCAGGCGAGCCCCGGAGGGCCGACAGACCGGGATCTCATATATATCCTTAAAAAGCGCTGCAGGATGGCTATGAGGATCCCGCTTCACTTCTGCTTCGGGTTGACGAAGTTCCTGGGGTAGATGCTGGCAAAGGGCGTGACCCGGCGCAGGGTGAGCCAGTATCCCTCTTCGTTGGTGATCAGATTGAAGGTCTCGGTGTCGAAATCCATGACCCTGGTCTTGTAAGGCGGCAGGAAAGCCTGTGCGCCGGCATGATAGGAGGTCAGGAAGCGGTCGTCGTATATCTTCTTGGCGGCCGCCAGAGCCTGTTCGTCCGGTGCCTTCGTCAGCTGCATCCGGCCGAAGGTCTCGTCGAATTCCTTGGGATGCAGCCGCATGTATACCGTCTTGAAAGTGGTCTTGAGCGGGTGCATTCCGAAAACCTGGGTGAACTTCTCCTTGACCTCTTCCGGAGTGTCGATCGTGAGGGTGCCGCCTCCGAGGATGATGACCACGGTCACCCCGGCCTCGGTCCTTCCGAGGACCATGGTTCCGGATGGCGATTCGAAGGAGGTATAGTCGCCGGTGAATTTCAGGTTGGTGTACTTGTAGACCTCGTCCTGGGTGAGCGAGACGTCGAAGAATTTCTTCTCCTGTGCGGGTTCCTGGGAAAAGAGCAGCGTGGCTGCCGGGATCAGTGCGAGGGAAAGCCAGTGCAGGAATCTCGAGGTTCTCATGGTCGCCTCCTCCTCCGGCTCATGGCCCTGGCGGTGCGGGAAAACGGTCGCCGATCGAGCGAAAAGCGTTCGCAAAATCCGGCGCCAAATTACCCAAAATCGTTGCCGGTGTAAAGAATAAAAGTCGGCCGGCACCGCCCCCGGCGGAGGATGCGCTGCAGCCGTCGGGCGCCGAGCCCCTGCGCGCCTGCGCGCGCTCCGGGAGAGGCTGGGTTCAGCGGTAATAGACCTTTTTCGCGAACGCCTCCGGGTCGCGCAGGCAGGCGCCGAGCTGCCGGATCACCGACCGGTACTCTCCGGCTTCATCGACGTCGACAGCGGTGAAGCGCTTCAGGTTCGATCTCAGCCAGCGGGATACGATTTCCTGCTCCCAGGGCTCGCCGGGGCTCTCGGCCGACGCGTGCCTGGCGAAGAAGGTCGAGCGCACGCGCCGCCGCAGCTTCCGCTCCGGGCCGGCGCCCGGGATGACCGCCTCACGCCCGGCAAAGAGCGAGTTGCGCACCAGGTACGCCGCGGCGCCGGCGGACTCCCCCTCCTCCCGGACGAGAATGATCAGGTTGCGCGGCCTGCCGTAATGCGCCGGCTTCTCGTGCACCTCGGACTGCCGGTTGAAGGGCGGGCGGAAGTCGCGGATGAGGCGCATTTCCATCACCAGCGCCTCCACCTCGGAGGCCGCCGGGGCGAACTCGAGCCTGTGCAGCTGCTCGTGCATTCTCGCGATCTTGGGCTGCTCCAGGGCGCTCGGCGTGAAATACGAGCGCACGCGCCGCCGCAGGTTGGCGGCCTTGCCCACGTAAATGATCTCTCCCGCCCGGTTGCGCATGAGGTAGATTCCGGGGCCTGCCGGCAACTCGCTCAGGAGTTCGCGCCCGAAGGCGAAGCGGCCGAGATCGACGCCCCGCCTTGCGCCTTCCGCCCAGGAGGCCAGCGAGCCGGCATCGGCCCGGTGTTCTTCCGGCACGCGCTCGAGCAGCGCGAAAAACGCTTCCGCAAGGAAGCGCGCCGCGGCGCGCGGCTCTTCGGCATCGGGTGATCGCAAGCCCAGCAGGCGCGCCAGATCCTCGGGTGCGGGTACCGGCCGGCCGAAAATGCGCCGGGCGAGAGCGCCGAGGAGTACGGCCTCGCCGCGGGCCGGGGCAAGGTTGCGCGCCTGCAGCAGGCGGTTCCACAGGCGCAGCTCGCGCCTGCCCCACACGAGCAGCGGCCACGGCTCCGTCTGCAGCGCGGCCTCACTGAGAAGGCGCGTGCCGGAAGCCCCGGTGAAAGGGAAATCCTTGCAGCGGCCGGAAATCGACACGTGAAGTGCACCGCGGACGGTTGCGGGAAAGCCTCGCCCTGCCGGCGCCTGGACATGCAGGGCGGCGATCGCTTGCCAGGCAGCATCGGTTTCCTTCCGGGTGACATTCGTGCAAGCCCACCGGCCGCCTTGCCGGCGCAGGTGCGGATCGTCGCCCATGATGCCGTGCAGGACCCTTTCCGCCGCTGCCGCATTGGGGGAACGGATGCCGAGAACATCCTGGAGGATCTCGGCGGCGGTCACGGGGCGGGCCTGTTGGGCGAGGAAATCCAGGATGCGCCGGCGCACGGTATCGCTTTCCATCGTATCGAAGTATACACCGCGTGGTACACTTACTGTGGAACCGCCGGCCGGGCGGCGCGTAATAACTTAGGCAAGCGCCATCATCTGCATGGAGGTCTCGAGGAATATGGACAGCGAAACCGGCAAGGGCTCGCGCCCGAGCAAGCACGCGGTTTTCTTTCTGTTGTTTCTTTTCGTTCTCACCCTGGGAATCGGCATCGGCAGCCTGCTCACCTATCGCGCCGGCGGGGTCGCGCGCGGCGACAGCCAGCTCAAGATCCAGACCGAGGGCAAGCCTCTCGTCGGTCCCGAGGTGACGGCGCTGTCGCGGGCGTTCTCGACGGTCGCCAAGGAAGTCGAACCGGCGGTGGTGAATATCAATACGGAAGAGCTGGTGCGCGTCTCGCGCCGCACGCCGCAGCAGGACGACATCATGGGCGAGTGGCTGCGCCGCTTCTTCCCCGAAATGCCGCAGCAGTTCCGGCGGCAGAACCTGGGTTCCGGCGTGATCGTCGATCCCAAGGGCTACATCATCACCAACAACCATGTGGTCGAGGGCGCGACCAAGATCAAGGTCGGTCTCGCGGGCGGCGGCGACTACCCGGCCAGGATCATCGCGACCGATGCCCTGTCGGACATCGCCGTGATCAAGATCGACGGCAGCAAGGACTTTCCCTACGCCCGGATCGGCGATGCCAAGGCGATGAAGGTGGGCGACTGGGTGCTGGCCATCGGCAGCCCGTTCGGCGTGGAGCAGACCGTCACCGCCGGCATCATCTCGGCCACGGGCCGGGTGTTCTCGCAGATCGACGACGAGCGATTCGTGGGGATCCTTTTCAACGATTACCTCCAGACCGATGCGGCGATCAATCCGGGCAACAGCGGCGGGCCGCTCGTCAACCTCAACGGCGAAGTGATCGGGATCAACAGCTTCATCCAGAGCCGCTCGGGGGCGAGCGCCGGCGTCGGCTTTGCGGTTCCCTCCCATATCTTCGTCAATGTCTACAACCAGATCCTGACCAAGGGGAAGGTCTCGCGCGGCTGGATCGGCGTCGACATGAACGCTCTGCCCAACATGCCGTCGTTGACCCCGGCCATGGCCAAGTTCTTCGGCGTCAAGCAGGGCGGCGGCGTGCTGATCACGGGGCTGGTGGCGGAAGACGGCACACCTTCCGACACCGCCGGCCCGGCCGCCAAGGCGGGCATCCGGCCCGAGGACGTGATCGTCGAGTTCGACGGCAAGCCGATCTACGACGTTCCCGACCTGCGCATCGCGGTGGCCAACACCCCGCCGGGCCAGAAGGTGAAGGTCAAGGTCGTGCGCCACGGCGAGGAAAAGGTCTTCGAGCTCACGGTAGCCGAGCGCACCCTGGAGGCGGCGGCGCAGCGCCAGCAGAGGGGCGCCCTCAGCTTCGAGGAAGAGGAGAAGCCCAGGACCGAGATAGGGTTGAAGTTCGAGGACGTGCCCGCGGATGTGGCCCGCCAGCTCAACATCAAGGGAGGAGCCCTGATCACCTCCGTGGCCCCGGGAAGCCTGGCCGAGGATGCAGGACTGCAGGGGCAGGATCGCGGAGGCTTCGATGTGATCGTGGCCGCGAACGGGAAGAAAATCGAAAGCGCCACCGAGTTCCTCAACGTGGTGCGGGATCTCAAGTCGGGCGAGTCCGTGGTCGTCAAGTTCCTGCGCGTCAGCGCCGGCCAGGGCAGGCGCCTCGACGCGCGGACGTTCTACACCAGTTTTGCCAAGCCGTAGCTTCACGAGGCGGCACGGGCACGGCATCGGCCGCAGGGGCGCCGGCGGAATCGTTTCCGCGCGCCGCGCCCCTGCGGCTTTTTCTTTCGAAGGGATCCGGCGGTTTGAAATTCCCCGGAGAAAGGCTTAGAGTCTAGCCTTGGAGGCCGGATCGACAGGTTTGCGGCGTGCCGCTCCCGCATTCGGCTGGGGAAACGGGCACGCCGATCATACGACTCGGATTCAGGAGGACGCGCCATGATCACACCCGCGGCACGCACGCGGCATGTCGAGTACGCCATACGAGACATCATGCTGGTCGCCGAGCAGGCGAAAGCCGCCGGCAAGGAAATGCTCTACCTGAACATCGGCGATCCGATGATCTTCGATTTCCGGACGCCGCGCCACATCATCGAAGCATGCAGCCGGGCCATGCTCGACAACCATGTCGGCTACGCGCCCTCGTCCGGCATCCCCGAGGCGCGCCAGGCGATCGAGGAGTCCGTCAAAAAGAAAGGGATCCGCAAGTGGATCGATCTCTTCGTGACCTCCGGCGTCTCGGAGTGCATCGAGCTCTGCCTCACGGCCCTTGTGGATCCGGGAATGGAGGTGCTGACGCCCTCGCCCGGTTACCCGCTCTACTCCGCCGTCCTCGCGAAGCTGCAGGCGAACAACGTCCCCTACTATCTCGACGAGGACCGCAACTGGGAGCCCGACATCGACGACATTCGCCGCAAGATCACGCCCCGGACCCGCGCCCTGGTGCTGATCAATCCCAACAATCCCACCGGCTGCCGCTACTCGCGCGCGGTGCTCGAGGAAATCATCGAGCTGAGCCTGAAGCACGACATCGTGATCTTTTCCGACGAGATCTACGACAAGCTGGTCCTGGACGGCGAGGACAGCATTTCGATCGCCTCGCTCTCGGATGAAGCGCCGATCATCACGATGAACGGGCTGTCGAAGAGTTACCTGGTTCCGGGTTTCCGCATCGGCTGGGCGGTCGTGACCGGCAGGAAAGAGGCTCTCGCCCCCTACGTGGAAGCCGTCAACAAGTTCCTGCGCGCCCGTCTGTGCGCCGTGACGCCGCTGCAATACGCGATCCGGCCCGCGCTCGAGGGCCCCCAGGAGCACATCGCCGAGGTCAAGGCGAAACTGCGCCGCCGGCGCGACATCACCTACGAGCGCCTCAACGCCATCCCCAATATCAGTTGCGTGAAGCCGACCGCCGCCTTCTACGCCTTTCCGCGGCTGCACATCGAAGAGACCGACCTCGAATTCGTCACGGATCTCATCCGCGAAACCGGCGTGGTCACCGTGCACGGAGACGGATTCGGGCAGCGCCCCGGCACGCGCCACATGCGGGTCGTGTTCCTGGCGCCCGAAGACTACCTGGAGAAAGCCTTCGCGCGCATCGAGGAGTTCATGAAGAAGCGCGTCGCGAAGCCGGTCGCGAGATAGCCCGGGGGAGGCACCATGAAAACACTGCTGCTGTCGCGGAAGGAGATCGAGAGCTTCTTCACCATGAAGATGTGCATGGAGGCCGTGGAGAAGGCGTTCGCGGACCTTTCGGCGGGCAAGGCGGTCATGCCGCAGCGCACTCCGATCCCGGTGCCCGACAAGCATGGGCTGGCCCTCTTCATGCCGGCCCATGTGCGGAGCCTCGGGGCGCTCGGGGCGAAGGTCGTCACGGTCTACAAAGACAATCCGGCCAGGCACGGGCTGCCCACGGTCCTGGGGACCGTCATCCTGCTCGACGAAGAAACGGGCTTCCCGCTGGCCCTGATGGACGGCGGGTTCCTGACGGCCATGCGCACGGGGGCGGCGAGCGGCGTGGCGACCAAGTACATGGCCCGCCGGGACGCCGAGGTGGCCGCGATCTTCGGCACCGGCGTGCAGGCCTTCACCCAGGTGGTCGCCGTTCACGAGGCGCGGCCGCTGAAAAAATTGCTCGCCTATTCCATCGACGATGCCGATGTGCGCAAGGGCTTTGCCCGCAGGGTCGCCGAGAAGACGGGCGTGGAGGTCGAACTCGTGGATGACCCGGCCCCGGCCGTGGCCCGGGCGGATATCGTGATTCTGGCCACGAGCGCCTCGGAGCCGGTCATCGACGGCCGGTGGCTCAAGCCCGGAACCCATATCAACGGCATCGGCTCGCACGCGCCGGCGACGCGCGAGATCGACACGCTGACGGTCCGCAAGAGCCGCATCGTCTGCGACCTGACCAGCGCATGCAAGGCCGAAGCGGGCGATTTCATCATCCCCGCCCAGGCAGGGGAGTGGAGCTGGGACAGGGTGGCCGGCGACCTGGGCGACGTCGTCGCCGGCAAGCTGCCGGGGAGGACATCGCCCGAGGAAATCACCCTGTTCAAATCCGTCGGCCTGGCCGTCCAGGACATGTCGGCGGCGCGCGCCGTGTACGACCGGGCGATCGAAAGGGGAATCGGAACCGAATTTCAATTTTGAGCGGCCGTTCTAAGGCCCGGTTTGACTTCGACTTGAGCCGTATTATATTGCTAATTGCCTTTGGTGACCGGGAGGGTGCGGCACGGCCGCCGTGACTTCGCCATGGAAGCGAGAGAAGGGCTCAGCCTGAACGAGAGGGCGCGGGAGATCCTGCAGTGGGCGATCTCCACCTATATTGCGACGGGCAAGCCTGTCGGATCGCGCAAGATCGCCCGGCGCAGCCGCGAGCATCTGAGCGCCGCCACGGTGCGCAACATCATGGCCGACTTGGAGGAGATGGGATATCTGCGCCAGCCCCACACCTCGGCCGGCCGGGTGCCCACGGACAAGGGATACCGGGTCTATGTGGATTATCTCCTGGAAAAGAAGGAAATAACGGCGCACGAGCGCGAACTGATCGACCGGGCCCTGCAGTCCGAAGGGACGCCCGCCCATCTCATGCACCGAACCAGCCAGGTTCTGTCCCATGTATCGAAAAACCTCGGCATCGTCGTTTCCCCCCCGATCAGCAGGGTGGCGCTCCAGCACATACAGTTCGTGAGGCTCACGGAAAACCGCATCCTGGTCATCCTGGTATCGCGCTCGGGCATCGTTCAGAACCGCGTGATCCATCCGGCCGAGGAGTTCTCGCAGACGGAGCTGGACCAGGCCGCCCGCTATATCGTCGAACACTTCAAGGAAAAGACCCTGCTGGAAATCCGCGCGTTGATCGCCAAGATCATCCAGGAGGAACGGGCCGTATACGACAATTTCGTGCGCCGGGTGATTCTGCTGAGCACCCAGACCTTCTCCGAGGCCGAAGAGGACGCCCAGCCGGAAGTCTACATGGACGGCGCCGCGAATCTAATCAAAACCCCGGAGTTCTCCGATATATCCAAAATGACGGCGTTTTTCGAGGCTATCGAGCAGAAAAGCCGCCTGGCATCCCTGATCAACGAATGTATCAAGGGGGATTCGGAGGAAGTCAAAATCATCATCGGAGCGGAGAACGCGCTTCCGGGGATCGAGGACTGCACCTTGATCACCTCGCGCTACTTCGTGGATGAATCGACACACGGCTCCCTGGGCATTCTGGGGCCGACGCGCATGGAATACGGCAAGGCGATATCGCTCGTCGAATACGTCGCGAGGATTTTCGGCAGGGTGCTCAGGAATCAGGGAGCGGGACAATAATGGACGATTGGTATCCTGACGGCTCCGACGCAGCCGAATGTGCCGAAATCGAAACCGGCAGCGGCGAGGCGCAGCCCGCCGAGACCGAGAAGACCGCCGCGGAAGAGATCGCCAGGTTGCAGGCCGAGCTGGAAGCCGCCAAGGCGGAAGCCGAACGCTGGCGCGACCGGTTCCTGCGCGAAGCTGCGGAACTGGAGAATTTCCGCAAGCGTGTGGAGAAAGAAAAAAAGGACTGGACCATCCAGGCCAAGAGCGCGGTCATTCTGGAGCTGCTGCCGATCATGGACGCATGCGAGCGCGCTCTGAGCAGCTTCGACGGAGCCGAGGAGCCGCAGCGGGGACTGCAGCAATACAAGCGGGGAGTCGAGCTGCTTTACAAGCAGCTGAGCAACTTGCTTTCCCGCCTCGGAGTGGTCCCCATCCAGGCCCAGGGCAAGAAATTCGACCCGAATCTCCATGAAGCCCTCACGCGGCTGGAAACCATGGATTACGAAGAAAATACCGTGATTTCGGAATTGACTCGGGGATACATGTACCAGGACCGGTTGCTGCGGCCGGTGCAGGTCGTGGTGGCCATGCGTCCTCGCATGGAAGCCCAACCCGGACAATAAGTTATGGGCAAGATCATCGGAATCGACCTGGGCACGACCAATTCGTGCGTAGCCGTGCTGGAGGGCGGTTCGGTTCAGATCATCCCGAACAGCCTGGGGGGCCGAACCACGCCTTCCATCGTGGCCTTTGCGGAGAAGGGCGACAGGCTGCTGGGCCAGATCGCCAAGCGCCAGGCGATCACCAATGCGGCCAACACGATCTATGCCGTGAAGCGCCTGATGGGCCGGCGCTTCGATTCTCCGGAGGTGCAACGCCTCAGGTCCTATCTCACGTACGGGCTCGCCGCTTCGGAAAAGGGCGACGTGCGCATCGTCGTGCAGGGCAGGCAGTACAGCCCGCCTGAAATCTCGGCCATGCTGCTGCAGTACCTGAAGAGCATGGCGGAGGAATTCACCAATGACGAAGTCACCGAGGCGGTGATCACGGTCCCGGCGTATTTCGACGACTCGCAGCGCCAGGCGACCAAGGATGCCGGCAAGATCGCGGGCCTCGAAGTCCGCCGCATCATCAACGAGCCGACCGCGGCCGCCCTGGCATACGGGCTGGGCAAGAAGGAGCGCGAGCGGGTCGCGATCTTCGACCTGGGCGGCGGCACGTTCGACATCTCCATTCTCGAGCTGAACAACGGCGTTTTCGAGGTTCTTTCCACCTGCGGGGACAGCTTCCTGGGCGGCGAGGATTTCGACCAGCGCATCATGGACTGGATCATCGCCGAGTTCAAGGCGGAATCGGGGATCTATCTGGGCAACGACGTGCTGGCGAGGCAGCGCCTGAAGGAGACGGCCGAAAAGGCCAAGTGCGAGCTTTCGGTGGCGCTCGAGTCGCATATCAGCCTGCCCTTCATAGCCAGCGACGCCAAGGGCCCCAAGCACTTCGACCGCGTGCTGACGCGCGCCAAGTTCGAGGAGCTGGTGCTCGGGCTGATCGAGCGCACGACCTCCTATTGCGAAAAGGCCCTGAGCGACGCCAAGCTGGAACCGCGCGACATCGACAAGGTGATCCTGGTGGGCGGGCAGACGCGCACGCCCGCGGTGCAGCGCCATGTCGAGAAGATCTTCGGCAAGAAACCCTCGGCCGAAGTCAATCCCGACGAGGTCGTGGCCGTGGGGGCCGCGCTGCAGGGCGGCGTCCTGGACGGCGAATTGAAGGAGATCGTCCTGCTTGACGTCCTGCCCCTGTCGCTGGGCGTGGAAACCCAGGGGGGCCTGTTCACCCGCATCATCGAGCACAACTCGACGATCCCGCTCAAGAAAACGACCATCTTCACCACCGTGGCCGACAACCAGACGGTGGTCGAGGTGCACGTCCTGCAGGGAGAGCGCGAGCTGGCGAAGTTCAACCGCTCCCTGGCGAAATTCGACCTGGTCGGCATCGCGCCCGCGCCGCGCGGAGTTCCGCAGATCGAGGTGACGTTCGACATCGACGCCAACGGCATCGTGAGCGTCTCGGCCCGCGACAAGGTTTCGGGCAAGGAGCAGGCGATCAAAATCACGCCCTCGACGGGCTTGAGCAAGGAAGAGATCGATCGTATGATCCTCGAGGCCAAACAGTCGGCGGCCAGCGACCGCAAGCTGCGCGAGCTGACCGAACTGAAGAACCGGATCCAGGGTCATG
>Ga0272448_1006309_pt1 | contig 12854 bp, 3 predicted proteins | sample YNPCB0191_FD_202220 | JGI IMG/M metagenome (GOLD analysis project Ga0272448, IMG submission 202220) | Hot spring sediment microbial communities from Yellowstone National Park, WY, United States - YNP-CB-019-1 | ecosystem: Environmental > Aquatic > Thermal springs > Hot (42-90C) > Sediment...
CTTATCCCTCCCAGTAGCCGTAATAGGTTGCTTGTCTGCTGCATCCTTCTCTCTACCTCTTTGTTTATCTTGAGGAAATAAATAGTAAAATGGACCATGGGGATATCCTCTCATATATTTACAACTCTTTTTCTTGCAGTATGTGTATTGTCTCGTTATCCAGAGAGACAATTGCTTCCCTGTGTTTAATAAAAGAGTTTTAAGCGTCCCCACTTATGTCGGAATTTTAGACAAAATTTTTCCCCCTTTGTGATATAATTAAGGGAGAGTGAAGAGGTGAGAGCGGTCAGGAAAAAGAAATTGGTAGTGTGAAATAAGTTGTGAAAGATTTCGCAAGGTAAGTATAAGAAAAATAAGAAGTTCCCTTCCCCTTGAGTGGGTAGGGGGAAGAGTGGTGGTGAAAAAATATCAATAAGGGCTAAAGGAGGAAGCAGAAAGATTAAGGAAGGAACTAACAGAGACAGGGTAAAAGAAATAATCAGCCAAACTTGGCAGAACCAGGAAATTAACCAGGAGAAAAAATGAAAATCTTGTTGCCGGTATTGATTTTCTGGGGGATATGCTGTCTGGTTAGCGGAGAGGTAGTTTTAGTAAAAGACGGGAAACCGCAGAGTTTCATTGTACTTTCAGAAAAGCCAACCCGGGCAGCTTCTTTGGCTGCCTGCGAACTGCAGTACCATGTGAAACTGATAACCGGTGCAGAAATACCGATTATCAGCCAGCCGGAGAAAATCAACGGGGTAAAAATTCTGGTAGGTCAGAGCAGCCAGACGGATAAACTGGGGTTGGGAAGAAACTTAAAGGAACAGGAGTATATAATTAAATTCTTACCTGGTGCCATTGTTCTTCTGGGAAAAGATAGTGAGGATTATGGAGAAGTGAAATACGGAGAAGACCAGCCTTCAGCCTGGAAAACATGGCCAGGATTTTTCCAGCAACAGGGAACTCTTTATGCGGTCTATGAATTTTTAGAAAACTACTGTGGGGTAAGATGGTTTAACCCGACTGACGATGGTATCTTCTACCCGCAGAAAAAAACTCTGGTAATCAAAGAAAAAAACCTCACAGGCCAGCCATACTTTCTTTATCGGGAAATCTATCCGGGTATGACTGTCCTGGATATGTATGACTGGAGTGTTTCCGGTCTCTGGAAAGGAAGTTTTAATCCTGATGATGCGGACTATAAGGAATGGGAAGAAACTGCCTACCAGTCACTCCGGAAAAAGTTTACCAGACCAGATGAGTATACTGAAGCCAGAAGAGGAAGGATAAAACTATTTTTGTTGAGAATGAGAGTGGGTGGTGAAAAGCGCGTGGCCAATCATTCCCTGTACCACTATTACCAGCAATATCCACCGGATAAGTATCCAGAAATCTGGGCGAAGGGATATCAGGGTACCCCTACCCAGCTTTGTTATACCAGCGAAAAACTTGTGGAACTGGTGAGTAAAGAAGCCGAAGAGTATTTCCAGCTTCCTGAAGAAAAACGAAAATGGGGACCGAATGTTTTTGCTGTGGAACCAATGGATAACAGGGCTTTCTGCCGCTGTGAGAAATGCCAGGAGTTAATCAAGAGAGGTAAAAGTTATGGCCATTATTCCTCAGGAGAACACAGTGAGTACCACTTTTATTTTGTCAATGAGATTGCTAAAAGGCTGCAAAAGACCAACCCGGATAAAATGATTATCACCCTGGCTTATGCCTCCCATGCCAAATACCCGGAGACTGTAAAACTGGAACCAAACATAGAAGTAATGTTCTGTTTTGCCACCAACAGAAGTCCATTTTCCAAAGGGTATCAGCATGAACTACAACTTTTGAAGGAATGGGCTGAAAAATGTAAAAAGGACAGAAGACCGCTTTCCCTCTGGCTTTACTATACCTTCCCGAAGGAATCTGCTGACAATGGGAACTTTTATTGTTTCCCTGGATTCTTTGCTCACGCCATTGACAGTCAGTTTAAACTCTTCCACAGATATGGCATCAGAGGTGTTTTCCACTGCGGTTATGGCCAGGAAGTGGAAGCCTATGTGACTTACAGGTTAATGCTTAACCCTGAAGAAGACATAGAAAAACTTCTCCATGATTATTTTTCCTCCCTTTACGGAGCTGCTGCTACTGAGATGAAAAATATTTACCTGCTGATAGAGCAAACCTACAATGAGGAAAAGAACCATCCGGAAGGTGTCTCCTATGCTGAGGCTTCTTACAGGTATCTGGGAACAAAAGAGAGAATGGAAAAAATCAGCCAATGGCTGGAAAAGGCGAAAAGTAAAGCTACTAATGCCCGGGAGAAAAACAACATCAAACTTTTTGAATATGCTATTGTCAGGTACATGGAAAAAGGTTACCGGACTTATCAGGAAGCCTGTTCTCTGCCACTACTTCAGTTGAGTATTCCCAAGGTAGGAAAAGTGGAAAACATAAGAAATATAGACTGGAATAAGGGTGTAAGTATTGGTCCCTGGTATGAAAGAGGGACAAATACCAGAAGTGAAAGACCAATGGAAGGAGCAATTGTCCAGGATGGAGAGAATATCTACCTGAAACTGGTTGATTACTGCGATGTGGAAAAACTGGAATCTTCAGCTATGGTCTTTCCAGCTGACGACTGGGAGATTTTTGTGGCTAAACAGAGGGGGCTACCTTACCGGCAGATATCCTTCAATCCGAAGGGACTGATTGTTATCCTGTCCCAGGGAGAAATAAACTTCAGAAGGAATGTGGAAATTAAAGAGCACGGAATTGAAGTCTTCCCTGTTTTAGAAAAGAACCGCTGGGTCAGTCTGGTGAAGATTCCGCTGAAGGATGTTTCCCTGGAAGGATACAAAAAGGGAGAAAAACTCTATCTGAATATTGTCAGGGTTTCTTCAGGGAAAGTGAACAAAAAGAATACCCTGGGCATAGATACCTTGGTTCCTTTCTCCAGTGTGCACCAACTGGAAAGACTGGCAGAACTGAAACTGGAAGACTGAAACAGGTGAGGTACCACTATAACTTCTGGCTATTTTTGTTTTCCGGGGCAGGATTGCTCTGTTCTGCGGGATACCAGTCAGATATTGTCTTCTGGAAAACCCTGCGTGCTTCTTCCGGGACACTGGCTCTTTTCCACTTTGACACCACAGAGACTGATAAAACAGCATTCCTTAAGGATTCTTCCCCGGACCAGGCGCAAACAGAAGTTTCCGGAAAGGTAAAGGAGGTAGCAGGAAAGTTTGGTTCAGGTCTGGAGATAGAAGAAGGAATGCTCAAGGTTTCCCTGCGCAGACCAGTAGCCTTTGAATTTTCCTGGATGAGTTCAGCCCCGCAGTTTTCCGGTGAAGCATGGGTTTACCTGAAAAACTATCCGGAGAAAGAAGGGGTCATCTTTGAGTTTCCTTTCCTTCCTGGTAAACAAAACTACTGGTGTTTAAAAATAAGAAACGATGGTTCTGTGGTGATGGCCTGGAGAAGGCATGAGGGAGAGAAAAAAAACATGCAGGTAACCACCAGTCCAGGAGTCATACCTGTTGGCAGGTGGGTTCATGTTGCTGGCCTTTTCCGGCATGGACACCATGCTGCTATCTATGTTAATGGTGAGGAAAAAGGTACCACCCTTTTCTTAAGCAGATGGGCACAGAATGAAGCACCGGCAGTGGAAAAAGAACCGGCGATATTCTTTCTTGGCAATAACGAGAAAAACGATAGTCTCTTTCCCGGATATCTTGATGAAGTCAGGATAGCCACAGATATTGTTTATTTTTTCCCTCAGCCAGACAGAAGCTGGTGTGACCCGGGGAAAACCAGACCTTTAATCATCGGCAAGCCTTATACCCCGGAAAAACAGGATATCCTGCTTTATGTGGATGCGGAAACTCCAGAATTGATAAGTTTTTCCAAGAAGGAAAAAGTTACCCCCATCTTTAACAAAAAACTTCCAGTTACACTCACGCCAGGTGTCAGGGGAACCGGGTTTACCGGAGCAGTCTCTTTCCCGCAGGAAGGTATTCTCCAGAGGGAAAAAGGGGCACTGGAATTCTGGTTTGCACCTGTGGACTGGTCCAACGGCCAGTCCTTTCATGTGGGTATCTGCGGTGGTCCTTTCACTGTTTATGTTCTCAATACCGGGGTAGTGCGTGCACCCTGGGTTCCAGTGGTCGCCTATTTTAATGATAGGTCCAGTTTTCCCTTTTATGGATTATTCTCTCCGGAAAAATGGCAGCATCTGGTGGTTTGCTGGGAAGGAGAGGAAATCACCACTTACATAAACGGTGAGTTTTCCGCAAAAGGAAAATTGAGCCAGGGAAGTTTTGACCAGGTTGCCGGACGCTGGCCATTAAGTTTTAACCAGTACAGTTCCTGTAATTTTTTTGATGAGATTTTTGTCTATAACCGTGCACTCTCTGCCCAGGAGGTAAGTAACTGTTACTGGCGGTACCGGGATTTAGCGCGTTTAAAGCCCTTGCTTCCAGTGGAGGCAGAGATAAGTTATATTCAGGGCAGCAACCTGCTTGTTTTCCGGCTTACCCGTGCTGATAAGCCCGTGAGAAGTTTTTCCGTGGAAGTTAAAAAAGAAAACCGCAGTGTGTATTCAGGAAAGACAAAAACACTTTCTGATAAGGTCTGGCAGACAGAAAGCCTTCCGCCATTACTTGATGGCCAGTATACTGCCATCATCAAATTCTTTGAGGAAAAAAATAGCCTTCTCAGCAGCCAGAGCAAGAGCTTTGCTGTTAAACATTTCCCCTGGGAAAAGAATACCATCGGCAAAGAACCAATTATTATCCCTCCCTATCTTCCTCTCTCAATGAAAGGAAAGGAAGTTTGCGCCTGGGGTAGAAGTCTCAGGTTTGGAGAAACAGGCTTTCCGGAAAGTATTATCAGCCAGAATAAGGAGATTCTTGCCAGGCCAATCAACCTGGTTTTCACCTTCAAGGAAGGTGGAATTATCACGTTGAAAGGAGAAAGACTGGCTCTGAAAGATATTCCTGGGCTGAAGGTAGTCAACAGCCAGGATTATCTTAAGGCACCGCTGACTGGTTCTGTCCCTCCTTTAGAGTTAGCGAAAAGCCCTGGTTACCAGGTAGAAGTAAACTCTTCTGGCCGTGCTGGTCCTCTAAAGGTAGAAGTCCGGGGACAGGTGGATATTGATGGCTGGTACCAGTTCCAGGTAACAATGAAACCGGCTGACAGACCAGTCACCGTGGAAGCATTGGACCTGGAAATCCCTCTCCTCTCTGAGGCAGACACCCTTTACGCTCAGGTTCTGGACCGTTCTCTGGACCCGAGTGGATATGTCAACTCTTCTGGAGAATTTGGGGCAGCACCTAAAAAAACAGGTGATTCCTGGAACAGCCTTATTTTAAAAAGGAATGTACGCTGGAAAAGTTTTGTTCCCCAGGTATTTCTGGGTACTGGAGAATTCGGTTTGTGGTTTTTGGCAGAAAGTTCTGCCGGATGGATTTTGCATGATGAAGTTCCCTGTGTGACAGTGAAAAGATACCCGGAAGAAGTGAGACTGACCTTAAAAATTATTGCTGCACCCACCCTGATTTCTTCTCCCAGAAGTTTTGAGTGTGCCCTGCTGCCAGTACCAGTCAAACCATTACCGGAAAGATGGCGGGAGATTGCCTGGCGGAGAGGGAAAACAAACAAGAACTATTACACTCATGATACCAGCGGTTACCGCTACTGGGGAGATAGTGTAGATTCTTTCTCTCTTCCTTCAGAAGAAGATTACCGGAAACTGGGAGATTTTCTCAGAGACCCGGTAAAAATAAATCCCTATTATAACTGGTACGCCGGCCATTATTCTCACGGAATTAAAGACGGGGTGCCACATGTACTTTATGGTAGTACCTGGATGACCGGGCTAGGCAGGGAGGAATTTACTTACTTCGCTCAGGAATGGTTAGGTAACGAAAACTGGAAACCATTACCTGACCTGACTTTTGAGGGTGTACCGAATTATGGTAATACCTGCCGCTGGGTTAGCCCTGAGCAACTGACAGCCACCGGAGTTAATTTTAACTCCTCTTTTGTGGACTTTTTTATCTGGTGTCATCAACAGCTTTTGAAGAACTGTCCGGTCAACGGAACCTGGTGGGATAACTCCTCCATCGGTTTTATCACTGAATATTTGCCAGGAGAAGGGCCGGTAGAAATCTGGAACACTTTTACCAGAAGGGATCTCACCAGAAGACTGGCTGTGATGTCCTACCAGGCAACTCGTCGTCCCTGGTGGTTGATGAATATGCACGTTGACTTTTCCTGGTGTCAGGTAGCCTGGCATATAGAGAATGACTTTTACATTCAGGGTAAGTCAAAAGATTTGATTGACCAGTTAGGTATTGATAAGTTCCGGGCATTAACCAGAACCAAAGGAGGAATAATACCTCAACTGCATTCCAATATGCCGGAAAATTTTTCTCCGGAAGAACAACTGGTAGCTGCCAGAACCATCATCGGCCTTTGCCTTTTACATGACATTGGTGAGCGGGGTCTGCCTGATTACAAAGCTCCCTTTAACAAACTTCTGGAAAATACTGTGGATACCATGGAAAAAGAAATCGGGTTTTTCTCAGAAGAAATTGTCTTTTTACCTTACTGGAGACAGAAGGTTATGGTTTTGCCGGAAAATGTTTATGCTTCCTTTTTCACCAATAGAGGTAAGAGTGTGGCAGTAATCGTCAATGCTGGGGAAAAAGGGGTAGATCTCTCACCCTGCTTTATCAAAACAACAAGTCTTGGTCTTGGTTCCTTGAAACAGGTTTCCAATCTGGAAAACAAGCAAATTTTTCCTGTTACATTTTCTTCTCAAGGAGTTTCTGTTTCCGGATTGTCCATACCCCGGCATGGGCTACTTCTACTTCTTCTTCAGTAGAATTATTCTTCCCTGCCGACAAAGAAATCAGAAAAGAAGGTCACCGGAGAACGTCCCCCGGGGTTGAAATGGGCTGGATTGACATTATCCAGATGAGGTTTTTCTCCCTTATGCCCGTTGCCTAAAAGAACAAATTCTGGTGGTCCAACGTATTTTTCTCCCCTTTTAACCTCCGCATCCAGTTTCCATTCTTTCCCGTCAGAAGAACCATAAAACCTGATAGTCTCCGGAGTTAAACTGATTTTCACCCAGTTAGCCACAAAGGGATACCAGCCGAAAACACTTTCTGTGTTGATAGGAGACCCACGCCGCAAACCTGTGGAAGAACCGGTGTAAAGGAACTTCTTTTCATTTACTCCAGGTGTTGCCTGGACATATTCGCCGTTAGGCCAGACAAGAAAGAGACTGCCGCCTGAAGTGTCCTGACCACCAGAAGGGGCTTTTAAAATCAAACACTGGACGCTGATATTGTCCTGGTTAAGAACCTTGCGAATATGGGCATAACCGTAATGGTCACCCTGAACACAGAGCCTTCCATCAATGAGAGAAACACTGGCATTACCCTCATGAAGATCTTTCAGCCAGGTAGAAGAAAGTTGCTGGTTGCTGAAAGTGTCGGAAAGAGAAGTGAGAATCTGTTTTGGCTGCAACAAGGGGGCTGATAAATTCACCTTCCGGGGAACATATACACCTGGTTTTCCTGCCAGCACCAAAAGAACATCTCGCGCTGGCACCTTCACTGAAAAGCCTGTTTTACTGGAACCAGCAGAAAGACTGATAGTTTCTCCAGTCTCCGGGTTAAAACAGGTCAAAATAGCAGGATTAAAACCAAGGGTTTTCCAGTCTGGTTCCACAGTTATACTTTCTGCCTGAAGGGAAGTATTACCGAGAACAAAAAGGATACCATCTGGTTTCCTGTAATAACTGATGAGGACTTCCTTGTTATTTCGTCTCAAGGTTTTCTCTGTTTCCCAGTATCCGGTAAAGGTTGTGTCTTTCTCCCAGGGACGGAAAATGTTTCTGGCAGCCCGCAGCCGGCAGACTGTCCTGGCATCACGGGAACCAAAAGAACCAACATCCTGGTCATTCAGCAGCACCAGCATCATCATATTTCTGGTATCTCTGACAAAAGCAGAGGCTTCCCACTGAGGTGAAGACATCCCGATCATTCCTGGTTGACCAAACTGCCTTCCTGGATTGAAGGCAACAAATCTATCCACTGAGCCGTAAAAGCCAAGGTTATCTCTGTCCTTAAAAGGATTGTAGTAACCGTGTTCACATGGTGCCCACAGCCCGATGAAGTGATAAGCAGGCATAAAGTGAGCGTGGCAATGCTGGCTATCCCGGAGAAAATTTGGCCGGTTATGCAGGAAATTTACATAAGCAGCTCTTTTCCATCTTTCCCGATATATCCAGAGACCCGAGGAGTAAACCTTTCGGCCATCTTCCCGGATGAAACCAAGTCCAAGTTCTTCATCAAATACTGGCTTTGGATAACCGGTATCATCATAAAACCCGGACAATGGCGTATACTTTAGCATCTCGTCATAGGCATAGGTAATAAAATCAACATAGCTGGGTACACACTGGACATAAGAAATGATGTAAAGGTCCTTGTTGTCTCCATAGAATTTGTTCTGCCATTCCCATTCTCTTACTGCTTTGTTGGCATCCCAGGTATACCTGTCAATTCCCCATTCTCCCCGGAAAACACGCGTCTCCACTCTTCCTTTCGGCACAGTGCCCCAGTAGTGATAACCAACCACTGCCTTTTTACCACCTTCTATGACTTTTTCCAGCCTCTGCCGGCATTGCTGCCTTATCTCCGGAGTATCTCCTGGATGAAGAATGTGTGTGCCACCACCACCGCAGTTACCGCTACCGCCAACCTGTACAATCGTTAAAGGTGCATCATCGGGATTACCTCCATCCTGGATACCGCGGTAATTCTCTATCATGGGTCTGGTAGGACCAGCCTGGAAGGCAAACTCCAGCTCTCTGGTCTGGTTAAGACTGTACTCCTTATCAACCAGATTAAGATAAAGAATCAACTGCTCCCCTTTCCGGTAGGCTTCCACTGCCGGTGCGTCATCTCTTATGAGCCAGCCTTTATCACTATCAGCCGCGTAACAGAAGCAGGTATCATAATCACCTACCCAGAAAAGTGTAGCAAAAGTGGGACTGCAGCAGACCGCACGAGTATCTTTCATACTGTCATAAACTTTACCTTCTTTTTCCGGCAAAAGTGCTCCCTGGATACAGACACCCTGGGTATCCCCGGCTGCAGAAAAGAACTTTGTGTATCTGGCATCCAGAGGAATTTTCACCTGCATTTTCCTGATAGTTACAGCATTTTTCTCCGGTCCGTACTTCATCCGGAAAAGTACAAAACCGTCATATTCGGTAGTAATTTCCAGTTCCACCTTCAAATTATTTCCGGAGATAACTGACCTGCCAGTAACAACAGCCGGACTGATTTCCTGGAAAGAAAAGGGGCTCACAGTTTTCCAGGAAACATCCCCTTCTGCTGTCCGGGCTACAAGACTCACCGGTGCCTGCAGATAATTTTTACCTTGGGTGAGAAAACTCTCCGGAAGACCATTAACCTGAAAAGAATAGGTGCGTCCCCAGGGCTGTACTGAACGGGCTGATACCTTTAAAGGTGTGTAAGCAGCAGGAACTTTTTCCCCTTTCCCCCGGGGATTAACCATCCAGTCAAAAATTCTTTTTTCAAACCAGTCTTCATGTTTAGCAATTAGTTGCCCTGTTTTACTGGTTAAATTTACCAGTACGGAATATTCACCTTCCGGTAAATTTCTTGTGGACTGGCGCCAGACTCCCCGGCAGTTTTTAAATTCCGTCAGTTTCCCATTCATTACTGGTTTTTCCAGTTCCTTTCCTTTAGGCCAGACGGAAATTTCAGCACTTATCCCCTCGCCAAAAAAACCTGTTTTCTTAGCCCAGGCTGTATAATCCACAATCACAGATAACCTTTCCAGGGAGGGGAGAAACCTCGGGAAAAAATAAACCAGAGGAACTTCCCTAGCTATCCGGGGAATAAACCGGTCTACCGGGAAGTTAACCCTTCGCTGGAGGGAGAAGACAGGTTTTTGCTGCCAGAGAGCTTCCAGATAGACAGTATTGAAGGACAAAAGTTTCTGTTTCTTACCCAGAATTAGTTCTACCACCTGACCGGGATTAACAGTCACAGTTTGTTTCTCGGTACCCAGGGAAACAGTTTCTCCTCCCTGGATTGCCTGTCCCTGGGCTGTAAGTAAGAGAGAAACATCCTGAGATTTTTCACCGGAATTGGCAATTTCTAATTTTACCTGTAACTGAGCATCAAGCAACGGGTGAGGATTGACTACCCTGACTGCAGGTGCCTGGCTATCAAAGACAATATCACAACCCACCCGGGCATCATTCAGCCCGCCTGAACCGTTCAGGGCAGACCAGTAATAACCCGAATAGGTTCTGTCCAGGTTCATCCTCCATTTTGTCCCGTCTCCTGGTGGTGCTGGCACCATTGAAGAAAAAGGAATTCTTATCTCACAGACCCAGTGTGTACCATCAACACTGCTGGCAATCTCCGCACCACTTTCCCAGGAATTGTGACTTTCCGCAGAGTTGGGAATAAATTTGCAGTCCCAGAGAGTACCCAGCGCATTGATAGCCAGGTAGAAGACAGGGAAATCAAATCTTTCTATATCTGGCCCGGAGCCTGGTGCCAGCATAATCTCTAAACAGTCATCACCGATAATGGAAAGGTGGTCATGCATGACACAGGAAGCAACAATGGTATTGGTGTTGGATGCCAGAGAATCCATGGCTAGATAAAGGTTTTCTCTGTCACGGAAGACATAAAAAACTGGTTGTTCCATTCTCAGGTTACGCGTACCAACAGTTTCCAGCATGGTCAAAGCAACAGCAAACTGCCATTCCCCTTCTGAAATTTTCCCGTCAATCACCGGTGGTTTAGGACAGGAAGGGATAACGAAAAAAGGGTCCTGTTCGCAGAAAACTATCCCTGCCAGCAGGAAAAATAAGATACTTATTCCTCTCCTTTTCATTTTTACCTCCACTCTTCAGGTTTCCCGGGAAACGATAAATTCACTGATGTAACAGGGAGCAGAGACCGAATCCCATTTCTCATCATTCTGAAAAACTTCTTTTTCTCCTTCTTTTCCCCTGCCAATTATCAGGTACTCAGGCGCCTGTTTACAGGTATCAGGTCTTTTTACTTCTGCTTCCAGGTTCCAGGTCTGACCGTCCAGAGAAGAAAAATACCTGATTTTCTCCTCAGTCAGGGAAATTTTTAACCAGAAGTCATAGAAATTGCTGTCATTTATAGCCATACGTCTGGGTGCCAGTTTTATGTTCCGCTGACCGTGACCGGAAATCACCAGCTGTTCATTACCACCGCAGAAACTGCAAAAATTACCTTTACCCCAGTAGAGCTTTATCCCTGGATTCCAGCCAATATCACCACCGGTTGGCTGTATCTGGAATCTTGCCTGGACAGACATATTTTCAAAACCTTTTCCTGCTTGCCTTGCCAGGTACTGATATTTGTAATGTTTACCTTCCAGAATGAGTTTACCGTTTTCTGCTTTTATTCCACCACCTGTTACCTGAGCCGGCGAAGTAAAAATATGCCAGTTATTCTTCAGTCCGGTTGTTGTCTGGAAATCATCCTGAAAAAGAACTTCCTGAGGTAAAGGGAAACTGCTTACCAGCTCCTTTAAGGAATAGGGATTATTATCCACTCTTACTCGGCCAAAATAAACAGGTACAGAATCCGGACCAGGGGAGACATTCCGTCCTTCCTTTAACCAGGCAGAAAGAGTTATCAGAACAGTTTGATTACTCCAGGGAGCCAGAGATATTTCCACAGGCTTCCACTCTTTTGTCCTTTCCAGCTGGTCCTGCCAGATAACCTTTCCGTTTACCGAAACTGCCACTATCATGGTCGGGAGTAACCGGGAACGGTCCTGGCTGTCATAGGCCAAATCAAACTTTAGGCAGGGTTTACTGTTTTCCACTAAAGAAATCCATTGTTCGGTATAACCCCGGAAACGACCTGTACCTAAAGCCACACAGGGATATTCTTTGCCAGCCAGCTGATAATTTTTTCTCAAAACTGCCCGATTGTAACACCATTCAGAATCAGGTAACCCGTTAGCGAGAGTCTGACCGCTGGCAGCAATAAAGTCACTCCGGATTCTACCATCCTTAGGTTGAACTTCTTTCCAGAGAAAAACCAGTCCTCCAGGGGCAGAAGTTTTTACTGTAATTTTCTGATTAGTTTCTGCATTTTTGAAAATTTCGCCGGTGCTGTCCAGAATCCGCAAACAGGGCTGCTGGAATGATATCTCCAACGTGGTTTCTTTCTGTTTTCCCTCTCTCGTCTCCAGAGTAACCACACTCCAGTTCCCGGCGTGGTGGAACTCCTGAATTATTACCCCTTCAGATATCCCGGTAATTGTAAAAGGACGTTCCTCTTCTTTTTTCCCGGGAACCAGAAGGTAGGTTGCCCGGGGATTAAGACCAATCGGCTGATTATCACGCATGGCAGGCCAGCCCTGGATATAAGAAGGCTCAGAGAAGGGACTGCTGGTTACTCCAGAAAGTCTTACCAGCCTTGGCTGAAAAGTTTTCCCGGTTAATTCTACATAACCATCGCCGTAAGGTAGTTTTCGGTACTGAAACCATTTACCATTTCTACCCCGGTAGTAAGCCAGAGCTTCTTCTTCCCATTTTTCTGGCAAATCATTAAATAATTCTTCTTCTGTAAACAGTTTCACTCTGGCGACTGACCAGTCATCTTTCAGGTTAAGTTCTGGAAGTCCGCCTACCAGTGCTGATTCATCCGGTTCAATTCCGGCCTCTCTTGTCCAGCTGTAACTTCCCCACAGTGCTGTCCGCAGGGGATGGTTAAGTTTGCTCTTAATGGAGGGATAAGCCCGGGGTAAAGTGAAATGACTGGCACCTT
>Ga0272448_1006315_pt1 | contig 12845 bp, 19 predicted proteins | sample YNPCB0191_FD_202220 | JGI IMG/M metagenome (GOLD analysis project Ga0272448, IMG submission 202220) | Hot spring sediment microbial communities from Yellowstone National Park, WY, United States - YNP-CB-019-1 | ecosystem: Environmental > Aquatic > Thermal springs > Hot (42-90C) > Sediment...
GCGGGACCGCCGCCCATCAGAATCGCGACGCCAATCGTCTCGATCATTTCCGCGCGCGTTGCGCCCGCTTGAACCGCATCGTGCACGTGGTAGGCGATACATCCGTCGCAGCGGACGGCAACGGCGATGGCCAATGCCATCAGTTCCTTGGTCTTGGCGCTGAGCACACCGTCAGCCACCGCCGTCTTGTGCAGACGGGCAAAACCGGTCATCGGTCCGGGCAGCTCCGTCCCCAGTTGCGCCAATCGTTCTTCCAAATGTTTATGATACTCGACATAGTTGGTTGTCATGTTTCACCTCACCTCGCACCATCTAATGCAACCACTCGGTGTGATCCACGAGCGCGCCAGCGAGATATGCCTTGACCGCGTCGTCAATGTTAGCGATGTCGGTGACGACGGGGCGGATGCCGGCGGCTTGCATCGAATCGTACGCGCCCGCGCCCATCCCACGCGCGAGCAAGACCTGGCAATCGGCGATTGCGCTTGCCATGCGCGCGTGCCGCGATTGCGCGGCGGGATCAAAGCCGTGCCCGCGCGGGTCTGCGCCTTCCGCGTGCGTTTCGCCGCCGAACTGCGCGTGTCCCATTTTCTCGCGTTGTTCGCGCGCGACGATTTGATCGTTCTGAACGGTCACGACGACGTAGTACGCCGCGCGACCAAAATGCTGACTGATAGTGATGCCATCGTCAGAAACGGCTGCGATTTTCATTTTCGATTCCTCCATCGTTTTTGTATTCACACCGCGCCTTCCACAAACTCGATACGGCTCTCGGCGGGCAAGAACAAGCCCATCTCGACTTCCACCGCTTTGAGAATCGCGGCGGGCACGATGCAACTATTGCGGCAGAGATATTCCGTCGCCAGACGACAGGTGCGCGATTCATTGCGTGGGATGCTCATCTCGCTGGCGACGTCCAACTCGGTCAACTGCTCCGCCAACTTTTGCACGTGCTCGCACGTCGTGTCGAACGTGAGGCGCACGTGGGTCATATCGCTCCGCTGCGCCGCAATCGTCGTTTCTTTCTCGCACACACCCGCGCGCACCCAGACCACTGCCATCGCTCGCCTCCCATGTCATGCCGGCGCCGCGACGTGGAGCGGGGTCACATCCAAGAACGCGTGCACCAGCGCGTCGAGATCGGGCGATTGGAATTTTTCGATCGCGCCCGCGTCGCCGAGCGCGGCGAGTTCGGGCACGATCGGCAGGCGCGCCAGAATCGGCGCATCCGCGATTTCGTCGGCGTGGCTCTTGCCGAAGAGTTCGTGGCGCGTGCCGCAGGTCGGACAGACAAAGCCGCTCATATTCTCGACGACGCCGAGAATCGGCGTGTGCATCTGTTCTGCCATCCGCCGCGCTTTGCGCACGACCATCGCCGCCAACTCTTGCGGCGTCGTCACCAGCACCATCCCATCGAGCGGCAGCGACTGCATCACGGTCAGCGGCGCGTCGGACGTGCCGGGCGGCAAATCCACCAACAAATAATCGAGATCACCCCAGACGACTTCGTTCCAGAATTGCTCGATCACTTTGCTGACGATCGGCCCGCGCCAGATCACGGCTTCGTCTTCGCTGGGCAAGAGCAGGTTGATCGAAATGACCTTGATGCCCAGTTCCGTCTTCGGTGGCAGGATGCCCATCACACTCATACCGGGCGCGCCGTGCAAACCGAAGAGGCGTGGGATGCTCGGTCCCGTCACGTCCGCGTCGAGGATGCCGATGCGATGTCCCGCGCGCGCCAGCGCGACCGCCAGCAGCGCGGCGACCGACGATTTGCCGACGCCGCCCTTGCCGCTCGCAATCGCGATGACGCGCTCGACGTGATTGAAGGGGGCGGCTTGCGGTGTTGGCGGTTCGGCCGGTTGTCCCAACACCGCCGCACGTTCCTGCTCGCTCATCGCGCCGAGCGTGATGATGACGTTCTTGACGCCGTCGAGCGCTTTCACCGCCGCACGCGCATCTTCCGCGATCTGATCGCGCAGCGGGCAATCGGGAATCGTCAGCGCGAGTGTGAATTCGACGGTGCGGTTGTGAATCTTCAGATCGCGCAGCATGCCCAGTTCGATGATGTTGCGACCTAGTTCGGGGTCCATCACGCGCGTCAGCGCTTCTCTGACCTGTTCAGGTGTAACCATTTTGGCTCCTATGACTCTATTTTTTTCGTTCTGCGGTCAACGTCACCGAGTGCTTGAGCAAATCCACTTGGCGAATCGCGCCCTGGATCATTTGGGGTGGCTGTACCAGACTGGTGAGCACGATCCCCTGATCGGTAATTTCCACCTTGATCACGCCCTTCAGCACCCTCTCGCGCTGACCGTTTCGTTCCACGTACACCGTTGCCTCACACATGGTCTTCTCTCCGTTCGGGTGTCTCCGCGTCCTCGTCGACGCGGAGACACCCGCCCGTGCGCGTGCGCCGATGGACGCGCGCGGAGGACAACCGTCGTTTTTACGCTGGCGTCTTTTCTTTTAGCGTCACGTCGTATTTGGCGCGATTCGCTTCCAGTTCGTCCTTGACCTTGCGCAATACCTTCTGCCGTTTGATGAGTTGGCGAATGTAACCGAGCGACGGAAACTCAATTGCATCCTGGGTGCAGGTGGTCGCGCACGTTGTGCAGCCGACCATGCACATCTGCGGCGACGTGACCACCGGCAGTTTCTTGGCATAATCGAAGGAATATACGTTGCGTCCGCACGAGGTCACACACAGCCCGCATCCGATGCAGCGATCGGCGACGACCGTGGGCGCCCACGCAATCTCGGAACGGGAGACGTTGTGCCATTGTGAATTGTTATTGTTGTTACTCATTTTGAGCTCCTGGAATGAATTGTACTTTGAGCGCACTCCATCCAATTTCAGGGGGTGGGCGTTTGATTCCGGGACCGCGTCCGGCTACACATTGACAGCAGTGCATTCGCCGTTTACAACATTTCCGCATCTCGCACCTTGTCCCAACCTTCCGTCGCGCATCAACGCGGGACGGCTGTTTTGCCGCGCGGCGCTTTCGCCTTCGTGTCTGCCAATGCCTTCTCAAAGAATGACATTATCTCCAGCACATTGGGCAGTCGTCCCGCGGCGGTTAGTTTTTCGTTGACGACGAGCGCTGGCGTGCGCAACACGCCGTATTTGCGAAAATCGCTCTCCTCTTGCAGGTGTTCCAGCGTCACCTCGACGTTCTCAAACAGTTCGGGTTTTTGGGAATGAAGGAACTGGACTCCTGCCACTGCCAGCCCTTCGAGGATATAGCAGGTGGCGCAACCGGACCCCAGGATCTTGATGTTCAACATCGTCACACTCTTTCCTTGTTTTTCTTGGCGCAGAATTTGGCGTACTCGCGCAGCAGTCCTGCCGCGTACTCGGCTTCCGCTTTCGGCGGAACGTAATTCTTCGCGGCGACCATCTTCAACAATTCGTCCTGCACCGACGCATCGGGCGTGCGACCCAGCGCAAACAGTTGCTCGAAAATCTGGTTCAGCGCGACCAAGCCGATGGTGCGCCCGTCGCCGAATAAATCCACCTGGACGATTTCCTCACGCTGTCCGCCGCAGCATTGCGATTGACGCCACAGCTCCGGTCCGCGTCCGCTCATCGAAACCTCCTTCGGGCGACTAGGAAGATTGCCCGTACGCCAACAACAAATACGCGCGTTGCAATGCCAACAAAACGAGCGCGGTGGCGAAGATACGGCTCAACGTCAGCGATTTGACCCGCCGCGCCGTGAACATCGCGCCCAACTGCGCCCCAATCACTGCCGTCACGGACGTCAGCGCGAGCATCAACCAGTCGAATTGCGCGGACGCGAGATGCCCCGCGAACGCCGAGAACGACGGTAGCGTGACGATGACGCTGTTCGTCGCCGCGGCGATGCGCGCGGTGTACCCCAGCATCACGAGCGTCGGCATCATCAAGAACCCGGGTCCCACACCGAGAAAGCCCGCGAACACACCAATCGCCGCACTCGCGATGCCACCTTTCACGCGCGTCGTGTCGGCGATGCGGGATGCGCGCGAATCGTCCATTTTCGGCGGAAACGCCATTCGATACGCGAGAAAGATCAACACGCCGACGTAAATCCACCACACGCTGTTCGTTGGGACGAATTGCAGAATCCACACGCCCAGCGGCGCAACAATCGTCGTGATGATGAGAAGTGGCAGTGCGGTGCGCCAGTCCACCATTTTGGCGCGCGCAAACGCGATCGCGCCGCTGATCGCGGTCAAGCCGTTGAGCCACAGACTCCATGGCATAATCACGTGCTTGAGTTCAAAGCCGAACAAGCCCAGCACGGGCGTCGCGATAAAGGCGACCCCTAATCCTAACATCCCTGCGACGAAAGAGAGGATGAAGAGGACGAGAGAGACAATGCCGTAAAGCATCGTGCCTCCTTTCGCGCCTAGTGCCGTTCACGCGGTACCCGCGCGTAACATCCCTGTTGCAAAGACAGGGCAGATCTCATGGATCTCCGCCACGCCCGCCGTGCGGCATAACTCAACCGCACGCGTCGTATAGCATCCAGGGGGCATCCAGATCAGCGCCACGCCGCGCGCGATGCAACTCGGCACGATCTGCTCGGTCACTTGCGGCGCGAGCGCAGTGACGACGACGTCAGGTGTTTCAGGCAGCGCGTCGAGCGACGCGTAGCAGCGATGTCCGTCCACCTCGTCGTATTTCGGGTTGATGGGATAGACGGTGTACTCCTTACGTAGCACCTCGAACACCGCGTGCCCGTACTTGGACGGATCGCGCGAGACGCCCATCACCGCAAACGACTTGCGCGTACGGAGAACATTCAACGCAGCGTCCAGCATTTCTTTATTCCTTTCTTTGAATGCAGTCACGCCGAAAAAGACCGCGCCGCTCGCGCACCGCGCGGTCTGCTCGACGAATCGATTCCCTCTGCGCTATTCACTCGCCGTCGCTGCCGCGAGCGCGGCTTTTGCCGTTTGGGTGCCAAAGAGCCGCCGCTCGAGTTGCATAGCGCTCCACACCAGCGTCAGCATTACCGGCACTTCGATCAGCGGTCCCACCACGGTCGCCAGCGCGACCGTCGGCGAGAACGCGGTGATCGCAATCGCGATCGCGATCTCGAAATCGCGTCCCGTGCTGTTGAACGCGACCGCGACGGCGTCGCGGTAGGGGAACCCCAGCCGCGAGCCGACGATGTAGACGACAAAGAACATTGTCGCGAAGAAAATCGTCATCGGAATCGCCATCTGCACGATCAGCAGCGGCTGGGCGAGAATCAAATCGCCCTTGAGCGCGAACATCACGATCAAGGTGAAAAGCAAGCCCATGATCGAAAGCGCGTTGAGAAATGCCTTGACCGATTCCATCGCCTGCTCGCCGCCGCGCCGCGTCACGAGTTGGCGCGTGATAAATCCAGCCACCAGTGGCAAGCCGAGATACAGGACGACGCTCTCCGCGACCACCCACACGTCGAACTGCACCGCGCCGATGAGCAGCGACGCGTAGACGGGAATGAGAATCATCTGGATGATCGAGTTGAACGCGACGAAGACGAGCGCCATCGGCGTATTGCCTTTGGCGAGGTAGGTGAAGATGATCACCATCGCGATGCACGGCGCGAGACCGTACAGCACCAAGCCGGTGTGCAACTCCTTGTCCGCGACGAAGGTGTTTGCGAGCAAGAGCATCCAGAACGGCGCGATGGCATAGTTGAAAAAGATCACGGTGAGCAGTTGCTTGGGCGAGCGAAACGCCTGCCCGATTTCGTCGAGGCGCACGTTCGTCATCGCCGGATACATCATCAGGAATAAACCGATCGGCACGCCGAGCGAGAGCGTGTTCGGGATGGTGAGGTGAAAGGTCCCCGCGAAGATCGCCTTGATCGCGTCGATCGGCGGCGTCAGCTGAAAGTTGGAGATAGACAGCGCCTTGCCGATCGCGATGCCGACTGCCATACTGAAGATGACGAAGAAGGGCAACAGGCGAAAGTCTTCCAACTTTTGCAAGAGTTTGTTCGCGTTCATCGGATTCCTCTTTTGAAGTCACACGAGCGCGCTCGTGATCCAGGTCGTCACCTCGGCTTCGCTGGGAATGCGTCCGGCGCAAACGAGTTTCTCGTTGACAACGAGCCCGGGCGTGTAGAGCAAGCCGTACTTTCTCCACGCCGCCGGATCGGTCACTTTGGCGATGGTCGCGTCGACGCTGAGCATTGCCACCACTCTTTTAGCGATCGCCTCGACGTTGTCACAGTTGACGCAGCCCGGTCCGAGCACTTTGATCGAAAGCATCGTTCCTCCTGAGGTTTGGATTTATGGACATTGGATCACCCCCTGCGCCCAGAGGCAGCCGCCGCAGGTTGGAAAGGTGTTCCCAAGGCAATCCGCTTCGTTGGTCTGCGAAAGGTCGCAGCCGCCGCAGAAGGTGCAGGGCGAGAAATCAAATGCCTGGACGCGTTCGCGAAAGGCAAGGTGCTCCGGTGTGTTCCACAGATCGTCCAGCTTTCGTTCCTGCACATTGCCAACGATCCAACGTCGCGTGAAACGCGCATAGTCGTTCAGAAAGCTGGCGTGGCTGTGCAGGAGTGGCAGACACGGACTCAGACCGCCGTCCCAGCCGACCGCGCCCGCGCCGCTTTCCACAAAGGGACAGCGATCGTTGGCGCCTCCAAGATTGGCGCCGACCCAGGACATATTCACGTTGCCGCGCATGACTTGATAGAGGGGTTCGCGCGTCGTCTCGTTTCGATCGATCTTGGGCAGACTCAGGTGCGGCACCCAGATCGAACGCAAATAGAAAATATCGCTCAACGCGCGGCGGTACAGCACTTCGTCGCGCAACGCGTCGGTGTACGGCAAGACATTCGTCACGAGAAAGCGCGATGCTCCCACGCTGCGACCGAGCCGCAGCACCGCCGGCAAATCGGCGATATTGCGTTTCATCGCCACGAACGCGATGCCAATCTCTGGCGTGGGGCGATGCGCCGGGACGCGTGCATCTCTAAAGCGCCGGACGTTGTCCAGAACCTGGGGCAACTCCGCGCCGAGTCGCACGTCGGCGTAACTCTCGGGCGTCGCGCCGTCAATCGAAACCCACAGAACGTCCAGCCCCGCGGCGATCAGGTCGCGCGCGAGGTCGGAGGTGAGCCGCGTGCCGTTGGTGACGAGTTCCACCCACGCGCCCAGCGATTTGGCCCGCGCCACCATCTCGACGATTTTCGGATGGAAGAGCGGTTCGCCAAAGCCGCCGAAGAAAACGGCGGGCGGCGGCGCAAACGCGCGCAGCCCTTCGATCACTCGCGCAAAAACCGAATCGGACATCCGACCCAATGGCTCGTCCCAGACGTTGCGGATGCACGTGCGGCAATCCAAATTGCACTGATTGGTCGGCTCGATGTACAACTTGGCGAGTTGCGTTGCCGGGCGGCGCAGCCGCAAGCCGTCTGCCCCCTCTTCCAGCCAGACCTGGACGCCGGGGTGGACGCCATAACGTTGAGCCAATTCGTCCGGCAGGACCAAACGACCCTCGGCGTCTGCGCGGGCGTGCCAGTCCTGTGTCATCTTCACTCCTCGCGATCGATGGTCGGCTCAATCACGACTTCCGATTTGACTGAATTCGCGACGAGCGAATATTTTTGCGCCGACTGGAGCGCGCGGCGCACCCGCGTCTCGTCACAGTCCTTCACGCGGATCTTGGGACGCAGGACGATTTTCGTGAACAATTCCGTGCGGTCGAGTTCGATAATCTTTGTTCCTTCGGCGTCGCATTCGTACGAAACGAGCGGAATCTTGAAGCGTTCGCATGCCCACAGGAACATCATCATCACGCACGTATTCGCCGCCGCGACGAACGCATCTTCGGGCGTCATCACGCCCGCGTGCCCGTGCGCGTCGGGCGGCGCGGAGAAATCCATCTCGGCGCCATTGCCGCAGACGAGATGTCCCCAGTGTTCACCTTTCCAGGAAACCGTCGTATGGTAAGTGTAAGTTTGCATTTTGGTTTTTTCTGTGTTCTCGGTAATCTCTGTGGCGAAAACCTCACGCCGCCTCTTCCAGCATCGCCAGCAATTTCTCGCGCTGGTCCCGGTACGCGTCGGTGAAGAGCGGCGCGCACTGCTCCACTTGGGCTTCGCCCGCCGCCACCTTGAGCGCGAACGTAAAGCAGGTCGGCTGACCGCACGCCTTGCAGTTCGTCGCGGGCAAGAGTTTGTACACGTCCATCGGCTTGAGCCGCTGGCGCATTTCGATGCTCGGCGTGATCTCGGCGCGGCGTTCCCAGGTGCGGTTGACGAGGTCCACGACGCGCTGCATTTCTGTCGCCGCCGCATCCTTGTCTTGCAGGTTGCTGATCGCGATTTCGCGCGGGCGCATCGCGATGGCGTGCCCGCCCATCCGCCACGTCAGGGCGCGCGCGGCGTGGTTGTAGATCGCGCCCTTGAGCGTCGCATTGAGGTACGGCAGCGCGTCGCCAATGTCATCGTCGAGCGCGGCTTTGACGCTCCAGCGTTCCGCGCCCGGTTCGCACGGCGGTGCGAAAACCTCCAGCGTGTAACTGTGCAGCAGCAACTCACGCCTCCCGTTTCTCCCGCGGGGCATTAAACGCGCTGTACGCGCGGACGATCGCATCGCGGTACGCCGATTCGAGTTCGGCGGGAATCGCGTTGTAAATCTTGACCGCGTCGAACACTTCGTCGGGCGATTGGTTGTTCTTTCGAGACTCTTCGAGAATCAACGGCAGCGCGACGACCTCCCGCTCTTTGCCCGCGATCTTCAGACGCATAACCGGAATACCCGAGCCGCAGCTGCACGACGCGGTGACGGCTGCGCTTTCGGCGACCGTGAGGGCAGGAGGTTCGATGACCGGCGCGGGCTGAACCCCCAGAATCTCATCCACGCGCCGCGCGATTTCCTGCGCGAGCGCATCGACCGCGCGCGCGTCCGCCGCGTCGATCTGCCGCCGCGTCTTGGGCGTGTCCAATCCGCGCGCCGCGAGGAATTCGGGGATGACGATGCTCGCGGTCGGCTTGGCGCTGTACTGTTCGGTCGCGCGCGCCGCGCAGCGTTGGTCGCACCCGTCGATCGCGATCGTCGGATAGAATTTCGCGAACGCGCGTTCTTTATCGTTCCCCGCCAGAAAGAGCGGCAGGCAGAGCGTCACCGTATCCTTCGGACGCAAGCGTTCCAGTACTTTCAGCGTGGCTGCGCGTGAAAGCGTGCCTTCGGGCAACTCCTCGCCGCTGCAACTAATGAGACCAACTTTCTTTTTCGGCAAAATAGGCATCGTTATGACTCCGTCTCGCGGAGCGGTCCTCCGTCTTTCGTCAACTCGTCCACCTTCGCCGCGATTTCTTCGGCGAGAAGGCGCGCCATCGTCCGCCCCGCGTCGCCCAGTTCGCTCACCGAGCGCACCTTGAGCTCGCGATGCGCGCGGTACACGTCGTAGACGCGATATTCCGCCGCGGGTTTTCCGCCCGCCGCTTCGACGTTGACCTTGGCGCAGGCGGACGGACAACCGTCAATCGTGATAGTCGGCTGATCGCGCACCTGCGCTTGCGCGTCAGCATCGCCAAGGGTGAGGAGCGAAAGGCACACCGTATCCGTTACACCGGGACGCATCTCTTCGACCAGTTGATGCATCGCCTCGCGCCCCACACTCCCATACGCCTTGCCGATGCCGCTGCACGGCACGATTATTACCCGCTGGCTCATTTCTCGCGCTCCAATTCCGCGCGCGCTTTCATCTGCGGCAAGTACGTTTCCGCGTCGAGCAGCGCATCGTAATCGGCGATGTTCGTCGGCTCGATTTCGACGAGCCAGCCCGCGCCGTACGGATCGCGGTTGACCAGTTCGGGATGCTCAGCCAGCGCGTCATTCACGGCGACGATTTTGCCGGCAAGGGGCGAAGGGACGACCAGGTCCACCTTGATCGTTTCGAGCGCGGCGAGTTCGTCGTTCGCGGCGAGCGTTGTCCCGACCGCTTTCAGATTCACGAATCCGACATCCCCCGATTTCTGCTGAAGGAAATCGGTCAAGCCGATGCGCACGCGATTGCCCGCGCGCCTTGCCCACACGTCCGCGTCGTGGTAACGATCATCGCGCGCGACGCGGAAGACGAATTTATCTACCGTGGTTTCAAGAAACTCCATGCGACTCCTTTCCCAACGTTATTCACGCGCCTGCTTTGACGCGCCGAAAATAAATCATCAGTCTCCGACATTCTATGGACTCCGTTTGATCGCAATCGTGCGAACGCCACGCGTCGGCGATTTACATCTGGGACAGGTACACTTGGACAGCGCCGTCGTTTTTTCTCGCAACGTGCGTTTCTCGCGTTGCTCCAACTCGCCGAGCGAATCCAGGAGCTGGAAAATGCGCGGTTCCGTCACGTGATAAAACACATTGAGTCCGACTTTATGCGTATCCACCAAGCCCGCCGCGCGCAGATAGCTCAGTTGCTGGGAGACGTACGGTTGACGCTCGCCCAGCAGCGCGGTCAGATGACAGACGCACGCATCCACTTCCCGCAGAGCCAGCAAAATACCGAGTCGCGCGGGATGCGCCAGTGCCTTCAAGATTCGCACCCGCTCACGAACCATGTGAGGAGCATGCACGCGCATATCCCATTCAACTTTATGAATATATTTTAGGCGCACCAGGTCAAAAACGTGTCCAAAATGGGTCAAGGTTTCGTGCCGAAATGTGCCGCCGGGGAGATGGTAAACAACTCCCTGGCACTTGCGTTCCCGCCAGGGCAAGTGGGCGTTCCCGTCAGGGCAAGCGGGAACAAGTTGCACGCTTCGCGCAGCCCGACGCCGAGATGCGGGCAAATGGGGATTAGAATCTTGGTCGCACCCCGCACTTCCCTGGCACCGCCCCCAACCTCCATGGCTGGAGGATGGAGGTTGGAGCACCTCCCGCGCACCCCGCGAACGGCGCGGGGCAGGTGGCAGGGTGTCATGTTGATGCACTAGGCGAGCAAATCCAACCCTTCGGCATCGGTGAAATCGCGCTCGCGGAGGATTTGGTGTTTCCACGTAGCGATGTTCGGCACGAGATACGGAAGCAGCCGCAGCGAATAGTACGGCGGCAGGATGGGCAACCCGATCAAATCGCCAATGGTGATCAACATGAACAATCGCTCCATATTAGCGCGCATGCGTGTGGCGTACAGCACCACTTCGTGAGCGATCATGCCGTAGGCTAAATTGCGCGCCGCTCTACCCCAGTCGATCAATTTCTGAGTGATCGTTCCATCCACCGTGCACTCTTTCCGTAAAACGGGGCATCCCGCCGCCCCTCCGACAAAAGGTTTTGGGATGCCCCTGGGTCAATGATGGGCCGCACCTACTCTGCGGGAGCAGGCGCGACTTGGGCTGCTTTGGTCCGATTGTACGCGCGCCAGGCATCGTAACCGATGTACAGCGCCGCGACGACGAGGAAGAGCGCGATGAGAATCATCAGCACCGCGCCACCCACGACGAACTCGCGCCCCGCCTTGCCGAGATTTGGCTGGACGACGGTCGCCCAGAGGTTGTAGGCAGTGACCAGGTTCGCCGCGATGGTCGTCACGTACATGAACAGCATGGGCCAGAACGCGTACGCCGGGTTCTTTTTCTCTGAAACGAGCCAGAGAGTTACCAGCATTAACGCCAGCGCCGCCATCAGTTGATTCGCGCCGCCAAAGAGCTGCCAGAGATAGACGAACGTGCCGCTCAGGACGACGACGATCATGAGCAGACCCGAAATGATCGTGCCAACGTGCATATTCCGTGCGAGAGGCCACGCTTCGCCCAGAGATTCCGCAAAGACCACGCGCATAAAGCGCAGCGCGAGCTGTGTCACCGTGATGACGATGATCACAAAGGCAGCAAACGCCAAGGCGGTACCATACTTGACATCCAAGCCGAAGATGTTGAGAAACCCGCCGACGCCACTGGCGAACGCGCCAGCGCCGGCGCCCTTGCCCGCGACCGAAATCGCGAGCAGCGCGAGGAGCGACAGCAGCATTTCGCTGAACATCGCGCCGCCGCCGACCGGCAGCGCGTCCGTCTCATACTCCAACTGACGCCCTGTGCCAACCGTGGAGACGAGCGCGTGCCAGCCCGAGATCGCGCCGCAGGCAATCGTCACAAAGAGCATGGGCCACAGCGGTTGCAGCGCGCCGCCCTTGCCGGCGTCGAAGGTGGTAAACGTGGGCAAGGTGAAGGTAGCCGCCACGGGCTTGACGAAGACGGCGATCGCTGCGCCCGCAAATCCGCCGATGATCGTGATCGCCATAACCCAAAAGCCGATGTAGTTCACCGGCTGCGCCCAGCGCCAGATCGGCAGCACCGCACCCGCATACGAAAACGCCACGACGAACAAAAGCCAGAAGATGTAACTGATCTTGATCGCCACGTCATTGCCAGTGGTGGGGTCCACGTAGGAGAGGACCGCCCGATTACCATTGAGCGCATCCAGGGCGCTGTTAAACCCTTGCACGGAACCGATGATGGCATCCAGGGGACCGATCAGGATGGCAAGCAGGGTGATGCCAACAACCACGATGGTCGTGACGATCAAATCCATCTTCCAGCGATATAGCATCTGTCCCGCCAACAGACCGGCTAGGGCGAGCACGACGATGCCGAGCGGGATGCTGGGATTGCCGACCAACGTGCCCGCCAAGAGATTGCCGAACGCGCCCACCACCATCAGCAGGTAGAAGAAGATAAAGATCAACAGGATGATACGCGTCTGGGGTGAGACCAGCTTGTGCGCAATGGCAGACAGACTGTCTCCATCTTTGCGAACGGTCATCATCATCGCGCTGTAATCCTGCACCCACCCGATGAACGACACGCCGATGAGCAACCACAGAAGGGAGGGCAGCCATCCCCACA
>Ga0272448_1006316_pt1 | contig 12845 bp, 14 predicted proteins | sample YNPCB0191_FD_202220 | JGI IMG/M metagenome (GOLD analysis project Ga0272448, IMG submission 202220) | Hot spring sediment microbial communities from Yellowstone National Park, WY, United States - YNP-CB-019-1 | ecosystem: Environmental > Aquatic > Thermal springs > Hot (42-90C) > Sediment...
CGCTTCGCATCGTTTCCCTCGTTCCTCCGGATGAAAAAAAGCCGCGCCGGCACACGACCGGCGGCCGGCGACGCCGCCCGCCCTACGACGACCGCGCCGGCCCGCGCGCGGGCGCGTTCATGCGCTCGAGCACCTGCGCCACGGCGCGCCAGTAGAGGTCGTGCTCCTGCTCGAGGATGCGCGCCGACAGCGTCTCTTCGGTGTCGCCCTCGAGCACGGGCACGGCGCGCTGCGCGATGATCGGGCCGGTGTCCACGCCCTCGTCGACGAAGTGCACCGTGCAGCCCGTCACCTTCACGCCGTGCTCAAGCGCCTGCCGCTGCGCGTGCAGTCCCGGGAAGGAAGGCAGCAGCGCGGGATGGATGTTGAGCACCCGGCCGCCGTACACCTTCAGGAACTCGGGCGAGAGGATGCGCATGAAACCGGCGAGCAGGATCAGCGCCGGGTCGTAGGGCTGCAGAGCGGCCAGCAGGCGCCGGTCGTATTCCACGCGCTCGACGCCCTTCGAAGGGATGCAGAGCGCCTCGAGGCCGCGTTCGCGCGCGATCGCCAGCCCGCGCGCTTCGGGAACGTTGCTGATCACGCAGCAGATCTCCGCCCTGAGGTCGCCGCGCAGGATGGCATCGTGCAGCGCGACGAAGTTCGATCCCCTGCCCGACAGCAGGACGGCCAGACGGCGGTTCTCCATAGGATCCTCACTCGTCTAGGTAGCGCACGGCGCGCGCGCCGGGCACGATCTCGCCGATCTCGTACACCGGTTCGCCGCGCGCCTCGAGGCGCGCACGCACGGCGGCCGCATCCTCCGGCGCGGCCACCAGGATCATGCCGATCCCCATGTTGAAGGTGCGGTACATTTCCGCCTCGGCCACCCGGCCCCGCCGCCGGATGAATTCGAAGACCGGCGGCACCGGCCAGCTGCCCGGGCGCACCGTCGCGCCCGTGCCCGGGGGCAGGATGCGCGGCAGGTTCCCCGTGATGCCCCCTCCGGTAATGTGAGCCATGCCCTTGAGGATGCCGCCGTCCAGCAAGGGCTCGATCAGGGGCAGGTAGTTGCGGTGCGGCGCCAGCAGGACCTCGGCGACCGACGCCCCCAGCTCGTCGATCACGTCCGCCGGCCGGCAGCGCAGCACTTCGAAGAAGAGCCGGCGCGCCAGCGAAAAGCCGTTGGTGTGCAGCCCCAGGGAGCGCAGGCCCAGCAGGCGGTCCCCGGGCCGGATGCGCGAGCCGTCGATGAGCCGTTCCCTCTCGACCACGCCGACGATGAAACCCGCCAGGTCGTATTCGCCGGGAGCATAGAAGCCGGGCATCTCGGCGGTCTCGCCTCCGATCAGGGCGCAGCCCGTCTCGCGGCAGCCGCGCGCCACACCCGCCACCACCTGTTCCACCGTGCCCGGATCGAGCCTGCCGCAGGCGAGATAGTCGAGGAAGAAGAGCGGCCGCGCTCCCTGGACCAGCACATCGGCCACGCAGTGGGCGACCAGGTCGCAGCCCACCGTGTCGTGGACCCCCGTCATGAAGGCGATCTTGAGCTTGGTCCCGACGCCGTCGCAGCTGGCGACCAGCAGCGGATCGCGGTAGCGCGCCACATCCGGGCGGAAGAGCGCGCCGAAGCTCCCGATGTCCGCGAGCACGCCCGCCGTGAAGGTGCTGCGCGCCAGCAGCCGGATGCGCTCCTTGGCGCGCTCCGCCGCGTCGATGTCCACCCCCGCGTCCGCATAGCTCATGCCGCGCGACTCGCGCTCGTCCATGCCCTCGCTCCGCAGGCCGGCTTCAGGCGGAAGCCGGGGGCTGCGCCTCCTTGGCCCCGAACAGTTCCTTCTGCTCCCTCTCCCTTTCCACCTCCGTCGGGTAACGGTCGGTGAAGCACGCCGAACAGAAGCGCTCGCCGTTGCCGATCGCCTCCATCATCGACGCCAGGCTGAGATAGCCGAGCGTGTCGGCGCCGATGAACTTGCGGATCTCCTCGACCGACTTCGTCGAGGCGATCAGTTCGCGCCGCGTGGGCGTGTCGATGCCGTAATAGCACGGCCCGATGATGGGGGGCGAGGTGATGCGCACGTGGATCTCCGCCGCGCCCGCGCCGCGCACGATGTGCACGATCTTCCTGCTCGTCGTCCCGCGCACGATCGAATCGTCCACCAGCACCACGCGCTTCCCCTTGAGGATCTCGCGCACCGGATTCAGCTTGACCTTGACGCCGAAATTGCGGATCGACTGGCGCGGCTCGATGAACGTCCGGCCCACGTAATGGTTGCGGATCAGGCCGAATTCCAGGGGAATGCCGCTCTCCTGGGAGTACCCCAGTGCGGCGTAGACCCCCGAATCGGGCACCGGGACCACGACATCGGCTTCCACGGCGTGCTCGCGCGCCAGATGGACGCCCAGCATGCGCCGGCTGCGATTCACCGACTGGCCGAAGACGAAGCTGTCGGGCCGGCTGAAGTAGACATGCTCGAAGACGCACTGCGCGGGCTTTTCCCGCGGCAGGGGGAACTGCGAATCCAGGGTTTCCTCCTCGACCAGGACGACCTCGCCCGGCTCGACGTCGCGCACGTACTCGGCATCGATGAGATCGAAGGCGCAGGTCTCGGAAGCGAAGACCCAGCGCCCGTCCACGCGGCCGATGCACAAGGGGCGGAAGCCGTGGGGGTCGCGCGCCGCGATCAGGAACTGGGGCGTCAGGATCAGCAGCGAATAGGCGCCGCGCACGGCGCGCAGGGCGTCGATGAAGGCATCCAGGATCGTGCGCCGCTTCGAGCGGCACAGCAGGTGGAGGATGACCTCGCTGTCCGTGGTCGAATGGAAGATGGCGCCGCCGCGCTCGAGCTCGCGGCGCAGCCTGGACGCGTTGACCAGGTTGCCGTTGTGCGCCAGGGCGATCGGGCCGCGCCAGCCGCCGATCAGGATCGGCTGGGCATTGGCGGCGGCGCTTTCCCCCGAGGTCGAGTAGCGGACATGGCCGATCGCCGACTGGCCGGCGAGCTGGTTCAGCTGCGGCAGGGCGAAAACGTCCGCCACGTGGCCCATCCCCTTCTGCACGTACAGCCGGGAGCCGTCCGAGCTGACGATCCCGGCCGACTCCTGCCCCCGGTGCTGCAGCGCATACAGGCCCAGGTAGGTCAGGCGCGCCGCTTCGCCGTGGGCGCAGATTCCGAAAAGGCCGCACTCTTCCTTGAGCTTATCCCAGGGTATCATCGCCGCACCCCGCACTCACCAATACCATCTTCGACGCCCGTTTTCCAGAGCCGCCCGGCTCCGGACGCGCGCATTATACCGGAGGCGCATGCCGGACGACAGCGCGGCGCACGCACCAATGCCGTGGTCATTCCGCGCCGCTTTTGTGCTATGTTTAGATTCTCCGGTATGCGTACGGCGAGTCTCGCTCCATGATAGGCCAACTGCGCGGGCAACTGCTGCTGAAAAAGCCGAATTTCGTCCTGCTCGACGTCCAGGGCGTGGGATACGAAGTGCACATTCCCCTGACGACGTTCTACGACCTCCCCGCCGAGGGGAACGAGATCGTGCTCCGGATCCACACCCACGTGCGCGAGGATGCGCTCACCCTCTTCGGTTTCGTGACCCAGCGCGAAAAGGACTTCTTCCAGCGGCTGCTTTCCGTCAACGGCGTCGGGCCGCGGCTCGCGATCGCCATCCTTTCGGGGGCGCGGGTCGAGGAGCTCGCCCAGGCGATCGCCGCCGGCGACCTGGCGCGCCTGACCGCCATTCCGGGCGTCGGGCGCAAGACCGCCGAGCGCGTGGTTCTGGAGCTCAAGCCGCACGTGAAGCCCTTCCTGGCGCCGCAGGAGGCCGCCGGCACGCGCGAAGCGCCGCAGGCCGGCGCCCTGGAGGACGATGTGATCTCGGCGCTCGTCAACCTCGGATACCCGAGAAACGCCGCCGAAAAGGCGCTCTCGGGCACGCTCGCCGCCGGCGACTGCGGCCGCAGCTTCGAAGATCTGCTGCGCGCCGCTCTGCGCCGGCTGTCGGGACGTTGAAGGAGCAGCGGGTAGCATTCCATGGCGGAACGTCAGCGATCATCCCACCTGCTGAGCCCGGCGCCCCGGGCCGAGGAGCGCTCCTACGAGCTCAGCCTGCGGCCGCGCACGCTGCGCCAGTATATCGGGCAGACGAAGGTCAAGGAGAACATCGAGATCAGCATCCGCGCCGCCCTGCAGCGCCGCGAGGCGCTCGACCACGTGCTGCTCTACGGGCCGCCGGGCCTGGGCAAGACCACCCTGGCCGCGATCATCGCCAACGAAATGAACGTCGATCTGCGCACCACCAGCGGCCCGGCGATCGAGAAGCGCGGCGACCTCGCCGGCATCCTCACGAACCTGAAGGCGAACGACGTCCTGTTCATCGACGAGATCCACCGCCTGCACCCCGCCATCGAGGAGATCCTCTACCCGGCGATGGAGGACTTCTACATCGACATCATGATCGGCGAAGGGCCCGCGGCACGCAGCGTCAAAATGACGCTGCCGCGCTTCACCCTGGTGGGCGCCACCACGCGCGCGGGCCTGCTGACCGCACCCCTGCGCGCGCGCTTCGGCATCATCCACCGCCTGGAGTTCTACTCCCCCGAGGAGCTCGCGATCATCGTGCGCCAGTCGGCGGCGCTCCTGGGCGCCGAGATCGACGAGGAGGGCGCGCGCGAACTGGCGGCGCGCAGCCGGGGCACGCCGCGCATATCCAACCGGCTGCTGCGGCGCGTGCGCGACTACGCCGAGGTCAAGGCCGACGGGCGCATCACGCGCGACGTGGCCATGGACGCCCTGGCGCTGATGGACGTCGACACCTTCGGCTTCGACGAGATCGACCGCAAGCTGATGCTCGCCATCATCGAAAAGTACAACGGCGGCCCCGTGGGGATCGGGGCCATCGCCGCGGCCATCAGCGAGGACGAAGAGACCATCGAGGACATCTACGAACCCTACCTCATCCAGGTCGGCTTCCTCGAGCGCACGCCGCGCGGCCGCGTCGCCACGCGGCGCGCCTTCGAGCACTTCCGGATCCAGCCGCCGCGCAATCAGAGGACCCTGTTTTAGCCGCCGGCGCGCGCCCGAGGCGGCGCTTGATTCGCGCCGGGGGAAGCCCTACCATTCTTGCGCTCAGGGAGCGGAAACCGTGGCGAAGGTGGGCTTCATCAGTCTCGGCTGCCCCAAGAACCTGGTCGACAGCGAGGTCATGATCGGCATTCTGCGGCAGGAGGGCCATACGCTCACGGCCGACCCGCGGCAGGCCGACGTGATCGTCGTCAACACCTGCAGTTTCGTCCGCGACGCCACGCAGGAATCGATCGATGCCGTCCTCGAGGCGGCGCGCTTCAAGGATTCCGGCCGCTGCCGCCGCCTGATCGTCGCCGGCTGCCTCGCCGAGCGCTATCCCCGGGAAATCCGCCGCGATCTGGCCGAGGTCGACGCCGTACTCGGGACCAACCAGATCGCGCAGATCGCGCGCGCGGTCGCCGGCGAGCCCGTGCCGCTTCCCGGCACCTGCGGGCGCGGCAACGGGGATCTTTATCTGTACGACCACACCACCCCGCGCGCGCGCATCACCCCGCGTCACCGCGCCTACGTGAAGATCGCCGAGGGGTGCGACCATGCCTGCTCGTTCTGCATCATCCCGAAAATCCGCGGGCGGTTCCGCAGCCGCCCCATCCCCTCCCTGATGCACGAGGCGCGCCGGCTGGCCGCCGAGGGGGCGCGCGAACTCGTGCTGGTATCGCAGGACACGACGAGCTACGGCGCCGACCTCGGCCTCGAGGACGGCCTGGCCCGGCTGCTCGAAGCCCTCTCCGGGGTGGGAGGCGTCCGCTGGATCCGGGTCCTGTACATGCACCCGCACCGCATCGGCGACCGGCTGCTCGATGTCATGGCCGGCAACGAAAAGATATGCCGCTACGTCGACATGCCGTTGCAGCATGTGAGCCGGCATGTCCTCAGGGCGATGAAGCGCGGCGGCAGCCGATCCATGTACGCGCGCCTGATCGAGCGCATCCGTGCGCGCGTGCCCGAGGTGACGCTGCGCACCACGATGATGGTGGGCTTTCCCGGAGAGACCGAAGAGGACTTCCGCGAGCTGATGGCGTTCTGCCGCGAGATCGAGTTCGACCGCCTGGGCGTCTTCGAGTACTCGGACGAGGAGGGGACCGCCGCGCGCGACCTGCGCGCCAAGGTGGCGGCGCGCACGGCGGCGCGCCGCAAGCGGGAACTCATGCGGCAGCAGGCCGCCATCGCCGCGCGCAGGAACCGCGCGCTCGTCGGCCGCGAATTGCCGGTGCTGATCGAAGGCCCGTCCGAAGAAAGCGCGCTGCTGGTTGCCGGACGGCTGGAGTCCCAGGCGCCGGAGATCGACGGCGTCTGCCTGATCAACGACTCCGCCGCCGGACCGCTCGCGCCCGGCGAGTTCCGCACGGTGCGCATCACGCGCGCGCTCGGGCACGATCTCCTCGGCACGGTCGTGCGCTGAGCCGAGGCGCCCGGGGCGCGCAGGAGCCGGAGGCCATGAAACTGAAGTGTCCGAGGTGCGGCACGGAAACCGCTTACGAAGGGAACCCTTCCCGCCCCTTCTGCAGCGAGCGCTGCCGGCTGATCGACCTCGGCAGGTGGATCGCGGAAGATTACCGCATTCCGGTGCGGAGCAGCGACGAACAGGAGGAGGAGCCGCCCGCCGCCGAGCGCGAGGAACCATGAAAAGAGCGGCACTGCTCCTGGCCACCGGATGCTACGCGGGCATGATACCCGGGGCGCCGGGCACGTACGCCTCGCTGTTGTGCACGCTCGCCTTTTTCCTCGTCTTTTCGCTCCGGCACCGGATCGAACCGGCGCTGCACCTGAGCGCCGTCTGCCTGATCGCCGCGCTCGGCGCGCTGGCGGCCGCCGAGGTCAGCCGCCAGCGCGCCGAGGAGGATCCGCACATCGTGGTGATCGACGAAATCGCGGGCCAGTTGACCGCCTTTCTCTTTTTGCCGGTGACCCCCTTCAATCTGGCGGCGGGATTCCTCCTCTTCCGCCTGTTCGACATCTGGAAGCCGTTTCCCATACGCCGCCTCGAAGGGCTGAAAAACGGCGTCGGGATCATGGCCGACGACCTGGTGGCGGGAATCTACGCCGACGCGGTCCTCCAGGCGGTCCACGCATGGCTGCCGTACCCTTGGTGAACGTACCCGCAGGCGAAGCGGCCGCCTGCGCCTACGACGGAGAAGACGCCGCACGCACGGGGAATCGCGTATGAAAGCCGAGATCATCGCGGTCGGGTCGGAACTGCTGACGCCGGATCACAGCGACACCAATTCCCTCTGGATCACGCAGAAGCTCAACGAGGCGGGGTTCCAGGTGCACGGCAAGACGGTGGTGGGCGACGACGCGGAGGCCATCGCCGACCGGCTGCGCTTCGCTCTGGCGCGCGCGCAGCTGGTGATCGTCGGCGGCGGCCTGGGCCCGACCGAGGACGACGTTACGCGCCCGGGGGTGGCGCGAGCGCTCGGGCGGCGCCTGGTCCGCGACACGGCGCTGCTCGAGGAATTGCGCGCCCGCTTCACGCGCCGGGGCTATCCCTGGGGCGCGCCCCAGGAGCGCCAGGCCGACCTCGTCGAAGGCGCCGAGGTGCTGCCCAATGCCGTGGGCAGCGCTCCGGGCATGTGGCTCGAGGAGCACGGCGTTCATGTCGCGCTCCTCCCCGGCCCGCCCGCCGAGCTCGTGCCCATGTTCGAGAGCGAGGTCATGCCGCGCCTGCAGCGCCTGGGCAGGGGGAGGCGCCTGGCGCGCAAATCGATCCGCATCGCCGGCATGACGGAATCCCAGGTCGACGGCTGCCTCGCGCCCATCTACCGACAGTATCCGCAGATCCAAACGACGATCCTGGCGGCAGCGAGCCACATCGGCGTGCGCCTGCAACAATGGCTGGCGCCGGGCGAGCCGCCCGCCGCCCTGGAGGAGCTCGCGGGCAAGATCCATGCCGCGCTCGGCAGCGCCGTCTTCACGGAAGACGACGAGCCCCTCGAGGAGGTCGTCGGGCGCATGCTCAGAGAATCGCGCCGCACGCTGGCGGTGGCGGAATCGTGCACCGCCGGCCTGCTCGGCGGCTGCGTCACGAGGGTTCCCGGCAGTTCGGACTACTTCCTCGGAGGCATTCTCTGCTACAGCAACGACGCCAAGATCCGGCTGTGCGGCGTCCCGGAAGAGCTGCTGCGCGCCCACGGAGCCGTGAGTGCCGAGGTCGCCGAGGCGCTCGCGCGCGGGGTGCGCGCGGCGCTCGGCAGCGCGATCGGCCTGGCGATCACCGGCATCGCCGGCCCGGGCGGCGCCACCGCCGAGAAGCCGGTCGGGCTGGTCTATGTCGGCTATGCCGACGGTGCGCACACGAGCCACCAGCGGCGCATCTTTTCCGGGGCGCGGAACACGGTGCGCGAACGCAGCGTCTATCTGGCCCTCGCGTTTCTGCGCAGCCGGCTCCTGGCCGCAGAGGAGGCGCCATCGTGAGGACATTCGTCGCGGTTCCCCTCGAAGCCGGCGCGCGCAGCATGCTCGAGCTTCTGCAGCGGCAGCTGCGCGCCGCCGGCGCCGACGTCCGCTGGACCGCCGTGGAATCGATTCACCTGACGTTGAAGTTCCTGGGCGAAGTCGACCCGGAGCTGGTGCCCAGGCTGGCGGAAATGCTGCGCCGCGCGTGCGCCCGGCAGGCGTGCTTCGCTCTCGATCTGGGAGGCCTCGGCGCCTTCCCGGGCACCAAGAGCCCCAGGGTGGTCTGGTGCGGCATCCAGGGCGATCTCGAGCAGCTGCGCGCACTCCAGCGCAGGGTCGAGGAAACATGCCTGGCGCTGGGCTTCCCGGCCGAGCAACGCGAGTTCCGCCCGCACCTGACGCTCGGCCGGGTGCGCGGTCCCAGGAATTTGCAGCGCCTGAGCGAGTGTATTAGAATCGGCTCGGAGTTGAGGTCACGGCTGCCGGTCGACAAGTTCCATGTCTACCGGAGCACGCTCACGCCGCACGGGGCCGTTTACCAGGTCCTGGAAACGGTGGAGTTGCAAGCCTAGATACGGGTGAGGAGCGACGTGTATCCGGTTCTGATTGCGGCCTATCTGCTCGGATCCATCCCGTTCGGCTACATCTTCGTCAAGCTGGCGACCGGCATGGATATCCGCAAGGCAGGCAGCGGCAACATCGGTGCCACCAACGTCTTCCGCAAAAGCAAGGCCATCGGGGTGTGCACGCTGCTGGCCGATGCCGGCAAAGGGTACCTGGCCGTGGTGCTGGCGGGCCGGCTCACCGGAGACCCGCGCTGGCAGGCGGCGGCCGCCGTGGCCGCGATCGCGGGCCACGTGTTCCCGGTGTGGCTGCGCTTCAGGGGAGGCAAGGGCGTGGCCACGGGCTGCGGCGCTTATCTGGCGCTCGCGCCCGCGGCGGTCGGAACCACGCTGGTCGTGTTCGCCCTCACCGCCTCCCTGACGCGCTACGTATCGCTGGCCTCGATCCTGGCCACGGCGGCTTTCCCCTTGTGGGCCTATCTCTACCGCGAACCTTCCGCCGTGCTGGTGGCGGCGCTGGCCGGTTCGTGCCTGATCATCGCGAAACATCACGAAAACATACGGCGGCTGCTCTCGGGCACCGAGAACAAGTTTGCGCTCGGGGGCGGGCCGTGAGCCGGACCCGGTCCATGGAGGCGCCCAATGCCGATCAGTAAGGAGCTTCTCGAGATTCTGGCATGCCCGCTGTGCAAGGAGGAGGTCAAGCTCACGCCGGACGGCAACGGGCTCAAGTGCGTCCGCTGCCGCCGCGTGTACCCGATCCGCGACGACATCCCCGTCATGCTGATCGACGAGGCCAGAATCGAAGAGGACTGAGACCTCATTGCGAGACGACAATCCGAGGTGCGCGCCGCCCCCCGGGCGGCAGGAAGCGGATCCGGCGGCCGAACGGCTGCGGCGCGAACTGAGCTCCATCCCGCGGCTGCTCCTGATACGCCTCAGGTCGCTGGGCGATTCGATCCTGTCGCTGCCGCTCGTCCAGGCACTGCACGAATGGCGGCCGGACCTGCGCATGGACGTGCTGATCGAATCCGCGTTCGCGCCCGTGTTCGAAAACCATCCGGCGGTCGCGGAAGTTCTCGTCGTGAAATCCGGGGCCGCGGGCGAGGGCCGCTCGCGGGCGGGCACCGCCCTGGAGTTGCGCCGGCGGCGATACCCCGCCGTCATGAACCTGCACGGCGGAACGACCTCCCTATGGTTCACGCTCGCCGGCGGCTCGCCGGTGCGCATCGGGCAGGAGGGTTTCCGCGGAGCGCGCTGCTACAACCGGCGGATTCCGCCGTCCTGCCGGATATGGCAAAGCCGGGAGATTCACACGGTGGAGCACCAGTTGACGCTCATGCTCTGGCTGGGACTGCCCGTACCCGAGCGCCCGCGCCCCCGGCTCCATGTCGACGCCCAAGCCCGGGAAAGGATCCGGCGGCGCCTGGTTGCGCTCGGGGTCGCTCCCGGCACGTTCGTCCTCGTCCACCCCACCGCCACGCTGCCCACGAAGCAGTGGCCGGAAGACCGCTTCGCCGCGCTGGCCGACCGCCTCGACGAGGCGCACAAGCGAACCGTCGTCTTTGTCGCCGCCCCCTGGGAAGCCGGGGTCCTGGAAGCCATCGCGCGGCAGGCGCGCCGCCGGCATTGCTATCTCTCCGATCTTGCCTTGCGGGATCTTTTCGCCCTGATCGAGATCTGCCGCCTGTACGTCGGCAACGACAGCGGCCCGCTGCATGCCGCTGCGGCGCTCGGCCGGCCCGTCGTCGCCGTCTGGGGCTCCAGCGATCACCGCGCGTGGCATCCCTGGGACACACCCTACGAGAGCGTCCGTTCCGACCTGCCCTGCATGCCTTGCCCTGGATACTCCTGCGCGGCCTTCGACCGGCCCCGTTGCATCCAGGACATACCGGTGGAGCGTGTGGCCGAGGCTTGTGCGCGCATGCTCGCCGCAAGCGAGGGCGGCGTTCCCTTCGGGCCATGACGGAGATGGACCGCCGCGGGCACCAAGAATCCCGGTACGGCCGACCTTCCGCCGCGGCTTCGAACGCCCGCGGCTTCTTCGAAAACCGCTCCGTTAGAGCTGCTCTCTTTTCTACCAGCTTTTTCATTGATTGTAATATGGTCATGAAGATATGATCGGGAGCGAATGCCGGCTCGGCGCCCCGAATCCGGTCGGGGTGCCGTTTCGCTGTTTTCGATGCCGGATCGACAACCGGACAAGTCCATTTGGAGGAATCGGCAACTCTATGAGCGACCTTCCACAAGCGCGAAAGTCGACGATCCCGCGCCGGATCGCAATGCTGGCCGTCCTGGCCTTGGGCGTGCCGGCTGCGTCCGCCTCGCAGGCTCGCGATCCGATGCCGGCACAGGCGGCGGGGAGCAAGGCCTGCGCCGATTGCCACCAGCAGGAGGCGGAACTTTTCGTGCGCTCGGTGCACGCGCGGCTGGCTTCCCGCGAACTGCAAGGCCTGCCGGCAGGCTGCGAGGCCTGCCATGGGCCGGGCGGCAAACATGTCGGCACGGCCGAAGCCGCCGACATCTTCAATTTCAAGGACGTACCTCGGGGCGAGGCCGAACGCAGGTGCCTGGCCTGCCATCAGGACGGCATCGCCTACGCCTGGATGCAGGGGGAGCATGCCTTGAACGGCGTCTCCTGCGTCCAGTGCCACAAGATTCACCAGGAACGCCCTGCGGTGCCTGCCGATCGCGGTCTGATCGAGAAGCCGGTGCTTGCGACCTCACGATCGCTCCAGCCACCGCGCCCGGCCAGTCTGCGGAAGGAAGAAACGGCTCTGTGCCGCGAATGCCATCCGAGCGTGGTTTCGCGCATGATGCTGCCTTCCCGGCACCCCGTGCGCGAGGGGAAGATGTCCTGCAGTTCGTGCCACAACGTGCACGGCACCGAGGTGGCGGGCCTGAAGTCCGACGAGCGCCGCAACGATCTTTGCCTCGGCTGCCATGCGTCCAAGCAGGGCCCGTTCGTCTTCGATCACCAGCCGGTGTCGGAAGACTGCGGCTCCTGCCACGTCCCCCACGGCTCCGTCAACAACAACCTGCTCAAGCAGAACGAGCCGTTCTTGTGCCTGCAGTGCCACGAGGCGCATTTCCACATCGGGCGTTCGGGCGCGACCGTGCCCGTGATGCTGCCTTCGGGCGGCAGCCAGAATCCTTTCGGCGAATCCGGCTGGCGGCGCGCATTCGGCACCAAGTGCACGCAGTGCCATGTTTCCATTCACGGCTCCGACCTGCCGGGGCAGTCCGTCCCGGGCCGCGGCAAGTCGCTGATCCGATAGCTGCAAGGAGGAAAGAGAATGCCGTGCCAATCGATTGTTCGGATGACGAGGATCCCGGTTCTGCTCCTTGCCGCTGCGCTGGCCCACGCGCAGGAGCCGCCCGCAGGGGAGAAGGACCGGCAGCCGGGAGCCGGCGTCCCGCAGCTGCAGGTCCTTCCATACGGCGGCGGCTACCTCGGCGCCGGGGCAGCCTTCAGCAATACCACGGGCAACCCGGACAGGCTGGCCGAATACGAATCCTTGCGCCAGGGAACCCGCGCCACCGGCCGTTTTTCCGCCTGGGGATACGCCGCCGGCACCGCGTACGACATCGAGTCCCGGCAGGGAGTGGATCCCAACGACCGCCTGGTGGCAATTCGCGCGGACTTCGCGCGCTACTGGGTCAGTGAATTCCGTTACTCCCGCCTGTTGCACCGCCTGGAAAACGACCCTCTGACCAATCTGGACACCGCCAAGGGAACCGTGGTCGTGCGCCACGACAACTACGACCGCGGCATCCGCTATTGTCCGTATTACCAGGACATGGAATGGAGCAACCG
>Ga0272448_1006317_pt1 | contig 12843 bp, 7 predicted proteins | sample YNPCB0191_FD_202220 | JGI IMG/M metagenome (GOLD analysis project Ga0272448, IMG submission 202220) | Hot spring sediment microbial communities from Yellowstone National Park, WY, United States - YNP-CB-019-1 | ecosystem: Environmental > Aquatic > Thermal springs > Hot (42-90C) > Sediment...
GTCGTGCTGCCGGGCGAATTACGCGAGTTCCCCGAAGCGATTCCGCCGGGCGCAAAGCCGGGCTTTGCCTATCGCGGCACCAAGGGCTGGTTGTGGAAGCCTGAGCAGTATCTCGCCGAGATACCGGTTCTCGCAAAGTATAAGGGCAACTTTTTGATGAATTGCTACGGCAGCATTTGCGATTTAGAGCACTACGTGTGGGGCGACCCCGAGGTCAATCGGTGGTGGGAGGACCTGCCCGCCTCCAAGAAGGCGGCCTACGAGAAGATCGTGCGCGAATGCGAAAAGCACGGCATCGCGTTCTGCTTCAGTATGAACCCTAACCTGTGCAGCAAGCGCCCGCTGGACTATTCGTCGGACGCCGACATTGACGCTCTTTGGAAGCACTACTCCTGGATGCAGGGGCTGGGGGTGAAATGGTTCAACATCTCGCTCGATGACATCAGCCAGGGTATTAACGCGTCCGGCCAGGCGCGAGTGGTCAACGAGATTTACCGCAGACTTAAGTCGCGCGACGCTGATGCGAGGATGATCTTCACACCGACGCGCTATTGGGGCGACGGCACGGACTCGGACTCGAAACCGTATCTCGAGACGCTTGCGCGGGAGCTGGACAAGGATGTGTATCTGTTCTGGACGGGCGACAGCGTGGTGGGCAACATATCGCGCGAGGCGGCGGAGTCGTACCGGCGCATCTCCGGTCACCGGCTGTTTCTGTGGGACAACTATCCAGTCAACGACGCGCATCCGACCATGCACCTCGGCCCCCTCATCAACCGCGCCCCCGACCTCTGCGACGTGATCGACGGCTACATGGGCAATGCGATGCACGTTCAAAACGAGGCGAATAGAATACCTCTGCTGACGTGCCTGGACTACGCGTATAACCCGGCGGCCTATGACCCGATGCGATCCATCGCCCAGGCGATCGCGCATCTTGAGAGCAGGCCGGATGCTCGTAGGGCGTTGGCGGACCTTGTGGAGGCATATCCGGGGTTCGTGATTTGCGGCGTGCCCCGCACGGGACTGAACCCCGTGCGCGAACGGTTTGCGAGAATCGCGATGATGCCGCAGGCGCATTTCGTCATCAAGGCATATATCGGCGCGCTCGAGGACCTCTCCGCGCGGCTCGCGAAGGCGTTTCCCAAGAGCTTCGTTGCCGAACGCAAGACGCTCGACGACGATATCGCCTACGTGCGCAAGATGGCCGAGGAGCGGTACGGCAGATAGCTGGGTGCGGGGTTCGAAGCATCGGGCATTGCATAGTTGAACTGGCAGATGAGTGCAGGGCCGGCCCAGCGGGTCCGGAGCGTCCGCCCCGGGGAGGGCTTACGCTGGCAGGCGAAACCGCGACGGCAGCGTGCATGCGAAACTGGTCCCGAACTTATCGTCCGGGACCAGCGTGCGTTCTTACGCGCCTTATCCTGTGCCTGCTACTTCTTTTTCGGGGCAGGTTTTGCGGCCGGTTTGGCGGCAGGCTTTGCTGCCGGCTTGACCGCAGTGGTCTTGCCCGCGGCCTTCTTCTCAAGCGCCGCAAAGAACTCGTTCCAGCGCTTGGCGCGCGCGACGGAGCGAGGATCGTTCTTATCGACCTTGACGTAGAAGGGATTGAAGTCCTTCATCGCGTTGGGGTCGAAGCGAGGTCGATTGCCCTGGCCTCCTCCGGGCCCGCCCGGCCCTCCGGGTCCACCCGGCCCGCCGAAGCCCGCTCCCGGCCTGCGCTCCGGGGGCTTTATCTTGGCCATCGCGTTGAGCTGATCGACCGTGAAAATCTTCTTGAGGTCCTTGAGGGACTGCTTCGACTGTTCCTCGGTCAGCTTGGGCTTGGTCCGCAGCGGCTTGAGCACGGCCAGCACGCTCTTTGCCTGCGCGGCCGTCAGCGCATACTTGGGGTCCTTGTCGATGATCCCGATGTGGTGCACCATCTGCATCAACTGGAAAGTGTACTTGTGCTGCTCGCGGAATTTGGATGCCTGGTCTCCCTGGGGGCCCTGCGCGGACGCCGCGCAGGCCAGCACTACTGTTAGTGCGATCGACACCGTCAGCGTTCGTTTCATTGTGCTTCCTCCTCGAACCGTATATTAGGTTTGACGATTTCCCGGGCTTCCCGCTACACCCGGATGCCGAGATTCCTCGCTGCGCTTAGAATGACAGCTCTGTTACTCGTATCTCAGTGCCTCGATGGGATCGAGCATGGCGGCCTGTCGGGCCGGATAGAGTCCGAAAAAGACACCGACAATGGCTGCGAAGGTAAACGAAAGCAGCACCGACTGCGTCGAAACCGTCACGTTCCAGCCGGTCAGCTTCCCTACAATCGCGGACCCCAGCATCCCGAACGCGATGCCGGCCAATCCGCCCAACAGCGAGAGCACCAGCGATTCTATTAGAAACTGAAGCATGATATCCTGCCTGCGCGCGCCCATAGCCTTGCGGATGCCGATCTCGCGCGTGCGCTCGGTTACCGAAACGAGCATTATGTTCATGATGCCTATGCCGCCAACCAGCAGGGAAACGCTCGCGATCCCGCCGAGCAACATCGTGAACACGCCGCTGGTCTCGTTGGCCATCTGTATGAACTCGGCCTGGTTCATGATCCTGAAATCATCCTCGTCGCTTGAGGGAATCTTGTGCCGCTCGCGGAGCAGCGCGGCGACCTCGTTGGTGGCCTGGTCCATGAGCGCGGCGGATTTGACCTGCACGCTTATGCCGCGGATGTTCGTGATGCCGAGCACACGGCGCATGGCGGTCGAGATCGGGATGAATATCTGGTCGTCGGGATCCATAAAGCCGCTGCCGGAACCCTTGGGAGCCATCATACCAAGGACCTTGAACTTGCTGCCGGCTATGCGGATCGATTTGCCCACCGGCGAGGCGCCCCCGAAAAGGTTCTGCGCCGTAGTTGGACCGATGGCGCACACCCTCTTCGCTCCTTTGACGTCTTGCTTGCTGAAGAACTTGCCCTCCGCCACGCTATAGTCGCGAATGTGGAGGTATTCGGGCGTGGTGCCGAAGATTGCGGTACTGGTGTTCTGGTTGCCGTACTTGACCTGCGTATTGCCCCTTACCTCCGGAGCGGTCGCCGAAACGGATGGGCATTTCTCGGCGATCGCCTCGCAGTCGTCGAGAGTCAGCGTCGTGGAGCTGCCGAAGCCCATGCGAACCGCTCCCTGCCGCGACTGGCCCGCCATCACCATCAACGTGTTCGTGCCCATCTGCTGGATTCGCTGCATCGTCTGCTCGCGGGCGCCCGTCGCGATTGCGAGCATCGCGATCACCGCCCCGACGCCGATAATGACCCCGAGCATCGTAAGCGCAGCGCGCATCTTGTTTGCCGACAAGCCCTCGAACGCGACCTCTATGCTCTCGCGCAGGTTCATTGTTCGTCGTCCTCCTCGACGGGCAATTTCGGCAGCCGCTCCCGAGCGTCTATGCGATCCTTAACGGGCTGGTCGGAGACGATGTGGCCGTCGCGGAACCGGACGATGCGCTGGGCGTGGCGGGCGATGTCCTCCTCGTGAGTGATTAGGACGACGGTCTTTCCCTCGGCATGCACGTCCTGGAACAGAGCCATTATCTCCTCGCTTGTACGGGTGTCGAGGTTGCCCGTCGGCTCGTCGCCCAAGATCAGCGGCGGGTTGTTGACAAGCGCTCTGGCGATGGCGACCCGCTGCTGCTGCCCGCCGGAAAGCTCGGTGGGCTTGTGGTCCATCCTGTCGCCAAGGCCGACTCGCTCCAGCGCAGCGCGGGCCTTTGCCTCGATGTCGGTCGCGGCGGGATTATACATCAGCGGCAGCATCACCTGGCGATACGCCGCGCGGCGCGGAATAAGATTGAACGTCTGAAACACGAACCCGATCCGACGGTTGCGCACCTCCGCGAGCTCGTCTTCGTCCATTCCCGCCACCTCCTCCCCTGCAAGCTGATACGAACCCAGAGTCGGCCTATCAAGGCAGCCGACGATGTTCATAAACGTCGATTTGCCCGAGCCCGACGGGCCCATGATCGCCACGAATTCACCGTCCGCGACATCGAGCGAAACCCCGCGCAGAGCATGGACCGTGAAGTCACCCATCACGTAGTCTTTGTGCAGGTTGTGCACTTTGATCATATCAACACCATTCAGGGTCCGGCACATGGATGTGCCGGAGGAACGTGCAACTGACACAGGTGCCGGACGAACAGGGGCCGGCACGCGGCGCCGGTCATCTCATCATCATTCGTCCCATTCCGCGCGGTGGGCCGCCCATCATCCCGGGACCTCCCAAGCCCCCGGTGCTGTTCAGGTTTGTGGGCTGGATGATGGCCGTGACGACCTTCTGGCCCTTGCGCAGACCCTTGACTATTTCCGTGCTGTCCTTTCCGACCAGCCCGACCTCGACCTTTCTCTCCACCTGCTTATCGCCTTCGAGTACCGTGACGGTATTGCCGTTGTCGGTCTCGTTGACGGCCTCGTTGGGTACCATCAGCACGTTCTCCCTGCGGCCCGTGATGAAGTCGCAGGTGACGTTCATGCCGGGCTTCAGGCGAGCATCGGGCACATCGACCTCGACGGTTACCGGTATGGTCGTAACATTCTGCTCCACCACCGATTGAGGCGCGATCTTGGTCACACGGCCGGAGAAGAGCTCGTCCGGGTAAGCCTCGACCGTGATATCGACCTCCTGTCCGACCTCGATCTGGGCGATGTCGGTCTCATCGACGTTGACAAGGGCGAACATACGGCTGACGTCGGCGATATCCACTATCCCGACCCCGGCCCCCGCGCCCGAAAACGACGATCGCCCCGCCGTGACTATGGAACCCTCTTCGACGTATTTCTTCGTGACGACGCCATCGCACGGCGCAAGGATGGTCGTGTAGCCGAGCTGCGTCTTCGCCTGTTCGAGCGCGGCCTGCGAACGCTTGACCTGCGCCCGGGCCTGGATGATGTCGCCCTGGCGGACGCGGACCTCGCGGGCGTTGGTCTGCGCCACCCTCAGCGCTGCTTCGGCCTGCTTGACGGCCGCTTGTGCCGAGACGACTTCCTGCTGTTTGATCTTCACCTGCACTTCGTTGGCGGTGGCAGAGTCGAGGTCGGCCTTGGCCTGCTCCATTCTGGCCTCCGCGCTGCTGAGGTCGGCTGCGGTCTCGTCCTTTATGGTGTCGAGTTTGCTCTTTGCCGCTTCCAGAGCGGCCTTTGCCACGTTGTACTTCTCCTCGGCGGCGTCGAACTGGCTCTTGGAGACGTAGCCCTTTTCAAGAAGCGCCTTCTGACGATTGTATTCCTTCGCGGCGTTGTCGAGGTTTGCTCTCGCCTGATCGTAGTTGGACCGTGCCGAGGCCAGCTTCTGCGGGACAAGGGCGGTCTTTGTCTGGCTGTAGGCCGCGACTGCGGCGGCGTAGTTGCTCTTGGCCTGTTTGAGCGCGGCGGCGGTGAGTGCGGGTTGGACACGCGCTTGCTCCTGCGCCTGCAAAAGCCGAGCTTTCGCAGTTGCCAGCGCCTGCTGAGCGGACAGAATGTTGGCGGAGGTCTGATCGCGCTGCATGTCCAACTGGAGCCTGGCCTGCTCGGCCTTGGATGCCGCAGCAGCGAGATCGGCCCGGGACTGCTCGAATGCCGTCTGGGAGTCCGTTGGGTCTATGCGCGCGATGAGCTGGCCTGCTTTGACCGTGTCGCCTTCGTCAACGGCGAGCTTGACGATCGTGCCTCCCACGTTCGACTTTACCTCGACCGTCGCAAGCGGCTGCAGGACGCCGTTGGCGGAGACGGTGGCAACGACGGTTCCTCGTTCGACTCTGGCGGTGCGAATGATCGGCGCCTGACTGCCGGCCATCCGCGCGCGCACGGCGAAAAACCCCACGATCACGACGACGGCTGCGGCGATGTATACGTAGCGATTTCGCAATCGCTTCTTACTTAACATTGTGACCCCCTTGGCTGCCGATGGCGTAGTTCAGCTGAGCTATAGCCGTGTAGTAGTCATAACGCGCCTGCACGGCATTGGATTGCGCGGTGGTAAGCTGGACTTGGGCGTTGAGCGTGTCAAGCACCGTTCCGGAACCCAGCGCGTAGCGTTCCTTCTGGGCGTCGTAGTTGACCTGCGCGGCCTTCAGACCCACGTCGCTTGCGTCGAGCCGATCTCTTGAGCTGGTGAGATTCAAATATGCCTCCTCGACCTGAGTGGGAATATCGCGCATTGCCTGTTTTTCGGCCTGGGTTGCATTGGCCGCGCTAGCCTCGGCTTCTCGATAAGCCGCCCGGTTCGCCCCGCCGTTGAAAAGGTCGAAAACGATCCCGCCAACCATCTGTCCACCGCTGGTAGTGAAGCCGCCCTCGATGCCCTTCTGATACTCGGCGTTGATGACGGGGCGCGGGTAGAGGTTGATGCGGGCAGCGCGCAGCGACGCCCTCGCTGCGCCGGCGCCGGCCTTGGCCGCAACGACGTCGGGGCGGGCTGCCATCGCCTGCTTGATGTAAGCCTCCAGAGGCTGTATTACAAAGCTCGGCGGCTCTTCGACGTCCACGATGTCGAAATCCGGCTTTGGGGCGAGGCCGACGGCGGTTTGCAGAGCGAGAAGCGACGTCTTGACGTTGTTCTTGGCGGTGATCAAATTAACGCGAGCGTTTGCGAGCTGGGCCTCGACGGGAAGAACGTCCGCCTTTGCGGCGGTACCCTGCTCAGCCGCCGCTCGTACCTGTCTGAGGAGCTCCTCGTTGTAGGTAACGGTGGTCTGGGCGACGTCGGCAAGGTGCTTCGCGCGCAGCGCATCGTAATAGGCCCGCGTGACGTTGTAGGTCGTGGTCTGGATGGTTCGAATCAAGCCGGCCTCGTTTTGCGTGACGCCGTAGCGCGCCCGCACGGTGTTTGCCTCCCGCAGGCCGCCGTCGAACACGTTCTGCGAGACATTGAGGGCCGTGCCGGTGGTAACCCTGCTCAGCACGCTCTCCGTTCCCCATTTGAACGCGTTGTTCTGGATCGATAGCTGCGGCAGATACTGCGCCAGCGCTTCGGCGGAACGGCCCTTGGCGATTATGACGTTGTTGCGAGCGGTAACGACGTCGGTCTGGTTGGCCATAGCCAGATTCAGACACTGCTCGAGCGTCAGAGGCGCGGTTCCGCCCGGTTGCTGTGCCTTGACAGGCACGCAGATCAGAAGAAGCGCGGCGGCAAACGTACAGACATATCGTGTCATAGCTCGAATGCTCATTTCTGAAGTTGTACGGCGGTGGGGCCTGGTTGGGTGGACATCAGGGCGGAGCGCAGCAGGTCCATGGCCAGGTTCACCATCGATCGCTCCCCCTCGGTAAGAGTCGCAAGCTTTTCCGCGAGGCATCCGACGACCTCCCGATGGACCGATTCCAGCACTTCAGTTCCCTGATCTGTGACGGCAAGCGTCAACCTGCGGCGATCCTCGGTGGAGCTGTCCCGGCGGACGTAGCCGCGCTCGACTAGACCGTCGATCAGCTTTGAGGCGGCGGACAGTGTGGCTCCCAGATGTTCCGATACCAACGAAAGCGATGCCCCCTGGTGACGATCAATGGTCATCAGCGCGCGGAATTGCTGGACGGAGAGGTCGGTCGAGTGTCCTTTTCGGGCCTCGGGCTTGATGGCGCGCATTATCGCGTGGAACGTGTCCATAACGTTTGCCGCGCACTGCTGCGTTGTGTCGTCGCCCATGTCGATCCTCCGGCCTCGCTGACAGTTGCCTTGCTCAACTATATCACGCCGCCAGCAGCCTGTCAACGCATAATAATACTTGCCGAATGCAAGTATATTTAGCTGGACGAACAGCACGGCGCAAAAGTTCCAGGAAAGCTGAAGAATTGCCCGGCTGTCTCGTACAAAAAGCCGGGCGGCCGGATACCCAGCCGCCCGGTCACTGACATCAGCGTCCGGAGACGCCTACTACTGAATGTCGCCCGAGCCTCGGATGACGATCACCGGCTTGCCGCCGACTACGCCAACCAGACCCGTTACCGTCTTGTTGCCCGAAGACGGAGGAGTTACCGTACCACACAGCACCTTGATGCCGGGTATCGCGCCGTCGGTAAGACCGCTGCCGTCGTCGAGATAGAAGTACTTGTTGTTCGGATCGGACGTGTTGGCATTGCCGGCAGCTCCGGCTATCCTGACCAGCATGCCTATGTTATACAGGCCCACACCGTCAGTGATGCCCGGAGTGTTGGCATTGATGCCGGCACCTCCGGCCGACTTCTCCACCACAAACAGAGGCTTGATCGGAGTTGCCGCGCCGTTGTCCGTCACCGAACTCGCGTTGAGCACGCGCTGGCCGCTCGAGGAATCGAGCACGCCGGTCACAGTCACCTTGTGATCCTTGGCCGGCATTGTGCCGTTGTAGATCACCTTGATGGCTGCGGAGCGATCCTCCTCCTCGATCCAGAACGCGTTGCCCACGACACCCGTCACCACCTTGTCGCTGAGGATATACGCAGGGCCGTTTGCAAGCGGCCACAGGTCGCTTATCTTGGCCACCGGAGTCCCGCTCTGGTAGGTAATGGTGTCGCTGTAGGCAGCCGACTCGTTGCCGGCAGCGTCGATGAACTTGACATACACCGTCTTGAGGTTGCCGCCGCCGGAAGCCAACGTCCAGGCCTTGGTGGTCGCATACGGCTCAGGAGATGTGTAGGTCACGCCATCGTTGCTGAACTTCATCTTCGCCGCGTCAGGCGACGACAGCGTCAGCGTTACGTCCAGCGAGGTTGTCGTCTCGGCACCGCCGTTGATGACGATCGAACCGGTCGGAGGCTGGTTGTCGAAGATGTACTCACCCAGCTTCGTCGAACCGTTGCCGACACCGACCTGGTTGTATGATCTCAGGTAGAGATACCACGTGCCGTCGGACGGCGGAGGTGCGCTCAGAGTGCCGCTGTCCCAATCGGTCCCCTGGCCCTCGGCAATGGCATCGTTGGGGTTCTGGCTCCACTTATACTTGAACTTGGAGACCTTGCCATCCGTTCCGAATCCCTGAGGGTTGGTGAACCCGGGCCAGCTTGCGCTGTTGTAGGCGCCGCCCACTGTCGCGGTTGTGGCAACGTTGGTGCCGGATGTGGGAACCGCAGCAAGTGTACACGTCGCCTCCAGAGCGGTTCGAGACGACTGCCACCTCACGAACGGCGCGTTCGGGCCGGCAGGCAGGTAGTATGCCGAGACCCAGCGCGAGTAGACCTTGTTGGAGGTCAGGCTCGACTCGGTCAACGACCGGCTGCTGCCGCCGGCGTTGCCTTTCTGCGCTCCCTGTACGGCCGCATCGAAGAGATCGAAGCCGTCAACCGTGCCCGATTGGGTCCAGTTCCACGTGATGGAGGTTGCAGTCACGCCGCTGGCAGCGCTCGCGCCCGGAGCGGACGGGGTCGGCTGCGGGAGCGGGCCGATCACGATGTCGTCATACATCGTCGGCTTCGGCCAGTTCAAAACAGCCGTATCCGCGGCGGTTCCGGACGGCCCGTTCTTCCAGTCCGTCATCAGCTCGATCGCGTTGATACCGTAGCAGTCCGCCGATCCGGTAAGCAGCGGCGTGCTCATGTCGTCGATGTAGAACGCGATGTCGTTCTGGAACTGGGCGTTGAGCGGTCCCAGGGTGATTCTGCCATGGTGCCAACCGACACTTCGGGTCAGGTTGACGTTATACCAACCGTTGCCGAAGCTGGTCTGGCCGGGCACGCTGCCCGCCTTGATCCTGGCCTGATACTTCGTATGATCGAAGCCTTCGTACTCAGGATACGGGCCGGCGGTACCGGCCTTGTTGGGCGTCCACCAGTCGCACATGCCAAGCGATAGTTTCTGCAAGAAATCTTCGTCCACGAAGTTCTGTCCGGTGCCGTAGCCGTAAGCAGTCGGCCAGTCCTGGTAGGTCTCGATCTTATCGGTGTAGACCAGTGAGAACGGGTCGTCGCAGTAGTTGGCGGCGGTTCCTCCCAATACCCACGTGGTTCCCGATCTGTCGTAGAACCACCAGTCCGCGTAGATGTTCTCTGCGTACGCCGAACCGGAGTTGTAGCGGTAGGCGAGGTTGACGTAATCACGTCCGTTGCCCGCCGCGCCATACAAGCAGACCGCGCCGGAATGCGCCGTAAGTCCGCTGATCACGCCGACCGAGCCGTTGGACGGATTGGTTCCCCACCACGGCTGCCCGCTTGTGAGGTCGCCGTTTGCGGCGAGATTGGGCTTGCCGGGGCCGTCGTTCATGTCAACGCTGCCCAGATTTAGACCTTCGAAGCCGTCGGCAAAGATGCCCTTGACGTAGTTGCAGTTGAGCGTGACCGGGGCCGCAGGCATCGTGAAGGTGTAGCTCGGCTTTCTGGACTTGACCGCGCCTGCGGTATCCGTCCAGTTCAGGAAGAAGTAGTCGGTGGCGGGATTGGCGTTGACGGTGACCGAGGTGTTGTATTGGTGCGTCGCGCCGCCGTCAACCGACGGTGTTCCGCCCGCTGCCGGAACCGGATTGATGGTCACGTCGTAGCTGGCCACCACGAACTGGGCATACAACGTTGTCGGCACGGACGGCATGATGTAGTTGCACGTCGCCGCCGGCTGAGGAGGCGTGGTAGTCGCATTCGTAGTGCCCGCTGCGTCGGTCGTCCATTTCGAGAACTGCCAGGTGGCGTCCTTGGGCGTGGCGGACAGCGACACGGTAGCGCCGATGTCATACCAACCGCCGCCCGTAAGCGTGCCTGTAGCCTGGCTCGGAACGCCGACAAGTGTCAGCTTCCTCTGCGTTGTAGTCGTGAAAACGGCCGTCAGGGTAAGGTCCGTGGAGGGCATCAGGAACGTATACGACTCGGAGGTCGATACGGTGGCACCGTTCCCGTCAACCCATTTCTCAAGCTTGTAGCCGGCATTCTCCGTCGCCACGACGGTCACCCTCTGACCCGGCGTATACTGGCCGGCGCCCGTGACGTTTCCGCTTCCCGGAGGGCTGACGTTCAGGGTCAGAGTATGCGGTTCCACGTAACCCGTGTCGAAGGTGAACCACGTCGTGGAAGCGTAGCTGTTCGGGCCGTCCGGAGGCGACCAGACGCGCATCCACTCCGTGATGTTGTCCACGGTGACGATATTGCCGGCCGCGTCGAACGCAAGCTCCTGGATTCTACTGCCGGCCGTGAAGTCCGTCAGGAAGCTGCCGGTGGCCATGCTGAAGATTCGGACCTTGCCGTCCGCATAGTGGCCATACGCTATGTACTGCTTAGGCTCGTAGATGTCGATGCCACGGGCGTAGGTGTACTGATTCGAAGCCTCCCAGATCACGTCTGCTGCGTCCAGGGGCGGCGGGTTCGACTCGGATACGTCGCGGAACTTGGTCATCACCGGGGCCTGACCCGCGGTAGCCCTGTACTGGCAGATATACCAGTTGCCCTCGCTGTCGCGAGCAACATCGTACGGATAGTAAGTGAAGTAGCTTCGCGCTATCCACTGAGTGCCCGTGTTACCGGACGGCACTCTTGTGTTGGTACCGAGGTCATACCTGATCAGACCCTTCCGGCTCGTGTCGTAGTAGTTCGTGTTGAGCAGGAAGAGCTTGCGGTCCGCTCCCGTTCCCGACACATATATGCCGCCCACATACTGCCCGTTCGACTGGCCGTAGTTGGTGATGTTGGTTGCGTCGGTCAACTGCGTGGCGGTCGACATGTCCTCGCTGAACTCAAAGGAGAAGTCGTTGGCCAGGTCCGACACATACAGGTGCCCGTCCGGTCCGATGCAGCTCTTCCACGGGGCCGAGTCTCCCGTCCAGGTCCTACCCCCTGTGAAGAACCCCACTTCCGAGCAGTCGGCGTTCAGCACATAGATGCCGTCGTCGCATGATCTGCCGTAAACGGTGGAGGCGACTCTCCCATTCGACACAAAGATCTTGCCGAAGTTCGGGGTGTTGTCGTACTTGTTGACAGATACTCCGACGGGATACTCGAACGAGGTTGACATGTTGTCCTGGCTGATCTTGGTCCAGGCCGAATACCCGTCGTCGGACGCGATCACCTTCACCTTGTAGCTGGAATACGATTCGCTGCCGGATCCGTCCCAGGTCCAACTGTGGATGCCCTTGGTCTGGGGACCGAGGTCCTCGGAATAAACCATATCCCCGCCGACCTTCCATACCTGAATCTGAACGTTAATGTCGGCGTTCTCGTTCAGGATGTAGGTGAGGGACTTGTCGCCGGTCTTGACAAACCCGGACGCATATACGTTCGCCCAGGCTGCCGTTGAGACGGCCAGCAACAGCAGGACCACTACCGGCACCATCCATGCCCATTTGGCTGGATGGGTACGCATGCGTAGCGCATTTCCCATTGGATTACATCCTCCCTTCTTGGTTACAAAATGCAACTTGTATATTATCGGAACGTGTGCGCGCGTACACGATACCGTTTTGACTGGGGCACAAGAAGCCCCCGTGCCCGCCTTGCAGGCCGCATAAACGCGGTAGACGTGGATTCGTCCCGACGTTGCTTTGACGAGGCATTACGGCGGCATGGATGCGTGATGCTCGCGTCACTCAAACGCCCGCCGTTGCGCGCTCCCCCCAGGCGTCGGCTGCTGACTTGCGGTTCTCTTAGTTCCGGCCACGAGACCACGCCTGCCCGACCGTGATCGGCCGCGGCCGCGTGTTCTCGCCCACATTCTGCATCATAACAGCTCATCTGTCAACTGGTAAGATTACCAGGTTGTCTCGTCGACGTCACAGGCAAACCCTCCACCGGCCCCGGCAAGGGGCCCGGGATGAGCGGACGGGCGGAGCCGATCGGCTCCGCCCGTCCGTGAGTTGGTTCCTTTCGAACCGAATTCAGCGTCCGGAGACGCCTACTACTGAATGTCGCCCGAGCCTCGGATGACGATCACCGGCTTGCCG
>Ga0272448_1006318_pt1 | contig 12843 bp, 9 predicted proteins | sample YNPCB0191_FD_202220 | JGI IMG/M metagenome (GOLD analysis project Ga0272448, IMG submission 202220) | Hot spring sediment microbial communities from Yellowstone National Park, WY, United States - YNP-CB-019-1 | ecosystem: Environmental > Aquatic > Thermal springs > Hot (42-90C) > Sediment...
TACTTGCCATAGTTTGGGCAGCTTGGATTCCAGCGCCACTCATCGCCCCAGAAGCCACGTTCGGAATTGCCTCAAATTGCAGTGTTTCGGAGTCCACTATCACAAAGTATGGGCATCTGCCAAATCTTGGGTCTACCTGTGCGTCTAGACTGTTTGCCGTAGCCGATACACATATTTTCATTTCAATTAACTCCTCGATCACTCCTTACTCTTTCTTATCAGCCTTGGTAGAAGAGTAGGGTCTGGAATTGTGCGTTCTTTCCATTTTTTCTCCTCCAAAATTTTCATGACTTCATCTTTCATGGTAACAGGAACATCTGTGAAGGTTCGGACGAAAAGGTGAATGTCATCTGGCATTACGCCATAGAGACGTTTGTGCAGGTCAATGTAATGCGTCAACTTTATCGCTCTACCCTTTGAGGTGTCGTTGGGTCGCATGCAAAGTTTTGCAATCATAACCATGGCTTCTTCCTTGGTTTCAGCCGTAGTGAATAGATGTTCTGGTGTGGGACCAACGTAAACGCGATCCCCAGTGCGGGCATCATAGACGTACCAGTCTTCCTCACGATCAGCCCTTCCTAAAAGCATACGCCTATACTTGGATCCGTGAGGCCCAACAATCACAGGCACACCTAAACGCCAAAATCCGCTTGCAATGGAAGCTGCCTTCTGTGACATAGCCCCCCATGCAACCCCCACTGCCCCTACACGATTAAGAACGTAATCAGCTATCTCCTCATAATTAGCCCGCAATTTTCTTTTTGCAAATATGCTTGCAATTTTGATGGCAGCTCCAGCTATATGAGGATTCGAGACACACGAACCCACATTAACGACGCCGCCAGCATCAAAAGCACCTGAATATTTTTCATAAATAGTCTTTCCCTCTTCATCCTTTACCATAGCCATGGACATAGCTGCACACCCAGAAGCGACAACGATAAACCTACGTTTCGCAAATTCCTCAGCAATTTCCGCAACTTCTCTTCCACCCCGAGGATAGTTAGCACATCCCACTAAAGCAACTACTCCAGGAATTTCACCTAAAACTATGGGTCCACCAACATTCCTTATCTCCACATCTTGGATCGCACCTCGTCCAACCCGCATTTTAAACTTCTCATTCCGCAATTTTTCTTCTCCAGCTTTAACAATGAAGCTATGTAAAGGAAAATCGTTTGGACAAGCGGAATCGCAACGAGCGCAACCAATACAACTATCGAGGATTTCAGCCAACGGGTTAAGGTCGCCCTTGGCCGCTGCTTTCATTGCCCCTGGTATAGGTTGATCGTCTGGACAAGCGCGTCTACACTCATTGCACTGTGTGCATTTTTGAGCTGCTGCGATTATTTCTTCTGTTTTTGGAATTACGTTAAATTTATTCCGTTTTGGAGCAACCGCTAACACGGTTTCAACAGCAACTTCTCCAACTTTGTCTGGATCCAAAATCAATACTCCAGGAACCTTGCCTTCAACCAAATCTGATATTATATTCTCTGAGGCACTTTCTGTCCTATTTTCAAGTCCCAAACAGTTTTTCTCGCTTGAGGCAATTACTGGCGTTTTAACTTTTTGAGCTTCAACCAACGTATCTGCTCGAATACACTGCTCATCAACCACAATTAGATCAGCTAACCCGCTTCTGATGTAACGCAGTTGCCAAGATATGGGACCAACTATCTTCGCCATTGAGCTGTATCTGGTAATATCGTGGGCAGTACAGCATATTCCCACGACTTCTACTTTGCCGAACAATCCTTTCTCGGTTAGATAATCGATTATTCCGACAGAAGAAGGAACATTATGACCAATAACCAAAATAGTGGGTTTAGATATGTCTGCTATGCCAAAACCCAAATCTGTTAGCGGCGCTTCAGGATCAGCCTTCGGAAAACCGAGAACCGAAATTTGCGCTAAATCCGCAATTTCCATGCCTACTTGATCCACCATTCCAGCATGTAGAACTTTAGACTCAAAGTCGATGTTGCTCCCTTCTTGTCCAGTATGAGTTGCCGAAAGGAGATGAGTGACCTGTCCTTCGCAATACTCAAGAGCATCCTCCAAGTCTTTCAGCTTTTGAGGTCTGATGCCACAAACCAGTCGAGTGACTGGAGCCTCTACGTCCACATTCAAACCTCCCACATTAATGGAGCTATTTCTACCATATTTTTCAATGAGGTGTTCCACCAAATGCCTTGCATGCGCAACATGAGTTGCGGCTCCAATACAGCAAGCAAGGAGGACTATACGTGACTGTTGAGCTGACATGTTCAATCCACAAGCTCCACGTTTGTCTCCCGTTAGGTCGCATTTGCCCATTGTGCAAAGACAGCAGACATCGCAGAAGGGCAAGTAAAAGGGCTTATACCTTCGAAGAAGCTTAAAATCCCAATCTCTAAGGCCTGTTATGGATGGAAAGGCTGTAGGACCAACGGTTTCTTCCCATGTCTCCTCAACTATCCTACCAAAAGACACATCAAGATTCTTTATGACACCAACATCCGTTTTTAACTCATCTATTTTTACATGCACACCTTTTTCGGGCAATCAAACTCACCTCACGAAATTTTTCAACAATTTTCTATTATGATCATATACACTTACTTGGAGAGGCATCAAGCCAACAGCAAAATGAGTAGCGCACGCAAGACAGGGATCATAAGCTCTAAAAGCCATCTCCACCATGTTAAGCAAACCCTGATTCACGTTGTCGCCATGGATTAATTGCTTAGCAGCGTCACGAATTGAAATGTCTATAGCAGCAGAATTGTTCGTTGTTGCAACAATCAAATTCACATCTTCAACTAAAGCATCTTTATCCAATATATAATGATGAATTAGTGTGCCTCTAGCAGCTTCAACAATTCCCACGCCTTCATTTGGCCTGCTGGGCTTATTACGCACATTTGTGCTTGTTATTTCTGGGTCTTTGCTTAACTCCACTGCATGTTCACTGGCATACAGTAGCTCTATCAGTCTTGCCCAGTGAAAAGCCAATGTGCTGTGCACGGGTTTTCCACCTAAAGTCTTGTACATAAGCTCATATTCCGCCTGTGCAAGCGGAGTAGCCATGCCCTCTGAAGCGTTAAGCCTACCTAACGGACCTACACGGTATATGCCACTGTCTGCGCCATCTACCAAGCCTTTCCAGCCAATTTTCTTCAAGTATGGCATTTTTGAGTAAGACCATTCTTCTACGTGCTCTGTAACATGGTTCAAATACTCTTGAGGCTCAAACTTCAGAAACTCTTCTGCCTTCTGATCAACCACCCGTACTTTGCCATCATAGAAATTAACTTTGTTGTTTTTGTCAACCAAACCCATATAATAAGTCTTCAGCGTGTAGCTTTGACTCTTAATCAAATCCACATATTTAGTGTTACCTAAAACAATGTCATGAAATAGTTTAAGCGAAAACTGTGCAAACTTCACTGTAGATTCAGCCATTCGCTCGATTTCAGCTCTGTTTTCTTTGCTTAATGGTTTTGACACACCACCTGGCAAACCGCAAACTGGATGCGTTGCCTTGCCACCGATAAGCTCAGTCATTTTTTGTCCATAAGCACGATGCTTAATAACTTCCTTGCCAACATCCAAACCAGCCTTTTCAATAACACCCAAAATATTCCGCTTTTCTGGTGGAGCATCTGGACCAACAACGAAGTCTGGACCGCCAAGATAGTAAAAGTGGAGTATATGGTCATAAATGAAGTACGCAGCATACATAAGCTCTCGAAGCTTCTTTGCAGCAGGTGGAGGCTCAACATTGAATGCAGCATCTAAAGCCTTTGCTGAGGCGAAATGATGTGCGACGGGGCAGACTCCGCAAATTCTCGTTGTTAGAATGGGCATAAGCTCTGCCCTTCTTCCAACACAGAACTGCTCAAATCCCCTTAGCTCAGGAATTTTTAAGTAAGCATTTTCCACTTCTCCAGTATTGTTAAGAAATATTGAAATGTTTCCGTGGCCTTCCAGTCTTGTTATTGGGTTTATTTGTATTTCCTTCATTATTTCATCACTTTCCTCCTAAGAATAGAAGCTGGCAATGAATACATGTAAAATGTTCCGATTGGATCTTTAATTTGACTTAACAATTTTTCTACATCCTCATCAGAGTATTTCTCCTTCTCATCTTCTAACCCTAGAATAGAAGCTAAAGCGCTAATCATTGCTGCACCCTGTTCTGGAACATTTGGGCATGGTCCACCGCAACCAGTACACGGCATGTCAACAGTCAAGCATTGGGCACCACATCCGCTGCGTGTTGCTGGTCCCATACAAATTATTCCCTGCTCTAACAAGCATTTTTCTGGCTCTGGAACTTTTTCGTGAACACGGTATATTTTGGAGATTTTCTTATTCTCCTTCTTTCTTGGGCATTCATCGCATACAGACTTTAAGGGTGCAAGCACTGAACCTTTTGGCGGTAGCGCATTTTTTGCTATAGCGTCTATAGCATTCACTATCAGTTTAACCGGCGGCGGACAACCAGGCAAATAATAGTCAACATCAACCGTTTGGTCCAGTGTCCTTACAGTATCATAAAATTCTGGAAGCTCTAAAGTGCCTTCTTTGACTTTTGTTTCGGTCTGTGGAATAACTCCATTTGGATTTGAGATGGATTTGCTTTCCAAGTAGACTTTGGTGAAAATTTCCTTGCGATTATGGAGATTTGCCAATCCTGGTATACATCCTTCTTGAGCGCAGGAACCAAAAGCAACCAGTGTTTTGGATTTTTGTCTTAGAAGCTTGGCCATGTGCTCTTGTTCGCTGTTTCTAATTGAACCGTTAAAGAAGCAGATGTCAATGTACTTATCTGGCATGGCTTCAACATCTCTGTATTTTATGTCCATGGCTACGGGCCAGAAGACAATGTCTGCAATTTGTATGACATCAAGTATTTTCTCGTTTATATCTAAAACCGCTATTTCGCAGCCGCCACAGCTTGCAGCCCAATAGAATGCTAGTTTCAATTTATCCTTAACCATTTAATTTTCACTCTCCACAACTTTTTTCAATATTTTTGAAACATCAACTCTAAGCTCGTTAAATGCGAGCTCTTCTGGTGACATTCCCATGGCTAACCCAAGCAATTGCGGATAATGCAGTATGGGGATGCCATAGGTTTCGTTGAACATTTTTTCAATGCGTAATTCATTTGTGTCATACATGATGTGGCAGAATGGACAAATTGTTATCATGGCTTCTGCATCAACCATTTTTATATGATTAAGCTTGTCTCTAGCTAATTGTAATGCAACCTTGTCACTTACACCAACGCTTGGTGCACCACAACATTCAGTTTCATCCATGTAATCTAAGCATGTGGCACCAGTTGCTTCAATAAGCGTCTTAAGTGTCTTAGGGTCTTCTGGGTCATCAAATCCTATGTACTCCTTAGGTCTTAAAATGTGGCAGCCGTTGTGCTCTGCAACTTTAAGCATTGTAAGCGGCTTAACAACAGAATTCTTTATTCTCTCCAAGCCCACATCCTCAATTAACACTTGCATTAGATGTTTTACATTGATTGTTCCCTTAAACTCCAGTCCAGCCTCTTTCAGATGCTTGTTAATTTCCTCTCTTAATGCCTTATCTTCCTTCAACATCTTATTAACTTTCTTTAAGGTGCCAGCACAGCCTGGGCATAAGGCTATTATGTTTAAGCCTTTTTGTTCGGCTAATGCAAGGTTTCTGGCTGCAAGTATAAGCATCATTTCGTGGCTGACTGGGTCAAGTGGAAGCCCGCAGCAGTTGAATTCTGGCATTTCAACAAGTTCTACACCTAATTTTTGAAGCATTTTGCGTGCTGATATTTCATAAGCAGACACACGATAGGGAATTGCACAGCCAAGAAACATCAAATACTTGTTTTTGTTTCCACTCATTTCTTCTCACCTGAGCTTTCGAGAAATTTGAGAAAACCTACACATTCAAGAGATTTCCTTATGCTCTCCGAATTGCCCTTTGGTAAAGGTGGAAGCCCTGATGTTTCCCTCTTTTTTATTCTCAATTCGGGAATTTTGTAAGCGTAACCAGATTCAAGGATGCTTGCCGCTTGCTCCTTGAATACTTGCGGAATATAACCTTTCTCAGCAGCCAAATTTCTTAAAACACGTATGACACTTGCAACTTCAACATCTTGTGGGCAACGGTCTGTACAAGTGAAACATGCAGCACACAACCACAATGTATCGCTGCCTAATACTCGTTCTCTTAAGCCTAACTGTGCCATGCGGATTATTTGCCTCGGTCTATAAGTTTCACTGAATCTTGCAACTGGGCAGTCTGATGTGCATGTTCCACACTGAAAACAGCGCATCAACTTTTCTCCTCCATGCATCTTTGCGATTTCATACTTGAATTTAGGATCCAGTTCAGAAGCTTTAATCCGCTTCTCTTCAGTTTCGGACACTAACTTTTAACCTCCAAATTTTTAAGTGGACTCGGACCAAGCTTTTTTATCTGTTCCACCATGTCCCGTACAATTGCTGCAAATTTGTCACCTTCACTGGCTGAGACCCATTCCAGCCGCAAACGTTCGGGCTCAATTCCGAAGTCTTCTAAGACTCTTTTTAGAAGAGTTACTCTTCTTAAGGCTTTAAAGTTCCCGCTAATATAATGGCAGTCTGATGGCAAGTGACATCCAGCCACAAGCACACCATCTGCGCCATCCTTGAAAGCTTCAAGAATAAACGTGGGGTCTATTCTGCCACTGCACATTACACGGATAATGCGTATGTTAGGTGGATATTGAATTCGGCTAACTCCAGCCAAATCTGCACCTGCATAGGAGCACCAGTTGCATAGAAAACCAATTATTTTTGGTTCAAACCCGTTTTTTTCGCTCATGCAGTTACCTCCTCTACAAGTGCAGCTTTAACCTGTGCAAGTATCTCTTCTGTTGTGAAGTGACCCATAGTGATTGCTTTTGTGGGGCATGCTGTGCCGCAGGCTCCGCAGCCTTTGCATAAGGCTTCAATTACATGTGCGGTAATTTTGCCGTCCTTATCTTTCATTTCGATGGCACCGTACGGGCATAGATATTCACAAATCCTACAACCGCTACATAAATCTTCGTTTACATTTGCTATAATTCCTTCCATCTCAAGTGTGGATTTTGAAAGTATTGTGGTTGCTCTTGCAGCTGTAGCACAAGCTTGTGCTATGCTTTCATCGATATATTTTGGTGAGTGCGCCATTCCACAGAGAAAAACGCCGTCAGTTGCAAAGTCTACTGGTCTAAGCTTCATGTGTGCTTCCAAAAAGAAGCCGTCTTTTGTTAATGGAACCTTAAGCATTTCTGCTACATGCTTATTGTCTGGGTTTGGAATTGTTGCTGCACTTAAAACCAGTAAGTTTGGTTCAATTTCAACTTCTTCCTTTATTACTGGTTCCCAGAATGTTACTTTGAGCTTTCCATTTTCATTTGTTACTTTTGGTTTTCTTTCATCTTCATAATTTATGAAGAGCACTCCTTTAATTGCGGCTTCGCGGTAATAGTCTTCTTTGAAGCCGTAAGCTCGCATGTCCTTGTATAGGACGTAAATTTCTGTTTGTGGACTTATCTCCTTAATTTTCAATGCATTCTTGATTGCTTGTCCGCAGCAGATTCTTGAACAATTGGGTCTTTCTTCATTTCTTGCTCCTACACACTGAATCATGACGACATTTTTTGCCTTAAATTGTCCATTTGCAATTGTTTGTTCCAACTCATGCTGCGTCATAACTCGTTGGTCTTTGCCGTAAAGGTATTCTGTGGGCTTGTATTCCACTGCGCCTGTTGCCACTATAACTATTCCATGTTCAATTTCTTTCTTTTCGCCATTCTGCAGTTTAATGTGAGATTTGAAGTTGCCAACAAAACCGTTCACTTCAGCAACTTCTGCTCCTAAATAAACGTGGATTTTTTCATTTTCCTTCACAGCATTAGTGAGAGTATTCAATTTTTCCTTAGGGTCTTCACCCCCCAGCAAATAGTGAAGCGTACGCAAGTGTCCACCTAACTCTTTTTCTCTTTCAACCAAATGCACCTCAAACCCTTGCTTTGCAAGCTCCAGTGCTGCAGTCATGCCTGAAACTCCGCCGCCGATGATTAAGCCTGTTGGTGTAACATTTATCAGTGGTTTCTTCAATGGTTTGAGAAGCTTAGCTTTTGCAACAATTGAACGCACAAGGTCTTTTGCTTTTTCCGTTGCTTCTTTAGGTTCATGCATGTGCACCCAGCTGCATTGGTCTCTTATGTTTGTCATTTCAAATAAGTATGGGTTTAATCCAGCCTCTTGCACTGTCTCTCTGAATAGTGGTTCATGAGTTCGTGGGGTGCATGAAGCTACAATTACACGGTTTAGCTTGTTTTCTTGGATTTTTTCTTTAATGAGTTTCTGTGTATCTTGTGAGCATGTGTAAACATTTGCCTCTGCATAAACCACGTTTGGCAATGTTTTGGCATACTCTGCTACTTCAGGTACGTTTACAACTCCGCCTATGTTGATGCCGCAGTGACAGACAAAAACGCCTATTCGCGGTTCTTCTTGGCTAACATCTCTTTCTTGTGGATACTCCTTTGAAGTTACTTGTGTTCCGCGTTCTGAGGCGATTACACTCATGGCTTTGGCTGCAGCGCCGCTTGCTTGCGCAACGCTTTCAGGGATGTCTTTTGGCGCAGAAAATGCGCCGCAGACGAATATGCCTTTTTTTGATGTTTCCATTGGTGAGAAGGTGTCTGTTTCGCAAAACTTGTATTTGTTAAGCTTTATTCCTAATGTTTTCGCCAAGTTTTCAACATTTTTTGGTGGCTGCATTCCAATTGATAAAACAACCATGTCAAATTCTTCTGTTTTAGGAGTTTCATCTTCTACGTAATGGACAAAAAGGTTACCAGTTTTTGGGTCTTCTGTTACACCCGCAACTCTTGATCTTATAAATCTTATGCCCCACTCCTCTTTTGCACGGTTATAATAAGCATCAAATTCTTTTCCATAAGCTCTCATGTCCATATAAAAGATTGTGCAATCAAGCTTCGAAGGCGTATGTTCTTTGGCTATTACGGCTTCTTTCATGCCATACATGCAGCATGCTGCAGAACAGTAATTGTTTCCAAGCTGGAAGTCACGTGAACCGACACATTGTATGAAGGCTATTTTCTTTGGAATTTCCCCATCTGAAGTTCTCAACACTAATCCGCCATAAGGTCCAGAAGCACTTAATATGCGCTCAAATTCTATGCTTGTCACTACGTTTTGATATCGTCCATAACCATATTCGCTTTTCAATCTAGCGTCAAAAGTTTCGAATCCAGGTGCAAGAATTATTGAGCCTACTTTTAATGTGGCTTCGCTATCTTTCTGGTCATAGTCGATTGCTTTTGCTTTGCATATTTCGTAGCACGTGCCGCATCCAATGCATCTTTCACGGTCAATCATATACTTTAGCGGAACTGCTTGTGGATATTCCACGTAAATTGCGCTTCTGTTGCTTAATGCTTCGTTGTATGTGTCTATGGCTTCTATTGGGCATTTTTGTGCGCATATGCCGCATCCGTTGCATTTGTCTTCGATTATGTAACGACTGCGTTTTCGAAGTTTGACTTCGAAATTTCCAACTTCACCGTCTAATCCTGTTATCTCAGCATTCGTCAAAATTGTAATGTTCGGATGTCTACCAGTTGCTACAAGTTTAGGCGAAAGAATACACATTGAACAATCATTTGTCGGAAATGTCTTATCCAGCTGAGCCATTACTCCACCAATACTTGAGCCTTGGTCTATCAAATACACTTTGAAGCCAGAATCAGCAAGGTCTAAGGACGCTTGTATGCCTGCTACTCCTCCACCAACTACGAGAACCGCTCCAACTTTCTTGTTTGCCATTTACTTAACCTCCAAGGCTTTGTAAAACGGAGTTTGCCCCTCAACATGATCTACTGTTAGCATGTTCTTTCTACGCATGTTAACAATGTGCTTAAGCACAAGTGCGGGTCGTAGTTCGACCTTTTCGGCTAAGGCTTTTACTGAGAGAGGTTTAGCCTTTGTTAAAACGTGAATTTTATGTCGAATAAACTCTGCTTCCACAATTTCATCCAATATTTTGTCAAATTCTTCCAATGGAATCTTTTCGCCATAAACGTTAGCGCTTTCCGTTAATTCTCTTTCTCTGCCTAACAATACTCTTAGTCTGAAATCTGCTACAACATCTTTCGCTGCCGAAATGTCCAAAAGAAGATGGGATTCTGGGCTTACGCTCTTCAATGGAGAAACTGCAAGCTTTCGTGTTTTATCTGAAAATTCCTCCAAATGTCTGCCAAAGCTTTTTCTTCCCGTTGGTGAATACCAAACCAGTTTTAAGCGCTCGGGCTCAACGCCAATTAACATAACAAGTTTCTTGAGCATTTTAACCGTTACCTCCGCTTGCAAGTTACCTTCAATAAAATGGCAGTCTGGCGGCTTACAACCAACCAAGATAACTGCGTCCGCACCTTTCTCAAACATTTCCAAAATCAACAATGGGTCCATTCTTCCAATGCAGTTCACTCTTGCAACATTAACATTTGGCGGAACTTCAGTTTCTTCTTGGCAAAAAGCAAAGTTGCACATGAAACAAGTAATTTTAGGTTCATAATCCTCCATTTTATTTTCCTCCAGCTGTTGCTAAAGCGAGGCTTACAATCTGCTCGTCAGTTAACTTTTTCATTGTTATGGCTCGTTCTGGGCATCTTGCAGCACAGATTCCACATCCTTTGCAAAGGTCTTCATTCACCTGTGCAACTCCATTTTCATTCTTTTTGATTGCTCCAAATGGGCAAACAACAGCACATACATTGCAGCCTATGCAAAGGCTTTCGTTAACAACCGCCTTATCGCCTTCGCATAAGTCTATGTTTGCAAGACATTCCGCACAAGGTCCACAGCTTAAGCATCTAAAAGCTTCGAACATGGCTTTCCGTTTTATCTTCTCCAGATACTTGGCTGCTTCTTCAAAGCTTAAATGTGGCTTTTCTATAGGCGGTTCATATCTACGTTCTTTTTTGTTAACAGAACCCCAATTTTTAACCCATGTTGTCTCTTCAATATCCTCGTCTCTTCCACTTCGCAAGTCTTGCCCCGTAAGGTAGAGATGAATGGAAACTGTTGCTCTTTTTCCTGCACCAACTGCCTCAATTATGCTTGCTGGTCCTGTAGCTACATCTCCGCCAGCGAAAACTCCGTGGATTTTAGTCTCTAACGTTAATGGGTCAACTTTCATTGACGGTGCCCGTGATTCCTTATCCCACAGTTCTGGCGGTATACAAGATACTTCGGCTATTTGCCCAAGAGCTGGAATAACCATGTCAACTTCATATTGATGTTCTGAAAAGCTTATTGGAACTGGGCGTCTCCTACCACTCTCATCTGGCTCTCCTAATCGCATTCGCAAACATTCAATAGCCTTAACTTTACCATTCTTGCCAATAATCTGCTTCGGAGCAACAAGAAAATAAAATTTGACGCCGTCCTTTTCGGCTAATTCAACCTCATGTGGAAGCGCAGGCATTTCTTCACGTGAACGTCTGTACAAGATTATGACTTCTTTTGCACCACGTTTTTTAACTGTTCTGGCAGCGTCTATTGCACTGTTTCCACCACCTACAACAGCCACTCTCTCTCCAATATCAACATGTTCGCCCAAAGCGATTGCTCTCAAAAAGTCAACCGCGTTTACAACACCCTTCAAATCTTCACCTGGCACATTTAATTTCATGCCAAGCTGCGTTCCAATAGCCAAGAAAATTGCCTTATATCCATCCTTACGCAAACTTTCAATTGTTACATCTTTTCCAAATTCTACACCAGTTTTTATCTCTACACCTAAATCTTTGATGTAGGCAATTTCGTTTGCAACCACAAATTTTTCAAGACGAAAATCTGGGATGCAGTAACGCATCATGCCACCAAGCTCTGACATACGCTCAAAAACTGTGACTTGATAACCGAGCTTTGCAAGTTCATAGGCAGCTGTTAGTCCTGCTGGACCTGCACCTATTATGGCAACTTTTTCGCTATGTTTCTTCTGTATAGGTTCTGCTTTGACTCTTCCTTGCTCTCGTTCCACATCTGCAACCATTCTTTTTAGGGCACGTATGGCAACTGCTTGATCAACATTTGACCTTGCACAAGCATCTTCACATGGGCTGAAGCAGACTCTTCCACAGATTGCTGGGAATGGCATGTCTTTCCTTATGATTTCCACAGCTTCTCGAAATTTTCCTTTTTGAATTAACGCTACGTATGCTTGAACATTCACGTGTGCTGGGCATGCACTGCGGCATGGTGGTAGTTGTCTCTTCACATTTGTTGTGTTTTTACTTGACATTGTTAAACCAGCTTATGTAGAATATTACCCTTCGCTGCGAAATATATTAATTCACCTAAATCAAATATAACGCAAACTTAACATATTCAAACGGTTCAAAATTCCATATAGAAAAAAAGGGAAATTTGGTTATTCGCGCAGTCTTCCTTCTAATTTGTTGACCCACTTGTTATATTCTCTTGAACCCAACAGGCTCTTTAGCTCCTGCTCTAAGACTAGCGAGTTCTTTGGTTTTATCTCTACAATCCAGCCTTCACCATATGGGTCTTCGTTTATTACATGTGGCTCATTTTTGAGTTTTTCGTTAACTTTTGCTATCTTACCGCTTACTGGTGCGTATAGGTCGAACATGAACATCCAAGTTTCTGCAACACCGAAAGGCTCCATCTTATTAATCTCTTTTCCAACAGCTTCAGTCATTATATGAGCTATCCCTTTCAAATGTTTCTGTGCATAATCGGATACGCCAACGCGGATGTTCCCTTCAGGGGTTAC
>Ga0272448_1006319_pt1 | contig 12839 bp, 9 predicted proteins | sample YNPCB0191_FD_202220 | JGI IMG/M metagenome (GOLD analysis project Ga0272448, IMG submission 202220) | Hot spring sediment microbial communities from Yellowstone National Park, WY, United States - YNP-CB-019-1 | ecosystem: Environmental > Aquatic > Thermal springs > Hot (42-90C) > Sediment...
CCCCAGGACCCGTTTGATTTTCCTATCATCACTGGATCCTTACCTGCTGACAATACTCAATTGTTAAAAGCAGTTCTAAACTTTCTAAATACCGCTGATTCCCTCGGGGTTATCCCCAAAAATAATGTCTCCGAAGTCCATCTGGAAGGAGAGGGAAGAATTACTTTATATACCCTTAACGAAAATATCCCGATTAGAATGGAGCTAACCCGCTATGCGGAAAAACTTTCTTTTCTCCAGAGGTTAAAAGAAGAATTGGCTAAACGCCAGATTGAACCCCAACGGATTGAGATAATTTCTTTAGATGAAGCACATATTAAAGTTAGTTCTTCAGTAAAAAGGGAAAAAGGAGGGAGGTTATAAATGTCCACTAATAAAAATATGGTGGTGGGACTGGATATTGGAACTACTAAAATCTGCGCCATTGTGGGAGAAAAAACTGATTCGGGTCTGGAAATAGTAGGGATCGGAACTTCTTCTTCGCGCGGGCTAAAAAAAGGGATGATTATTGACCTGGAAGCGACCATTGAGTCGATTCACCAGGCAAAAAAAGCCGCAGAAAAAATGGCGGAATATAAAATTGAGACAGTTTATACTGGAATCTCCGGTAGTCACATTAAAAGCTATAACAGCCATGGAGTTACCCTGGTTAAAAACCGAGAAATTAGGCGGATAGATATCCAGCGCTCAATTGATTCCGCCCGTTCCCTCATAATTCCCACTGACCGAGAAATTATCCATGTCCTACCCCAGGAATTTATAGTCGATAACCAAGCAGGGATCCGTGATCCATTAGGGATGAGCGGGAAACTCCTCGAAGCTAAAGTCCATGTGGTAACTGGAGCAGTTAGTTCGGCTCAGAATATTGTTAAATGTGCTAATCAGACTGGTCTGGATGTAAGGGATATTGTCCTTCAACAACTTGCTTCCAGTGAGGCAGTTCTCAGTCCGGAGGAAAAAGAATTGGGAGTAGCTCTGGTAGATATTGGAGGGGGAACAACTGATATTGCGATATTTTTCAATGGTAGTATTGCCTATACCTCCGTTATCCCTATCGGCGGTAATCAGTTTACCTCTGACATTGCCCTGGTTTTAAAAATTCCGATTAAGGAAGCAGAACGAATAAAAAAAGAATATGGTACTGCTTTTGTTAATTCAATTTCCCGGGATGAAAAGATTGAAGTTTTAAGTGCGGATAACAAAGAAAAACGCTACCTATTACGGAAAACACTTTGTGAAGTTATTCAGCCCCGGGCGGAAGAAACTCTGGAACTGATTTTAAGGGAATTAGTCAAATCCGAGTTGCTCCAGTTTATTGGCTCCGGAGTAGTGCTCACTGGTGGGGCTTCGCTTTTACCGGGGATAAAAGAAATGGCGGAAAATATTTTCCGACTTCCCGTGCGGATTGGTTATCCCCGCGGAGTAAAAGGATTAAAAGAAGTGATAAACAACCCAATGTATGCCACGGGAATAGGATTAGTGCTTTATGGGAACAACCATAGCACTAATCACAACTTTAATAGCAATGGAAATTCTTTTAATAATTTTCTCCAGCGGATGAAATCCTGGTTCTTAGAAGTTTTCTAATAAAACCAGAAAACTTTTTGGAAAAGGAATGTTAAAAAATTTAGTTAGTTAACTCTTAGAAAAGGAGGTCAAAGACATGATTGAATTAGCCGATGTAATTACCCCTAATGCAAAAATAAAAGTAGTAGGAATAGGTGGAGCAGGTTGTAATGCCATTAACACTATGATTGACTTCTCCTTAGAAGGGGTCGAATTTATTGCTGCTAACACTGATTTGCAGTCCTTAGGAGCATGCCGTTCACCGCTCAAAGTCCAATTAGGGATGAAGCTTACTAATGGTCTCGGTTCCGGGGGAGTACCAGAAGTAGGACGCGATGCAATGTTAGAAGACCAGGAAAAAATGAAGGAACTCTTGAAAGGATCAGATATGGTCTTTATTGCTGCGGGTATGGGAGGAGGGACAGGAACCGGAGGTGCACCAGTTTTAGCTAAACTTGCTAAAGAGGTCGGAGCTCTAACTGTGGCAGTAGTTACCAAGCCCTTTTCATTTGAAGGGAAAAGACGTTTGCAAGCTGCAGAAAAAGGGATTGAGGAGCTAAAAACTGTAGTAGATACCCTGATCGTTATCCCTAACCAAAGGCTACTGATAAATTCCGGCAAAAAAACTACTTTACTGGAAGCATTTAAAAAAGCAGACGAGGTATTACTTCATGCAGTAAAAGGGATCTCGGATTTAATCACTATTCCTGGTCTGGTCAATCTTGACTTTAACGATGTCCGCACGGTTATGTCGGAAATGGGTATGGCTTTTATGGGGATTGGAAGGGCAAGTGGAGAAAATCGTGCGGTAGAAGCTGCTCAAAAAGCTATCTCCAGTCCGCTCCTTGAAGACATCAGTATTGATGGGGCAAGAGGAATACTAATTAATATTACCGCTGGCCCTGACCTTACCCTTTTCGAAGTAAATGAAGCTTCAACCTTAATTCAGGAAGACGCACATGAGGATGCTAACATCATTTTTGGTGCAGTGATTGACGAAACCATAGAAGATGAAATCCAGATTACCGTAATTGCCACTGGATTCGGGAGAAGCGAGGAAGAAAAAGAAAAATCACTCAAAAGCAATGTTTCATTTATTAATAAGTATCTCCCCGAGGAAGATAGCCCAGCAGTCTGGAGAAAAAAGTTTACTGAGCCCCGACCCGCTAATCCTGAAGTAGTAAAGGTGGGAACAATTATCGACGGATTTTTTAATGACAATTTTGATTACGATACCCCCACCTTTCTCCGACGGCAGGCAGAATAATTAAAAAAACTTTATGAGGCTTTATGTCGTGGAAGTTAAAAGAGAAGGCGCGGGTCCTCCTCAGTCAAGAAAAAGGTACTATTATTAAGCCCTGGGGGGGGAAAATAAGTGTTGCGCTTATTTTCCCGAATTATTACCATGTTGGTATGGCTAACCTGGGCTTCCAGATAGTCTACCGCATCATTAATGACCACCCCCAGGCAGTCTGCGAACGCGCATTTCTTCCCCAGCCCGCCGAGCTCCTCGAATTTCAGCGTTCTTCTACTCCTCTCTTTTCTCTCGAAAGTCAAACTCCGTTGCAACAATTCGATATCATCGCTTTTTCTCTTTCCTTTGAAAATGATTACCCTAATGTCTTAACCCTGCTTGATTTAGCCCGTATTCCACTACGAAGTTTTCAACGAAAAGAAGGTTACCCTTTAGTCTGTGCTGGAGGTATAACTACTTTTCTTAATCCCGAGCCATTAGCCGAATTTATTGATTTTTTTGCTTTAGGAGAGGCAGAAGAACTTGTGCCTGAATGGCTCAACTTGCTTTATGAACTTAAAGCCAAAAAGGTTTTACGCCGGGAAATTTTAAAGCAGCTCACTCAGGTCGAAGGAGTTTATGTTCCCCAATTTTATTCCATTACCTATAATGAGGATGGCACTATTGCTTCTTTTTCTCCGAAAAAGGGAATACCCTATCCGGTAAAGCGGCGGTGGATTAAAAATCTCAATAATTATCCGGCACACTCAGTTATCTCTTCCCCAACCATTGAATTGGGAGGAATGTTTTTATTAGAAATTGGGCGGGGCTGTTCCTTTGGCTGCCGGTTCTGTGCTGCTGGCTGGATTTATCGGCCAGTTCGGTTTCGTTCTTTAAATGCCCTGGAAGAATCTCTTTCGGCGGGTTTAATTCAAGACAATAAGATTGGGCTAGTTAGTGCCGCGATTGGGGATCATCCGAAACTTAAAGCAATTTGCCAACTCATCCGGGATAAAGGAGGAAAAATTTCAGTATCCTCCTTGCGAGCCAATGCTATCACTCCCGAACTACTAACTGCCCTTAAAGAAAGCGGACATCAATCCATAACCATGGCACCGGAAACTGGCTCGGAACGACTTCGTCGCCTAATTCGAAAGAATATTACTGATGAAGAAATTTTTGCGGCCGTAGAGTTAATTGCACTAAGCGGAATCCCTAATCTTCGCCTTTATTTTCTCTTAGGTTTACCTTCCGAAACTATCGCGGATATTGACCAGATTATCTCTCTCACTAAAAAGATAAAACATACAATAATAAAACAAGTAAAGAAAAAAAACCTCCCCGGGACAATAACCCTAAGTCTCTCTCCATTTGTGCCTAAACCTTTTACCCCCTTTCAATGGGTTGCCTTTGAAAATCTTGAGGTGCTAAATCAAAAAATTAAACATATCCAAAATGGTCTAAAAAATGAACGACAGATAATAATAACTTATGATCTTCCTAAGTGGAGTTATATCCAGGCACTTCTCAGTCGCAGCGATCGCCGAGCAAGCAAGATTCTTCTCGAGGTGCATAAAAAAAATGGAAACTGGAATAAAGCCCTGCAGGAAACCGATATTAACCCTGACTTTTATGTCTACCGACATCGGGAATTTAACGAAATCCTTCCCTGGGATTTTATCGACCAGGGAATAAAAAAAGAAACTCTAATCTCCGAATATCATCAGGCATTAACCCTGATCTAACTACAGACATGGATAATTCCCGGATTGACCTAAAACTCTTACTCCGAAAAAAGTACCTTCGAATCATCCTCCCCCTATTTATTGGTTCAATCATTGCCTACATTGATCGGGTAAACATTGCCTATGCCGCTCTTACCATGAACGCTGACCTTGGTTTTTCTTCCCGCGTGTTTGGTTTGGGTTCCGGAATATTCTTTTTAGGATATGTGCTGTTTGAAGTTCCGGGTGCACTTATTGCCGAACGCTGGAGTCCCCGCATCTGGATTGCCCGCATTATGATTACCTGGGGAATCATCTCCGGTAGTATGGCCTGGATTACCAATGCACATCAATTCTATTTAGTCCGCTTTTTACTTGGTGCCGCTGAGGCAAGTTTTTATCCAGTAATGTATGCCAGTATTATCCCTCGTTGGTTTTCTTCGGAGGAAAGGCCAAAGGCATTGGCACTTATGCTTACCTCGTTACAAATCTCCGCAATTATTGGTGCCCCCTTAGCGGGATGGCTTTTAGGAATAGAAATTTTAAATTTAAAGGGCTGGCAGTTACTTTTTCTCATCGAGGCATTGCCGGCAGTAATTTTTGGGATTTTAATTGCTTATCTAATTACGGATTGGCCTGAGCAGGCAACCTGGCTTACCCTGAAAGAAAAACAATATTTAAAATCCTGTTTCGAACAAGAAACTGCCGCTAAAAAATCCATACACTCCTATACCGTATGGGAAGCGCTCGGTAGCTTAGAGGTAATAAAACTTTGCCTGATCTATTTTTTATGGATAACTGGTTTCTGGGGTTTCAATTACTGGATGCCCACTGTCCTCAAGGAGGTATCCGGCTGGTCAAATGTAGTAATTGGCGGTATGGTAGTGATCCCAATGGGATTTGCGCTCTTAGCAATGGTCGGAGTGGGTTATTTTTCCGCTAAAACCGGAGAAAAGCGATGGAGCGGGGCGATCCCTATGTTTCTGGGAGCAATTGGTTTAGGAATTGGAACCTATGTTTCGAATCCCCAGATCAATTTTTTCTTTGTGGTGCTTTCGGCAATTGGTGTGTATAGTGCGTTTGGGGTGTGGTGGTCCTATCCCACTACTTTTCTTTCCGGAGCAGCAGCAGCCGGAGCAGTGGGGTTTATCAATTCTTTCGGAAATATTGGTGGCTATGTAGGACCTTTCATTACTGGTTTCACCAAAGACCTGACTGGTTCATTTTCCGGCGCTTACATCTTACTTTCGTCTTTCCTGGTGCTCGCGGGATTGCTTATGCTCACTTTAAAAAAATAAAACGATAAATAAATTTTGATTGATTTTTCGGTCAATTTGGGATAAAAAAATCAAAAAAATTTTAAAAAAGGGAACTTGAGGATGAAAGAAATAAAAAAACACCTGCGGACAAAAAATACTCCATCAGGTGTTTTTTATTTTGGCAACCTTGCCAAAGTTTACTTTAGGGGAAAAAATAATAACTCTAATCAAACTAGTTTCACAATCATCGCGTCCGATTTGTTTTTGCATTTAAAAAAATAGGTTGATCACCTTAAATTTGAGATTTTGAATTAAGTTAACTCGTTAAAACTATGCTTTTTGGTAATTATCTTTTTTTCTGTGAATTTCGTGAATCGGCAATCCTTCCTCCCTATAAAGGTTCAACCTTTCGGGGAGTATTTGGCCAGACATTAAAAAAAATAGTCTGCGCTCTCAAAAAAAAGAACTGCGCGGAATGCCTCTTAAACGAAAACTGTGTCTACTTTTTTGTTTTTGAAACACCAGATAAAAAAAATAAATTATCAGTTAAGAAAAGGATAGCTTCTCCACCCCACCCCTATGTAATTGAGCCTCCACTGACTGATCAAACAAATTTTTCCGTTGGTGATTCTTTTAAATTTAATCTGTTGCTCTTTGGCAAAGCCAATGATTACCTTCCTTATTTCATCTACACTTTTGACCAGATTGGCGAAAAAGGAATCGGAAAGCGAAGCACCAATTTTCGGGGAAAGTTTATTTTAAAGGAAGTCTCATCCAGTGATCAAATCCTCTATTCCTACCAGGACAAAAAAATTAAAGGAGATTATCAACTCCAGGAACTAACTTTAAAAAATTTTGTTTCTCCTTCGACTACCCAAATTGAAGAAGTAGAACTTTCGCTTCTTACCCCTCTTCGGGTCAAGTTTCAAAACCAGCTCTTAAAAACTAACGGTAATGTTACCCTCCCCTTCCATATTTTAACCCGCACAATGTTAAGGCGAGTCGCTTCCCTTTTTAATTATTATGATGATGGAGAACCACCCCTTGACTATCGTCAGCTGATAGAAAAAGCCCGAATGATTGAGATAAAACAATCTTCGCTCAAATGGTATGACTGGAGAAGATATTCTAACCGCCAGGATCAGACTATGCTTATCGGAGGAATTGTGGGAGACATTTCTTATCAGGGGAACATTACCGATTTTTTTCCCTTGTTAAGGTTTTCTGAACTAGTCCATTTAGGCAAACAAACCTCTTTTGGATTAGGAAAGATTGAGATTAAAAGAGTAAAACAAAAGTTATGAAAAATGTCCTTCTTGCCGTAGTAGGATTAAGTCCTCAAGTTATTACAGAAACCCTTTTTGCATTACACCAGCAGGGGAAAACCGTCCATTCTATTCAGGTTATAACTACCCGGCCAGGCAAAGAAGAAATTTATGCCTCTCTCCTTTCTCCCCGCGACGGCTGGTATTACCAATATCTCCGGGAGTATGGAATCGATCCTGCTACTATTGATTTCGGCTTCGATAATATTCACACTGTTAAAGACGAAAATGGGAAGGAAATTGAAGACATTATTGGTGAACAAGAAAATGAATGGCTTCTAAAAAAATGCCTTGATCTCACTTTTCGTTTGACGCAAGATCCAGATACTGTAGTCTTTTTCTCCATCGCCGGCGGAAGGAAGACCATGAGCGCTTGCCTTATGGTAGCAGCCCAATTTTATGCTCGGCCTCAAGACCGGCTTTATCATGTGCTGGTATCCCCCGAATTCGAAAGCAACAAAAATTTCTTTTTCCCACCCCGAAAATCAGTGCGCGTTGAACTTAAAGACCAAAACGGCCATCCTTACTTTAAAGAAACACGGTTTGCCCAGATCATTCTGGTTCCCATCCCTTTTGTTTCAGTACGAGCGCAAATTTCCGATGATTTCCTCCGGGAACCAAAAGATCCTGCAACCCTAATGCTTTCGTTAGTGCGGGAAAAGCCAGCAGTGCTTATCGTGGACCTTCCCAATTCAAAGCTAATCTATAAGGACTTTGAACTTGACCTTAAGCCCAGTCAGTTAGCTCTTTATACTTTTTTCACTTTACAAAAGAAAAACTGCAAAAAAGTTATTAACTCCTGCCGGGGATGCACCGACTGTTTTCTTGAAATCTCTGATATTATTTCTCGCTCCCAAGAAATTGCCGAACTCTACCAAAAAGTATCCGATACCAGACCAATTGAAGAGATGGCAGAAGGAGGCATTCGTTCATTGGACAAATATAATTTTCGCTCTTATCGATCGAAAATTTCCCGCAATCTGGAAAAAGGCTTTGGACATCAGGCATTATCGGAGCTAATCATTGATTCAGTAGGCAAAAAACCGAATACCCGATATGGCATAAGGATCGATAAAGAAAGAATAAGGATAGTTTTGTAAAACTAAAAAGAGAAGCGATTGTGGCAACGTTGCCATGCTTGAACACATTGAGGATATTTTATATAATCCAAAGCGAAGAAGATAAGGAGGTTGGTTATGTTTTATATTTCCCGATTTAAAAATATTGAAAAAAAGGAATACGATTGTGAGATCGTGACACCGATGTTTCTCGGTGGTGCTGACCCGGGGAAAGCCGAGTTGCGGGTGCCGTCCCTCAAGGGGGAGCTCAGGTTTTGGTGGAGGGCAGTGTATGGAAGCAACAACATTAAGGAGATGATTGAGAGAGAGTCAAAAATATTCGGTTCCACTGATCAAAAATCACAACTCAAGATAAAAATAGAACACACTGGTATAATTCCAATTTCAAAAAATTTGCCTGAAGGAAAATATATAGAAGTTTCATCAAAGCAGAAGAAATTTCGTATATCAATTATCGAATACCTTGCTTTTGGTCTTTTCGATCCCCAAAAAAAGCAGAACAAATATCGACAATATATAGAGCCGGGAGCTCATTTTAAAATATCTCTTATATGCCCAAAAGATTTGAACAACGAGATAAGCGAGTCGCTTAACGCAATGTTTTCTTTTGGTGGTCTGGGGTCACGCTCCCGGAACGGGTTTGGTTCGCTATATTGCCTAGGTGATGGCGTCGTCACACAGAGCTACAAAGATGGTAGTTTAAAGTCATTTACTTCTTTTTCCAATTATTCAAAATTATTTGATGGATTCAACGCTCATTCAAATTGGATCGACGCTCTTTCGGAAATTGGGGAAGTATACAGAAAAGCGCGATTAAAACTTGAAAAGCGACACATATGGGAAAAAAGAAAATTCATCGCAATGCCTATTGAGGCAAAGTTTGAAAATATTCCTGAGCCTATAAGGCATGGTCGTCATGCAAAACCGTATTTTCTTCACGTCAATAAAACAGCGGACGGGAAGTATCGTGGTCAGATACTTTTTCTTCCTTATAATTATAAAGAGTCAAAAGATGCAAAACCTAGCCAGATCAAAGAATATCTTTCTGTTTGTAAAGAAATGAATGAGGAAATTGCAAAAAATATAGGAGGAGCCCGATGACGTGGCAAAAACCTGACATATCCTACTGGAACGACAAATTTACAGCATGGTGGCATGACCCCATCGATAAAGTGTTCAACATTAAAGGTCATGAGAATTGGGCAGCGGATTACTTGAACACCTTCGGCCTCCAGAGGCCAAATGAGGAATTCTGGAAGATTGCCGATGCCATTGCGGCAGGTTTCGAGCGGGGTCAATTACCAAGCTACGATAAAGACGAAACGAAAAGTGGCGCCGTCGATTTCATGGTGAATCCCGTAATTACGCACCCGATCAGTGGGGAAAACGGTGAAGTGAAAATCGAAAGTACTTTTCCGGGCCCGGATCAGATCCACTCGGAAGCTGTCGATTATCTCAGAAAAACGATCGGAACCACGGCAGGAGAAAGCGATCTGGCATCGTTATTCAAAGGCGACGAGGCCGCTTTTGCAGAAGCGAGAATACTTTTCACCCATCTTGTGTTACGATTTTTGTTAGCGGAAAAAAACATCTCAGGGCTGGGCGCATTATGGCACAGAATCCCGGCAGATTCACGTTTTCCCGACCACAGCATATGGCAGCATAACGCCCTTTGTTCAGCGATCTATTCCTGCATGGGAACAGCAGCCAGCACTGAAAATATCGGTTTGATGGTTTTTTCCATCACACCTGTGCAGGAATTTATCAGCCAAGCCCGCAAACTACGAGATTTCTGGACAGGTTCTGTCATTTTATCGTGGCTTGCATTTGAGGGTATCCGCTGGGTTATTGAGAACCTCGGTCCTGATCACATTTTATATCCTTCATTAATCGACCAGCCGCTGATAGGTATTTATCTGATAAAGAAACGGCGTTTCAAACCGGAACTTTTTCCTGCGCTCTGGAAGAGACACCCAAAAGGGATTGCCAGTTTTCCCAACAAATTTGTCTGCCTCATCCCCGTAGACAAGGTAGATGAAATCGCCGCTGAAATAGATAAAGTGATTCGGCAGAGCTGGTGGGAAGTATGTGAACTTGTCTGCGAATTCTTGGTGCAAGATCGTGAAAACGAAGAAAAAAAGCATATGAGGCGGCTTTTTGAAAGACAGACAAAACACTTCTGGGATCTCCGCTGGGCAGCGGTAAGTTTGTTAGGAGTCGAAAACTTGCGGGATGTAAAAAACCTTCTGGATGAATCAAAGTGGAAAAGTCAGGAAAATTATTTTGAGAAAATTAAGCATGTGATCGATGCGAAATATCATTTGAATGCGAGCCGGGGTGTTTTTTACTCCACGACCCACAGCCTAGTTCAGACGGCGCTGGCGGCTGGGAAATTAGCAAGGCTGGTGTTGCGTGAACCGGAACCGGGGGAGAAATGTCAGATGTGCGGCGAGTTTGAGGTGCTTCACGCTGTTCCCTGGCGAGAGGGAGAACCGGCTGAAGCCTATAAGCAGAGCATCATGGCATTTTGGTCGCGCTGGGGTAATCACGAACAAGACGAGGTTGACATCAAGAACAGTGAACGACTCTGTTCGATTTGCATGATTAAACGATTATTGCCGCGCTTGATTAGAAGGGAGCAAAACAAAGATCATCTGCTGCATGATGTGTTCAAGGCTGTAGAAAGATTCCCATCCACCACGGAGATGGCGCTTTTCGATTACTTCCGGCGCAATGATGTTAGAGATGAAAAGGAGAGAATCAAAATTGCCCAAAATCTCCATGAAAATGAGGAGATAATCGTAGGCGAAAAAGCGCCGAAAGAAAAAAAGCTAAAGAATAGGGACAAGTATTACGCGATTCTTTTGATGGATGGAGACCGGATGGGAGATCTTGTCAATGGCGAGACGATAAACGCCGTGTGGGAAACGATCCTTCACCCCACCATTAAGGAAAGAATTAAAGGGTCCGGTTTCGTGCCTGCCTATGCAAAACTCTGGAGAGAGATAACATCCGATCCGCAAACAAAGAAGCGTCTTGTCACCCCCGCGATCCACGCGGCGATTTCGGAGGCTTTAGGCGACTTTGCCATGTATGGCGTAGCCGGTATCATTGAAAAATACAACGGCCGCCTTGTTTACGCTGGCGGTGATGACGTCTGCGCGTTTTTGCCCCTTTCGTGCGTGGTGGCTGCCGCTCGTGAAATTAGAGACTATTATACCTCTATTTTCCGCTACCTAGATGAACAGGGTAAAAGCCAGACCATTGACAACGGCGCGTGGCAAATCCAGCCCGGTAAATTGTCTATCAATTTGGGCATAGGGAAAGGTATTTCCATTTCCGCCGCAATTCTGATTTGTCATCACAAGGAAAACCTCACGCAAATGTTAAGAAGGACCCATACTCTTCTGGATGATGTCGCCAAAAATCAGGTCGGCCGTGATGCCTGCGCGCTTGAACTGAGGAAAAGAAGTGGGGGAGAGCGGCTGATTGCGGCAAAATGGGATGACCCTGTTTGGGATGCTTTGGAAACACTTAGCGGTATAGCGGCTGACGACGGCCGATTGATATCTCATTCTCTTCTCTATCGTTTAGAAAAGCTTAAGCCAGGGTTCGACGCGATGATCGATGCTTTTGGGGATGACGAAGCCAGATTGAAGAAAAACGTAGAGAGTATTATCTCGGCGCAATTGGAACGATCAAGCCGAAGTGTAAAAGATGAAGACGCTGGGCGAGAAATCAAGAAATGGCTTCGTCAGATCGCTCTTCGAAAAAACAAAGACGGCACGTTTGGATTTAACGCAGGGGCGCTTCAGATTGCCGCTTTTATGGGAGGTGAAGATGAAAATGAGTGAGTGGTACAGATTTGAACCGCAGGACACTTTGTTCTTTCGCGGGGCGGAACCCGCGGTGATGGGGGAAAGTCATTCTGCTTCATTCAATTTCCCGCCGCCCCCGCAGACGCTCGCGGGTGCGCTGCGCACGGCCGTACTTGTCCAGCACGGCGTCAAGTATTCTGATTACAAAGACGGCGTCTGCGATCCGGAGATCATAGCCGCGATCGGCATGGCGGGCACGGACAGCCCCTTCGCCATTCTCGGTCCATTGTTCGAAACGCCGCAGGGGGTTTGGGTCCCCTGCCCCTACACTTGGTATGCGGAAAAAAAGGCGATAGAAGATCTACCGCCTGACGGTGGTCACTTGGCTATCTTGGAGGCTACGCCCATATCGTCAGGATCTATTTTACTGAAAACATCACTCAGCAAAAAAATAATGTGGGCTAAAGGGAAGGAGCCAAAATCATTGGGTGGTTTCTGGGTATCTCTCAAGGAAGTTGGTTCAAAGCAGCCCTCCAAAAACATCAGAAGAGCGGATACGTTTTTTGCTCGGGAACTGCACACGGGCATAGCCATGGACTACGGGCTATCCCGCCGAACGGCTCGCAAGCACCATTTGTATTCCTTTGTGCATGCGAGGCTGAAGAGAGACGTGAAGCTCGTTTTCGGGGTCACCACCCGTTTGCCGCTACAGGATAAGGGCACCCTGCAGCTCGGCGCGGAACAGAGATTCGGGCGGTATGAAAAAACAGATGAAGTTATCTTACCCCGCGGAAATTCAGGACTTTTCCTGTCTCTGTCGCTTGTCGAGGGAAG
>Ga0272448_1006320_pt1 | contig 12838 bp, 8 predicted proteins | sample YNPCB0191_FD_202220 | JGI IMG/M metagenome (GOLD analysis project Ga0272448, IMG submission 202220) | Hot spring sediment microbial communities from Yellowstone National Park, WY, United States - YNP-CB-019-1 | ecosystem: Environmental > Aquatic > Thermal springs > Hot (42-90C) > Sediment...
GGCGTTCGGAATTCTTGCGACGCTCACGCTTAGGCTGCGCTCGAAACTTTCTATAGCGGCGTTTCTCTGGATGGTGGCGAGTTCGGCCTTCTTCCTGTGGACGCCGGTCCGCCGTCCGGAACTGGCAATCACGATGCTCGTACCGGCTGCGCTTCTTGGCGCTTCGGCGGTCGATTGGCTGCATCATACGGGCGCGTGGCGCGTTGTCCGCTACCCGATCTTGGCGCTCGCGGTCCTGACTCTCTATACGCAGGTGCTGACCAATCTCGTCTGGACTGCGCCCGACCCGACCGAAGCGCCGTGGGCGCGGCACGCGCTGCTCTACTGGACCGAACCCGCCACGACCCTGACCGCGACCGAGGAATGCGCGCATGCGCTTAAGGCGGTTGGGCCGAATGCTTCGGTATTTTTCGAGCTTAAATCTCCTGTGCTTCAATGGTATCTGCGGACGCTCAAGCCCGCAGCCGATGCGGGGAGCGCGGCAGTGGTCGTGTCGGCGGCGGACAGGCCGAAACCGGCTGGGATGGGCGAAAGCTCAAGGTTCCCGCTTCAGGAGCGATGGAATCCCGCGATGGCGGGGTTGGATACCACGCGCGCGCTTCGCTACTTTCTGACCGCGCGAACCTGGCTGCCGCTTCAGAGCGACGATGTCAGGCTAAGCGTTCGCCAGGTGGCTGCGCCCCGGACGCCGACCGTGGTCTTCGCACCCCACGCGCAGCCGTCGCCGACCGTCACGCCGTCCCCGGCTTCGCCGATAGCCTCTGCGTCGCCGGTTTCGACACCGCCCGCTTCCGTGGCCTCATCGACTGTCCCGCCTTCGCCGGCTGCTACCGCAACCGAGCGGCCAACTCCGGCGCCCGCGGTGTCCGCAAGGCATCTGGCACCCTCCGCGACGCCCACCCCGCCAGGCTCGGCTCCCTCAGCTTCTCCATCGCCACCTCATCCCGCCGCCTCGGCGGGCAATATCTGAGGAACCGAATCCGCTTGTTTCTGGCAAAGGACCGCGGGCCGCGACGTACCGGCAGGTTTGCCAGACAGGGCGGTGTCTGCGATAAGAGGCGGGAAGATGCGCCCGCATGTCGAGGCATGCCTAAGCGGCACGAGGTTTGCCCTGTAGCGCATCGGACGCCAGAATGGGAGGCTCGATGGACGCCATTCTCAAGCTAATCCAGGGTTTCGAGCTTCATCCGGTTGTGGACCATTTTACAGTCGCGCTGCTTGTCATCGGCGTGCTTACCGATCTGGCCGCGAGCCTTGCGCCGACCCGGACGTGGATCAGGTACATGGCGCTGACCTTGATGATCCTGGGCGCGGCGTTCGCAGGCGCGTCGTTCGGGACCGGCAGCCTCGAGGCGGACCGGGTGTGGAAACATATCAGCCCCGACGCGCAGCACGTTCTCCATCGGCACGCCGAGTTCGGCGAATACCTGGCGATTACCTTCGGGGTGCTCGCGGTGTGGAGAATCCTGATCCAGGCGTTCGGTTTCGCCGCAGGCTCGCGTTCGCTTTACCTGGTGATCGCGGTCCTGTCGTGCGGTGCTCTGCTCTATACGGGATCGCTCGGCGGTGAACTCGTCTATGGCTACGGAGTAGGAACGGCGCTGATGAGCCCGACCCCGGGGCCGGGCGCCGAGGCCTCGCCCGCGGCAAGCCCGACACCAGAGGTTCCGACCGCAGCGCTCCCGACCGTTTCAGTGCCGACTCCCACTCCGGCGCCGTCCGCCCAGGCTTCGCCGTCAGCCTCGCCTTCTACCGGCACGCCGGGTCCGTCACCCAAACCTGGTGATACGCCCGAGGCGCGCCCGTCACCCGAGGCGCATCCGTCGCCGTCCGCGGACACTGGGAAGTCGTCAAAGCACGCGACGGCAGCGGCAAACATATGAGCGGCCTTGCGGCGCGCAAATCGGCGATCGACAGGACATATTTATGCAACGGCGTCAGGTTGGAGTGGTCAAGGAACTCAGGCGTTTCCCGGTCAAATCGATGCTCGGGGAGAAGCTGGCGGAGCTTGCGCTCACCCGCACGGGAGCCGTTGGAGACCGCGCGCTTGCACTGCGCGATCTGGAAAATCGAAGGATCGTCTCGGCGAAGAAATTCCCCGCGATGCTCTCGTTTCGCGCCGAATGGGAGGGTGAACCGGGCTCATCGCCGGATGCCAGGATCAGGATCACGCTTGCCGGCGGAGGTGTCATCCACGCCGACGACCCCGGCGCGTCGGACGCTATCTCGGCTGCCCTGTCCCATCGCGTGCAGCTCGAACGTGCGCCTCACCCGACCGGCGAGCGCGCCGGAATCGACCCCCGAACGGTTTTCGGCGACGTTCCTATCGGGAACGTTATTCCCGGGATGACCGCCGAGACCGCACCCGACTTCTTCAGCCTGATGCAGGGCACATTTTTCGATTCGGCGCCGATCCATCTGCTGGCGACCGGAACGCTCGAACATCTGAGCCGTATCGTGCCCGGCTCGGATTTCGACCCGCGCCGGTTTCGCGCCAATATTCTCGTCGATACGGGCATGGGGCCTTCCGGCTTCGTCGAGGACGACTGGCTCAGCGGCACGCTTGAAGTCGGCGACGGAGTGCGAATCACCGGGATGACGCCGGCGCTCCGATGCGTGATGACGACCCATCCGCAGGAGAATCTATCGCGCGACCTGGCGGTGCTGCGCGCGGCCGTGCGGCATCATAACGCCGATGTCGGGATCTTTGCATCGGTCGATTCTCCTGGCCGCGTGCGTATCGGCGATCCGGTGTTCCTCGTGAATTAGACCCGAATCGTCGCACCTCCGTTGCGACCAATCCTGTCGGCCAGTGGCGTTCTCTGTGGAGACACGAGCGCGCTGCCTCTTGCCGCGGGGTATCGTTCAGATCGACGATGGCGCTCCGGTGGACTTTCCTTGCGCCGGGTGCCGATGGAGGCTCGAACTCGGAAAATAGTCGTTGCGCCGTGCGCCGCGGAGCGAATCGAGGCGGCACGCGCATGGCTTCGCGGGCTGCGCTGCGACACCGAGGCGCTGCTTATCGCGCCGAGCCGCGAGGCGGCTGACGATCTGGTCCGTTCGATAGCGCGCGACGGCGGCGCCCTCTTCGGGCTTCATCGCCTGACGCTCAATCGGCTCGCGGGACTGCTTGCGCAGGCGGAACTGCTGGAGGCCGGGCTTGCGCCGGCGGGCGCGCTTGCGGTCGAGGCGATAGCGGCCCGCGTCGTCAACCGGCTTTCCAAAACCGGCGCGCTTTCATATTTCGCGCCGGTAACCGATATGCCCGGTTTTCCGCGCGCGCTCGCCGGCACGATTGTGGAGCTGCGTCTCAACCTGGTTGGCCCGCAAGCGGTCGCACAGACCGGGGCGGTTGGGCAGGCGCTTTCGATTGCGCTGGGCGAGTTCGAGCGGGAGTTGCTGAGCGCCCGGCTTGCCGATCGAGCCGCCGTAATAGCTGCGGCGATTCGCGCGCTCGAAAGCCCCTCGCCACCGCGCTTCTGCGGGCTTGCCACGCTCGCGCTCGACCTGCCAGTCGAGACCGCTCTGGAACGCGATTTGGTTGCGCGGCTTTGCGCCAAGGCGCCGGAATTTTTCGCAACCGTTGCGGCGGGAGATTCGGCAAGCGAGGCGATGCTTGCGCAGGCGCTCGGCGTGGACCGCGGTGATGTCCTGCGGCTTGTACCCGAGCCCGCGACTTCGCTGGCCCGCCTTCAGGCGCATCTTTTTGCCGAGACGGCGCCGCCCGAGGCCGCCCTCGACGAGACGGTTGGGATGCTTTCCGCGCCGGGCGAGATGCATGAGTGCGTCGAGATAGCGCGCCGCATCCAGGCCGAAGCGCGCCGCGGCGTGCCGTTCGACCGGATCGCGGTGATATGCCACGCGGGCGAGCGTTACGGGCCCTATCTCGAGGAAGCCTTCGGCCGCGCGGGAATCGAGGCCTATTTCGCAACCGGGACCAGACGGCCGGAGCCGGGCGGAAGGGCGCTGCTTACGATGCTCGCGTGCGCGGCTGAAAATCTTTCGGCCAGCCGCTTTGCCGAATACCTTTCGCTGGCCCAGGTTCCGACTCCCGGCCGTGCCGCGCGCTCTGACGCCGTGGTCACGCCCGCGACGGAACTTTATCCCGCCGCGCTGGCCTTCGATCTCGAAGTCGGACCCGAGATGGCCGAAGCCCAGCCTCCGGATACCGATCCGGTTCCGGTCGTTGATGGAACCGCACGGGCGCCGTGGCGATGGGAAAAACTGATGGTCGACGCGGCGGTGATCGGTAGCCGCGAGAGGTGGGAGCGGCGGCTGGCCGGACTGGAGGCCGAACTCAGGAGGAAACGCGACGAACTCGAGCCCGACGATCGCGCCCGCGCGCTCGACCGGGACCTGCTCGACCTTGCCCATCTGAGGACGATCGCGCTTCCCATAATCGACAAGCTCGCCGCCCGTCCCCGCTCGGCTCCGTGGAGCGAATGGCTCACCTGGTTGCGCTCGCTGGTCGAGCTTGCGGTCCGCGACGCGGAACCGGTCCTTGCGGCACTTTCGGAGCTCGAACCGATGGGTCCGGTCGGCCCGGTCGAACTCGACGAGGTCCGCACCGTACTCGCCGATCGCCTGGGCCATCTGGAACGCCCGCCCGCGCGCCGGCGCTACGGAGCGGTATTCGTCGCCCCGCCCGGCTACGTGCGCGGGATGACCTTCGACGTGGTGCTCGTTCCGGGACTGGCCGAGCGGATATTCCCCAAAAAGCTGACCGAAGATCCGATCCTGGCCGACCGCCTGCGCGCGGCGATAAGCCCGATGCTCAAGCGCCAGGAAGAGCGGGTTGCCGCCGAGCGCCTTGCCTTAAGGCTCGCCGCGCAAGCGGCATCCGAGCGCGCGACATTTACCTACGCGCGCGTCGATCTCGATCAGGGCCGTCCGCGAGTGCCGTCGTTCTACGCGCTTGAAGTGCTGCGCGCGGCCGAGGGTCGCCTTCCCGGTTTCGACGAGCTGGCGCGCCGGGCCTTGTGCGAGCAGGCGGGGCGGCTCGGATGGCCCGCGCCGCGCACGCCGGAAGAGGCGCTCGACGACGCGGAATTCGACCTCGCGCTGCTTGACCGCCTGCTCGACCGCGATCCCGAGGCAACCGTCGGCGCGGCGCATTACCTGCTTGGCGCCAACGAGCATCTCGCGCGCGCGCTTCGGGCCCGGGCGCGGCGATGGCTGCGGCGGTGGACGCCGTCGGACGGCCTGGTCGATCCCGATCCTGCGGCGGCTGCAGCTCTCGCCCGCCATCAGATGGCCGCGCGCTCTTACTCGCCGACTGCGCTTCAGAATTTTGCCGCCTGTCCGTACCGGTTTCTGCTCCAGGCGGTTTTCCGGCTCCAGCCGCGCGACGACGCCGAGGCGATCGAGGTGATCGATCCGCTGACCCGCGGAAGCCTGACCCACGAGATGCAATACCAGGTGCTAAGCCTGCTGCGCGACCGCGGGCTTCTGCCCGTTACGGGCGAGAACCTCGAAGCGGCGCTCGGGGAACTGGATCGGGTCGTCGAGCGAGTGGCCGAGCGATGGTACGACGAGCTTTGTCCGGCGATCGATCGCGTCTGGAAGGACGGCATCGACAGTATCCGCGCGGATCTCAGGGAATGGCTCAGGCTCATGGCCGAGGAGCGCCGGGGATGGTGTCCCGACCGTTTCGAGCTTGCTTTTGGACTCTCCGATCGCGCCCAGGCCGATCCCGCAAGCATACCCGACCCGGTAGCGCTCGAAGGCGGGCTTAATCTTCGCGGCTCTATCGATCTTGTCGAACGCAATCGTAACGGCGCACTGCGGGTGACCGACTACAAGACTGGCAGGGTCCGCGCGCAGCCCGGTTTCGTAATCGGCGGCGGAAAGATCCTGCAGCCGCTTCTCTACGCGCTTGCCGCCGAGCGCATCCTCGCAGCTCCGGTCGAGTCAGGCCGTCTTTACTACTGCACTGCGGCGGGCGGCTACGAAGAGCGGGCCGTCGCGATAAACGACGCCGCGCGCGCGGGATACCGGGCCTTTCTCCGCACTTTCGACGAGGCGCTCAGGGCCGGCTTCCTACCCGCCGCGCCCGACGTGGACGAGTGCCGATGGTGCGACTATCGGCGCGTGTGTGGTCCGTACGAGGAACGCAGGGTAAGGCTCAAGCCGGCGTCGCGGCTCCAGGCGCTTGCAAGGCTGCGCGAGATGCCATGAAGACGCCCGCCGACCAGCACGTTCGCGATCGTATCCGCACCGACCTCGACACCACGCTGGTTATCGAGGCTGCCGCCGGCACCGGCAAAACCACCGCGCTCGTGAATCGGATAATCGCGGCGGTCGCGTCCGGACGCGCACGGCTTGGGCAGATCGTCGCGGTCACGTTTACCGAGAAAGCCGCCGGCGAACTGAAGCTCCGGCTTCGCGCCGAAATAGAGCGCGCCCGCCAGGATCCCGCCCTCGACGGCTCCGCGCGCGAACGATTGTCGCGCGCCCTGCCCCAGCTCGAAGAGGCGCGTATCGGGACGATCCATTCCTTTTGCGCCGACCTGATTCGCGAGCGTCCGGTCGAGGCGCGGGTCGATCCGATGTTCGAGGTCGCCGCCGAGGACAAGGCCGAGGAGATTTTCGAGCTTGCCTTCGAGCGATGGTTCCAGCGCACGCTTGCGAATCCGGGGGAAGGAATGCGCCGGCTGCTCCGCCGCCGCGACCTTGCCGTGGGTGACGGGCCGCGTCCGATCGCGCGCGCGGCCGCCGGGCAGCTTCGCGAATGGCGCGATTTCGATGCGCCGTGGACCCGATGGCCGTTCGAGCGCAATCGCGAGATCGACGAACTCGTCGCCGAGATCGAGCATCTCGGGCGCCTTGCGCGCCAGGGCGAGCCCGACGACTACCTTGCGCAGGCGCTCGACAATATCGCTCGGCCCGTCGCCGAAGCGACCCGCCTCGAACCGCTTCGCGGACGCGATTACGACGCGCTCGAACAGGTGCTTATCGGGCTTCTGCGCGGGAACACGAATCCGCGTTTCGGATGGCGAGGCTATGGCGAGCGATTCGGCGAGCACCAGCGCGAGGAAGTGACCAAGCGGCGCGAGGCTCTGTACGAGCGGCTCGCGCGCTTGCGGATGAACGCAGGAGCGAACCTCGCCCCGCTGCTGCGCGACGAAATATGGCCGGTGGTCGGCGAATACGAGGAACTGAAGCGGCGCGCCGGTGTGCTGGACTTCCTGGATTTGCTTCTGCTTGCGCGAAACCTGGTGCGCGATAATCCGGTTGTCAGGCGCGAGCTCCAGGAACGCTTCACCCATATTTTCGTCGACGAATTCCAGGACACCGACCCGCTCCAGGCCGAGATTCTGTTTCTTCTGTCCGCCGACGACCCCGGAGAATCCGACTGGAAGCGGGTGCGTCCGGTCGCGGGCAAGCTGTTCATCGTCGGCGATCCCAAGCAGTCGATCTATCGGTTCCGGCGCGCCGACGTTTCGCTCTACCAGTCGATCAAACGACGGCTTGCCGCCGCGGGCGCGTCGATCGAAAACCTGGCCGTCAGTTTTCGCGCGGTTCCCGAACTGCAGGAGATGGTTAACGCCGCTTTTGCGCCGCTGATGGCCGAGGAGTCGGACACCCAGCCGGCCTACGTTGCGCTTAAGCCTTTTCGCGACGGGGTTGACAGCCAGCCGTCGGCGGTCGTGCTTCCGGTGCCCGCGCCCTACGGGGATTTCGGACGGGTGAGCGAACGGAAAATCGAAGAGTCGCTGCCCGAGGCGGTTGCGGCCTTCGTCGAATGGCTCCTCGGCAGGAGCGGATGGACCGTCACGGAGCGCGACGCGCCGCAGGAGCGCGTGCCGATTCGCCCGCGCCACGTCTGTATCCTGTTTCGGCGGCTCAACTCGTTCGGGCGCGATGTCACCCGCGCTTATATCCGCGCGCTTGAGGCGCGCCATCTGCCGCACGTCCTGGTAAAGGGGGGCTCGTTCAACGAGCGCGAGGAAGTCGAAGCGATCCGCAACCTTCTCGGAGCGATCGAGCGTCCCGACGACGAATTGCTCGTGTTCGCGTCGCTTCGCGGTCCGGTCTTCGCGCTTTCGGACGCCGCGCTGCTCGAATTCCGCGAGACGCTCGGCAGCCTCCATCCGTTCCGCAGGATTCCTGACGACGCGCCCGAGACCGTCAAGGAAGTGGGCCGCGCGCTCGCGCTGCTGCGCGAGCTTCATCGCGGACGCAACCGCCGCCCAGTCGCCGCTACGATCTCGCGCCTGCTTGCCGCGACTCGCGCGCACGGAGGCTTTGCGATATGGCCGACCGGCGAGCAGGCGCTCGGCAACGTGATGAAGCTGATGGACATGGCGCGCCGATACGAAGCGCGCAGCGGCGCGGCGTCGTTTCGCGGCTTCGTCGACGAGCTCGAAGCGCGCGCCGAACGCGCCGAGGCCGGCGAAGTACCGGTCGTCGAGGAAGGCACCGAAGGTATCCGTATCATGACGGTGCATCGCGCCAAGGGACTCGAATTCCCGGTCGTCATCCTGGCCGATATGACCTGCAAGGAAACCCGCGCCGAGCCTTCACACTACGTCGATCCCGCAAGACGGCTCGCTGCGCTCGAACTGGCCGGATGCGCGCCGGTCGAACTTCAGGAGCATGCCGAGGACGAGGCGCGACGCGAGCGCGAAGAAGCGGCACGGGTGCTCTACGTCGCCGCGACGCGAGCGCGCGAGCTGCTGGTCGTGCCAGCGGTTGGCGACGAGGAGCGCGAAGGGTGGCTCGCCGGGCTGAACCCGGTAATTTTTCCCGAAAACGCAAACCGCCGCGCTCCGCTGACCCGCAAGCCCCCGGGATGCCCGGCTTTTGGCGACGATAGCGTCCTTGTCCGTGGGCCGAAGGCTCCGCTTAAGGAGAAATCCGTCGCCCCGGGGACGCATCGCGCCCGCGCCGGAACCCATCGGGTCGTGTGGTGGGACCCGTCGCTGCTGAATCTCGACGTGCGCGAGACGATGGGGCTTCGGCAGATGCGCCTGCTCGAAGCGGACAGCGAGCGTACCGTCGCAACCGGCGGAATCCGCGCGTGGCAGCGATGGCGCGACGCGAGAGAGGCCGCAATCGCGCGCGGCCTTGCGCCTTCGCTCCGCGTAGGCACCGCCAGCGAGCTTGCCGCGGCAACTGACACACAGGTTCCCGAGGCGGACGAGGTCGCGCTCGAGGAAGCCGCCCGCATTGCCGGGCGCCCCCACGGCCTGCGCTTCGGTACGCTGGTGCACTTGACGATGCTGCGGGTCCGGTTCGATGCCGGGCGCGACGAGATAGTGAAAGTCACCGCCTGGGAAGCCCGCACGCTCGGCGCGGACGACGCCGAGATTGCCGCCGCGGCCGAAGCAGTTGCGCGTGCGCTTGCGGCGCCGCTGATGCGGCGTGCGGCCAGGAGCCTTGAACTCAGGCGCGAGTGCCCGCTTGTGATGGAAATCGGCGGCGGCGTCAGGATGGAAGGTGTTGCGGACCTCGCCTTTCGCGAAACCGACGGCACGCAGGAGTTCTGGACAGTCGTCGATTTCAAGACCGACGTGGATATCGCGCCGCGCCTGGGCGAGTATCGCAAGCAGGTCGGGCTTTACCTTCGCGCGATTCGCAAGGCGACCGGACTCAACGCGCGCGGTTCGATTTTTCTCATTTAACTTTGTTCCGCGTATCGTTAGGATAATAGCCAGGTGAGTGTGCGACGCGGATGATGCGCATGAAAGCCCATATCCATCGGACGGTTCCCGCCGTTGAGCCATAACCGCTCGGTTCTCGTCGCCGGTTACGGTTCGCTCCTGAGTGGTTATGGTCTTCTGGCCGAGCGCCGGGGCGGACGAAGCCGGCTTGTCGCGCGCGACGCCTGGCCGCTTGCGATTCAAAACGCACGTCGCGGACTTGCCAAGCCGTCGAGTCACGGAAAGTACCTTGCGATGGATATCGAGCCGGACGAGCCCGGTGCGCCGATCAGCGGGCGGGTCGGGCGGGCGGACCGCGGCGAACTCGGCGGTATCCTCCTGGAATTCGAGCGCGAATGGTTTGCGGCGGTTGCGCGCCGCGAGGAATACGACCCGGGCGCATTCGAGCGTCTCGTCAGCAAGGCCGAAGCTGCGGGAAAGCCGCTTGGCGAATTTCTGTTCGCGATTGCCGAAAGCGTATCGTTTGGCCTCGACGACTATCGCCGTGAGCTTCGCGACATTCTCGGCTACACCTCACCCGGCTACATCTTTCATCCCGTGCCGCTCGCCGACGGCCGGGTCGCTATCGTCGCGGTCGGCTCGGGCTATCACTCAAGCGGCGACCCGGCGGTCGTATCGCGACGGCGCGAGTTCGAAATGGATCGTCTGCTCGGGCTCGGCGAGGCGCTTGCGCTGAGCAGGCCTGGGCTTGCGATCGATCGCGAGGGGCAGGTCGGGTACTTCGCCGAGTGCGTCCTCGGCGGCATCCACGGGATGAGCGTTGGCGATCTGCTCGCGGGCGTCGGCGCGGACGGCGAACGGATGGAAAGCGTCGCGCGGCTGCTCAGGTCCGAGGCCGAGGGTGAGCGCGCGCGTTTTCTCATGGCCACTTCACTCGACCGCCGCCGGTACGAGGAACGCTTCGACGGCACGCCCGATCCCTCGATTGGAAAGATTCTTGCGCACGATTTTTAGCGGGTAATTGATTCAGGCGTGAAATCCGAGTTTGCAATCCACGTTGCCAAGGAGAACCTCAAGTTCTCGGCGGCGCACTTTATCGCTTACCAGGGCTTTCGCGAGCCGCTGCACGGCCATAACTATCAGGTCGGGGTCCGGGTCGAAGGCTCTCTCGCCCATACTGGGTACGTGGTCGATTTCGGGCTTATCAAGAAGCTGACCAAGGAGATCGTTGACCGGATCGACGAGCATACGATCGTCCCCGAGCGAAGCGATTGCCTCAAGATCGACAGGCCCGCGCCTGGCCAGGTGCGGGTTCGCTACGAGAACGAAGAGTTCGTCTTTCCGGCGGGCGACGTCGCGATGCTGCCGATCGTGCATAGTTCCGCCGAGGAACTCGCCCGCTACATCTGGGAGGAACTGGTCGCGGCGCTCAGACGTCGTGGCGCCTTGGACGAAGTGGCGGCGGTCGAGGTGTCAGTCGCCGAGGGACCTGGCCAAGCCGCTATCTTTCAGAGAGAAATCGTCCGGGATTAGATTGGGTGCGAGTCAGCGCGCGGCGCGGCACGACTCGCCGGGCCAAGGGCAGCGCGCGCAATCTAACGATTGAGAGCCGAAGCGAAGGCTTCATCCCGACTACTTTCGTTAGCGTGCCGATTTGGCGCTTTTTTAGGATTAAAAGCGCGATTTAGTTCTCTCCAAAGGGTGTATTTTTGGTCACAGAATGTCAAAATTTGTCACCCGGTTGTTAGAAAGGCGCAAATCGTGACAAAATCCTTGCGGTTTCGGGCATTCGGTTGCGAAGCTGGGGGGTCGATCCGCATCGAGTGGCTTCAGAAGCGAAAATCGCGGAAACGGATTTTTCTTTCAGTGTCGATCGTGCCCTCATCGGGCATCATCCGGCGATAGTCAAGCTGCGCCAGCTTATCGATCGGGTCGCGCAGACCGACGCTACGGTCCTGATCACTGGCGAAAGCGGCACCGGCAAGGAGGTCGTCGCGCATTCGATTCACGCGCTGTCGCCGAGGCGAAGCCGCCCGTTCGTGCCGGTCAACTGCGCGGCCATCCCTCACGACCTGCTCGAATCCGAGATGTTCGGCCATGAGCGCGGCGCGTTTACGGGCGCTTCGGGTAACCGCCAGGGACTTTTCAGCATGGCCAACGGCGGCACGATCTTCCTCGACGAGATCGGCGAGATGCCGCTTGCGCTGCAGGCCAAGCTTCTGCGGGTTCTGGAGGACGGGGTGATTCGGCCAGTCGGCTCGGACCGCGGCTACCAGGTCAACGCGCGGGTAATCGCGGCGAGCAACAACGACCTGGCGGCCGCGGTGAAGAAGGGCACCTTTCGCGAGGATCTGTTCTATCGGCTCCAGGTGGTGCCGATTATCCTGCCCGCGCTGCGCGAGCGGCGCTCGGACATCCCGTTGCTCGTGGAGCATTTCCTCGAACGTATCCGCGCGCGCTCGGGCCGGACGCTCACCATATCGCGCGATGCGATGGTGCATCTGTGGTCGTACGACTGGCCCGGCAATGTGCGCGAGCTCGAAAACATGGTCGAGCGGCTCGCTATCATGTGCGAGGGCGATACGATTGACACCTCGGCGCTTCCGCCCAATTTGGTATCGGGCGGCAGGATGGCCGAGGTGCAGGTGCCGGACAAAATTCCCGAAGGCGGGCTCAATCTCAATACCCTGGTGCGCGAGCTGGAGGGCCGTCTTATCAACGAGGCGCTCAAGCAGACCGGTGGCAACAAGCAGGCCGCCGCCCGTCTCCTCGGTTTGAAACGCACTACGTTTGCAGCCAAGCTCAGGAGGTGCGGGGTAATCGCACCCTCGGTCAACGGACGCGAGACTGGGTGAGAACCCGTTTGGGGGGGGTATGCCCAAGCCGAACAGAGCCGCGCAGATAATGGTCGTTGACGACGACCCGGACACTGTTACGATCTTGTCGCGTTATCTCGCGCGGGAGGGATTCGTGCCGGTCGAAGCCGGTTCCGGCCAGGATTGCCTGAAGGCGCTGCAGGCAAGCCGCGTGGACCTGATCCTGCTCGACCTGATGATGCCGGAGATGGACGGTTTCCAGGTGGTGCGCGCGCTCAAGAACAATCCCGATACCGCCGAGATTCCGGTTATCATGATTACCGCCCGCGACGATATCGACGCCCGCGCCGAGGGGATGAGGCTCGGCGTGAGCGACTTCCTCGCAAAGCCCGTGCTTCGAAAGCAGCTCGTAAACCG
>Ga0272448_1006323_pt1 | contig 12836 bp, 10 predicted proteins | sample YNPCB0191_FD_202220 | JGI IMG/M metagenome (GOLD analysis project Ga0272448, IMG submission 202220) | Hot spring sediment microbial communities from Yellowstone National Park, WY, United States - YNP-CB-019-1 | ecosystem: Environmental > Aquatic > Thermal springs > Hot (42-90C) > Sediment...
TCCATTAGGTAACCGCGCTCGTCTGCGTGGCGTTTTAGTTGCTTGATCTCTACGCCTTGGATCAACTTTGCGTATCCCCTTCCTAAATCTAACTCAGAAATCTTCTTTCTGCCCTAGGATATAGTTTATATTACGCTCACCGCGCTATTGTCGCCTAACATCATACGATAAGCTTTCGGCTTCTTGGCATCTTTCTCGATTGTAACGTTCTTGCCGATCAGGCTATCCTCCAACCTGCTGCCGATGTTTAATATTTTGCAATCCTCTAATATGATGCTGTGTTCAACCTCACTGGAGCAGATTGTGACGCGGTTATTCACAGAAGTAAACGGTCCAATGAAAGCATTTTCTATAACACAATCCTCGCCTATAATCGCGGGACCTCGCACACAACTATTTACAATCCGAGTGCCGAGCCCAACGCTTACGCGTCCCATAATCTGCGAGGATTCGTCTACCTCGCCCTTAATATCCGTTTCTATATCCTCAAGCATCAAGCGATTAGCCTCAAGCATCGCAGCCAAACTGCCGGTATCTTTCCACCATCCGCCGATGATGTGGCTATCAACTCTGTAATCGTGATCGATCAGATACTGAATGGCATCCGTTATCTCCAGTTCTCCCCGAGCTGAAGGCTTGATCGCGTTCACCGCTTCAAAGATGTTGTGGTCGAACATATAAACGCCTACAAGCGCAAGATCGGTAGGCGGATCTTTCGGCTTCTCTATGAGCTTCACCACACGATCCCCATCCAATATCGCGACCCCGAAGTCCTGAGGATTCGGAACATGAGCGAGCAAAATCTGCGAGTTCGCCTCCGACCGCGAGTATTCTTCCACGAGAGCAGTAATTCCGTCTTTGATCAAGTTATCGCCGAGGAACATTACGAACTGTTCATCTCCAAGGTAGTCTTCAGCGATCTTCACGGCGTGTGCCAGTCCTAACGGAGCTTCCTGGTGGATATAAGTTACCTTTACGCCGAATTTCTCGCCTGTCCCCACTGCCGCCTCGATCTCCTCGTGGGTATCGCCTACGATTATACCTATATCCGTAATGCCCGCATCTCGAATGGCCTCAATTGCATAAAACAGGATCGGCTTGTTAGCAACCGGAACGAGCTGTTTTGCGCCCGTATGAGTTATGGGTCTCAAACGCGTTCCTTTGCCGCCGCTCAATATAAGTGCCTTCACTTAAACCTCCGCCGGCAGTGTTGAGTGTTGCCTGGATTATAAGGCTGAGCAATTTAGGTGTCAACCGAATGCCACGCCAAACTCTATAATCGGCCAATAGATCATATTGATGGAGGACATATGTTGACAAGTTATAATCGTATACCAGGCAAAGCAAATGCACAGTTCCCATTTAGCTTGGGGAGGTCAAGGTTTGAAGGTCGAGACCAAATCGCATAAAGAGCATGCTAAACGCCCCGTAATAGGAATAACGTTGGGCGATCCAGCAGGCATCGGACCCGAAGTTGTACTTGGAGCATTGCAAGATGAGGAAGTATACACCCGATGCGTTCCAGTGGTGATCGGCAATGCTGATGTGCTTCGAAGATGCTCTGAGGCAACGGGGATATCGGCCGGAACGGTCAGAGTCATCGATTCGCCAAGGTCTGCTCAAGGCGCAAAGGACCTTGTAGAACTCGTGCATGTTGAAGTGCCGGGAATGCTTGATATCCGCCCAGGCGAACTCAGTCGAGAAGCCGGAGTTGCCGCTGAGGCTTTCGTTAGAAAAGCATGTGATCTGGCGCTGGCCGGCGAGATCGACGCAATTGCCACAGCACCGATCAACAAAGAATCGCTCCGGCTGGCCGATATCAATCATATAGGTCACACCGAAATGCTTGCGGCTTATCTTGGTGCTTCCGACCCGTTGACGCTGTTTGTCACGGAGAACATGCGCATATTCTTCCTATCACGACACTTATCGCTACGAGAAGCAATCGATTATGTCACGGAAGACAGGGTTTATTCTTTCATCAAACAGGTACACAAGGCGATGACCAATCTTGGGTTCGTCAATCCGTCCATTGGTCTGGCAGCGCTAAATCCCCACGCCTCGGATGGCGGCCAATTTGGCGATGAAGAAGAGAAACATCTAATACCTGCCGCAAGACGTGCACGAGCGGAAGGAATCGCCTGCTCCGACCCTATCGGAGCTGATTCGATATTCCATATGGCACTTGAAGGATTATTTGACTGTGTGATATCACTCTATCACGATCAGGGACACATAGCAGCAAAGACTCGCGATTTCTACGGCACAATAACTGCAACATTAAACCTACCTGTCCTGCGCACCTCGGTAGATCATGGCAGCGCTTTCGACATTGCCTGGAAAGGCATGGCGAACCCGGTAAGTATGCGCAGAGCCATCATGATGGCAGCAGAGTTGAGCACGAAATCATTGCAATAGAAAACAAACCCATTGCAACAACAAAGGAGCAACTCGGAGTTACATGGCCTATCTTTTTGTGGCGGAACGGAGTTATCCAAGATTTGGGCGGACCAGATTGCACCAGTGCCGTCAATAACAACGGCTGGATTGTGGAAACATCCGGTGGTCAGGCTGTACTCTGGACACCTGTTCCTGAGCCGTCTTCGATTCTCGCGCTCTTCGGAGGAATTGCCGGACTCGGAGGATTTGCAAGGAAGCAAACCTAAAACCGATTCACCGTTCGGCCACATACGGTTTGATCTGAGGCGCCTTCTCTCCTACAGCGATCATGCGACTAATGAGAACCTCCGCCAGCTCTGCCCGCACATCTACGAGAGCAGGATCATTCACAAGGTTGTTCTGTTCGTAAGGATCATTCTCCAGATCATAAAGGAAATGCTCATAATAAACATCGCTGCCCGGAGGCTGAGGATCAGACGCTTGCGGCGCAACTATCGAATACTTCCACTTTTTCGTGCGAATCGCTCTGCCGATTATGCTCTCGCTGATCTGGACGAAGACCTCGCAAGGCCAATCTTTTGCCGTACTGTTCACCAGGTCCTGTAGCGGACGACCTCGCATGTAGTCTGGCGGCTCAACACCTGCGGCTGTAAGTACTGTCGGAGTCAAATCGATAAGACTTACTAGCTCGCGCACCACCTTTCCACCCTCAAACCCCGGTCCGCATATCACAAGCGGTGTCCTGATGGAGCTCTCATGACACGAGCGTTTATACTCCGCATTCCGCGTGCGGAAGTGGCAGCCGTGGTCGGAAGTGTAAATGACGAGCGTATTCTTGTCGAGTTCAAGCTCTTTTAACGTATTGCGGATGCGGCCCAGGTTCGCATCCAAGCTGTTTACGCATCCAAGATAGTCTGGATATTCTTCTTGCCAATCGCCCTTCATACCTACAAGATCGCCTGGAACTTCGTAGTTGCCGAACTTCTCTTTGGAACCGCGAGGTCCCTCAAAATGGTTGTGGTCGTTCTGATGGTGAGGTTCAAGATACGAGATGAACAAAAAGAACGGCTTATCTTGCTTACGGGTCTTCAGATAATCAACGGCAAAGTCGGTGAGTGCGTCCACACGATAACGACCCTTGGGGAATTCGACCCGCTCCATCTTATCGTTAAATACGTATCCGTCGTAGCTGTGCGAGGTAAACTCCAGAACATCCGATGCCATCCAAAAATCTTTGTAGCCGCCACGGCGCTCCAAAGGAACAGCCTTTGTCATAAAATCATCTGGGCCGTCTACCGGTCCCTGAGAGGCAAGATGCCATTTGCCAATATAACCAACCTCATAGCCTGCAGCGGAAAGGTAATGAGCCATAGTTTTCTCATTGATAGGCAGCATTCGGTGGTTTGTATGGCATCCGACCTCAGTTGGATACTTGCCTGTCTGCAAGGCGGCACGTGCCGGGCCGCACACAGGCTGGCAGGTGAACGAATACTCGAACCTCACACCCTCTCTTGCCATCTTGTCCAGATTTGGAGTAATATCCAGCTTCTGGCCGTAACATCCCAAAGTATCCCATCGCTGTTGATCACTGAAGACGAAAACAATGTTAGGTTTGTTAGTCTTATCCACTTGTATGTCTAGAGCACCTCCCAGTCCAAGTATTGTCGAAAAGGCAAATGTTCCTTTAACGAACGTTCTACGTGTTATCCGCTTGCGATCAGCCATACGTCAAGCTACATTGCAATAGTGTTTATGCACCATGCATAATATATCGTTTATATCGTTACGCTTCCTTTTGTGGAACAGATACATTCTCTTGTAATTAGGAAGATTACTTCGCGAGAAGCTCCTTACTTTCCTTCTTTTACCAGCGAAATCCGAGATTCGGGTTACGCTTCTTATCTAGTTTTAGTGTTGTGCGACGATATTTGATTTATAAGCTATCGGCCGAAAAGAATCATAGCCTCTGGATAGATTTGGCTTAGTTTGAGATAATAGAATTTAGTATGGCTACTCTAAATCAGACTCCTTCAAGCGAACGCGTGCACATATCGATTTTCGGTCGCCGCAACTCCGGTAAGTCGAGCCTAATTAATGCGCTCACGAGCCAGAGGCTGGCTATCGTATCCGATGTGCCTGGAACAACCACTGATCCGGTATCTAAGTCGATGGAGATTCTTCCCATCGGACCTGTGGTAGTTACCGACACCGCTGGAATTGATGACGTTGGCGATCTGGGTAGCCTGCGAGTCGAGAAAACATTGAGGGTGCTTGAATCAACCGACCTCGCAGTGCTTGTTATTGAGAGTGGACAGTCGCCGGACTCGTGGGAAGAGGACTTGTTGGCGAAGATCAAGGAACGCGAGATTCCTGTGGTAGTCTGCGTCAGCAAGATCGACATATGTCCGGACTTTTCTGCTGCTAAAAGCTGGGCTGAGCGTCACAGCGTGCTCTTCGTGCCCGTAAGCTCGGTTACGCGCGAAGGCATAGACGCACTTAAACAGGCGCTTATACAAATAAGCCCTATGGGTTTGCCCGAACCAACAATACTCGGTGATCTTATAACTGGCGGGGATATAGTGGTACTGGTGGTTCCCATCGACAAAGCTGCGCCCAAGGGTCGCCTAATCCTGCCGCAAGTTATGACCATTCGAGACGTACTGGACCATGACGCGATCGCAGTTACTGTTAAGGAACGCGAGCTTCGAGCCTGCCTCGAAAATCTGGAGCGGAAGCCAAAGATCGTTATTACGGATTCGCAAGCGTTCCTTAAAGTAAACGCCGACACCCCGCGAGACATTTGGATGACCAGCTTCTCAATACTGATGGCTCGCTATAAAGGCGATCTGGCGCGATTCGTGGAAGGTGCCGCAGCAATTGATAAGCTCAAGGTCGGAGACAGAGTACTGATCTCGGAAGCTTGCACTCACCACAGACAGGCGGACGATATCGGACGAGTTCAGATTCCGCGATGGCTGCGACAAATGGTTGGTGGAGAGTTGGAATTCGGCTTCTCATCCGGTCGCGATTTCCCTCCGGACTTCGCCTCTTATAACCTAATAGTACATTGCGGAGGCTGTATGATCAATCCGCGAGAGATGCGCTATCGACAGCGTGTAGCAGCCGACGCCGGAGTACCTATGACAAACTACGGCGTACTTTTAGCGAAAGTCCATGGCATCCTCGAACGCGCACTTGAACCTTTCCCGTTGGCCAAGATGGCTTTAAAAGATGAAAAATCAAAGCTGGAACCGAAAGTGCGGTTGGAAAGAATCACATAGTAAATCAGCCTAGAAAGACTAATCGAGCCCTGCTATTCCTGGTCGCGTCATCTCAACCGCCGAAAGTATGCGATCCAACTGCTCTTTGGTAAACAGGCCGCTCTCAATCGCTACCTCACGAATTGACTTGCCGGACTGCTGCACTCGAACGGCAAGTTCGGAAGCGGATTCGTAGCCGATGTAAGGACTCAAGGCTGTGAGCATAGCAAAGCTGTGTTCCAGCAGATCTCGGCAACGCTGCTCGTCTGCCTCGATTCCCAAGATGCACTTGTCAGCTAGAAGCTTCGCCGCATTAGTGAGAAGTTGAAGCGATTGGAAAAGATTATGCGCTATCATAGGCAGGAATGCGTTCAATTCCAACTGTCCGCTTGCCGCAGCAAGACTTATCGCCTGATCGTTTGCCATTATCTGAAAAGCTGCTTGGCTTGCGGCTTCTGTTGCAACAGGGTTTACCTTGCCTGGCATAATCGAGCTTCCGGCCTGAAGCGGAGGAAGTTTGATTTCGGCTATGCCGGCGCGTGGCCCTGAGCTTAGTATACGAAGGTCTCCGGCTATCTTTGCCAGATTGACTGCCGCAGCCTTTACCAGACCCGAAACTTCCGAAAACACATCAGCATTCTGAGTAACGTCTATCATATTTTCTGCGCGGGCAAGCGGAAGTCCCGTGACTTCGCGCAGTATATCTACTACCACGTAGACGTAACGCTTATCAGCATTTAAACCGGTCCCAACGGCAGTACCGCCCAAATTTACCTGTCTTAAGCGTTCCTCGACTTTGTATAAACGCCACCAGTCGCGCTGTACAGCCTGCGCCCAAGCTGCAAACTCTTGTCCCAAAGTTATTGGAACTGCATCTTGCATTTCCGTTCGTCCAACTTTGAGAACTCCCGCGAACTCGTTTTCTTTTTCCTGCAAAGCTTGCTGAAGTTCCGACATAGCCCTGCTAGCGCCCGAAACCATCCTAATTGCGGCAACTCGCACAGCAGTCGGAAAAACATCATTGGTTGATTGAGACAAGTTTACGTGATCAAGTGGATGTACAAGGCTGTAATCGCCCTTCTTGCCGCCAAGAAGCTCGGCAGCGCGGTTGGCAATTACCTCGTTTGCATTCATATTTGCGGACGTACCAGCGCCACCCTGGAACGCATCAGTGACGAATTGGTCCTGCAGATTTCCTGCTATAATCTCGTCGCACGCCCTGCAGATAGCATCTGCAATGGTCTTATCGAGATAGCCTGTTCGTTCGTTAGCGATGGCACAGGCTTTTTTCACCTCTGCAAGAGCCCTGATAAGTTCCAAATGCAGAGTCTGACCGGAGAGTTTAAAGTTTTCACGCGCGCGAAGAGTGTGTATTCCGTAGTAGGCATCTACCGGAACGTGCATTTCGCCGAGGAGATCGTGTTCAAGTCGAGTTTCCATAGCTAAACGATTATAGCATAGAAACCCAGTGCTGACCGTATGCCCATTTGCAGTCAATACATATGCACAATCGTCTAGCAGTTTGTGATGTTCGAATCGAAACTATTGTCGGCTCTCGATTATCCGCCTCGCTGTGGCTTTCCCCAACTCTGTGCACTTAGCCAAGTCTTCCTCGGCAGGAACGTAATTAACGCGTAATCCTGGGTCTACAATTTCGAATTTCATTTCCTCAAACGCCGCGTTGATCAGCTTCACAGCTTCTCCACCCCAACCGTATGAACCAAAAGCAGCCGCGAGTTTCGGCGCTGGGCGCAGACCCTTCATATAGCAAAGGAGATCGGCCATCCGCGGGAGCATGTTGTTGTTCAGAGTAGATGAACCAAGCAAGATCGCTTTCGAATCCAAAAGCTCGGTGATAATGTCGCTGCGGTGAAACGCAGCAAGGTCCATAACTTTTGCGCCCACGCCTTCCGCCTGCAAACCGTCCGCGACCGCACGAGCCATCATCTCAGTACTGTGCCACATGGTATCATAGACAACCAGAGCTTTGTTCTTAGTAACCTGTCTGCTCCATTCGTCCCACGCAGCAAGGATTTTTTCTGGATTGCTTCGCCAAATTATTCCGTGATCCGGAGCGATCATGTCTATTTCAAGCCCCATAGCACTCACTTCGGCCAACAGTCGCTGCACAACGGGCGAATACGGCAATAGGATATTTGCGTAGTACCTCGCAGACTGATACAAAAGTTCGGATTGGTCCACTTCGTCGTCGAAACGTTCACTCGTTGCCCAGTGCTGACCGAAACCGTCCTGCGATATCAGCAATCTATCTTCGGGAATATAGGTGAACATGCTGTCCGGCCAGTGTACCATCCGAGTTTCGACGAACCGTAACGTTCTTTCGCCGATGCCGATTTCATCACCTGTCTTTACGACCTCATAAGGCCAGTCCTCGCGATGGAAGTGGGCAAGCAATCCTTTTTTGCCCTGGGAAGAGCATATAATCTTCTCAGGCTTTACAACTTCCACGATTTCCGGCAGCGCACTAGCGTGATCCGGTTCAACGTGGTTGATTACGATATAATCAATGCGCTCCGGATCAATAACCTGTCTGATGTTACGGACCAGCTCACTCGCAAAAGGTTTCTTGACCGTATCGAACAGGACGCTTTTTTTATCAACAACAAGATATGCGTTATAGGTGCTGCCTGCCGGAGTTGCATAGCCGTGAAAGTCGCGAACGTTCCAATCAACGGCTCCAACCCAATATATGTTCTTTTTGATTTCAACAGTTGCCATACAATATCAAATGCGGTGTTCTACCAAGTTTCGACTAAAAGCTCAAAGTAAGCTTGTGCGTGCGCACATGCCGGGCAAGCCTTGGGCGCTTCAGTGCCTTCATGAACATAGCCACAGTTTCGACAACGCCATTGCGTGGGCTCTTCACGCTTAAACACTCTACCTGCCTCTAAGTTATCGGCAAACGCGGTATAACGTTTGCCGTGGAACTGCTCGGCCACTGCCACATTTTCGAAGAGTTTTGCTATGCCTTCAAATCCTTCCTCGCGCGCCTTGGCTGCGAAATCCGGATAAAGCACTCCCCATTCGTGTCCTTCGCCTGCAGCAGCAGCCCTGAGATTTTCCAAAGTTGAACCAATAACACCAGCCGGATACGACGCCACAATCTCCACATCTCCGCCTTGGAGCATTTGGAAGAATCGCTTGGCATGCTCTTTTTCTTGGTTTGCCGTTTCCTCAAAAACTGCAGCTATCTGCTCGTAACCTTCTTTCTTTGCCTGGCTGGCAAAATAGGTATAGCGGTTGCGAGCCTGACTTTCGCCTGCAAACGCTGCCAGCAAGTTCTTTTCGGTCTGGGTTCCCTTTAGATTTGACATCCTTACCTCCATATATTTCCGATAAGCCGGCGGGGCTAGGGATTGTGATCACTCACGATTATAACGTTGCCGGCTAAGGCAGTCAACCGCTCAGGCAATGTCGAGTTTCCCTCATAAGATGCTGTGGGTAAAAATGTCGGGAAAGGAGGTTCGCTATGCCAGCTATTAGAGAGCTTTCTCCCGACGAACTGACCCACATTTGTGATCCGGATAGCCTTGGCTTCGAGACAACTGCGGATGTGGAACCAGCCAAGGGGATCGTCGGTCAGGAACGCGCTCTTGCGGCACTGGATTTCGGCCTCGGCATCCGGACACAGGGCTTCAACATCTATGTTGCAGGTCGACCCGGTACAGGCAGGAATTCGAGCGTCAAGGCTTGTGTTACAAAGAAGGCCAAAGAAGAGCCAGCTCCTTCGGATTGGTGCTATGTAAACAATTTCAGAGATCCCTATCATCCGCGCGCTATTCGGTTCTTTCCAGGCAAAGGACCTGAATTCGCAAAGGATATGGAGGATTTCATTAAGATAGCTCGTGCAGAACTTCCTCGGGCATTCGAAAGCGAGAACTACGGCAAGCGCAGATCGGAGATTATCGATGCTATACAACGGCGCCGCGAGGCGATGCTCGCTGAACTTCAGCGACAAGCAGAGGAGCTTGGTTTCTCTGTCGAAGCGACCCCTGTCGGCATCGCATCCGTTCCGCTCACCAGAGAAGGCAAGCCCTATACGCGAGAAGAGTATGATGCACTTCCCGAAGAGCGTAAGGAAGACATAAAAAAACGTGGAGCGATATTGCAAGATGCGATCAACCAGTTTGTATCTCGTTCTCGCGCTCTTGAAAAAGAAGCACAGGACCAGTTGCGAGAGCTAGATCGCGAGATCGCGCTTTTCGCGGTTGGCCATCTGTTGGAAGATATCCGCGAGAAGTATCGCAGGTGTGAAAATCTGGGAGACTGCGAAGCTGTGCTTGACTACCTCGACCAAGTGGAAAACGATGTTGTCGAGCACCTTGACGACTTTCGAAGCCCGGAAAAGCGGCAACAGGGAATACCGCCTATGTTCGAGGAATTTGCCGAGGCCACGTTCGATCGCTACAAAGTCAATGTATTCGTGACCCGCGATAGTGGTGACGGTGCTCCCGTCATTTTCGAAAACAACCCTACCTACAACAACCTAATCGGTAGGATTGACTATAAAGCCCGATTCGGGTTTATGAGCACAGATCACAACATGATCAAGGCCGGAGCCATTCATAAGGCAAACGGAGGCTATCTGATTTTGCAGGCGTTGGATGTGTTGATCAATCCGTTCTCTTGGGACGCACTCAAGAGAGTGCTGCGTTCTCGGGAAGCTGCTCCGGAAAACCTGGCCGATCAATATGGCCTTATCTCCGTAGCCACCTTGAGGCCCGAGCCTATACCACTCGACCTAAAAGTGATAATGATCGGCAGTCCTTATCTCTACTACCTGCTATACTACCTGGATGAGGAGTTCCGCAAACTCTTCAAAGTTAAGGCCGACTTCGATATAGAAATGAGCCGTACCGAAGAGCATGTTGCACAGTATGCTGCGTTTGTCTCCGACCGTGTAAAGGAGTTAGGTCTGAAACCGTTCCACAAGACCGCCGTTGCGAAAGTGGTTGACTACGGCTCCAGGCTGATCGAGGACAAGGAAAGACTTTCAACACGCTTTATAGAGATATCCGATCTCATCAGCGAAGCTGCTTATTGGGCCGATATCGAGCGTAGTCCAGTTGTTATGGGTGAGCACGTTCAGAAAGCCATTGACCAAAAGGTCTATCGCTCCCGAATGATCGAAGACAAAATACAGGCCCTCATAGAAGAAGGCGTGATCATGATCGATACGGACAAGGCGGTAATCGGACAAGCAAACGGACTATCGGTCTATGATCTCGGCGATTACTCATTCGGCAGACCTTCGCGCCTGACCGCACGAGTGTCCGCGGGACGCGGTCGGATAATAGATATCCAGCGCGAGAGCGAAATGGGAGGCAAGATACACAGCAAAGGAGTTATGATCTTGGCGGGCTATTTGGCCGGCAAGTACGGAGCCAGAAGACCTATTGCCATGCAGGCTACACTTGCGTTCGAACAGCTCTATGAGGAAGTAGAGGGTGATTCCGCCTCCAGCACAGAGCTTTATACTCTGCTCTCTGCGCTCGCTCAACTCCCAATCAAGCAGGGAATTGCAGTTACAGGATCGGTTGACCAATATGGGCGTGTGCAACCCGTCGGCGGAGTCAACCGCAAAATTGAAGGGTTCTTCGAGGTTTGCAAGGCCAAAGGACTGAACGGCGAACAAGGAGTCATAATTCCTGCTTCAAATGTGCGTCACTTGATGCTCAAGCAAGAGGTTATCGACGCTGTTCGAGAAGGGAAGTTCCATATCTGGCCGGTGGAAACGATCGATCAGGGAATAGAGATCCTCACCGGTGTTCCGGCGGGTGAAGAAAAACCCGAAGGCGGTTATCCGGAAGGAACGGTGCATTACTTGGTCGAAAAACGGCTTACGGAGTTGGCGGAGGCGGCAAAAGAGTTCGCACCTGTTGCCTCCACAACCGCATTACCGGAGGAAAAGGAACCGGCAAGTCGGATTTAATTAGCTCCCGGCTTTCGACCTGGATGAAGTATCACTGGCAGGCAATGCAGACTTTACGAGGAGCTCTTCTATTGTATGCCAGTACTTCCGAATATCCCACCGAACGAGCAAGTTCATAAGCCCGGTCGAAGCCGCGGGTCAAATTGGAAGGTTCATGCGCATCAGAATTGATAATTATGGGAATTCCGCGCGAACGACATGCTGAGAGAATTTCCAACGAGGGATATGCTTCGCACGCCGGTAGGAACCATCCTGCGGTGTTGATTTCAACGGCCATACCTGAAGCCGCTATGGCATCAAGAGCCGCTGTGACGTATCTTGAAACATCGATCGTTGGTCGATGGCCGAATTTCTTGTAGAGATCCAAGTGACCTGCGAAGTCGAACAAGCGACTTCTAGCCATCAGTTCAATACGCGCCCAGTAAGCACGAATCATATCGTTGCGTTCACTCTCGGAGAGTCGATCCCAATGTTCTGGGCTTTCGTCTACCGGAAAGCCATCGATGAAGTGAACGGAACCTATCACAAAGTCAAAATCGTGCGCACGCAGCACTTCTGCCAACCCGTTCTCAGTTGCGTGATCGTAGTCGACCTCGAGTCCTTTGCGTATAACCAACCGTCCGCGAAATTCTTCCGCGACCTCTTCCAGTTCTGCCAAGTATTGCGCAAGTCCGTCGAGGGACATACTCCACGAAACACTCCTGCCCTCAGGAAGCAGCACATAGTGGTCTGAAATGCCCAACTCGTCTAGTCCCTGAGCAACGGCAGCTTCGACAAGCTCTCGAATAGTTTTTTTGCCGTCGGAATATGTCGAGTGGACGTGATAGGAAATCAGCATGCCCGGCCGCCTTGCGTACATCAATATGGCGCGCCTGGAGGGACTCGAACCCCCGACCCTCTGATCCGAAGTCAGATGCTCTAATCCGCTGAGCTACAGGCGCGCGGCGCGATCATTCTCAAGACCAATATAAAGTATACCAGACTTCATGACAGCGGTCAAAAGGCCGCGTTGCCTCATCTAAAATCGTACCGAAACCGATTCGTTGCCTCATATAAGAATCGTACCGAAAGGTAAATGTGCCGATGCTGTTTCCAAGGAGGAGACGCATCAATGACCCAGCAGACCAAGAATGATCTCATAAGGCATTTTCGCAAGTCTTACCTAAGAGCAGGTAAAGCAGAGAAGAGTCGAATACTCGACACTATAGTCGCATCCACTGAAT
>Ga0272448_1006324_pt1 | contig 12835 bp, 13 predicted proteins | sample YNPCB0191_FD_202220 | JGI IMG/M metagenome (GOLD analysis project Ga0272448, IMG submission 202220) | Hot spring sediment microbial communities from Yellowstone National Park, WY, United States - YNP-CB-019-1 | ecosystem: Environmental > Aquatic > Thermal springs > Hot (42-90C) > Sediment...
TCTGTGCAACCAATCTTCCATTGACAATTTTTCGATACACGCTTCTATTCTTTCATAAACATTGTGTATTAGAATAGAAGTGTAAAGTTTATGACTTTCAAATAAGAATTCAGAATAATTTTCCAGCGTGCTTCAACAATTTTCGGGCATTACTTTAAAATCCATCATAATTATAAGCTGGAAGTTAACAGTAAAACCCATAAGGCTGCAGCAGAGTTGACAATTCAACCTTTTCGCGCGCGCAATACGAGAAAACCCAAGCTAAAAAATATAGAGATTTATGCCTAAGCGGTGGTAGCCTGGGTTACGTGACTTATCTCTTAATTTCTCACTTCGAATTAGCAAAGATGATTGTTCTGACCATAGAAACTCTGTTTTAGATTTGCCATATTAAACGTTGTAGGTAAGTGTGTGATTGGCGTTAATCCTTTCGGTTTTTTTGACTAACCAATAAAGTTCATGCTCGAGATTTCCGTGAAATGGCAGGGTTCAAACACCGCCTGCTGCATCATAATCTGTTATTTTTCAAAAGGTTTACGATGCTGATTCTTCTGTTCTAGAGAAAATTGCTTTTACTGGAAGCTTTACCTCTCTTATTTTTGCCATTCTTTTCGTTGCGTTAAGTATGATGAAGCCAGTTATGTTTCCTTTCTGGTCTACTCTGACAAATATGTCGTCGCCCACATCTTTGAAAAAGCCTTTCGTAGGTTTTGTTTGTCCTATTTCGAGTAGGTCGCCTTCTGGATCAAACCATATTCTTAGGGCTTTTTCTTCCATACTACGCCACCTTTCTTCACTCTATCTGTAAAGAACGCTGTAACTATAAAACCTTCTCTATTCAAGGTTTTGATGGCGACGAGCAAGTATTTCTCTGTTACTGAAGTTTCCACATAAAGTTTGTAGAACAGGAGAACCGATGGGTCATGAACGCTTTCTCTGACTTCATCAGGATTTACGACAGTTTCCTTTATTTTATCCAATTGATTCTTCATCTCAGGATGCTCTAATACATGGTGCCATCTGTCTTCATCTAAGGAAATGACCCTTCCCATTTTTGAAAAAACCTGAAAACATGACCACGTGGAAACCTCGCATAAACGCAAACAACGATTCAGCTATTTTGAAACTTAAAACTTGCTACAATAACTGTGATTAATCACAGACTTTGAGTGCGCGCTAGGCATCGTATGTGAAAAATCTGATCCCTGCCTCGAAGAGACTTGTCAAAGATTAAGCATAACTATTTTTGAGAAAACTGTGGATGGTTTTCGCATTTTAGGATGCATTAAGGTGCGTACTTAGGCGGAAATCTGAAGAAATTAATGATTCTAACTATCCTATGCTTACAAGAATCTCGTCTACAAAAATCTCCCGAAAGTTATCACTAAAGAAAATAGCGTGCGTCTCCCTAAGAATTACTAGAACTAGATTGCGACATATTTAAATAGTCGTTTCTCTCTTTTATAGGTGATAAGTTTCCAAAAGGGAAACAAAATGTCTTTGGATCAAAGGGCTCAAATACTTGAAGCTGCCGTATCGACCACATGCGGTGTCAGAGACTTAGTTCAAGTGCTGGGATGGAAGACATCAAAAGTTGTCTCCCTATTAAGAGAGATGAACAAAGAGCAGCTCATTGATTTCCAACAAGTTAAGTATTCAAAGAGAGGCAGACCTAAAAAGAACATAATATGCACCTCATTAGGTTTCGAGTTTCTGGAGACTTACAGGAAACTGAAAATGAAACCACTTAGAGCGAGAAAAGAGGATTTGGAACATGCAGTAAGAGATGCATCATATATTAGTAGACTTGTTGCAAATGGTCATTCACCTTTCCAGATTTTTATGGAGTTGAACACAATTGCCAGCAATATTAAGGTCTCTTCAGAGACTTCTGAAGCTATTTGAAGATAAAAATGTTCCTTACATGATAATTGGGGGTTATGCTCTTCCTTTTTATGGAAGAATTCGAACAACTGTTGACATTGACTTAGCTGTAGCAATAAAAACCGACAAAGAACTAAACCAGTTCCTAAATTGGCTGCAATCAGCGGATTTTGAACCTACTATCTCTTCTCCCAATAACCCGTTAATTGTTATCCTTGACCGAAAGGAAAAAATAGAAATTGAACTATGGTTGAGACCTGATGGAATTGTTTTTGATGATGAAACCTTAAGAAGAAGACAGAAAGTTCAGCTAGATGCGAACATTTGGGCATGGATTGTTTCTGCAGAGGATTTTATAGTAAACAAGTTGGCAAGACGTGACAGAGGAGTAATTGATGAACAAGATGTAAAAAGCGTGTTGACTAGGCAAGAAAGCAAATTGGACAATGAATACCTTCAGAGAAGAGCTAAAGAAGCTGGAGTGCTCACAATTTTGAAAATTATCCAGGCCTTGTGAGAAAAGATTGGCAAGTTAGAAAGCTTAGAAGCTTTCATCAAGTATGTCTAGTATGCTTTTCACCAGTAAAGTTGGCAATAGAAACCAACGTAAAAACGAGAATCAGGTCGCCTTCAAAATTTGAACCGAAAATAATGTTTACTCCATCAATCGGTAAGAATGCAAAAGAAAAAAATCAAGAAACGATGGGGGCAAATCTGAAAACAAAATTCTTTACGTTAAATGGAACTATATCCTCCTTTGTCAGCAACTTAATGAAGTCAGCCAGTGGCTGAAGAACTCCCGCGGGACCAGTATAAACAGGACCCATCCTATTCTGCATTCGACCTTCAATCTTCCTTTCAACCCAATCACAAAACATAGTAAACAGCAATGAAAGTGAAGCCCGAAAAAACCAGAATGCGGAAAAACAACCTTCAGCTTATAACAATAAATGCACTACAGTAATTCCAAAACGGATCCTCAATGGAAAAACATTTATGAATAAAACCAAAATATTCCACATTTGATGGCAAATGTCTGAGTCTTCTGAGTATTCCGTGTACAGCATCGCTGCTGAAGAACCAAGAGTGAAAGGCGCAAAGTACCTGTTAGTCTTCACTAACAGAAGACTTATCGCTGCGTTTGAGAGCGGAGGCTTGACACGGCTCGCTACAACTGGCGTCGCCAGAACAGCCTATGATAATGCAAAAATGCAGCAAATGAAAGAAAAAACGCTCGATGAATTGTTGTCTGACAAAAGAAGCTTCTTCATCCCATACAGCGACATACGCAACGTTGAATTTGAAGCAGTCGCAAAAAAAGTATTGTTGTCAAATATTAATTATCTCCTTGTGAAATTTAACAGGGTCACAGGAATACAACACGAATTAATGATTCCTAGAACCAAACCTGAGAAACTAGACGAAATCGAAAGATATCTTCGACCGGTACTTCAAGAAAGATTAATTGTAAGAAAACAGGGAGCCGCCTCCTCGTCACTTCCACCGCCACCGCCCCCTCCGCCGGCGCCTCTTTGAGCATCATTCGAAAGATTACACAGCCAAGACAATTGCAGCTTATGGAATATTCTCTTCCACACAATAAAGCTGTAATTCATTTCCTCATATTTTCAACATTTGAGAACGTATTTGGCAATTTAAACTGTTAACCCAAAAAGTCGCTTTTGAAACCGGAATGCTAAAAATAAGCAGAAACAAAACAAAATTCTTCAACCAACACCCCGAACCGCAGCTTTATCTACGCCAGACTACACTCCGTATTTTTCCTTGACACGCGCCCGCTCCCCAAAATCATGCTTTTCAGTTCTTGGCAATGTCTCTGCGCACCGAACTCTTAGACATAGCCGATCTCCGTGAACGAGTAATCATCACTATGCTAGCCCTAGGCGTGTTCCGAATAGGCACATTGGTAAAGCTCTGCTACCGCCACGTCAAACGAGACTTGGAAAAACACGCCATACCGATCCACGTCCACGTGGAAGCTGAAATCACCAAGGGAAAATACCACGATATGATACATTCCTAAACCAAGAGGCAGCTGAATACCTGAGAGGCATCTACATAGCCTTAGGCTTAAGCATAAAACCCAAAACCCGACTCAGCAAAATCGACGCACTAAAAGAAATCATACGCGCATGGGGACTAAACCCAGAAGAAATCATAACAAAAGACGCCCTCACAAGACCTAACCGCACAATTATAGACAACAGCCAACTTGAAAACCAGCAGCTGGTTCAACTGACTGCTGCTCTAAAACAGCAAATGCTTAAAGAAATCAACGAAAACCAGCCTAAAAATAGTATAAATTTGCGCCTAGACAATGGTAGCCCGGGATAGGTTCAAACATCGGTTTAAAATATCGGAGTTAAGACTCAATTCTATTTCCTTTTTGAAAAATGACCTCAGGCTTAGCTTTAAATTGATTTTAACTTGCCTTTTCAAGAGATTTAGTCTTTTCAATTTCAACATCGACTTCGTGATCAGACATTAGTCTTCCTATGATCTTTGCCTTTTCGATGATTTCTTTTTCAATGTGTTTCTTGGGGTGCGAAAAGAAGCTCAGTTTTATTGGTTCTTTGCCCCCTTCAATGTTTCTGTTCCAGATTCCTATAATTTTGCCATTAAGGAGTATGGTTGGTAATACTCCGCCTCCCACGTATGTCTTTTTCTCGAGTCCCGAGTCAACAAGTCTATCTCTCACTTTGTAGCCCTTTGTATAAGGATCTTCAAAAGGAAGCAACAAGACGGAATGAGCGCTCAAGGGCTTGAACCTGACGAATTGTTCATAATCAGTTTTCAGCATTAGATAATCTTTTTCAAAACCGCGAATCTTTGGAGAGAGCAACTCTTTCTCCATAGTTGCTAGAGCATTCTTTACTTCGGTCTTGCTGAAGGCAGTCCACCAAGCAATGTCATGTTCAGTGACTGGCCCAAAAGCCTCGATGTAACGCTTAATTAACATTGTCTTTGCCTCTTCGCATCCGACTGATTCAAGGTTGAGGTTCGGATACTTTTCTTTTAAGAGCGCAAACCAGTTTGCTTTCGTAATGCGAAGAGTTTCGGGCCCTTTCTCGCTGATAACTATTCCCTTGTGCATCATGGCGCTTAAGACGATGTTTACATTGGTTCCTTTGTAACGCTCTTTGCCAGCTTTCAACTCCACTGGCCTGACCGTTTCTTTTGGTAAAGTTTTTTTGAGTTCTGGTAGAGTTTTTTCACCGCATTTCAAAATGCTATAAAGTTTTTGGGCAAGTTTATGGTATTCCGATAAAGATATTCCCCATTTATGGAGCCACTTTAAGAGATGGGCTTCTGGTAATTTTGTTGCCTGATACAGCAGGGGTGCTAATTGAGTGGATGTTATGAAAAGGGTGCCTCTCATGGCTTGAAGGCGTACCAAGTTTCTTTTCAAATAAAATTCTTCATCCAAATGTTTTCTCTGGAAGTTTTTCATTCTAGCAAACAAGGAAAGGTAAGGAGTCCCTGCACTAGTAGCGTGCAAAGCAATGATATCATTCACAACTTGAAGAATGCTTTCTGCTTGAGAACCGTCCAAAAGATGGTGCTTATGAAGAACATATTGTGTGACGAGACTTTCTTCAAGTGGTTGCATGAATACTAGTAGCCCCGAAGTTATTCTTGCATGAGCTATATAAGGAAAGATTAGATTTTAAATTTGACCTTAAGATAGCACTTAGTCTAAAACGCAAGCATATGCTTTTGCACAACGGAATTTGCCATTTATGAATATGAAGATTTGAGCGTCGACATGTGCACGGTTTAATGGTAGCCCGGGAGAGATTCGAACTCTCGTCAATGGCTCCAAAGGCCACTATGCTTGTCCACTACACCACCGGGCTATTTGCGAATTAAACAGCTTAAGCTAACCTAATAAGTTTTTAATTAAAATCTTCCTCTCCTTTCTCACTTTAAGCATTGTCTCTCGTACATTCTTGATAATGTCAGATGCATCAGGCATGGTTATCTGCTCTAAATCTAGGAACTTAACTATGTAAGTGTATATTTTTGGATTTTTTTCTTCAAGGCTTTGGAGAGACCGCATTAGCGTTGTGTGGTCAATCTTTACCTTATTAATTTGGGATTTTAGCCAAGCATAGTTTTCTGTCATATCAAGAAATATGCTATCAAGATAATGTGATGCTTCAGCAAGTTTTCCAGAATTAATCATAAAAGTTGTTCGCATCATCAAACCTTGCAGAAAGGCTGGATTTAAATAATACTTCAGCTTGGTTTTGACTTTGAAGTGGGAAGATTCAAGTGTTTGATCATTATGCAGAATTGTGGTTCTTATTTCTTCCCAGATTACTCTAAAAAGCCTCAGTTTTTCTTTAACACTTGAATTATCAACTTTATTCAATCCAGTCACTTCAACATATTTGCTGTATAAATCGTGCATTCCAAACTTTGCTGTTGAAATTTCAAGTTTCTCCAAGAACCTACTGTTAGAAAAAGGCTCCAAGGCTATTTCAATTAAAACTCTTAGCATAGTTTCAAAGGCTATTGTAGCAAAAAAATGTGCACTTAGAAAATCCTCTCTTGAAAATGCAGAAGTAGCACGGCTTAGGTAAATGTCTGAATCTACAACATGCGCTTCAGTTCTTATTTCAACTCTTTCAGGTGAAATGTAAGATTTAGCCATCAAAAGTTTCGTGTTATGCAATGACCAGTCTCTGTCGTAAAGAATTTGCATTTCATACAGTTTCTGATCTATTTCAGGAGGAATTGATCTGCTTAACCATTTTTTGGGGATATGATTCAAATCAATTAGCAATCCATTAGCTTCTATTCTCTCCACATACTCATAGTTTAAATCGCTCTTATCAAGAATCATAAGATCAACATCGCTTGATGCAGTAGCGTCATTTCGACTCCAGCTTCCAAATAGACTTATTCCATAAACGTTCTCTTTAATCCTCATTTCAGTTACAAGTTTTTCTAGTGTTCTTCGAATTTTCTCTGGAAGTGCATTCAATCAGACCACCTTTGTCAAAGTGATTATTATTGTGGATAAGTATTCAAAATTTGTGAGTGTGCTATTTCTATGTAAACCACAAGCTTTATATATTAAAACATTTCATCAGAATAGCTACACTGGCCGGATGCAGTCTTTTCTTTCCGATTTAATGATGAGGATATGGAAAGTGAACGGTTTATCCTAAATAGTTAGGTGAGAAGAAATGAGCAAGAAAGAAAGCAGTGTACGCCAACGGCTAATCGACAAATGCCCAGAATGTGGCAGTACAAACCTTGTTCACGATTATGATACAGGCGAGACTGTCTGCGGTGACTGTGGGCTTGTACTATATGAACAAATGATGGATAAAGGACCAGAATGGCGCGCTTTTACACAAGAAGAAAAGGCATCAAGAAGCCGCGTTGGAGTACCAACCTCCTACTCTGTTCATGACAAAGGTTTGTCAACAGCTATAAGTCAAGTTGACCGTGACGCCTTCGGAAGGAAACTTCCACTTTCTACACGTTTACAGATGTGGCGTCTGAGAAAATGGCAGATACGCTCACGGGTGCATTCTTCAATTGATAGAAACCTTGCCCAAGCAATGGCTGAACTTGATCGCCTCTCAGACAAGGTTTACATTCCTCCGCCAATTAAAGAAAAAGCAGCGGTGATTTACCGCAAAGCCTTAGATAAGGGGCTGGTTCGGGGAAGATCCATTGCAGCTATTGCTGCTGCTGCGCTTTATGCAGCTTGCCGTGGAAGTGGGACTCCGAGGACTCTTAGAGAAATTGCTGAGGCAAGTTTAGTGGATAAAAAGGATGTTGCTCGGTGTTATAGGCTTTTGTTGCGTGAGCTTGCTGTGCAAATGCCTATTGCTGACCCGTTGACATATATTTCAAAAATTGCTGAAAGAACTGGTATTTCTGGTAAAACTCAAGGTGTTGCCATACAGATTCTTCGGGAAGCTAGAAAAAAGCGGGCTGCTGCAGGTAAGGATCCGATGGGGTTGGCTGCTGCGGCTTTGTATATTGCGTGTTTGCAGAATAATGAGAAGAAAACTCAGAAAGACATTGCTGAGGCTGCTGGAGTCACAGAAGTTACTGTGCGAAACCGTTATAAAACTTTAAAGAAACAGTTGAATCTGCAACTTCCAGACTAAGCTGAATTCTCTTCTTTTTCAATTTCCATAACTATTGAACCAGTGTACCCACATTTTTCACAAACATACTTTTTAGGCGTTAACCAAAAATCTAAACCGCTTGATAAATGAATTTTTGAGCTTCCACATCTTGGACAGTAAATTTTTGATGGTTTACGATGCTTCAGCGTCTTAAATACTTCGCGTACGTTCTGTAGCAATTTCATCCTGAACCAGCATTTCTGCAAATATGCCTATTGAAGTTCAATATTTTCTTCTGGGTATCCAAGTTTTACTAGGAAATCACGAACCTTTTCTCTGTGATCTCCCTGAAGTATTATTTGACCGTTTTTCGCTGTTCCTCCACAAGCGCATAGGCTTTTCAGTTTTTGAGCCGTGCTTGCCAAGTTTGCATTATCATCTATGCCGTCCACTATTGTGGTTGGTTTGCCAAATTTGCGTGTTTCAAGTCTTATGCGAATTCTTTGCTGTTCTTTCTCTATTTCGCTACAAACGCACAGGTCCTTTGGAAGCCCGCATGTTGGACAAATTTCCGCCATGATACTCAATGTTACAATCGTAATGGTGCTATATAAGACTTTCAAATCAGTTCTCAATAATTTAACTACACTTTCTAAAAAGCTTAAATGAAAAGAACTTGATCAATAAAATTTATGAAAGTAGTAATCATGGGTTGTGGAAATATTGGGTCAGTAGCTGCAGAAGACTTCTCCACAAGCATGAGCCGTGTTCAAGTTGTTGTTGCAGACAAAGACGAGGCAAAAGCTAGAGCTGTTGCCCAAAAAATTAACAGAAGCAATGTTTCATGGATTCAGATAGACGCAACAAATAATGACAAATTGACTAATACATTGATGGATTACGATTTGGTTATGGGGTTCTTGCCTGGAAAACTCGGATACAATTTAGCTGAAGCATGCCTTAAAGCAGGAAGAAACCTTGTGGATGTTTCTTACATGCCTGAAAGCCCGCTAACATTAAACGATAAAGCTGCAAAAGCCAATGTCACAATTATTCCTGACTGTGGTTTAGCTCCTGGAATCAGCAATGTTCTTGTTGGCAATGCTGTCAAAAAACTCGATAGGACTCTGGCTGTTCACATAATGGTCGGAGGTCTACCTGAAAAGCCTATTCCACCCTTAGGCTATATTGTCACTTGGTCTCCTGAAAACCTTATTGATGAGTATGAGCGAAATGCGAAAATTGTTAAGGATGGAATAAAAGTTGAAGTGGAAGCCTTAACTGGATTGGAAGAGGTGGAGTTTCCTGGTTTTGGGAGGCTTGAAGCCTTTTACACTGATGGGCTTAGAACATTGCCAGACACTATAAAGAATGTTGATGAAATGTGGGAGAAAACACTTAGATATTCTGGGCATGCAGAGAAGATAAAGCTACTTAAGGCTCTTGGATTTTTTGAAGAGAAAGAAATCAAGATTGATAGTGTTAGCGTTTCGCCGAGAAGGCTTACTGTTAAGCTTTTTGCAGAGAAGCTTTCGAAGCCTAAAATTAATGATGTTGTGGCATTAAAAGTTGAAGTTTGCGGCATTAGGAATGACAAAAAGAAATGTTACAGTTACCATTTATTAGATTATTCTGATGAGAAGCGAGGGATAACAGCTATGGCGAGAACAACAGCTTATCCCGCATCAATCATGGCACAGTTAATGCTTAGAGGAATTATAAAGGAAAAAGGTGTTGTTCCACCTGAAAAAATAGGCATGAATGATGAAATTTGCAAAATGTTTTTAGAAGGACTAAAAAAGCATGGAGTGAGAATTACTGAGCAAGAAATTGCTTGTTAAAATCATGTTACTACACCCATTCTGTGCAGTTCCTCTTTTAAGCTGTCTCTAATTTGCTTTAGGCTTTGTCTTCTCTCCTTATATTAATCGTCACTTGTTTCGCTAATTCACTTTTACTGCTTCCTGTAAACTCAGGAAATCACGGCAATTAGAAAGGAATATAATTCTCCATTCATAGAGTATGCTGCATGAGCTTTTCCTTAGACTTCGTAGATGAAGAAAACATGGGCATGTTGACAGACTTATACGAGCTAACCATGTGTGCAAGCTACTTTGACAACAGAAAATTTGAACCTGCAACCTTCGACTTGTTCATGAGAAGGCTGCCGCCAAACAGAGCCTACTTTCTATTTGCTGGTTTAGAACAAGTATTACTTTTCCTTAAAAAAATAAAGTTCAAAAATGAACATATTACATTTCTGAAAGAGCAAGGGTTCAAAGATGGCTTCCTTGATTACTTGAAGAATTTTAAATTCTCTGGGGAAGTCTGGGCTATTCCAGAAGGGACGATAGTTTTTCCAAACGAACCTTTAATCAGAGTAACCGCGCCAATAATAGAGGCTCAACTGGTGGAAACATTCATTCTTAACACTGTCAACTTACAGACGACGATAGCAACAAAAGCTTCAAGAGTCGTTAAAACAGCAGAAGACAAGCCTGTAATTGAGTTTGGCTTAAGAAGAGAACATGGAACTGATGCTGGAATGAAGGTAGCACGGTGCAGCTACATAGCTGGTTTCAGTGGTACATCTAACGTTCTTGCAGGAATGAAGTATGGGATTCCCATTTTCGGAACAATGGCGCATTCCTTTGTCATGTCTTTCGAAAGAGAAATAGATTCTTTCAGAGCTTTCACCAAAACTTTCCCCGATAAATCCACACTTCTAATAGATACTTTCGACAACATTAAAGGCGCTGAAAAAGCAATAATAGTTGCAAAAGAACTTGAAGAAAAAGGCTTCAAATTAGGCGGAGTAAGACTTGACAGCGGAGACTTGGTGAAAATAAGCATACAAGTCAGAGAATTACTGGATAAAAACGGTTTGGGATACGTAAAAATCTTTGCAAGTGGAGACCTTGATGAATATAGAATAGAGAAGCTGCTGAAAAAAGGCGCAAAAATCGACGCTTTCGGCGTTGGAACCAGAATGGGCACTTCTGAGGACAGACCCTACGTAGATATAATCTACAAGCTAAGTGAAAAAATGAACGAAAAAGGCGAATTTTCGCCGATTATGAAATTAAGCAAAGGCAAAATCACACTTCCAGGAAGGAAACAAGTTTTCAGATTCAAAGATAGAAGAGGGTTTTTCAAAAAAGACATAATTGCTTTAGAAGATGAAAAAATCGGTGAAGAACCCTTACTTATTAAAGTAATGACGAAAGGAGAAATAATCTATGACCTGCCTTCGCTTGAAAACATAAGAAAAACAGCAGAGGACAACCTTTCAAGGCTTCCAAAGAAATATAAGAAATTGAAGGGTGCACCACATTATCCAGTAGAATTTAGCGTTGGATTAAGAAAATTGACGAAGGAATTAACTGAAAAGGTAAAGAAAATTGAAGGCTTGAAAGCCAAATAAACCATTGTTGGAAACCCAAATTAGAAGGTTTATGAAACCAACCTCCATTATGGCTGCAATGAAGAAAATTCCATAAATGTACGCTAAACTTTTCGTTGACATGGTTCTGCTTAAGGTTTTGCTAATTGTAAGATATATGCCGTATCCTTCTACTATCCCTATCGGCGTGCTAATCAACAGAATTAAAGGCAAAGATTCAATGTCTATTCCTCCAAGCAAACTGCCTCCACGCAGAATGCTAATAAAAACAATGACCAGAGTAAAAATCAAAGCAAAGATTCTCGGATGTTCAATCACAACATTTGCATGTTTTTCTCTTTTGAAAAAGTTCAAAAGGACAAGATTTACGTAGAAAGTCATCGCTAATAAAATGAGAGAGATCACGAGAACATTATGTACAAAAAACATGAAAACAGCTAAAAATTGGTTTTGAAGAACATCCCTTAGAATTTGAAAGAAGAAAGTATTTTCAAAGTAGGAAACTGCTAAGAACATCACAAAAGCTAAACCTAACAAGATTGTACGTCTCCTTTCATCGGACAAGTTAAAACCCCCTTAGGGAACCAAGATTCCTAAAAGAAGCTCCAATATTACAGACAGTATGCCAAAGAGTAATGCCAGAATAATAGCAACCGCTAAGAAAATAATTATTGCCAAGATGCCAACTGCAATTGCTCCAAGCCACCCAGTTTCATAAAGACTTCTAATCAGAAGTAGCCAAGCGAGAACGCCTAGCAATAACGCTATCAAGCCGTATGGAATAAAGAGAAAGAAAACAGCTGATAAAACACTTCCAAGAAGTGAAATAAGAAAGGCATCGGAAAAACGGGCTCTTTTCCCACCGACAACAATTAACCCAGCAAAGTAGAGAACAAATGTCAAGACAATCAGATTTACAAGGAAAAGCGTCAAAGAGAAAATTATTTGAAGACCTACTGGAATAAAGTCCCACCATCTTCTCCCTGCTGCTAAGCTTAAGTTTTCAAGCAGCAAAAATTGCAGTATGCGCATAATTGCCATTCAAATCACTTCAAGGAATAGTCTATTCATTGAGAATTCATAATAAAAGTTTTGTGAAGCTTGCTGTCACATTTTTCGCGCTTAATCTCGAAAAGCACTGTTCCGCCGTCAGTATAAGACTTTCCAGGGATCCAAACATTGGACATAGCCTTTTTCCGCATTTCTTTTTGTTAAGCCTAATTGTTCGAAGCTGGTTTTATGGCTAAGTGGAACAATCATGGAAAGCATGCAGCCAAAGGCATGAATGCAAAGATTATCTGTTTCGTTAATAACCATTTTCGGCGATTGTATCACTATTTTTTCTCCAACTTTGAAAACTGGACAGTTTCCACGTATTTCCTTTACAGTTATGATTAGACGATATTCCTCTTTTTCACCCATCAATCGCTCG
>Ga0272448_1006326_pt1 | contig 12830 bp, 9 predicted proteins | sample YNPCB0191_FD_202220 | JGI IMG/M metagenome (GOLD analysis project Ga0272448, IMG submission 202220) | Hot spring sediment microbial communities from Yellowstone National Park, WY, United States - YNP-CB-019-1 | ecosystem: Environmental > Aquatic > Thermal springs > Hot (42-90C) > Sediment...
CTCTGATCGTCCACGAATAGTCTTCAGGGAATATCTCGTCCATTTGCTCTTTTATTATTTCGAATGCCTCTTCTGGTGAGGAAGCTGACATTTCATTTATCAATGTTTGCATCAGTTTCTTGCGAGGTAGCGGTTCAAGAACAGGCTTTTCAACTGCTTTCAGTTTGAAGCTCAAGAGGTTCTGGAAAACTGTGGTCGAAATGCCGTAACCGAGTTCTCTGAACATAGATTCGATGAATGTGCGCTGACTGTTCACCACCATCATGTCAACCTTCTTGAAGATTATCGTAAAATGTTCATCATCCACGAACCTTATTTCCGAATCAGGTTGGACTGATGCCGCGTTCTTAAGGACATAAGTTTCCGCGAGTCTCTTGATTTTCTCATGGTCATTTCTTGCAAGCATACGGATTGCGTTTGAAACGCGGATCCCCATTGTTCTGTATATTTCGTTGAATTTCTCTCTGTTCGTATCATAGACTTTAGACGCAAAGGAATTGAAAACTTCGCGCGGAACTGGAATAACGTCCAGAAACTGTCTCCCAATAGTCTGGTAGAGACTCACTTCAACTATCTGGTCGACTAGGCTTTGATCACCAGCGCCAACATACTGAAGCGCCGCGTTTCCATTTGTCTCTTCGACTGAGAACTTTAGGATCTTCCACCCGCGAGTCGCCAGGATCACTGAAAGCATCACAATGGAGAGTTTTGCGACTGATGGCGTAGTCGACTGAAATGACACTTCTATCGTCTTGTCATCAACTTCGCGCAGTACCTTGGCCTGTTTGAACCAATTCATCTTTGTGAATCCAGAAAGCAAGCTTTCTACAAACTCTTTAGGCTCTTTCGGAAGCTCCCCCACGCCCAGTGCTATCCTGATGTCTTCCAGAAGCGAGCCGAAACCCGTTATCGGCTCTTCGAGATGCTTTTCAGCCCAATCCATGAACGCAGGACCAACAAGCATCAACACATTCTTAAACAGGCCCGGCGTCGCGCTTGACAATCTTTTTCCGACCTGCTCACCCAAGGAATCTCCGAACTCTTTCCTCTTCGAAGAAGGCACATCTTGTCGAGTCATCTTGACTGCGATGTCCTCTCCCATCACGCGCATGTCAAAGGAGATTTGCAAACCCTCAAGAATCGTCGACAACTGGAAGGCAACGAGTTCTGGTAACCGCTTGAAGGAATTTGGCCGCAAAATGACCGTACTGTCGAACTCATTGTGCGACGCAATTTCAAAAAGCCGGGTCAGATTCTCCAATTCCTCAAGAATCATCATGAATTCCGCAAAGCTAGAAGGCTTCTTCCATGGTACAGAACCCTTCAATATTTCGATTGTATTCTTCGCTTCTGCTTTTTGTTCTGCCACGAAATCCTGAATGGTTTTGTCGCCTACAGCAACCTCTAGGAGGCTATCAATAGTTTTTCTGCTGATAGACGCTAAATTCAAGGCTTGTCTGAGGTTTGTCTGTTCGTTGACTTTTGCTTTTATGGCACAGTCATCACATGAGCCTACTCTTTCAACTCTCAATAATGTTTCAAGCGCTTGTTCAATAACGCGATTTTTTGCGCCGTATGCTTTAGTCAGTTCTTCAAGAATCTCATCTGTCTTCTTCGTTATTGTTGTATGAAGATGAATAGACAACTCTTTCCCCAACTATTTCTAGGAAACGCATCTATTAAACATGTGTTCAAGAAACGCATCTTATGTACACAAAAAAGAAAGGGAAAATTAAGCGTCTACTGTGCCGCTTTGGGTAGCCACAGGCGTGACTGTTTTGCTTCCGCGCAGAGACATTGCTTCTGAGACTCTTTTAACAGCGTTCATGTAGGCTGCAACTCGCATGTTCACTTTGTACTGCAAAGAAACAGCTAGCACTTCGTTGAACGCGGCCACAATGGTGCGTTCAAGCTTTGTACGAACTTCCTCTTCTGTCCAGTAATAGTTCATCTGATTCTGAACCTGCTCGAAATAGCTTACAATTACGCCGCCAGAATTTGCTAGAATGTCCGGGATCACGAAGACGCCGTTCCTGTACAATACCTCATCAGCTTCAGGCGTTGTCGGACCATTTGCACCTTCTGCTACGATTTTCGCTTTAATTTCACCTGCGTTTGCCTTCGTGATCTGGTTCTCCAAAGCTGATGGAACCAGAATCTCACACCTCAATTCTAGCAGCTCTCCATTCGTAATGTCTTTGCATCCTTCGTACCCGACGACAGAACCCGCTTTCTTCTTGTATTCCAATACTTTAATTGGGTCAATTCCTTTTGCATTGTAAATGCCGCCTTTCGAATCCGAAACTGCTATGATTTTGCAGCCAAGTTCATGCAACAGTCTAGCAGCATGAAATCCGACGTTTCCATAGCCTTGCACAGCCACCGTGGCACCCTTCAGGTTCAAACCAAGGTGTTTTGATGCTTCAATGATAGTGTACATTATGCCTCTTGACGTTGCTTCGCTTCTTCCAAGCGACCCACCGATACGCACTGGCTTTCCTGTGACAACGCCAAAAGCGTTGTAACCAACGATTTGGCTGTATTCGTCCATTATCCAAGCCATCGTCTGAGCATCAGTGTAGACATCTGGCGCTGGTATGTCCGCATAGGGTCCTATGTATCTAGCGTACGCACGCGCGTATCCTCTGGTCAGTCTTTCCAGTTCCCCAAGCGACATTTCCTTTGGATTGCAGCGAATCCCACCTTTACCACCGCCTAATGGTAGACCTGTCACCGCAGTCTTCCAAGTCATCCATGCCGATAACGCAACGACTTCATCAAGCGTCAGGTCAGGGTGATATCTTATGCCACCTTTCGTAGGGCCCAGTGCATCATTGTATTGAACCCTGTAACCCGTAAAGACTTGAATGCTGCCATCGTCCATGACAACTGGAATGTTGACTATGACTGTACGCATGGGACGCTTTAGCATTTCATGTACTCCAGGGTCCAAGTTCAGATTCTGCGCAGCTATGTCCAGCAGCTTTAACATTGCCTCGTAAGGGTTCGGCGATGTTCCAATTGGTGCTAGCGTTTCAAGTTTGACTGACAATGAAGATTGAAGTTTCTCGACAAGGTTCTGGAAATTCTCTCGTGCAACTTCGCCATTGCCTGCTGTGCTGCCAAAAAACCAAAGGTATGATTCTATAATGACCTCAGGTCTTTTGGTTGTGAATGAACCTGCTGGGGCCATTTTCGGATTCTCGGAGAAGTAGTCGATCAGCACTCGGAGCATATTTATCTCATCTTTTGATAGGGAACGCCATTTTCTGAGAGGATGTGGCGCTTCAACATGGATGTACTCTGCTTCGCTGATTTTTCTTTCAAGTTCTTCGAAAGTTTTTGCTGCATCTGCCTCTGGGATACCGAAATTCTCGGCATATGTGGTTGTCAGTGCATAATGGGCTGTCGTGTAGCTTTCGATCTTGGCAGTCAGTTCAGGTTTCTCTGCAAAGAAATCCACGATCAGTTTGACCATTCCGAGTTCACGTCCTGAGAGTTCGACTGAGCTTAACATTGTTCTTCATCTCCATTTCTAGGAGATTCAGTGTTATGTTCAAGTATAGAAACGTTATGTACATAATGTTCACACTTGAACAGCGGAACGTGCTTTCAGATTGACCTAAACGTTTTTAACATTGCCAGCCAAACAAAACAAGAGGACCAACTGTGGAAAAAGAAGAAGAAAAGAAGCTGTCGACAGGCATAAAATCTTTAGACAGAGTTTTAGAAGGTGGACTGTTACTTGGAGAGAATGTGCTGTGGGAAGTGGAATCCGCAACATTTGCACGAGAGTTTCTTTACGCTTTCATGAAGCAGGGCATTGTCGAAGGAAACCAAGTGCTCTATCTTGATTTCATATACCCTCCACAGGCCTTGTTGCTACAATTGAAATCGCTAGTTACAACTCTTCCGAAAGAATGGGAGAATAGACTTCTTGTATTGGACTGTTTTTCTGAATCTTCAGGTCAGGGTGAATTGGTATTCGTTGATTTCTATGACAAAGCGCCTTCTTGGATAAGAAAAGTTCCCAGCTCAAAAGACCCAGAGCAATTCCACAGATTCTTTGGAAGAATTGAAAGAGAATTTGTTACTCCAGGAACAAGACTTGTCTTCAACAGTCTGTCACTCATGGAACATGTATGGGGAAATGAGGCAGTAAAGGCGTTCTTCAGCCACGTGTGTCCCGCATTATATGCGTATAGAACACTGGCCTACTGGACAATAGCCAAGAACGCTCACTCCAAGGAATTCCGTTCCCTCATGGAACACATAACTCAAGTCGTTATCGACTTGAGTAAAGTAGGAGAAAAAAGATTTCTAGAAATCAAAAAGGCCGGCAGCAGATATGACCTACAAACTTATCAGCGTCACGAATACTCGGTGCATGACCTAAAAATCGAATTCTGATTTGCATGTTTGGACTTCGCCTCATAAGGCGCTTGGAACGCCCTGGTCCACCAACGTGGAAGCATAATCGTGTTTGAGTTGTTCAACGAACCAGAATGCAGACCTACGTAGCACAGCAACCTCATTGAACCTTGTGCGCCTTACATGTTCATGGATGTTCACAGAACATCATCTTCAAGTAAAGGCTTAAAAGCGTATGCAGCGTACTCTTATTTCCTAAAATTCGTTGAACAATAGAGGGAGAGTCAAATGACTGAGCGTGTACATAAGAACAGTTCGTATCTAAATGGCAAATCTACAACAGGAACACAGACAAGAGTGAAGGATACAAGCCCGACGAGTGGAATGTGCCCGATTTGCGTTCGTGACTGCCCGTTCCTCTGCGAGATAAGTCACTCAGCTTTCAGGGGAAGGGAAGCACTATATCCAGAGCCTGTACAATTCGGCTACAGCACGGCAGGAGCACTCAAAGATTTCGGACTGGACTGGTCAAACTTCAACATACAGGCAGGTCTCTTTGACGCGGAAGGAATTGAACCCAATTCAGACCTAACTATATTTCCGAATGTCAATATAGAAACAAAAGTCGGAGGTATATCTTTAAAAATTCCGATCCTAACAGGCGCCTTCGGCTCAACAGATGTCGCTAGACTGAATTGGGAAGGATTGGCAATAGGCACTGCAATCTCTGGCGCATCGATAATCGTAGGTGAAAACGTCTGCGGAATGGACCCTGAGGCCACTATCACGAATGGTAAAGTGACACACTCAAAGGAACTGAAGCGCAGAGTTGACCTATTCAGAAAGTTCTGGGATGAAAAGCATGGCGAAGTAATTGTTCAGACAAATGTTGAAGACCAGAGACTCGGCGTTGACGTCTACGCCATCTCAAAACTGGAAGTCAATGTCATCGAAAGAAAATGGGGTCAAGGAGCAAAAGCCATCGGAGGCGAAGTACGCGTAAGAGACCTTGAAAAAGCCAAGCTGCTGAAGAAAAGAGGATATATCGTAATCCCAGACCCTGAAGACCAGACAGTTCAACAAGCCTTCAAGGAGGGCGTATTCAAATCCTTCGAAAGACACAGCAGAGTGGGTATACCGAAAGAAAAGAGTTTCATAGAAGATGTTGAGTGGCTGAGAAAACAAGGCGCAAAACACGTAACTTTGAAAACGGGAGCATACAGACCTTCGGCAGTCGCATGGACCATGAAAATGGCGTCAGAAGCCAAAATCAATTACGTGTCATTCGACGGAGCATCAGGCGGAACAGGCATGAGTCCTGTGCCCATGATGGATGAGATGAGCATTCCCACAGTATACTTGGAATCAATAGTCCTAAAGTGTGCACAGATGCTAAAGAAAAAAGGACGCTACGTCCCCGACCTGATCATGGCCGGAGGCTTCATAGAAGAAACGTCTATTTTCAAGGCAATTGCACTGAGCAACTACGGGAGCGGACCGTTTGTTAAGGCTGTTTTGATGGGACGCTCGCCGATAACTGCAGCCTTCAAGGGGAGCTATTTCAAGCAACTGGCCGACGAAGGCAAATTGCCTAAGGCATTTGCAGACAAATACGGTGCTACACCAGAAAAGTTTTTTGTTACCACGCCTGAGCTTAAAAAGAGATACGGCGAAAGATTCAAGGAGATACCATGGGAAGCTGTTGCTGTCTACACTTACTTGACTGATCGCATTGGCGTAGGACTTAAACAGCTTTTGGCAGGAAACAGAAAATGGAAGCTGGAACTGATCAACAGAAATGACTTGATGAGCTTGTCGGAGAGAGCTGCAAAAGTTACAGGAATACCAATGCCTGATGAATCTGAAAAAGATGCAATTGAAAGAATCCTAGACTAGAATTTCCCTCCTTTTCTTTTCACAAAAGCTCAGAGTAACCCTTAAATCATACGTTCTAGCATGCTGACATCGCAACAGGAGAAATTACCATGGGAAAAGAGCAATCACCATATTCGGTTGCACTGGAACAGCTGAGACTTGCTGCTGAAAAGCTGAACCTTGATCAAGGCATACATGAAATGCTGAAAACTCCTAAAAGGTCATTAACCGTTGCGGTATCGATCAAAATGGATGATGGCAAGATCGGGGTTTTCAAGGGTTGTCGAGTACAGCACATGGATGCAAGAGGGCCGTTCAAAGGCGGCATACGATATCACCCGAATGTAACCTTGGATGAAGTCACTGCACTATCGATGTGGATGACGTGGAAATGCTCAGTTATGGATATTCCTTATGGCGGAGCAAAGGGCGGCATCTGCTGCAACCCGAAGAAGATGTCCAGACGGGAACTAGAAAATCTGACGAGGCGCTACACGAGTATGATTTTCGACATCATCGGACCGTACCGGGATGTCCCTGCGCCTGACGTTTATACTGACTCACAGACGATGGCGTGGATAATGGACACATATAGTCAGCGCGAAGGCTACAGCGTTCCAGAGTGCGTCACAGGAAAGCCTATCAGTGTTGGCGGTTCTGAAGGACGTAACGAAGCAACATCCTTAGGAGTCGACATATGTGCCAGAGAAGCATGCAAACAACTGAACATGAAGATTAAAGGAGCCACGGTGGCTGTGCAAGGCTATGGAAACGTCGGCTGGAACGCAGCAAAGATTGCATACGACTGGGGCGGAAAGATCCTGGCAGTGAGCGACTCAACGGGCGGTATATACTGCAAAGAAGGACTGAATCCGTACAAAGTTTACGAACACAAAAAGAAAACTGGATCGGTAATCGATTACAAGGGATCTGAAAAAATAACAAATGAAGAAGTGCTTGAAACAAGATGTGACATACTCATACCTGCCGCCTTAGAAAACGCTATTACGGGAACAAATGCGGACAAGATAAAGGCAAAAATTGTAATTGAAGGAGCGAACGGTCCGACAACGCCTGAAGCCGACAGAATACTTCATGAAAGGGAAATACTTCTTGTACCTGACATTTTGGCAAACGCAGGCGGAGTGACAGTAAGCTATTATGAATGGGTTCAGAATCTGGAACGCGAGCATTGGCCATTGAGTGAAGTGAATCAGAAGCTGGAAACCAAAATGGTAAAGGCTTTCAATGACGTTTACAACGTCTCGAAAGAACAAAAATGTGACATGCGACTCGCAGCGTTGATGCTTGGCGTTGGCAGAGTGGCCGACGCGATCAAGACGCTAGGCCTTTGGCCATAGGAACCAGTAAACTTCTTTCTTTTTTTCTTAGCAAAATTCAAGGCGATCTTCAATTCTCCAATGCTGCTCGTCACAATTGACCTGGCAAACGTCTTTTTTCCAGATTAAACCAAGTCCTTGAACTACAGTTTTTATATTTCTTCGCCCTTAGCTTACCGAACCCAGAGGAGATGGGAGAGTGCAGGGCAGGTCAAGAGTAACGATTAAGGATGTAGATTTCAGTTTTGAGAACTCGCTTGTGAGAATTACGGCTAACAGAAACCTCCCTGAAGTCAAACTTGCAGGGTTGAGTTTGGGGCCGTTCGAAGAGGGCACTGACTATGAAGTCTATTATTGGGCAGCCCTTCAGCTGGAAAAAGCTGGGATCGCCCGTTTGAAAGAAGAGGACCGACTGGATATGGCTAAACTCAGCAAAGTTCAATGGACCGAACGGATACAGACGGCTGGACAGGTGTCAAAACTTCCTGACTTTTTCTATCCCAAACTCAGGAGAAGCCTTTTGGAACTCAAAAAGGAAATCGTCAAAGACCCTGAGAAGATCAGTGAATATGAGAGGTTCAGACGTCTAACACAGGACATCACAAACTCAAGATTGAGAAAAATCGTCTCAATGGCTTCTGCGCCGCCTCAGACAGAGAACACACTGAGAAACTTCACAGCAGAAGAAAAACTGCTTTACGACCGCCTCTACAGACTCATTGACAAGTGGAGAAGACAGATTCTAGAATGCGGAGGAGAGGAGGAATGACTGAGGAAATAGAAACTGTAGACCCCCAAGAACGTTTCCAAGACTTCTTCAAAACAGAGAAGTACCGTCAGAGACTCTCTCAGATGGCAGTAGGAGGAAAAACCTCATTGACAGTTGACTTTGAAGACCTCCTAACATTTGACCAGAGAATAGCTGAAGAACTTCTTGAAAGACCAGAGGAGTACCTGAAACATGCAAACAATGCCGCATACGCGCAGCTACAGATAGAAGACCCTGAATACGCGGAAAAAACTGCCACAATAGACGTCAGAATCGTGCGGTTACTTCAGGCTACACCATTACGAAAACTCGGTTCGCAACAGATCGGCAAACTTGTGATGGTCGAAGGCATCGTCGTTCGTTCGTCGCCGGTGAGACCGATGGTCATGCAGGCCGCATTCAAATGTAAACGATGCGGAACAATAAACTCGGTGAACCAAACTGGCAGTTTCCTGAAAGCACCATTTGCGTGCAGCAGCCCAGACTGCGGTTCAAAGGGACCATTCGAATTCGTTCAAGAAGAATCAACGTTCATAGATTCCCAAGACCTGCGAGTTCAAGAGCGGCCTGAAGACTTGCCTCCAGGACAGCTTCCCAGAACACTCAACATCAAGCTTGTCGGAAGCGAAATCGTCGACTTAGCAAGACCAGGCGACCACATATCAGCAGTGGGTGAAGTACGAGCGTCTGCGCCGACGCTTCCAGGAGTGGGTAAACTCCGCGCGTTCATACTTCACTTGGACGCAAATTCGATTGAAGTGCTCGGCAAAGAACCTGAAACGGTGCTTCCGTCGCCTGAAGAAGAAAAGAAGATCCTAGAGCTTTCAAGAGACCCGTGGGTGCATCGCAAAATCATCGGATCAATCGCGCCGTCAATCTACGGATATGACCACATCAAAGAAGCCATAATGTATCTCCTCTTTGGCGGCGTGCCTAAGACTCTGACTGACATAAGCGTGAGAGGGGAAATGAATGCACTACTGGTGGGAGACCCTGGAACAGCAAAGTCTCAGCTTTTGCAGTACGTGGCCAGAATTGCACCTCGAGGACTCTACACTTCGGGACGGGGCACAACAGCCGCAGGCCTGACGGCCGCTGTAATCAGAGAAAAGGGCGGAGGAATGAGTCTTGAGGCTGGAGCCTTGGTGCTGGCGGATAAAGGAATAGCATGTATAGACGAAATGGATAAGATGCGTCCTGAGGATAGAGTGGCCATACACGAGGCAATGGAACAGCACACAGTTTCCGTGGCAAAGGGAGGCATCGTTGCCACACTCAACGCCAGAACCGCAATACTTGCTGCAGCGAACCCTGCGCTGGGAAGATACGAACCGCACCGAACAGTATCTGAAAACATCTCCCTGCCAGTCACAATACTTTCCAGGTTCGACTTGATCTTCGTGATAAGAGACGTCCCAAACAAGGAGTCTGACAGCAAAATGTCTTCACACATCTTGGAAATTCACAGGAAAGGTTCAAGTCCTGTTGAGGCACCAATACCAGTTGAGCTGCTACGAAAATACATAAGCTATGCAAAAGGCACAAAGCCCGTTTTGGGACAAGAGGCAATAAAACGACTCAACGATTTTTACCTCGCCATGCGTTCAGCAAGCGAAGCGGAAGGTTCACCTGTTGCTATAACTGCACGTCAACTGGAGTCCCTTGTACGTACAGCCGAAGCCAGAGCACGTGCCGCCCTTAGAAAAGAGGTTTCCGCCGAAGATGCGGAAGCAGCTATAGCCATAATGAAAAGATCTCTTGAAGAAGTAGGCATAGACCTGTCTTCTTACAAGATGGATATAGACTTGATAATGACTGGAAAGCCGAAGAGCATGAGAGACCGACTTCAGATAATTCTCTCAACCCTGATTGAAATGGAAAAAGAAACAGGAATCGTTGAGAAAACTGTCTTCCTCGGTGAGCTTGAAGCAAAACATAACATTCCCAGAGGAGAAGCTGAACGTCTCATCAACCAACTGCTCCGCGAAGGAACAATCTATGAGCCGCGGGAGAACTATCTGAAGAAGACTTAGTCTGCTGAAACTCGAAATCAAGATCACTAAAAACGCACAGCGAGTTCGCAGTCTCTGCTGTCCCAGAACAACTGACTGAGAGAAACGGACACGCTAAAACAACTGACCATCGTGGGAGAGAACTGGGTCTCCTGTCGCTATCAGGAAATGTACGTTACTTTCTTACCCTCTTCCTTCCGAGTTTCTTCAGCTTCCAGAGCCCTTTTCTCCTCGATTTTCTGAAGCCTGATGACCATTTTGTCAGCTTTTGTGATCTCCTCATCCAATGCAGCGGGCTTCGCGTCAAAGCCCAGCATCAACTGTAACACTTCCAGAACGCTTTTTGCAGATTTCGGGTCAGGCAAATATCCTCTTGTCTCTCCCAAAAGACAGAGTGCGTCGACTCTTCTGAAATTAGATAACCCCAGAATCAGTCCAGCTGTGCCTACGATCGGGCTTCCAGCCGGGCTGACTTCTGCTCCTGCTTGCAAAGCTTTGTCCAACAATCTTCGGCTCGTGGCGGCGGCTATAACTTTCGGCTTGCCCTCAGATTCCATCCTGTAACCGCCTATGGTGATTACCATTTTTGCTTCCAGTTTCTGTGCAAAATTCAATATCTGCTCCGATATTTCATACTGTCCCTCAACTGTCTGTGCTTGGCTGTCACCTGTGAAGAGCACAACATCATTCTTGCCAGCCTTTCTCCACGCATAGAAGGTTCCACGTAGAAGCCTTACGTTGCCTTTTTTGCTCACAAGCACAAAATATGGAAAATGAGAAGAGTAAATGTAAGCGAACTTTTCAGCGTTCGCCTGCTTGACCAAGTGGCGTATGGCAATCTTGCCCACGAGCCCTAAGCCCGGAAGCCCTTCAATAAGTATTGGGCTTTTCAACTCGACCTTCTTGAGTTCTTTCACGAAAGTCTCTTTCATTCTTCGAGGCTCTCCCTTTTGAGTGCCATGCGGTATTTCAGGTATTTGTCGTCAGGAGAGAATTTTGGCGGATGAGGAATAATAACTTCTCCTCCACAGTAGGGGCATACGTTTTTCCTCAACGTGTAGCTTCCGCATTTCCTACATTTTCTCAGAAGCCACATCGTTATTTCTCCCTTCTGAAAGAGCCTTGTCCACCAGCTTTAGTAACGTTTGTGACGATGTGTTGGGCCACTTTTTGAAGAGTATCCTCCGCGTGTTTATAGTCTTCGGCCAACACCTCAACGCTGTATTTTGGTGCAGCAACAACGTAGAAGCGGACTTTCGTGTCGCTCAGTTTCTCAGCTTTCTTTGCATTCATGAAAGCTTCCTTGATTATCTTAACGCCGTTCGGTTTCATACATCTGAGCTCAATTATGCCCTTTACTTTGACCAAGGGCACATGTATCCTTTCTTGTCCCACCTTCACGATTGCTGCTGCAATCTGTTCAGGCACACCAATCTTCGTAAGAACTTCAGGACCGTCTCTTAGAGCTTTCTCGAAGGCTTCATACAGTCCATATTCATTCTCCATCAGGTTTCCGGCCTTTTCGTAGATTTCTGCCGTAGAAACACCTGTCTTCTCAGCGACGCTTCTGATGAGAGCCTCAGCTTTCCTCTCTTTTTTCCAAGACATTGTTTTTTCGATTTTTTCTCTCTTTGTCACACGCCTCAGAGAAAGGTCTATGTGACCCTTTTCCGAGTCAACGTGTAGAACCTTCAAAACGACTTTCTGTCCTTCACGCACAAAATCACGTATGTTCCGAATCCAAGAAGAGGAAATTTCTGAGACATGAAGCAAGCCTTTCTTCTCAAACTCGTCGAGGTTCACGTAAGCGCCATAGTCTGTAACTGTTTCGACAGTTGCTATTACTAGGTCTCCAGCTTCAGGCCATTCTTGTTTTTTGAGCGACAATGCATTCTCCATCCCTATTCGAAAACCGCAACTATTTCACCTTTGATCAATGCTTTGCCGCTTGATGGCTCTGCAAGCTCTGTTCCACACACGCTGCACTTCACCCTGTTGACGGCGCTGCCAAAAACCACTTGTTCGTTCCCGCATTTTTGACACTTAACTCGGACGAAACGGCTTCTCGGCCGTGGAATAAGCTTTTCCCATTCTGCCATAAGCATCCGCTCAACATTCAAACGATGGCAAGCTTTCTCAGTCTAATACCATCTTTGTGTCTCATGTAACCGCAAACCTTACATTTCAGCTTCAAAGTTTGCTTCTTGGTCGTCTTCGCGAACTCCCTCTGAAGCGGATATTTCTGCCCACCGTACCCCCTTTTTTCACGTTCGTGATGACGCTCACCCTTGGCCAAGGCTCTCCGCTTTCCAGGCTTGTAGAGGGTCACCGTGTGCGCTTGGTGCTGTTTGCATTTTGGACAGTACGTTTTAACTTCTTTGGGAACATCCACGCAAGTCACGACCAGCTTTGCATAAAGAAAACCACACGTACTCTTATACTTTTTCGCCTATCTTCACGACC
>Ga0272448_1006327_pt1 | contig 12828 bp, 10 predicted proteins | sample YNPCB0191_FD_202220 | JGI IMG/M metagenome (GOLD analysis project Ga0272448, IMG submission 202220) | Hot spring sediment microbial communities from Yellowstone National Park, WY, United States - YNP-CB-019-1 | ecosystem: Environmental > Aquatic > Thermal springs > Hot (42-90C) > Sediment...
TCATGGATTATTTGGTCGCATTCTTTGCTATTTCTGGCCATTGGTTTTTCTAAGAAGATGTTGTGTCCGTATTTCGCGGCTTCACATGCCAGTTTAGCGTGGGTTGATATAGGGGTACATATATCTACTATGTCGAGTTCTTTTAATTCAAAAAGGTTTACGGCATCATCATAAGCTTTAGGTATTTTGTGCTTTTGAGAAAAGGCTTTGGCTCTTTCTATGTTTATGTCCGAAACCGCTATTACATTTGCCTCTGGAATATTTCTGTAGGCTTTAATATGGATTTCAGAAACCCTGCCACAGCCCACCAAACCAATATTCATTTTTTGCATTTAACTCCTCAGAAATGTTTTCGTAAGAGTTTTATATTTTGCAACGTAAAAATTGCATCTTAATGCTCATACAATTTATAACTAAATTGCCTTTGAAATGAAAACTCTCCTTTTCCCAGTTCTTTCCATCGGGATTTCCTTAACAAGCTGCATTATTACTTCAATTTTTTCTCCTTGTTTCGCAAAAGCATTCTCAATGTTATTCTTCATCCTTAAAAGCAGATTTGAATCAAATTTTGAACCTTTTACAAATTTGAAAATAATTTGGTCTGGACGTTCCTGGGCCAGTTGATATTGAGATATACAAAACAAGTTTTTCTGAAATTCTGGGTCGTAAAATATGTAACGTTGCAAATATAGCCAAGAAATTTTTCTACCGCTAGGTAAAACTACAAGATCGTTAGATCTTCCCTCGATAGACTTTAGAAGAGGCCAAGATCTTCCACAAGGGCACTTCTCATCAGTCAAAACTCCTAAATCGCCGATCTTGTATCGTATCAGAGGCATAGCATAGTTGTGTAGTCCTGTAACAACAATTTCTCCACGCTCTTCCGGAGAAACGGGTTCGCCATCTTCATCCAACAATTCTATGTAAACATTATCAGTTAGAATGTGTAAAGCGAAATGTTCGGGGCATTCAAAAGCTATGTCCCCAAACTCTACTGAGCCATATGTCTCAAAAAGGTCCACGTTAAATTTTTTCTTCACGATGTATCTGCAGTGAGTGGTAACCATTTCGCCTTGCGTAAAAATTAACCGGGGATTGATCCCTGAAAGATCGTAGTTTGACAGAGAAAGCAATACCGATGGGAAAGTCAAAAGAACATCCGGTTTAATTTGCTTTAAAATGCTAATGAGTTTTTCTTCAGGATACAGCGGTACAGTGGTCTCGCGAATGGTGCCCCATAGTCTGGTAAATTTTGAACTCCACTTTATGGATGTAGCCCGCCCCCAAATAGTTACAAAGTTATCGCGTAATTTCACACCACACTCAATAAAAGGATATTTAACTGACCCAGGCGAAGGATATGGATCAGAAACTAGTTTTAATGGTATTCCTGTTGAACCTGAAGTGTCACGTGAAGGCAACTTTGATGCATCAACGCCCTTCGTTACAAAGTTTTTATAATCCTTTTGAATATCATGCTTAGAAACTAAGGGAAGCTTTCTTAAATCTTCAAAACTCTTAATGTCGTCGGGCCTAACACCTACCGTGGCGAACACTTTATGATAGTGTGGCACAAAATTATACGCGTGTTTGATAATAGCCTTTAACTTTTTGAACTGAATCTTCTTAAGCTCTTTTGGATCTTTCCACTGATCCCTTTTAAGCTGAAGCAAATAATAATTGGCTATCACTTGACCAACTAATTTGCGCAGTTTTTCCATTTGCTTAAAATCTCCTCAAGATGTGTTAAGACTATTTTTTATAGACTTCGCTTGCACCGTTCGAATATACCTTATTTAGTTCATTTAAGAATTGCAGATCGCTTGTGTTCCAGAAATAACGTTTACCAGCCATTATGTTTTCAATAACGCTTACAGGGTTCAAGTATACTATGTCACCCTTCTTTAGCAAGGTTGCGTTAGATAAAACTTCAACATAACCCGTATATATGATCCCGTAAGCTCTTAATTCATTTACACGGGAATAAACATCAGCGTATATTTGCGCTGATGGAATTTTTATGTTTCTTGACAGCCATTGTGCTCCTGAGATACTGTATGCGTCGATGTATCCAAATTCTGAATACAACCGTAATTGGCCCATTCTATGCTTGCTCAAGGGAACAGACCAGCTATAAGTCTGAGTGACCTCATAAACAAAACCTGTTTGGAACAGAAAGTAAGCCACTGACACTAAAAAAAGTAACAATAAAGTCTTAAACTCGCCCTCATGTTTAAATGTAAATTTGATAATTGTCTCTGCTCCTATGGGGCATAAAGGTGCGATGAAAAATAGGAGCACATTGTAGAATCTCGTCATGCCCATTGTGCTGGATAAACTTGGAACTACTATAAGGGCAAATAAAAATAGCATTGCAACAAAAACAAATAGGCTAAACTCTCTTCCCAACCGGCTTCTCCTCCTATCTTTAATAGCAGTCCATAGAAATCCTGTAAAAATGAAAAATTCTGTAATGTATGCAAATACTCTGCTTATGAAATTCCAGATGGTTGGTGGCGGCTCAAGACCCAACCCCCTAATTACTTCGGGTTCTCTCGCTTGCAGATTAAAAATGTCACCTAGTTCGTTGTAAACTCTCTGCCCAAAAGATAGAAAAGCATCATAAACTGCTGAACTTGACGTAAAAATATACCACAGAAACATTAATGTAAAAAAGAGAAAAACAAATGTGGCGGATATGTTTTTGCTTGGCTTCCTCCTTATCAACAAAAATATCAATGCAAAGGCGACAAAGAAGAGGAAGATTTCAGCAAGTCCATAATGGGACACTACAAGACCAAAGCTGAATAGGAGCAAACAAACATTTTTAGCAAGTTTGTCTTTGCTGAACAAAACGGTGAGCAGCAAGACTAGAAACAATTCAGCTAGTATCTGCTTGTTTAATCCTAACAATTCGCCATAGAACGGTTGGAAAGACATAAAAAGGAAGGCAGAAACAAAAGCAAATTTTTCATTCACAAAATTTTTCCACAACATGTAGAGTCCAAGCGGGACAAGAGCAAAAAGCAACGGATAGAAAAACTTGAAAACTAGTATGGAGTCCAAGTTCAGTAAAGTGGAGTACATTGTTGGAAGCAGCGTTACGCTAAGCATCGCGTGACTTCTGCCAACACTTTCATCCCCAGGATAAGGACCCTTAGGGTTCCAATAGCCGTTCCTTTCAACAATTTTCTGCACAAAAACCTCGCCAGGAGAATCAGACCCAAAATGGATCAGTTTATCAGAAACAAGCGCTGCATGATAAACTAGGGATAAAGCAATTACCAGCAGAATTAATGGATAAAGTTTTGAAGAAATAACCTTTCTAGAAACTACGGTAACCAAGAAAACCGCGGTGATAATTATTAACGTTAAAAGTAAAATTCTGTTATCTCCATAAGCTCCGGAGACTATGGCGCCCATGGCGCTTAAAGGCGGAATGCATAAAAGAAGTATGGTGATTAGTGGTTTTTCTACCTTTAAATTAAGTAGTGTGGTTCTTTGATTTTCGCTTCTAAAATACGCAGCTACTGTGCATATTATGATGAAACTGCTTATGGTGGGAAATAAGAATGTTAATGAAAGTGGCTTTTGAATGGCGAATAATGAATGGAATTCGTTTACCATCAGCCCAATTAACATTAAAATAGCTATGCTGAGTCCTGCGGAGAACAGAATTGTTTCCGCTAAACTTTCCATTTTCATTTTTAAAAGTTTGATTAGTACATAGCCTGGAACAAATGTGAAGTAGACAAAGCCTATGACTTGCCTTGCAACTTGAATGTTGAAGATTATTGTGAAATAAACGATCAACTGCAAAAATAGTATGGGTAATAGGAAATTGCCTGTTTCTTGTTTAAAAATAGGTATGGTGTCCATTAAATCACTTGTATAGTAATACGTAAGATTTATTACACTCGGGCGTTATATGTATTGATGAAGCACAAGTGGACAAAATAGGGAAAATAGAACATGTCCTCTCTGAAAGTTCGCATACAAAATCTTTTTTACAGTGCAGATATATGGATTAAAAGCGTGAAAAATATGGGGAAGACTAGGTTTTGCGGTGTTCTAGCAATTTTTATTATAGGATCAGCTTCAATAACCTTACCAATCGTATTTTCATATCTCACAGCGAACATAAGAATCGCAAACTCTGGTAAAATAATAACAATAAAAACACCGATAACTCACAGAAGTGAAATACGGGGAGTTTTTATTCACGAAGAAATTTATGGTGTTTCGCATAATTGGAGTTTAATTGCACAGACCCTTGCTAGTTATGGCATAAATGCAGTTTTTGTTGAAGACTTAAATGGAAACGGCTGGAGACCCGCCAGCGAAATACGGACAGCAATAAAGGCTTTTCACGCTTATGGAATAGAATACCATTCGTCTATGTGTGTGTTGCAGGAATGGAGGAACACAGGCACAGAGGCGATAACGTCTGGCGGAAATGTTTGGTCAGTTTATTCACATTGTCCAATCAAAGCCCATGATTTGGTTCTTAACACAATTAGAAACTATCTCGGCAACTTTTCAGACGTTGACGGCATAATGCTAGACTACATTAGGTATGGAGACTCCGATGATATATGCTATTGTCCATATTGTAGAGCAACCTTCGACGAGTGGTACTACCAGAATTACGGCGAGCACGTCTCAGATTGGACAGAGTTCTATCCAAACCAACCGAAATGGACAATTTTTGCAGAATGGAGAACTCTACCAGTGACTACGCTTGTAAAAGATATACATGACACAATAAAATCTATCAATCCAAACATTGTAATTTCAGAAGCCGCTTGGACTTTATTCAGCGATTCTGCGATTTATTGGCGGAAATTTTTAGGACAGGACACCGCTAAATGGATAGCTGAAGGTTATATAGACTTTGTCGCTCCCATGATGTATACCAAAGTGATTTCAGGATCAGGGGCAGAGACCCTTGAAAGTTACATAAACACTGACCTCAAATATTGGATGGGTGGACAGCCAGAAGGACCGATACCTTTACTAGCATTTTTACGACATGATTATGGAGCGACAAGTCTTCCTCCGCAAGAATTCAAAGCTCTAGTAGATTATGTCAGAAGTCGAGGATTAGATGGTTGGATTTTATGGAAATACTCTGGTCCGGGAGGCTACCTATCAGGCAGCCCCAACATCGTAGATTATCTTTCAGCTATAAATATGACTGAGACCTTCACGGTAACAAACATAAATGTGGAAACAACCGCAAACTCTGCGAGGATAACATGGCTCACAACTCTACCGACTACAAGTAAGGTGGAATACAGCACTAATCCCTTATTTAATGCTTCATGGATGGTTCAAAGTGGCTTTCATTTCTGGAACATAACGTATGCACTGGGCGCGATGATGATAGATTATGCAAATGTTACAGAACATAGCGTCACTATAACAGATTTATCGCCCGGAACCAAATATTATTTCCGCATTCAAAGTGTGGGAACGTCGGGAACTGTAACAAGCAAGGTCATGACTTTTACTACGCCATAACACCAAGCTAACGCTTGGTTAACGATTTATTTGTTTTTTAACAAACCCTATGCACCACGCAGTCATTTCAAGAGACATATGAAAGGGGAGAAGAAAAACGAATTTATTGCGTATTAATTTATAGGCAGGCGCAACTTGAAGAAGCCCATTTGCAAATCCAGCCAATGGATTCATTTTGAAAAGCGAGAAAATGCTCCTGTTTTTACAATAAAGATCATAATCACCAAACCCGTACCATACCCACTTTTTCCAAACCATACGCCAAGTTCTGCTTCTTCTCTCATAAAAAATGGCATTGCTCCGCTTTATGAGCCATCCTAAGTTCTTAATTCTGAATACCGCATCTTGATCTTCTCCGGTTCCCTTAAGCTTTTCGTCAAAACCCCCTGCTTGACGAATAGCTTCAACACGATAAATAGCCCCGCCCGTGCCCGGCAGCTTTGAGTCAAGCGACCCATTTATTGAATCAAGAATCACAAAGGGAACATTCTCTAAAACTTCAACCATGCTTCCTCCTGACATGATGCCGTATTTAGCCTTGGCTATGCCCACTTTGGAGTTCTGCTCCATAAATTCCACTTGTACACGTAGATGAGTAGGCGGTAAAATCATGTCTCCATCAACCCAAATGATATATTTTCCCTCGGCATTGTTAACCACGACATTTCTGGAAGCGCCTAATCCTTTCCATTTGTGATGAAAAACTTTAACTTTCATATCCATTTTTGGAATGTAGCTTTTGATGATAGAAAGAGTTTCGTCTTCACTTCCATCATCAACGAATATAACTTCCATAAATTCATGGGGATAATCTTGGGCAATAATACTCTCAATAGCTTCGTGAATCGTTGCCGCACTATTTCTCACACAAACCCCTATAGTCACTTTTGGCATCATGACAAATCAAGCCCGCCTATTGGCAATATAATGTCCGTATCCATCCAGGTGAGCCTTTAAAAAACCCAACAACCATGCGATTTTCTTGAAAAAATATTGAAGTGGAAGTAAGAACACTATCTTTCGATGCGTTAACCTGTATGCAAGAGCTGTTCGCCTTATTCCCTCAAAAACGGGAAAATTTTGTATGGTTCTTCCATGTTTATGAATAAAATAATGTCCGCCGTATCCATACCAAAAGTTCTCATTCCAAACATCTTTCCATGTATGTTTACGTCTGTCATGGAATACTGCATCTGTGACAAAGTAAGTTAACCAACCAACAGCGCCAACTCTATATTCGGCATCTAAATCTTCAAGAGCCCCTTGTATACACGTGTCAAAACCACCCACCTGCCTTATGGCTTTAACCCGATATACGCTTCCACCAGCCCTATGAAGGACAGGCTGTATACTCGCTTTGCCGCCATATATATGGTCTATAGCCATCCATTCTATGCTTTCCAGCGAAGCAACCCAATTTTCCCTTGGATAGTTCTGAAATTTTCCTCCAGCTATGCCGACTTTTGGATTTTTCTCCATAAACTCAACTTGTTTACTTACGTGATTTTTAGCTAGCACTACGTCTCCGTCAACCCAGATAATGTAATCGCCATTTGCATTATCAACAACAATTTGCCTTGCAAAGCCTAAACCCTTATCCTCAGAGAAAATTCTAGTCTTAATATCAGAACGGCATAAAATTTCTTTTATAATTTGCACCGTTTTGTCGGTGCTGTTACCATCTACAATAATTACTTCCATAAGTTCATGGGGATAATCTTGGCAAATTATGCTGTTTACAGCCTCTTTTACCGTTGCTTCGCAATTTTTGACGCAAAGACCAATCGTAACCTTAACTTCAGGCTGCACTTCAAAACCCAGCAGTTTTTAATTCTTTAGACGAGTTGCTTTTCCTTAGTAAAACTCCAATGTTTGCTCCTGCCAACTTTAATGGAGAAAAATGATTATCAAAGAAACTCTCAAGCTTATTTGAAACGATTTTAAGAATCCCATCTAACTTCAAGAATTTTCTGACTCTCGGAGGAAGATGCAGGAAGTCAGTACTTCTAAATTCAACAATTTCCACTTTTTGACAATTTAAAAGTCTTTTGAGCTTAAATATATGAAAAACATGTTCTTTCTCCACGCAAACCTGAGATTTAACATAACCTGGCTGTCCCTTCAAAAGCAAGATTAAGTTCTCAAAAAAAGCTGTGCTCAAAAAGTTTGGAATAGTTAAACATAAATATCCTATGCTTTTTGTAATACGAACCAATTCATCAAAAGCCCTTTCATAATCTGGAACATGCTCCAAAGTTTCAGAACAAACCACAATATCGCCAACATCCTCCTTAAACGGAAGAAACTGCGCGTCGCCAACCACCAAATTCACTTTCTCATAAAAACCAAAACGTTTAGCCAAATCCTTGGCCATGTGAACAGCCTTTAACGAAACATCAAGACCAACAACTTCCTTACAACTTTTAGAAATATTTACAAGAAAACCTCCAACTCCGCAACCAACCTCAATAACCACTTGTTCTTTGAAATCATCGAAAACCGAGTACAACATTTTAAGCACAAGTTGATACCAAGGATCAACCAAAAGAAGCTTATCTTTGATAATTTCCGAGGAAAAACTACCACTAGAATCTGTCAAGTCATAAACCTCAGACAATTCATAGATAAAAAACAAAATTCACTTTGTTAAAACTTACCAATAATCTCTTCAACACACCCTCTCACTCAACTTGATTTTTGTATGCTTTGGCAATTACTTCCAAATCCCTTAATGCATCTTCGCTTGAAAGTCGATTCTCACCATCATCATTTCGTATATAGTCAACGAAATGCGAAACTTCTTTTAAATAAGGAATGAAGAATTTTGGAGTTCTACCCAAAATCAACTTAATCGCTGTAGCTACCTTGCTTGACGGAAAATGAGAAGCCCGAGCATGTGACATTGTTCCATAAAGTTCTACGCCCACCGCAGCGCTTTGCGAAAACCATCCAACATTTATAATCGCAGATGCTCCAAATTCAAAGTCTACAATACACGTTGCGTAATCTTCAAAGTTGAAATTGAACCGGTAACCCAAACGGGCTTTAACATCCGCAACTTCCCCAAGATACCACCTTAACAAGTTTATCATGTGACATCCCAAATCCATAAGTGCACCACCCCCAGTCAACTCTTTGTTTAGCCACCATTCAGGCACTGGACGAGGCGTAGTGCTTTCTGCTCCATGGAAAAAGGGACCTGCAGCAATATCAACTCCATAAGCCATTTGTATGTCGCCTAAAACACCACTTTCCATCCGACTTTTCAGACTCACAAATTCAGGAGCAAACCTCAAGGGATAGCCCACCATAAATTTGACACCGTTTTTCCTGGCAACCGAAACGATTTCTCGACCTTCCTCTACATTTGGCGCCAGCGGCTTTTCCAGAAAAACATGCTTCCCCTCTTCCATGGCACTTATAGCGGATTCTGCATGAAGATGTGTTGGAAGCGAAATTATCACAGCATCTAAATCTTTAAGCTTCAAAAGTTCACGATAATCGGTAAAAAGTTGTTTAACCCCAAAAGCCTTAGCATAGTTTAAAGCCTTTTTCGAAGTGTCCGCAGCAGCCACAACCCTTACAGACTTTAAATTTAGACAGTTCCTCAAGTGAACCTTACCTATATATCCGAGGCCAATAACTCCCAAGTTAATTTTTTCCATTCCTACCACAGACACTAGACTAAACGTTTATCTAAACCCAACTTACAGGCAACTCTATACCCTAACGCTATCGCCTTTTCAGAAAAACTTCGCCTAGGGAATCTTCTCCTAAAATAGTCAATATCAACCCCTTTAGCAATAAATGATGTTTTTCCTAAACCTTCTTTCTCCGCCAACCTTAAATGCACCACCGATTTTGGATTTATACCCATAATTTTTGCAACTAAGGCATCAATTGCCACGGGATCTTGGCTTGCCATCACAAGCCCCAACCTCAATGTTTTGGAACCACAAACAGTCAAGCCATCCAACACATGAAGATCAAACGGCATAACTTTATTTAATGCAACAATAACCTTATCCAGTTCAGAGTGATACTCAAATTTCTTCGGGTAAGGATTGCACCCATAAATGTTTTTCAAAGCAGCAGAAATCTTCGTGAAACTCATATACTTCATCTTCGGAACATTCACACACAAATCAGCATCCCTAATGATTTTGGGAACCGAAAACTCAAAAACCTCATCCACAACCTTCACCGTAGTTTTTTCCGCCTCAACCACGGAAAGATTAACCAAATCCACATTACAATCTTTTGCAAGCTTCTCATAACCCAAATATTTGAATGCATACTTACACTTCATGGCAGAAGCATCAGATTCCACAATAGAAATTTCAACATCAGAGGAAATCTCCTCACGAAGCAAGCCTATCAAAGCAGCAACAAAAAGGGGATCCGTGGTCTGGCCAGTAGACCAATCCCAATAATAACACATATTTGGCTTAATAACAATCTTTTTCGCTTCAGGAAACGAGTAATCAATTAGATTGAATGCTTCCCTAATCGCCTTTTTAATTAAATCGACATCCCGAGTTTTACATTCAACCAATCCAACTAAGCTCATCGAAACCACCAAAATTTGTCAATTCACTTTCCCCAAGCAATGTAACGCCGCCCAAACAGAAAAGTTACCAAGCCACCAGCCAAAATGACATTGTTAATGAATAGTTCAATAAATATGCGTCTCGCAAAAATCAGCAAACCCAAAACTGAAAAAATAATTGCCAAACTAAGCGAAGAAAACGGGCTCATAACTATTAGGGCTATACCGCTAGCCATCAATATCAAAAAGATTATCGGGTTAAAAATGAAAAGGATTATTTCAGCTAGGGCTATCCTTTTTGGGAGAGAAAGCCTTCCCTTAAAAAGAAGCTTTAAACATTTAACCCACAAGCCAATCAGCTGATTAGCACGCCTAACCTTAACCTTAAACTTCGTAAATAAACTTGTCGGAAAACTCGTGTAAAATACTACTTCAGGAGCTAAAATACTCCTATAGCCCCGAGAAACCACGTTTAAGGCCGTTCCAGAATCGTCAGAACCCGTCTCACAGTCAAAATGGTCGAAGGCGTCCCGCTTATAGGCGCAGAAGCCCCCTTCAAATCTAATAGTTGAATGAATCTTTGATTCGCCAAGCCTAACAAAATTGGCAAGTTGCAAATAGGATTCCTCAGCCCTAGTCACCCAAGACTCCCCAACATTCAAGTTTACGCTTCTCCCAGTGACCGCGCCTACGCCGGGATCAGCCAAATAAGGCATAGCCTTCCGCAAAATATCCGGAGGCCACCTAGTATCCGCATCAGAAACAATCACAATAGGCTTAGTCGACACCTTTAAAGCCCTATTTAAGGCAGCAGACTTCCCAGCCCTCGGATTCTGCCTCACCAATCTAATGCTTAAACTAGGACGCCTCTCCATAAAACCCTCAATCTTCCTCACAGAACCATCATCCGAAGCATCATCAACAACAATAATCTCCATCTTCTCCTTAGGATACAAAACACTCTCAACGTTCTCCAACTTAGATTCAATATTCGCCTCCTCATTATGGACAGGAATCAAAATCGACACTTCAGACTCAAAACTCTCATCGACTTGAATATTCCAAGCCCTTTTAACATATCTCCTCAAATAAAGGAAATAAACTAAATAAGTCCCCAAGAAAATGGATAAAGAACACAAAAAAACGATTTGTAACATTCTATAGCAACTTTTCCTTTAACAGCTTAAATGTTTCATAAGCATGTTTCTCTTTCGATACGCCAACAGCTAAGCCCTTTATGTTCGGCAAACCAGCTATATAATCCACAGCTTCTTCAGGCTTTAGATAGCTAGCCGCCAAAATACTTATAGCCAAAACATTAGGTTTGGGCAGACCAGCCAAAGCCTTTTCGCATTCTTCCCTTGAAGGGACCATTTGAAACCCAACTTTGTTAAAAGGCGCAGCAACAATGGCATCTTCCAGGTTTATGTGCCACTCCCTAAACTTTTTAACAAGGAAGGCGAAATTGCCAGTGTTAAAGCCAGGCTTTATTCCCCTATCCAGCATGAAATCCACATATGCCCTAAAAAGCCAGTCCAAGTTAAAGCCTAAACAAACGTCAGTCACAAGTTGATGAAGCAAAACACAACTTAAACGCGCATTTTTCCCAAATGCGGATTTTATCCTTGAAATTTCATAGGCCAAATACGCTTTCATAAGCGAAATAGGCTTTGCCCTCAAAACCCCATTTAACCCAGAAACCACAGTTCCAAAATTTCCCGAAAAAAGGATTTCCTTGGCGACTGTTTTAGCTAATCCTGGTACACCGCCCTTTTGAGATGCCATCCTGACATACTCATAAGCGTAAGGCACAATACCATAGAGATCCAAATGCTCAACAACACCATTCTCGTTTAAAATCTTCAAAATTGAAAGCGTTGTATTGCTAACTGAAAACATGAAGCCATTCGCCCCATTTTCAACAGCAATCGACACCAGTTTAGCAGCGTATTCGGGCGATGTAGGCGTATCACCCCTAACCCTGCTTCTTTCTTGAGATAGATGGCTAATCCCGTGGAACGGGTTATCCCCAACCAAAAGCGCTTTTTCTTGGCTGCTCATTTATTTTTCGCCTTCGCCTTCACTTCGTCAATTACCAAATCAACCTTGGCACTGCTGAAAAAGTTCGGCTCAACATTTTCTCCATCAATTAGGGATTTTACAAAATACTCATCTTCACGGTAATATTCAGGCGCTCCAAGCCAAAAACCAACACCATCCTTTAAATCATGCCTAAACCACCTAAATTTTTCCCCGCCATTCAAGCTTAACTCCAGCTCATCATCATTCACCCTCATAACGCCTTTAGAACCCTTAACGGTAAACCCAACTTCTGGCATGCGATACCCATCCACACACCAGGAAACATTAAACTTGCCACCAACTCCGCTTTGAGTTTCAACTTCAAAAAATGCGGAATCCTCTGAATCCTCACCAAACAGAGAATCTATTTTTGCATTCCTAAGTTTAAAATCGCCGAAGAACCATAACGCCAAATCTATGGTGTGACAACCAAGATCCCTCAAAACACCAATTTTAGGCGTGCGAACCTTCGAATTTTTATCAATTTCGAAAAAGTCTGAGGAATAAGCATAAGCCGAAAAAGAAACAGGCTCACCTATAACCTTCTGATTTAACAAATCTCTGGCTTTAGTGAAAGTTACGGAAAAGCGCCGCATATAGCCAACCATATTAACGCCGCCAAGCCTAAGCGCCAAATCACATAGCTCCTTAGCTTCACCATAATTTGAGGCAAG